>Ga0256833_1003147_pt1 | contig 11389 bp, 10 predicted proteins | sample 356284metaG_FD_190535 | JGI IMG/M metagenome (GOLD analysis project Ga0256833, IMG submission 190535) | Hydrothermal vent microbial communities from Mid Atlantic Ridge, Atlantic Ocean - 356-284 | ecosystem: Environmental > Aquatic > Marine > Hydrothermal vents | place: Atlantic Ocean: Mid...
ACATAGGCTCTATCACAGATGCCTAATGTCTCTCGAACATTATGGTCAGTTATCAATACACCCATATTTAGCTTGATAAGCTCTCTTACTATACCTTGTATATCTTCTACAGCGATAGGGTCAACCCCTGCAAATGGTTCATCTAACAAGAGAAATTTAGGTTCAGCTACCAAAGCTCTAGCTATCTCTACACGTCTTCGCTCTCCACCAGAGAGTTGTATGCCTAAACGTTTACGAATTGGGTCAATATTGAATAGTGTTAGAAGATTATCTATACGTTTAAAGGCTATATCTTCATCTAAATTTATAGCTTTTGATGCCATAAAGAGATTATCTTCTACTGATAAATCTTTGAAGATGCTTGACTCTTGTGGTAGATACCCTATTCCCATCTTTGCCCTTGTACTCAAAGACATCTTGGTTACATCAACCTCATCAATATAGACGGAACCTGTTGAGGCATCGGTTAAACCACAAATCATATAAAAAGAGGTTGTCTTACCTGCTCCATTTGGTCCTAATAGACCTACAATCTCACGAGATGATACTTTAACTGAAACATCATGTACAATTTTGGTTTTTTTAATCACTTTTGATAGATGTTTTGCCTCTAATGTATGTGTCTCTTCCATTGATACCTCTTTTTAGCTCTTCTCTATAATATATTTTCGTCTATCTTTATAGGGAGTAATAGTTACAGTAAAAATCTCATAACCAACACTTAATAGAAACTCTTTTAACGCTTTATCTCCCCACTCTACCATATGCCACCCACTCTTATCAAACTCTTCAAAGAGTCCTAACTCCATAAATTCACTATTATCTATACGATAGAGGTCATAATGATATAGATTGGTAGAGTAACACTGTTGTAATGAGAAGGTAGGAGAGGTAATCTCTCCATCAACTCCTCTATCTCTAGCAATATACTGTGTTAGTGTCGTTTTTCCTGATGCTAAATCTCCAACTAAAAATATAATAGCATCTTTGGGAATAGTAGCATTTAGATAATCCACTACAACACTCAATTCATCTTCTGATGCAATAATTGTTTTCATCTATATCCCATTTGAGACTTTTGTAATAAACTCTAAATGCTCTTTGGCTCTACCACTCTCTAAACCATCTCTAGCTATCTCAAATGCCTCTTTTATATCTCTAGCTTTGCCATCTACAAAAAGGGCAAAACCTGCATTAAGTAGAACAATATCTCTTTGAGCATCTGTTGCTCTATTGTCAAATATAGCTCTAGTTATTTTAGCATTATCATCTGCATCTCCACCCAATATTGCCTCTTTTGGAGCAAGTTTAAATCCATAAAATTCAGGGTCTATAATACCAGGGGAGATTGTACCACTCTCAACATAAGCAAACTTAGTTGTAGTTGCTAATGAGATTTCGTCCATACCATCATCTGAACTTACTACAAATGCTCTATTATTAATATCAATAGCTACTAATGCTTTTGCCATACGTGTAATATAATCAGGGTCAAATACACCTAGCAGATACTTTTTCGCTCCTGCTGGATTGGTTAATGGCCCTAATAGATTAAAGATAGTTCTATGGTCAATAGATTTACGAATTGGCATAATATGCTTCATAGCAGGATGATGATTCATAGCAAAGATAAAACAAAACCCTGTCTCTTCTAACATTTTTATCTGTTTTTTAGGCTCTAAATTTAGATTGATACCCAACGACTCCAAAAGGTCTGCTGAACCAGAGTTGGAGGTAATACTTCTGTTTCCATGCTTTGCCACTACACAACCCAAAGAGGCTAAAAGCAGTGAAACAGTTGTAGAGATATTAAAGCTACCACTCTTATCTCCACCTGTACCAACTATATCTATTGCTTTTTCTTGTAACTCCTCTGAAATAGGAAGTTTTATAGAGTATTTTCTCATTACTTTTGAGGCATCAGCAATATCATCAAAAGTTTCACCTTTTTTATATAGCTCTATAAGAAATTGACGAGACTCCTCTGTCGATAGTCTATTGCTAAAAAGCTTTTCAAACTCTTCTTGGGTTTTTGTCATAATAACTCTCTTACATATTCATCTTTTTTACTTTTTGGAATGGTTTTGGTAGTAGGTATCTGTAACACTTCATAATGCTTTAAACCCTTTAGATACTCAATAGTTATCTTGTCTCCAATAGCAACATTTTTACTTGCTTTTGCTTTGATACCATTGATAGATACCACATTACTTTTGACCATATCCGAAGCAATGGTACGGCGTTTAATTACATTTACGGCTGATAACCACTTATCTATTCGCATAATCTACTGTTTAAACTCTTTTTCTGCTCTATCTGCTTCTATCACACCTGTCATAGAGAGATTATCGCCTACAATGTATTTGGCATCACGAAGCTCTTTTAGAACCTGTTTTGCCTCTTTCATATCAAACATACCCGTAGCCACAAGTGTACCTAAGGTTTCCTCCATTGTTTCGCCCTCTTCTCTCTTGGAGAGACCAAGGAGAAAAACTTTTTTTATAATATCAAGCTCTTCCATCTCTATCCTTAGTGAAGTTCAGAGTTTAGTTTAACTTCTCTAATACTTCTATTTACAATAATCTCTCCTGTTGTTGAGTCTTGTCTAAAGTGTAACCCATTTAATCCTTGGAGAGCATCGGCTCTAAATCTATCTTGATTTTTTAACTTTGCTTCAGGATTTGCTTCATTAATAAGAGCTAACTGTTCTGTAGTAATCTTTACTTTTGTACCTGCAAAAATTGCAACACCACCATCAAGGATACAACCATCTCCTAGAGGTATACCACAAGTGGAGTTTGCACCTAGTAGGGTATTTTCTCCAATAGAGATTGGATTACCATCTGTTCCACTAAGTACACCTAATATACTCGCTCCACCACCTACATCTGAACCAGCACCAACAATAGCAGAGCTAGAGATTCGTCCCTCTACCATAACAGCACCTAATGTTCCTGCATTAAAGTTAATATATGAAGCACCTGGCATAACAGTTGTTCCACTAGCCAATTGAGCACCCATTCTTACTTTTGAGCTATCTAAGATACGTGTATTGTCAGCAGGAATAATATGTTGTAAATATCTTGGGAATTTATCTACACTATCAATCGTTGGAAACGTACCATTTAGTTTCATCTCTATCTCATTCTCTCTTAGATACTCCAACTCATAAGGGGTATTTCCAACCCATGCTACATTTGGTAAAATTCCAAATGCACCATTTAAGTTTAGAGTTCGTAGAGGAGCTTTGCCTTGTGATAGTGCATATAGTTTGAGATATACAGCTTCAACACTTTGTGCAGGAGCATCTTCAAATAGAAAACATACTCTATAATTTTGTGCTAAATCTTCTATAGAAGCTAACGCTTTTACAACTTGTACATTTTTATGTGCATCTCCTGTTGCCTCTCCAAGATAGGGTGCAAAAGCATTCATAGCACTATTAATCATATTGTCATTTAGTGTTACAACCGATTCAGAAGCCGAGAAATCAACAGAGTGATTTGCCTCTTGAATTGCTTTTATCAATATAGATGCTGAACCAAAATTTTCATTCCAGTTAATCAACGCATAATTTGCCTGTAACACTTTATCTGCATTTTGTTGACCCCTATCAACTCTAGCAATACCAAAAGCGATAGGCTCTCTATACCCCTCTTGAGCTGTTACTTCTGCTACCAATTCTTTAAACTCTTCTGTTGAACCAACTCTATTAATTGCCATATTAATGTTACCTTTTGTATCTAAAATATTTTTTTTGTGATTATATCCAATTTGCCTTATTAACCTCTATAGAGGCAATAATTTGATAAAATTTTATCCAATCTAACATAGGGGAATTAACTATGAAACAACAATATAAATCGTATGATGAGGGTTGTGCTTTTCTTGAAGAGTGCGTCAAAAAATATCCTGATTTGATTACAATAGAAAATATTGGTACTACTTGGGAAAATAGACCTATACTTCTAGCAACCATCACACTACACGTTGCCTATGCCAAGCTCAAACCTGCTCTACTCTATACAGGAACGGTACATGCACGAGAGTGGATTGGTCATGAATTGGGTATTGAGTTTATTGATTATCTATTGAGTAATCATCAAAATGACCCAGAGATAATAGAAGTATTGACACAAAATACACTCTATCTCGTACCGTGTCTCAATCCTGATGGATTTGAATATAGCCGAAAGCACTTCTCTTTTTGGAGAAAAAATAGACGTAATAATGGAGATGGAACATTTGGTGTTGACCTAAATAGAAACTTCTCTATAGGATATAGAAAATCAACCTTTACAGCAGGAAATACCTATAGTGGACCTTATCCATTCTCAGAACCTGAGACTTTGGCTATAAAGAACTTTGTTGATAGCCATAAAAATATTACAATTGCACTCGATTACCACTCACAAGGAAATGTATTTTTTCCTGCACACAAATTTAACCATGAGAGTGAGATAGAGGGTACAGATATGAATACTCTATGTGCAAACATGAACTACCATATCCAAAAAGTAACAGGTAGAAAGTATGGTATAAATAGAGGGAAACCACCTACAAAACTTATCTCTGGTTCAGGTCGTGAATACTACTATGAGCAAGGGATATTGGCTGTTGTTGTCGAGGTAGGAACGCGAAATATACCTGATTATATTCAAAATATGTCTGAATCGGTTAGAGAAAATATTCCTGCCCTAATCCATACATTAGGAGAAGCAAAAAACTATGGAGAGACAGCCCCAAAACGAGTGGATAATTTTCATATTGAATCATTTTCATCAAACTCTTGTTCATTGGCATGGGAATATGACAACACACCAAATGTCTACTTTAAGATATACAGAAATCTCAATAATAAAATGTCTTGCAATCACTCTTCACTCATTGCTACTACCTGTAATACAAGCTTTACAGATGAAAATCTCAAGAGTGGTACAATGTACTTCTATTACATTAGAGCTATAAATAAACTCTCCAGAACTAAATCCCCTTTTGCTCCAAAAGTTAAGCTAAAAACACTTCTAGGAGAGGCAGAGTTTTCACGAACCATCTTTCCTTATGCTTCAGATGTGGGATATGTAGCCGAGAAATCTCCAGAAGCCAATCATAAACACTTTGGAGTACAATCTCTCAAAGTAGGTGTAAGCCAAAATAGAGGAATCTCTTATGGAATAATGCGTTTTGATTTAAGTTCTATCCCTGAAGATGCAATTATACTTGATAGCAAAGTATCACTATATCCTCTCAACCGTGTATCTGCAAAGATTGAGAAGTATGGAGAGTGGTCTCTCTCTATTATAGACCAAGACTCCATTGCTAATATCCGAGACTTTGAACAAGTTCATCAAGCAAAACATATTAAAACCATTGGAAATAGTATACCATCTGAAAAGTTAACTCAAGGTATCTGGTCACATTGGGATTGTAATGAGTTTGAGAGAAAAATTATTCAAACACAACTAAATAGACGAAGCATAATTCTAAAATTAGAAGGACCAACTGTTCTACCTGTTGGTCGTGATTCCCAAATAATGATTTTTGATTTAGGTTATGGAAATCAAGGTGGAGGATTGCACTACCGTCCATCTCTTGATATAAAATACACCATTCCAAGCACAGAGGTAGAGATACCACTACAAAACTCAATGACCATATCACCAAATGAGATTACAACAGATACTCTAGCTTGTGGATTTACCAAAGATGATGAAAAAATTTATGCCTATATCTCTTTTGATTTATCAACTCTACCCAACCCTGATGAGTCTGTCATTACAGATGCATGGATAGAGATTTCAAATACATCTACCGTTAAAAAGAGTATTGATATTAGATATAATGTTGAGTTTATTGATTTAGAAGAGTTTAGTTATCAAGATATATTAGAGCGTGAACGGATAGAGTTTATTGGGTATGAAGTAAGTTCAGCAGAACTTGGTAAAAAGAGAAAACACCACTTTATATTTGACCAATACTCAAAACTAGCATTAGAAGAGAAACAGAAAAATGGAGAAGAGGCAAAATTTGTTATACACCCAACCTCTGTTCTATCCAGAGACCATCTTATTAACTGGTCAAACAAAGGCAAAAAATCAGCTAAACTTATGGTTAAGTACATCAAAAGAAGAAAAAACCCCTTACCATCTGTAGTAAATCTAAACTATAAAATTGAGGGTAAAAAAATAAAATTAATGTGGGATAAAATAGAAGATAACGATTTGGTAGGATACTATGTCGTAAGAAACCGTTGGCATACACCAAAAAATCCATTTGATGGGGTCAAACTCTATGCAGGAGTAGACAACTATACTTTTGATACATTTGGTTCAACCAAAATAGATAAATATTTTGCTGTCTTTACCTATGATAATGTTCCCAACTTTAGTCAAGGAACGACAATAGAATATAAAACAAAATAATTACAAAGGAACTGTTTGTTTAATCTACAAAACTACTCTACTCAAAATATAAAGAATGATATTCTTTCTGGAGCATTGGTCGCTGTGGCACTTATCCCTGAAGCCATTGCTTTTTCTGCTATTGCAGGAGTCAATCCTATGGTTGGTCTATATTCTGCTTTTATTATCGGTTTGGTAACCTCTATACTTGGTGGTAAAGCAGGTATGATTTCAGGTGCAACGGGTGCTGTTGCCATTGTATTTGTCTCTTTGGGTGTTTCTGTTAAAGCTCTATATCCAGAGCTAGACAACGAAGCACTCTCTATTATGATACTTCATCATATACTTATTGCCTCTATATTTGCAGGTCTATTCCAAATTGCCATTGGTCTAATGAAAATGGGTAAATTTATCCGTCTAGTACCACAACCTGCAATGTTTGGATTTGTAAATGGACTAGCTATCGTTATAGCCTTAGCTCAGCTTAAATTTTTAGCCCCTACTAATATCGAATCACTCTCATGGATAGAGACGATACAACACAGCTTTAGTGAAAACTATATCATGTATATACTTATCATTTTAACTATGTTAATTATGCATTTTTTACCACGATATACAAAAGCTATTCCAGCAGGATTGGTTGCTATTATAGCTTTAACATTAGTTGTATATATTACAGGTACTGATACTAAATTGGTAGGTCAACTATTTGGAGATATAACCTCCATCTCACTACCTCATTTTGTAATGCCTGATAAATCTTTATTTACAATCCAATCCATGTATATTATCATTCCTACTGGATTTTTAGTAGCGTTAGTGGGGCTTATTGAATCTCTTCTTACTCTCTCTGTACTCGATGAGATGAGTGGAACAAAAGGTTCAGGAAATCGTGAATGTGTTGCACAAGGTATCGGAAATGTATGTTCAGGTAGCTTTGGTGGTATGGCAGGGTGTGCTATGATTGGTCAAAGTATGATAAACTACTCTTCTGGTGGTCTTGGTCGGTTATCATCATTTGTTGCTTCTGTGTTTCTGCTTGTACTTGTAGTGAGTCTCTTCCCTGTCATCTCTGCTGTTCCTGTAGCTGTTTTGATTGGTATTATGTTTATGGTAAGTATCGGTACATTTGAATTTTCAAGTTTGAGACGAATAAAACATATGCAAAAATCAGATGCGTTTGTACTCTTAACCGTAACCATTATTACCATATTTGCTGATTTGGCAATTGCAGTAATTGCAGGTATTATTATCTCTGCTCTAGTATTTGCTTGGAAACATGCAAAGATTCACTCAAAGATTGAAGAAGATAATGATAAAAAAAGAGTTTATAAACTTGAAGGCCCTCTATTTTTTGCCTCTGTTACCTCTTTTTATGAACAGTTTGATATTGAGGAAGACCCTGATGAGGTTATTCTTGATTTCAAAGATGCTAGAGTAATGGATAGTTCAGGAGCAGAAGCAATTGATGCTATCACAGAGAAGTATAAAAAAGCAGGGAAAAAACTAACTATTAGACACCTATCAAATGATTGTAAAAAAGTTTTAAAAACAGCAGGACCATTCTGTACCTATGAAGAAGATGACCCTACTTATAAAGTAGCTATAAATCAATAAAATTTAGAAGTTGGTATCAACCAACTTCAATAAAAAATCAACCACATACTCCGATTGAGATAGAACTATCAATAGACTAATAGAGAAAAATAGCCACTTATAACTTGCTTTTTCAATATATAAAAAATAGATAGAGATACCTCCAAGCCATATATCAAAAACTATTAAAAGATATAACGAATTAAGGTCAACACCATCAGCTACTCTTAGTAAAATAGAGAATGCCAATATAAAACTTAATAGTAAAAGAGGCTTCCAAATCAACTCTTTAAAAAAATCGGGGAAATTATCTACCAATGGTGTCCAAAACATATAGGTAATAATAGCAAAAAAGCTATAACCAATAACCAACCAATCAATATCTAATAACTCTTCCCACATACCAAAAACTAATATTTTGAGAATATAAGCAGAGAGTACCAAAAGATAAAGTATCGTAACAGGAGTCAAAATATATTTGGTAAAGACCTCTCCTACTCGTGTATACTGTTTTAACTGTAATAGACAGATATATTTTGGCAGATGAAAGAGAAAGAAATTAACAGAAAAGAGTCCTAAAACTAAAATTATAAACTCTAAATAACGCTTATCTAAAATTTCTAATCCAAACAATTTATGTAGATAATAGATCAATAGATAAAAAACTATATAGATGGTCAATGTTAATAGAATAGTTGAGAGTAAAACCAATAAAATCTTCATTGTCCACTCCCATATATTCTTGTTGGATATATCTATATTAAAAAAAGGAGCCCAAAAAAACATAAAAGAGAGTGCAAAGATAAGCAGTATATGCCTCAAAACAGTTATAGGCTCTATCTCTAAGGGTAAAAAATAGAAATAACCACCCAAAAGAGCAACTCCAATAAGTTTAAACCAAATAGAACGATTTAAAAGATGAAATACAGGAAAAAGAAAAATTCCCAAACTCAAAACAAAAGCTAATTTAATCCCCAATAGTCCATAAACTTTATTAATAGAACTTGATTCAAACTCAATAAAGAGTATTAAAATCAAAGAGACCAAAAAAGCTGAAAGACTTGCCAAGGGAAAACGTTTGAATGTATCCAATATAGTCCTAGATAATCTATCTAAAATATCAAGAAAAGTATTCACATCAATCCTTTAAAACATAATACTATATTTTATCGTAATTTAAATTAAAAGTATGAAATAATGTTATATTTTAATGAAAGTTTTTAAATCTTTCCTCACTAATAGTGTTTAATTTTTTCTCTATAATATTCATATAAGAGATTAACTCTTCAGATATTTTTTCTAATTCACCCAAATAAACCAATGAGTTATACTCCTCATTTGCCATAACTCTCTTTTTTCTATTAAAAAGCCTATCTAACCATGAACGTTTTCCCACCGAGAAGTAGATTTTAAATATTTTCATATATATATCATGTAACTCTTTGTGTTTTTTATCCAATTTTTTAACAGCATGTTCTGAAAAAATAGATAAAAGTATCTGCCCATCACAGTAAAGCCATTTCCCAAATTCACACTCTGTTACACCGATAGGAATATCATTTTTTTTTACCTCTAGTCCATGAACTAAGGCTTTAGCCCTATCAACCCATACAATATGACCACGTCTTGCGACTCTAATATTTTTTAAAACTTCTGACTTTTCCAAATTTTTCCCTAAAAATATCTAATTTTTTAGAGATTATAAATAAAAACATATTGATTATAGATTAACTTAAAAAACTACTATATTTTATCAAAACTAATAAAATGCTACTTTTGTAACAAACAATTTGCTAATAAAGGAGTACAATTGCAATTAAATTATATAAAAAAAAGGATAAAAGATGTGGAAACATCCAATAGAGTCAGAGCTACTTCATAGCTTTGAAAAAAATGCAAAAATTGCAGGTATTTTATTTATACTTTTAGGATTGGTAGGTGTTGTATTTCCTATATTTACATCATTAGCTGTTGTAGCCTTTGTAGCTTGGCTTATGATATTAGCAGGAGTAATGGCAGGATATTTTACCTATCAAACAGATAAAAGAGATTGGGCAGGTTGGCTCAAAAGCTTTATTTTAGTTGGTGTAGCACTCTATATGCTCTTCTCTCCATTAGGAGGAGTGGCAACATTAGGTCTACTATTTTCTATATATTTCTTTATAGACGCATTTAGTAGTTTTATGATGGCTACAAACAGCCACCCTAATAGAGGGTGGGGCTTTTGGGCATTTAATGCTATTATCTCTATGATTATGGGTGTTATTTTTATGATAGGTTGGCCTTTTAGCTCTATGGTTTTAGTCGGTCTCATGGTTGGATTTAGTCTACTATTTGATGGGATTGGTCTACTTGTTGGTGCTAGAGTATTTAAAAAAGTTATAAATGATGAACTCAACTGATAAAAAAGCTTTTGGCTTATGGAGTGCTGTATTTTTAGGTATTGGCTCTATGGTTGGAGCAGGTATCTTTGTTCTACTTGGAGAAGCAGGTGCAATTGCAGGTAATTTAGTATGGATTTCATTTATTTTTGGTGGAATTATCGCTCTACTTAGTGGATACTCATTAGCAAAGCTCTCAACTGCTTATCCTAGTCGTGGTGGAATTGTTGAATATCTAGTTCAATGTTATGGAGAGGGAGTTTTTTCAGGTTCTCTCTCTGTTCTATTTTATCTCTCTGGAATGGTTGCTATCGCAATGGTAGCAAAAACCTTTGGAACATACACCTCTATGCTTGTTGGAACAGTAGGGTCATTTTGGGTAAATCTCTATGCAAGTGCTATTTTGATTACTTTTATGCTTATTAATTTAGCAGGTAGTAGCCTTATTGCAAAGAGTGAAAATATTATCGTAATTATCAAACTATCTATTATTGTTATATTTACTATTGTTGTATTTTTCTATATTCAACCTAATCTTCTATCATTAAAAGATGCTCCACCTGCAATGAATATATTCTCTTCTGTAGCGTTGACATTTTTTGCATTTGAGGGTTTTAGAGTAATTACAAATACAGCTGAAGATATGGAAAATCCTCAAAAAAATATGATAAAAGCGATGATAATTGCAATTTTATTGGTTATGGTTTTATATGTTGCTGTCTCTTTTGCTGTTTTTGGTAATCTACCATTAAACGAGATTATTAAAGCTCAAGATTATGCACTTGCCGAGGCAGCTAAACCTGCATTTGGTCAAATAGGCTTTACTATTATGGCTCTAGCAGCTCTCATATCAACTGCTTCATCTATCAATGCAAACCTCTATGCCATTACCAATGTTACCTATCAAATGGCAAAAAATGGGGAACTACCAAAAGTATACAAACATAATGTTTGGCACTCAACAGAGGGTTTAATTATAAGTACTATTATCCTAATTACATTTGTCAT
>Ga0256833_1003148_pt1 | contig 11389 bp, 10 predicted proteins | sample 356284metaG_FD_190535 | JGI IMG/M metagenome (GOLD analysis project Ga0256833, IMG submission 190535) | Hydrothermal vent microbial communities from Mid Atlantic Ridge, Atlantic Ocean - 356-284 | ecosystem: Environmental > Aquatic > Marine > Hydrothermal vents | place: Atlantic Ocean: Mid...
TAGCTGGGCTTCCCATACAAACCTTACCGCTGGGTAAGTCTTTGAATACACTACTTCTTGCTCCTACTACTGTGCCTTTACCTATGGTAATTCCAGGTGCAACATATACATCTGTTGCCAACCAGCATTCATCTTCTATAGTTATCTTTTTAGACCAAATTGGAAAATCCTCTTTTGTATAATCATGAGAACCTCCACAAATATATGAGCGTTGAGATATAACAGCATTACTTCCTATATTTATATCACCTAAACTATAAAGCACTACATCATCGCCAATCCAAGAATAATCTCCAATTGTTACCTTCCAAGGGTAAGTAACAGTTACTGATGGTCTTATGATGACACCTTTGCCAACTTTTGCACCAAAAGCTCTTAGTAAAAATCTTCGCCATCCATAGAGTATTTGAGGTGATGGCTTAAATAGTAAAAAATCTACCATCCACCAAAGTTGCACAATTAAGCTGGAGCGACCTCTAAAGTTTTTTGGTAATTTAAATTTGCTTAAATCTTGTATCATACTTTTATCCCATACTCTTTGTTTATCATCTCTTTGATATCATCATAATCTTTTAATTTTCTCTCAAACTCATAGCATTTTACATCTACAAGCATTCTATACCACCACCCCTGCATAAAGTGCCAAATAAATCCCCTAAATCCATCTAAAAATCCAAATCTTATGAAATACCTATAAATAAAAAACATAAATGGTCTTACCCCATAAGGCAATTTTGAATATATTTTTTCTTTAATGAGTCTTTTAAATTTTGCTTGTGGGTCATTGTTCTCTTTTAAAGTATCATCTGTTTTCATAAAATGATATTTCATATTCATTAAATCTATCATCTCTCGTGAAGCATAATTGTTATGTTTGTTTATCCACCAAGTTATATTGTTTTTATTGTCATCAACTATATCAGCTTCATCCATTAATATTGTGTCCCCTTGAGATAGCACAATATGCTCATCCATCCATCTTTGCTCTATACGACCATACCTATAGTCCCAAATTCTAAGCAGAATATGAGGATAAAATCCACCATAATGCATCCACTTACTCATAAACATTACTTTTCTTTTTATATAAATACCTGTAATATTTTCATCTAAATTGTTCAATTTTTGTGGAATTAATTCTATTAATTTTGGCTCTAAATATTCATCAGAATCCATTCGCATAACCCATTTTGTAGTTATTGGACAATTATCTAATCCCCATTGAAATTGAACAGCATGATTATTGGGCCATTTATGCTGAAAAACTTTAGCACCAAGAGACTTAGCTATCTCTACAGTGTTATCTGTTGAGTAAGAGTCAATGATAAATACATCTTTTGCAAAAGGAATGACAGATTCTATGCACCTTTTGATGTGTTTTTCTTCATTGTAAGTCATTATTAATACAGTTATATCTGCTTTCATTATAATTTTTTCTCCTTTAGCATAGAGGTAAAAACTTCTTTGAACTGCTTAGCTATACTGTCCCATCCAAATTCATTAGATAGTTTTTTGGCTTGTATCGAAGTCTTTTCATTTATAGAAACTAACATAGTTTCCATAGCATTTTTAGTCTCTTGAATACTATTATTTACCCACTTACCACACTTAAAATCTTCAACCATTTGCCAAGGTGTATTTGTGCTTGCAATAATAGGTGTTCCTGCTGCTAAACTCTCTAAATATACATTTCCAAAGTTTTCATTGTGAGATGGAAGAACAAAAAGGTCAGCATTTGCTAAAAAATCAATTTTATCTTGATTGGATACAGAACCAATTAAAAATACTCTATTTTCTAAATTTAATTCTTTTATTTGAGCCTTTAAATTTTTACCTTCTGTTTCATCATCACCTGCTATTAATAATACAGAGTTTTTAAACTTTTTGTCTAATTCATTAAAAGCATTTATAAGAATATCAAAACCTTTTTTTGCATGTAATCTTCCCATAGATATAATTATATATTCTGGTTCTATATTTAGATTAGCATATTTTTTCATATACTCTTTTTTTGATAATCTATTAATTACACTATACTCTTTTAAATCAATTCCATTAGGAACTATAAATACTTTTGCATTTGGAAAATATGTAAGAATCTCATCTTTTTCTTGTTGTGCTGTTGCATGAAAAGATATTTTTTTATAAAAAGGCTTTATACAATAGTTTAACCATCTTAATTTATTTTTTTTGCCTCTTGCAATAATCCAAGATGCCAAACTTCCTCTTGGTGATAGTAATAAAGGTTTTTTTAAAAATAAATTATAAAATAGAACAATTGGTGTTGGTGTTGAAAACATTGCCTGTAGATGAATAACATCACAACTTTTCATATCTCTCCATACATTTAAAAGTAAAGGTATAGATATTTTATTGATTATTGTATCATTGTAGTATTTAACAAATAGATTTTTTTCTAACTCTATAAATCTATTTGTTTCCACATCTAATCTATTATTCATATTTGCATTAGTAGTTGATACATACACTTCTGTATCATTTATTTTTGATAACTCTTTGCATGTATGAAGTGTAGAGAATATTGGTCCCCCATATATAACTGCTGGATAGAATGATGGAATTATAAGATTTATTTTCATTTTAGAAACCTTTGTTGTATTTTTTTGGTATTTTTCTCTGTAAAATAGTAAAAAGTATAAGCTAATAAATATATTGTAATTAAAATTGATATAAAGTATAATAATCTTGTAATAGATGGTGGATGTTGAATATTAATATTAAATGTTTTATTTAATACTGATACTATAAAAATAATCATTGGAAAATGAACAACATATAAACTATAAGAAAATTTTGAAAAGAAATCATTTAATTTATTAAATTTTATAAAAGAGATATTGTTATTTTTAATAATTAATATTAAACTACCAATAGATAGTGCTAAAATAAAATCTTCTAAAAAGTTATTTGACAATAAATGAATCCTTGATATGAACAACCAAATAACAAAAAATGCAATAGCTAAAACTATATACAATTTTTGAAATTTAAAATTGATATACCATAGTGAAACACCAATTAACCATATAGTAAAATATAAAACTATTTTAATATTTAATATTAATGATATACTTAATAAAATAGTAAATAAAATAACTTTTTTGTTTATACTTTTAACATAAAATATTTCAACAACTATAAAAAATAGAATATAATACCAAACTTCATATGCTAAACTCCACAAAGGAGAATTACTACCAAAAGTCGTTACATAACTCTCTTGTAACATAAAAATATTTCCAATAAAAGTTTTAATATTTAATCTATCTATAATTGAATAGTGCATACTTGCAAAATCTATGCCATGTGAATAAATATTTGATATATTAAAATAGTTACTACCTATATTATCTAAAATTGCTGTTAATATTAAAGCAGGTATTAAAACAAGATAAATTCTTATACCTCTATCTATAATGATATAGTTTTTAAAAGATAGATTTCTATTCTTATATCTTTTTAAAATACTTGAACCTACTAAAAATCCACTTAAAGCAAAAAACACTATAACTGCTTGATGTCCAAAACCAGTAAAAAAATAGAATATTTTCCACAAAATATTAGGATTGTGAACCTCTGGTAAGTTGATAAAAGTAATTGAGCGTAGATGACCTATTAAAACTAAAAAAGCAGATACCCATCTTAAAATATTTAATAAATTTGAAGTTGATTTTGAAATTTTAAAAATATTCATTTAAGAATCCCTCAAATTTTTATTAATAGCTAATGCAAGACCAAAGAAAAACCATCCATAAACCATAACAGTTCCATTTCCAGTTATTTGACCAAACATAATAGTTGGGAATATATAAGCCATTGCAATTATTGGTGAATATTTTTGAGTTAAGATAGTTGTTTTTAATGCATCATAAATTATATATATAGTTAAATAGTAACGATAAGCAATAAAAATTAAAGCACTAAATGCACCTAGCTCAAATACAATTCTAGATAGATCATATTCTGCTAATGTAATTCCCCTTGAACCAGATAGCAGTGCGACACCTCCCCCTGTACCTGCACCAATTCCATAACCTAAAGATGGTATATTGTATGAAAGGTATTTTATATACTCAAATAACATTGTAAAGCCTCTTCCTACAGTTGAGCCTTCTGAAGCTTCAGCTTGTTGTTGTCTTTCAATATACATATTTATAATATCATAGAAATACATATATATAATTGTAAATGCAAAAGAAAAAATCAATATTGAACTTATAATAAGGGTTAAACTACTCTTTCTTTTTATAAAAAACATAGAGTAAATAAGCATTGTTAAAAAAATAATTAAATTGTTTGATAAAGTTGTTCTAGAACCACTTAATGCCAACATAATAAAATAAGATATCCATATAAAAGGAAGAAGTTTATAGACAATATCATTTTTATTTAATGGGAACTCTTTTAAAAGTAATAAAAATAATAAAATACTTGGTACAAAATATGCTTGGCCAATTACAAATGAAAAAGTTCCATATGGTCTTACAACTCCTGGTATGATTTGAAAAACATGACCTTTTATAGTTCCTACATTTTTGTTTATAAAAGCACTAGGTGGCGACATAAATTGTATTATAATTAATAAGGCAATTGGTATTGATATAAGAAGTGTAAACCTTATATACCTTTTTATATCATCCTTAGTGAATGTATTATACATGATAAATGCTAATGGCAAATATAAAAAATACATTCTAAGTCCATATATAGCAACAATAGGAGAATATTCATTAATTATAATTTGTAGGAAGGATAATACTAATATATAAAACATAACACCAAGTGTTATATAATAAATAAATGTTTTTGGAAATAGCTTATATTTAAAAGCTAAAAAATATATATATAATACAATTGGATCTTTTATAAAAAATATTTCTTTACTAAGTCCAGGCATAAGCCACTTTCTGAGTACACCTTCAAATATTAAGAAAAAATATACTAAAAATATTAGTTTTTTAATAAAATTAATTGCTTGTTCTTGATTCATTTAATATCTCTTCTATTATTTTATTTATATTCTTGTAATAATTTTCCCAGGTAAGTTTTTCAACTTTTTTTCTAGCATTTTTACCCATTCTTTCTATTTCATTTGGATTATTATAAAAATATAATATTTTATCTTTTAATTTATCTTGATCTCCAGGTTCAATTATAAAACCATCATCACCATCATTTAAAATTTCATGTGCTGCAGAGTGTGTGGTTGTAATTACTGGAGTTCCACAGCTCATAGCTTCAAAAACAACTTGAGGGAAACTATCAATATAAGTAGGTAAAACGAATATTGAAGCATTTTGATATAATTTAGATAGTTTTTTATGATCAACATGTGATATATATTTAATATTTTCAGACAAGTGCTTTTCTACATAATCATAAGCATCTGACTTATTTCCTACAATTGTCAATAAGCTGTTATTTAAATTTAAAGATTCAAAAGCTTCTATTAAATCTTTTATACCTTTTAAGTGTCTTATCCCTGCAACAAAAATTATTTCAAATTTTTCATTAGCATAACTTTCTTTTTGTGAGAATAGGGAAATATTTATTCCTAATGATATTGTTCTAATTCTACTTTCAGGAAAACCTCCGTTAATATAACTCTTCTTTGAAAATTCTGAAAGTGCAATAATATAATCAGTATATTTCAACTCTTCACTTTTAACTTTTCCTTCTTTGTAGATATTTTTAACTTTTTCCTTAGGTCTTATTATATAATTGTTATCTTCGTTAATTTTAGCTACTGTTTGGTAATATATACTTGCTGCATCTAATATGGTTATTGCCCCATGTTTTTTTGCTTTTTTGAAAGAGCTTAATGCTTGTGTTTCATATCCTATAATAGCATCATAACTATTTGGACGAAGTAATAATGATACAATTTTATCATGAACTCTTTGTGCATAGAAATTAGGTAAATCGCAGTTTATCTTAGATAAAATTTTTGATGTAATTTCAGGTAATATTGTTAAAGTTATTTTACTATCATTTAAGCCTTCAAATCTTCTTTTTTGAATAAGTTTAGATGTTTTTTTACTTAATTTAAAAAATTTTGTTATTATGCCATTATCTTTAAAATACAGTGCAGTATAAAATTTTTTTAATCTATTTTCCTTACATAATGCATATACAAGTCTATAAACATGTTGCTTTTGTGCATGAGATACAACTATTTTCATCGCATAATATCCTTTAAATAGCTTTTTGCATGATTTTTTATAGAAGCATTTTTTATATAGAAAGTTGCTATATAATCAGACATCTTATAAAAATCAATACTACTTATATCTGTATGGGCTTTGATATAATGTCTATTTTCTATATATAATGACTCTTTATCATAACAACTTAATACAATAGGAATAACTCCATGAACCATATAAGCTGCAAGTATTCCTGACTTTTCTAAAGGCATTGTTCCATAATCTAATAATCCAAATTTACTTTCAAGCATAATCTTTTCAACATCTTCAATATCCAATCTTCCAAGTTTAATAAATTTTACATTTAAATTTGGATTTACTATATCCCCTGAACCTATATCAATTATTGTGTTAATATTAAATTTATCAAGCAAAGATTGATTAAAATCTTTATGTTTATACACATTGTTTCTAGATACATTTGATCCAAAAATTACTACAGAGTTTTTTCTGCTATTAAATTCTATTTTTGGTAGACTCTCTCCTACATTTGAAAAAACAGGTAATGTGTCTATATCTTTAGTATTATCCCACTCTTTAAGTTCTTTATAATATTTAATTGTATTTGTCTTAACACTGTTACTAAGAAAAAATATCTCTTTAGTTATATATTTTTGTAACCAAGACAACCAAAATGTGCTTGTTTTTATATTATTACTAACAGCATAAAGTTCGTGAAACATAGTTATTAGATGAATTGGATAACTCTTTTTTAATTTTTTTAATTCTTTTAGGAGCCAAATAGGACATCCTCTTTTTTGATAAGCATATCCAACAAATTCAAGTATTATAGTTATCTTGTCATCCTGATTAAAATCTTTATCAATAATCTGTTTAACTGTTTGATAAAGATTCTTTTTTTTATAAATATTGTAAATGTTATTAAAACGACTTCTATCAAAGTTATGAAAATCTTTAACCGTAATAAAGTATGAATCTATATTATATTGATTTTTTAGTTTAGATGATAATCTATAAGCATAATCGCTTACTCCACCAACATAAAATGGTAAACTATCTACTATATGTATTATTTTCATATTTTAAACCTACCTAAAATATCTTTACAAAAACTACTATGCATTTTTTTCCCCTATTGCCTGTAATATGTTTAAAGTTTTTCTCCTGTATGCAATAAACATAAAAAGTATAGACGGCATAAATAGTAATAGTAATATGTATAAATTATTCATATACATTTTATAAGAAAATAAGAAAATAATAAAAATTATAAATGATAAAGCTTTAACTTTTAATGCATACGAAAAGAGTAGTTTTTGATTAATAACTATGCCAAATGGATATTCAAGCATAATAAATATATTTTGAATTAATAAAATTACATATATTGCATATATATTAAATATATTCTCTTCTACATAGGAATTATCTAAAAAGATTTGTAGTATATATTTTATTACAATTGCAAGTATTATTGAGTTTAGCAAATAAAGAGGAACTGTTTTTTTCCAAAGTTTTTTCATCCCATTCAAAATAGCATTTATATTTTTTTCTCTTAAAAAGTTGGCAATATTTGTAGAGAATATTGTAAATTGAGGTATAAATATAAATTGAGTCAATGATGTTGTAAATTTTTTGATATAAGAGTATATCGATAAAATACCTGGAAAATTATGAGTTAAAATATTACTAATAAATAATTCAGGAAGCCCAACTAAAAACTGTCCTGCTTTATCCAAAAATGATTTTTGCATTACTATACTAACAGTCTCTTTATCAAAATATGGTATTTTGAATTGTAATAGTTTTGTAGATTTATTAAAAATCAATAAGAAAAATAAAAAGTCATAAATTAAATAACCATAAGCAAGAAATGATAAATCTTGTTTGTATTTGTTTATTAATACTAATATTGTAGCAACTAAACTTCTTCCAATTGTATAGTAATAAGCATAAAAAAACTCTTTTTTTGCATTCATTAGTTGAATAGATATACCAACCAATGGTGTAAAAAACAGTGTAAACACATAAATATCAAGATATTTTTTTGTGTCTACTGATAAGATAGTGAATGAGGAAGTAATGATAAAATATATAGTAATAATAAGTGTTGATATAATTATAAGAATTGTTAATAATAAGTAGTATAAATTGTCTCTTTTTTTTTCATCTTCAATATATAAATATACATTAAAAAAAGTTGAGTAAAATAGTTGCACAATTACAAAAATATTATTGTATATTATAAGTGATAGAAAATAGCTATCTGCTATATGACTTACCTTATAAAAATAACCAAATATTAAAGTAAAAAGAAAGTTAAAAATTATATTTAGCAATGATAACAAATTTACACTGTAACTCTTAAGAAAGTTAATCATAAAAGTTCCTTAAGTCGATTAGCATATAAATCGAATGTAAAGTTATCAATTAAATGTCTATATCCATTCTCACCCAATCTTTTGCGTAATTTAGGATTTAAATATAAATTATATATCTTTTCAGATAAACAATTAATATCATTGTAACTACATAAATAACCAGTTTTATCATCAATTACAACATCTGTTACTCCCCCATAATTAACTGCTACAACGGGTTTTTTATATTGCATAGCTTCTAAATATACAATTCCAAATCCCTCTTTTTTGCTTGGCAGAGTAAAAATATCACAATATTTATAGTATTCATTTATATCTTTGACAAAACCTAAAAAGTTAACATATTTTGACACTTTTAGCTCATCTGCTAATTTTTTTAATCTAATAGTGTCTTCACCTTTACCTATGATATTATATTTTATGTTTGGTATTTTATCTTTTAATATAGGTAGTGTTTTGATTATACTATCTATACCTTTTAGTTGCTCAGATTTTGATAATCTTGTTACGGATAAAATATTAAAACTATTATCATCATAAGGATTTTTAAGTTCAATATTTTGATTTTGTAATTTAATACAATTTGGAAATAGCTTTATATCTCTTAATCTACTGTTATATTTTTTTAATTCATTTTTTGAAAAGTTACTAACTGTTAATATTGTTGATTTATTCATTATCCATTGAGTTGTTTTTGGTAATTCTTTCCATACTTCAATGCCATGTGTTATAAAAAATATTTTTGCATTTCTGTTTAAAATATATAAAAATATAGCTAATGGTGCAAAATTTATATGAGAAAATATAAATGTATCATACTTTTTATGATGTTTTAAAATATATTTAAAAGCATTAAGCTTTTTGTGTTCTAAAGATACAAAAGGTAAATTAGATTTTATATCAGAGCTTTCATCATCAAGAGATACTAAATTTACATTATATCCTACACCTTCTAATGCAGATATAAAATACTTGTTAAATGTTTGAATTCCACCAGTTTGAGAGAATGCATTTTTATAGAAAAAGAGTATATTTTTCATTAGTTTAAAATAACCTTTCTTAAAAAAGTTTTTTGTAAGATATATATTAATATTATACATAGTATAAAGATAAGTATAGAAAATAAAACTACTAATATAAATACTAAAAAATCACTATTTATATTTATTATACTTTTCATAAATATTGGTTTTATGAAGTGTATAAGTATAGGATTAAGTAAAAAAATACCCATAGTTCTTTTGGAAATACTAACTATATATTGATCAAATTTTCCATAACTTTTTATTTTGTATATAAATGGATATAAAGCAATTATTATACTAAGAATTAATACTGAACTTAATACATATGGACTATGTGGCATTGAATTATGAATGAAAAACTTATACTCATATAGAGTATATATAATAGATAAAATAATAAAGTAAGGATAGTATTTATTTAAAAAATATAACTTATTCTTTGATTCTGAAAGTTTTATCCCCAATATTACATAAAAGACCCAATAAATAAATAGTCTATCTGAAATTAAAGAAATTAAATTATATTTCCAAAGAAAATAGGAAAAAATAAGATATAGAAACAGGTTGATTATTAAGATATAATAGAAGTTATATTCTGATATTTTTTTAATAAATGGAAAAAATATTATTATTTGGAACAATATAATAAAAAAATATTGGCCAGACCATCCATATCCTGTTAAATAACTAGTAATTAGTTTTTTTATACTTATATCAAATACATTGTTGTAAAATAGAAATAAGTCTAGTATTGTAAAAAACAAATATGCATAAAAAAGTTTTTTGAACCTATATAGCAGGATGGGATATTTTTTATTTTGGTTTTTTAATTTTTTATTTAAAAAATATGAAAAGTATATAATAAAAATTGGAACTGAAAATCTAAAAATGGCTTCTGTATATTGTGATATATAATTTTCTTTAATAGAAGAGTGTATGAATACAACACCATAAATTGATATAACTTTTAAAAAATCTATACTAATAATTCTATTCTTTAGTTTTTTGGTTTGATAGTTATTTAACATATTTTAATAGACCTTTTCTAATCATAAACCTTTAGCTCCAATCATTACGCTAATGGTTTTTAATATAATTTTGCAATCCACATAAAAATCTTTACTTTGAATATATTGTTTATCAATTTTTACTCTCTCTTCAAAAGTAGTATCATGTCTATGAGGCAAAGTTTGCCAAAAGCCTGTAATTCCTGGTTTTACTTTTGTCAATATAATTTTATCCTCTTGACTAACTTCATTAAATTCTTCTACTATATAGGGTCTTGGACCTACAATAGACATATCTCCTATTAGAACATTAAAAAATTGTGGTAATTCATCTAAACCTGTCTTTCTAAGAAAAATACCTATAGTAGGTATAATTCTATGATCATGTTTTAATTTTCTATATTTTAAATACTCTTCTCTTATCTCTTTATTGTTTTTTAATAGCTCTTGTAGTTTTTGTTCTGCATTTGGAATCATTGTTCTAAATTTATAAACTTCAAATATTTTTCCATTTAGACCGATTCTTTTTTGTTTAAATAAAACTTCTCCTTCTGGAGATTTTATTTTTATTAATATTGCAATTATTATTAGAGTAGGTGAAAAAATAATAATTGCAACCAAAGAAAATAAAATATCAAATAATCGTTTTACCACTTTATAATACACTAATTCTCTCCTCTTAGAATTGTAACCTTTAACATTAAAACAATATATTATAAAGTCAAAATGTTAAATCGCATAATAATATCATTTGTATGATAAATTAGGACTTAAATATATACTCTACA
>Ga0256833_1003149_pt1 | contig 11384 bp, 10 predicted proteins | sample 356284metaG_FD_190535 | JGI IMG/M metagenome (GOLD analysis project Ga0256833, IMG submission 190535) | Hydrothermal vent microbial communities from Mid Atlantic Ridge, Atlantic Ocean - 356-284 | ecosystem: Environmental > Aquatic > Marine > Hydrothermal vents | place: Atlantic Ocean: Mid...
TTGCTGCACCAGGGGCGAGCGCAAGCTGACCAAATCCTTGAATGCCTCACGCGTCAATGTGGTGTCTCCCAGCACCAGCTCCCATTGATAGGCGACAGGTTTTTCGGGAACGTCACTAGCCAGGACGACGTCCACCGGTTCGGAGGTAATGGGATGAAGATAAAGCCTGAGCCCCAAACGCGTTCCCGCCCGCTCCCACCAGGAGGGCAGCAGGATGTGAAAACCGCTCTGCCGCAACACTGGTTCGGCCTCCCGCAAAAATTCATATACCTCGGTGGTCGTCAGCTCTACAGAGACGGGCGCAGCGGAGCGCAGGCTTTTTTCGATGGGGGGAAAGATATTGGCCGCCAGCCCCAACCCCTTCAATAATTTCTCTTGCGGATGATCGAAACGAAGTCCCTGCCTGATGATGATTTCTTCCTGCGTTTGCCAGACCTGCGATGCAGGGATGAGAATGTCGGGGTTGGAACGGGATTGGAGATAGTAACTGAGTCGCCAGCCTTTCTGGGGCACATGCCAGGTTTTGCCGTTGGCGGCGGGCGGCGGCGCTTCCAGTCGGAAGGCGATGGCGTAGTGGGTGCTGCCCGCCGGGAGGAGGTTGCGCTGCCATTGCTCGACCTGAGAAACAAGCTGCTGCAATCGCCCGTCCGGCTCCGGAATGACGCCATCAGCACGCAACAGCGCTTTGAGCCAGTCGGCGACGCCATTGCCGTTGTGCAGATAAGCGATGCGGTGCGGCGCTTCCGCCCCCCAGGTGCGAGCGAAAGAGTCCACCGCCCGGGCGATAAAGGATTGGAGCAGCGCCAGCGAAGACAACTCGCCGCCATCGGGCCCGGGCTCCGCCCGGCACACCGGGGGCATGGCTGCGGCCAGAGCGTAAAGTTTTTCTTTGATCACCGGGGATTCGAAAACGGGCCGCCATCGGGCCTGAAGCACGCCGTTTTCGTGAAACAACGATGGCACATAATGCTGTTGGCTAAGGATTTCCAATGCCAGCACCAGCGCCTTATGCCAATAAAGCAGATCGTCTCCCAGGATAAGATGGCCGGGACAATCACAATCGATCGTGCTGCGCAAAATGTCCAGGATGCTGACAAAAGGCACGCGGGTGCCCTGAATGATCCATGGCTCCAGACGAACATCCTTCATATCCAGATCCCAATCCTGTGGCAAATGAGGAGAGGGCAAAGGGCCTGTGCGCGTGGCGGGCAATTGCAGGAGAAATCTTTCGCTGCCCTGGGTGATGAGCGCCTCGTCGAAGCGCTGCAACTGAGAGCGAATCAGCGACTGATCTTCCAAAGCGAAAGGATGAGGCCGGGGAGCAGGATGTTCGGGACGGCGTCCGCGCTGGCGTTTGGGAGGCGGCGCAGCAGAATCTTCGGCCCAAATCAGAAAGCGCGCGCGTTCATCTGCATCATTGGCAAGCCTCCAATGCAGATGAAGGACAAGGTGTGGAACGTCTTCAGTGCGAGAAAGCTGAATCGTCCCCGGAGACGCAATGCTCACAAGCTTATTAGTTGTGAAAAAGAAAATAACTAACAGAGAAATCAGACAGCGGCGAGAAGGCAAAACTGCCATGTGAACGCGCGATATGCCAAAAGGCTAATCGGCCCAAGCAAACAAACTGAATTAAGCTCCTTCACCAATAGCATCGCCGAACGAGTCCTTGCGAATGCCATTACCGACGATTATTATCCCCTAAATTGAAGAATTTGACAAGTTTGGCAGCAGCGACGTTGAATAGCGGAAACAAAGCAAGCGTCTGCTCGCTTGGGATGCGTTTCAAAATGGGGCGATGGTGACGGCCGCCATCAGCGCTCTACACTCGACGCACAGCCATGGCCAATGCCAGCGCGCCCATGACGCCCGCCCGTTGGCCCAGCCCGGGCGGAACGATGTAGGCGTCCAGGTGATGCAGGACGGCAGGATGCTGGACGTAATCAGCCAGCAAATGGCGCACATCGGCCCGAATTTTCGGAAAAAGCTGGCGTTGGCGCATGACGCCGCCGCCCAGGATGATGCGTTCGGGCGAGAGGGTGAGGAGGAAATTTGTCAGCGCCAGGGCCAGATAATGCGCCTCCAGCTCCCAGGCGAGATGCTCGGGGGGCAATTGGTCGCCCGGTGCGCCCCAGCGAGCAGCGATGGCCGGGCCCGAGGCCAGCCCCTCCAGACAATCGCCATGATAGGGACATGCGCCCGGAAAAGGATCGCGTTTGTGGTCATGAGGAATGCGGATGTGTCCCATTTCGGGATGCAACAGGCCGTGCATCAGCCCACCGTTGATCATGCCGCCCCCGCCGATGCCGGTGCCGATGGTGAGGTAGATGAAGTCGTCTACATCCCGGGCCGCGCCCCAGCGTTTTTCGCCCAGGGCCGCGGCGTTGACATCGGTGTCGAAGGCAATGGGCAGATTCAGCGCCCGGCCCAGAATCCCTGCGATGTCAACGTCCCGCCAGCCGGGCTTGGGCGTGGTGGTGATGAACCCCCAGGTGGGGGAGCCAGGCCGCGGATCCACTGGCCCGAAAGACCCCACGCCGACAGCCTGCAAGGATGGCGCCTGATGAAAAAAGGCGATGACGCGGGCCAGGGTCTGTTCGGGCGTGGTGGTGGGAAATGCGATCTCGTTGAGAATGCGTCCATCCGCATCACTGACGGCGCAGACGAACTTGGTGCCGCCCGCTTCGACGCCGCCGTAAAGAGAGGATTGAAACATGATCATCGACTCGAAACGCTGTTGAGATAAACTTGACGATTGCGTGCAAAACAAGTACCGTAATCATACACCAAACAATCCCCAAACAACATCTTCATCCTCCCGACACTCTGAATATGAACACGATTATCCTCGATGGCCGCGTGGTGAGAGCGGGCCAGGCCGAAGGCGAGGCCCTGGTCAGCTCCGATCCCATTGGTTTTCTCGGCGGCGTCGATCCCCAAACGGGCGTCATTCTGGATCAAAATCATCCCCTCAAGGGGCAAAGCATCGCCGACAAGGTTTTGGTTTTTCCCCATGGCAAGGGCTCCACGGTGGGCTCCTATACGATTTTGCGCCTGGCCCGCAATGGCGTCGCACCCCGGGCCATGATCAACGTCGCGTCCGAGGCGATTACCGCGGTGGGGGCCATCATCGCCGATATCCCCATGGTGGATCTCATCGACATTAGCCAGATTCACTCGGGCGATTGGGTCAAGGTGCATGACGGGCGGGTGGTTGTGATCCGACAAAAAGAAAAACCGGCCTGAGGCCGGTCATCCGAGAGTTATTTCTTGGGGAAGTCTTTGGGCATGTGGCAGTGCTTGTATTTCTTGCCGCTGCCGCACCAACACTCGTTATTGCGGCCCCATTTGGCCAGAACTTCGGGTTGAGGACGCTGTGTACGATTGAAAAGCTTGAACATGAGACACCTGTGACGGAGATGGAGGGAAAATAAGGTCAAAAACGGTCAGACCTTAACCGAAAACGACGCAAAATGCAAAAATGGCGTAACTGTTAAGGTAGCCTGATTGAGCGTCATTTGCGCCTTGAATCGATGCTTTTTTCAGCCACAGCGTCAATCGTAAAGCGTCAAACGTCATCATTTTGTCGCGAAACGCCTGACGCGAGGGCATTTTTGACGTTTGACGCCTGACGTTTGATGTGATTTCACAAAAATCGTCCTGCTCTTCTACGGCGTAAATGACGCATACGTAAGCAGTTACAAAATGGCAGGGCGCATTTCAATACCTGGACACTGGCGTTTTTTGCTTTAACTCAGTTTGGCGCAGATTGTTACTGGCAATCTCGCCCTTGGAGACGAACATAGACGAATATAGACGAAAATGGACGATTTTTTTCGTCAATCTTCGTCCTTTCGTCTATATTCGTCCGATAATTCGACATGATGCGTACAAATCTAGACACAATTTTATTTTCGCCAGACTCCAGTCAATACAAAAAGCTCCCCGGCGAGCCGAGGAGCTTTGAAAATGTGGGGTTGAACAAAAGATGTCAGGAAGCTAATGTCGAGGTGTCGCCCTCATCCTGCCCCAGGGCCCGGGCCTTCAGCACCCGGCGCATGATCTTGCCCGAACGGGTTTTGGGCAGGCTGTCCACGAAGAATATCCTGGCGGGCACGGTGATGGGCCCGGTCTCGTGACGCACGTGCTTCTTCAACTCGTCCACCAGCTTCTCCGAAGGCTCATAGCCCTGCCGCAGGATGCAGTAAGCCCAGATGACGTTGCCCTTGAGCTCGTCAGGAATGCCGATGCACGCGGCCTCGGCCACCGCCGGATGGCTGACCAGGGCGCTCTCGATCTCGGCGGTGCCCAGCCGATAGCCGCTGACCTTGATCACGTCATCGATGCGCCCGATGATCCAGAAATAGCCATCCTCGTCCTTGCGGGCCGAGTCGCCGGTGAGATACCAGCCCTGCTCCTTGTAGCGCTCCCAATACTGCGCCACATAGCGGTCGGGATCGCCATAGATGGTGCGGGCCATGCCGGGCCAGGGTTTTTTGATCACCAGATAGCCGTCCTCATTGGGTTTGACCGGATCGCCCTCCTCGTCCACGATGTCGGCGTCGATGCCGGGGAAGGGTTTGGTGGCGGAACCGGGCTTGAGCGGGAAGGAAGGCACGGGCGTGATCATGAAGCCGCCCGTTTCCGTCTGCCACCAGGTGTCCATGATGGGACATTTTTCCTTGCCGATGACCCGGTAATACCAGCGCCAGGCCTCGGGATTGATGGGTTCGCCCACGCTGCCCAGCAGGCGCAGGGAGCTGAGATCGCGGCGGCCGGGCCAGGCGTCGCCAAAGCGCATGAGACCGCGGATCGCCGTAGGCGCGGTGTAGAAGACGGTAATGCCGTAACGTTCGATCATCTTCCACCAGCGGTCGGGATAGGGGTAGTTGGGAGCCCCCTCATACATAAAGGTGGTCGCACCCAAAATCAGCGGCGCATAGACGATGTAACTGTGCCCGGTGATCCAGCCAGGATCGGCCGCGCACCACCAGCGGTCGTCATCTTTCAGATCGAACACCCATTTGAGAGTGGTGCTGGTGTAAACCTGATAGCCGCCATGGGTGTGCAGCACGCCTTTGGGCGTGCCCGTGGTGCCCGAGGTGTAGAGGATGAACAGCGGATCCTCAGCGTCCATGACTTCGGTTTCGGCTTTGGTGGAGGCGATGGGCAGGCGGGCGAGATCGTGATACCAATAATCGCGGCCCATCTCCATGTTCACCTCCTGGCCCGTGCGCTTGACCACCACCATATGCTCCACCACGGGCGAACGATGCACCGCTTCGTCCGCAATATCCTTCAGGTTGACCGTCTTGCCCCGCAGCCAAGCCCCGTCGGCAGTAATCAGCACCCGGCTCTGCGCGTCCCGGATGCGATCGGCCAGAGCCTGCTCGCTAAAACCGCCATAAACCACCGAATGAATGGCCCCGATCTTGGCCGTGGCCAGCATGGCGATGGGCAATTCGGGGATGCGGCCCATGTAGATGGTCACCGTATCACCCTTCTGCACGCCCAGGCTGCGCAGGATGTTGGCGAACTTATTCACCTCTTGCCACAAACGGTAATAACTGCATGACCGCTGGTCGCCATTTTCTCCTTCCCAGATCAGTGCGATCTTGTTCTTGCGCCAGGTTTTCACATGACGATCCAGGGCGTTATGGACGATATTCGTCTTGGCCCCCACAAACCACTTGTAAAACGGCGCGTTGGCATCATCCAGCACCTTCTCCCAGGGCTCGAACCAATCCAGCTCCTGAGCTCGCTCCGCCCAGAAAGCCTCGATATCCTCCAGCGCCTTGGACCGAACCGCGTCATAATCCTTGATGTAGGCCTGTTCCACCACTTCGGGCGAGGGGTGATAAACCTCATGCTCTGCAGAAACGATGTCATCGTGTCTGTCCATAAGACATCTCCTTTTGAAAATGGGTTGAGTTGGGATGAAAAGGGTAGGTTGGGGTTGCGAAACTAATTGACACCGCCTTTGGTGAAGAAAAAGGCCACCACAGCAAAAGCGGCGAAGTAGAATATCGGATAAAGCCAGATGCTGTACTTGTCGATGGTCTGAGCAACAGACTCCTTCCGGGTTACTTCCAGACGTTTCAACCAGACGTTGAAGATCACCACGATTCCGGTAATGACAAAGGTCGTCGCCAACACCAAATCGAGGACAGTGGCGTAGCCAAGATGAGGCAAAGCGTCGGAGATGGTGAAATTGAAGGCGACAAAAACCAATAAATTAGCGCTGGCCACATCCACGCGCTTGCCGTAATCCTTCAGGAAGAAGGAAAACCAGGAAACGATAATGATGATCATCACCGGCACGAAAATGCGCACCACGTAATACATCAGATGACGGTTGGCGGTGAACCCGAAGCTGAATTGGGAGTCGCCATCAACCATTTCGATTTTCGTCCATTGATCCCGAATCACCCATTCCTCCTCGCCCAATTGCTCGCCCGTGCCGGTAAAATCAGGCAACTCAACGAAGGTGAAAAGATGTCCGGGGAACACCATGCGCAACCGGATATAGAATTGCTGGGTGTCGAAAGGATAGGGACGAAAATCGAAATCGGGCGCCTGCAGGGTGACAGTGGAACGCTCATAGTAAATGGCCCGACCATCGCTGAACACCACCACCAGCCCATTCTGCACATCCCGGCGTCCCTGCTGATTGAAGTACACGAATTCAGGCCAGATAGCGCCGTGATCATCCACATATTTCTGAAACGAACTGACGCTCATGGATTGATATTGGCAATCACAGTCAGCCGGATCAAAAGCCAATTTGGGGTCCTGCCATTCCATTTGCAACGTATCGACAATGGAAAAATTCTCGGATTTCTGATCAACGCCGGTGATCTGATCCATCTTGACGCCGATTTTCACAGGGATGGGTTGTTGCAGCACCGTCTGATCGGGGGTCGGCTGCGCCGTTCCCGCCAGCACGTCGGGCGCATTGACGCCCACCAGCAGGCGATAATCGCTACTGACGTCCGGATTGGCCTGCTTGATGGTGAGCGTATCGTTCTGGGCGTCCTTCTTCAATGTATATTGCAAGGATATAACCCGCTGGCTCTGATCAGTGGTATAACCCACGGCCAGCAATTTGTCGCCAAAATCCTTCAATTGCATGATGGGTCGTGCGCCCCCGACAGACGTCTCGAGATAAGCGTAAACCGTATCGCCCGCTTTTAGAGGACGGAAGCTGAATCTCTGGACATCATCGGCTGATAGCGCGCCCGTCATCTCCTGCACAGCTCTGACTGGCGGGAAGACATCGACTCGTGACACGAACGCCTGCCCCGTGGGCGCGGCTGCGCCGTTCAACGCCTCGGGGGCATTGACGCCCACGGACAACCGGAATTTTCCCCAATTAGCGTGCGCAGGATTGGGATAAATGAGGATCTGATAATCGCCATCATTCGGAATCGCGTATTGAAAAGCAGCGTCATAGCCCTGGCCGCCGTCATCATCCCAGGTGAGAAAATGCTCGTTGGCGAAATCGGGAATCATGGCCACCGGATCGCTGCCCGCCGCAATCGCCTGATTCACCGCTTCATTGAACGCCAGATCGATTTTCAGAACATCGGTATCGCCCGTTACCAGCGCGGCCAAAGGGTCCAGATTGCCGGTCTCGGTATGCACATTGATGTAAAGCCGATCCTGCCTCGTCAAGCCTTCGACTTTATACGCCAGGCCATGCCCGCGGGGGACTACTTCGTCTTTTATGATCTGCACCTTTTTAACAGGTTCATCGGCCCGCACCCGGATAGGAAACAGGGGCAAAAACTGAATGACGATAAAAACCGCCAGGATGACCAGACGAAATGCGCGATCCGATTGCAAGAAGCCTCGCTTCATCACGAAATCTCCAGTTCGTAACCGGCGAGTTTCCTTTGTTCCAAATAATACTTGAGAAAAACCACGCCCAAAAGCACAGCAAGAATACCCGCGCCCACCAAAACAGGATGCCAGTCTTCAGGCGATTTCATATTGATCAAACTGTTCTGCTTCCACTGAGCATACTCTTCATGCAAGTGCATTTCGCACACTCCATTCTGTGGGCGGCGCCAGATCTCAACAGCAAGTCACGCCAGGATCATCCGCATTCCGGCCAGCTTCGGGATGGTGCTGAATCGCTTCCTGTTTTTCCTCGGGCAGGCTCATGCGTTGCAGACTGACGCCCGCCTCGGCCAGGAATTGTCGAGCGATGTTGTCGGGATAGTCGCCCGCATACACCACCCGCTTGATGCCGGCGTTGATAATCATCTTGGCGCAAGTCAGGCAGGGCTGATGCGTGACGTAGATGGTTCCGCCCCGCACCGAAACGCCATGATAGGCCGCCTGAATGATGGCGTTCTGCTCGGCGTGCAGGGTGCGCACGCAATGCCCGTCCACCATCAGATGCCCCACATCATCGCAATGGGGCAGGCCCGCGGGCGAGCCATTGTAGCCCGTGGTGAGAATGCGGCGATCGCGGACGATGATGGCGCCGACATGCGCCCGATCGCAGGTGCCGCGTTCCGCCACTTTCAGGGCGATGTCCATAAAATACTCATCCCAGCTTGGTCGACGATTCATGATCGGCAAACCTCAGGCTGTGCCAAATTGGCGATCGCCGGCGTCGCCCAGACCGGGAACGATGAAGCCCTTGGGGGGATCGCCGGGCTTCTGCGGCTCGGGCGTCAGATGCTTATCCAGGCAGGAAAGATAGATATCCACATCAGGATGGGCCTCAGACAAAGCTTTGACGCCCTCGGGCGCGCCGATGATGCCCAGATATTTGATCCGATTCGCTCCCCAGCGCTTGAGGATATCCACCGTGGCAATAGCCGAACCGCCGGTGGCCAGCATCGGATCCAGCACCAGCACCACCTGCACCGTGGGCGCCACCGGCAGTTTATTGTAATACTCCACCGGCTTCAGCGTGCGCTCGTCTCGATAGAGGCCAATGTGCCACACCTCGGCCTGGGGCACCAGCTCCCAGATGCCGTTGACCATGCCCAGCCCTGCCCGCAAAATGGGCACCAGCCCGATGCGCTCCTGCAACTCGAAGCCTTCGGCTTCAGCCAGGGGCGTCTGCACCTTGATGGGCTTCAATTCCAGATCCATGGTGGCCTCATAGGCCAGAAGGATCGTAATCTCCCGGATCAAATTCCGAAATTGAAGCGAATCGGTGTCTTTTGAACGAAGAATGGTAACTTTGTGTTGAATCAGAGGATGGGTTGAAACATGAACGTTAGCCATTTGCGTTGTCCCCGCGAGGAATGAATGAAAGGTGTAAGGGGCAGATTTTTTTGAAATAAAAAAGCTGACATTACAACAGATTGTAACGCCAGCTTTGAGAATCGTCAACAAAAGCTCAGACTACTCCACCGGGAAATGCCAACGGGTGCGCTGAGGATTCATGCCTCGACGCAGCATCCGCTCGACCTCACTCTGACATTTGACGCACAAAGTCGCTTCCGGTTTCACTTCCAAACGCTCTTGGGGGATTTCAGCCCCGCAGCGTTCGCAAACGCCATACTGGCCCGCTGCGATAATCTTCAACGCGTGCTCGATGGCCGCCATTTTGGCCTCAAGCGCCTCCAGCAGCGTCACGCTTTTCTCCCGCTCGATAATCTCCGGATCGCCTTCCTCGATATCCACATCCACTTCGTTCTTCAATGTCTGCTTCAGCAATTGAATATCTTCTTGCAGCCGCTCTTGCTCGCGGATCAATGCCTGTTTGTTGTGTTCTATAAATTGAGCGTCCAACATTGCTTATTGACCTCCTGCGGGGATGTTGCACTCCCCAAACATCCCTCATAACTTACGTTTTCATTTGAGGGATTGGGTTAGATTCAGATCAGCGACTTTTCGTCTTTGAAAAATGACTGATTTCGGCGCAATCTTTTACCATAGAAAGCCATGATTCGTCAAACTGGCAAATGGCGAAAATGCCTTCCTGACTTGTTGTAGAACAAACGACCGGGTATAATAACCAGAAATCAACTTTGAAAATAAAAGATTAGATCGCTGAAAAAGCAGGAAAATCTGATTAGCGCAGATAAAAAAGATAGAAGATTGATAGAGATTCGATGGAGATTCAGAATCTCAATGAATCTCGATGAGTCTCAATGAATCTCAGGACGCCTGAAATAGTAGACGATAGCGAGCGTCTGCAACCGTCATCGTCTCTCGTCCATCGTCGGACTGTATGCCCTTTTCATCGGCGCCGGCGCTGGCCCGCCCGCAGTCCGACAATCATACGCCAAACGTGAGGGATATAGCGCCTCACCCATCACATCTCACGCCCGGGATGCCCTCGCATCCGCACTCTCTGATCTTCCCCATGCCCGAACGCCCGATTGATCCCAACGCCCAACCCACCGATAGCCTGGACGCTGCCCTGCGCATCAAGCGCCTGAATGAGCTCTACGGCCAAGACAAAGTGCGCAATAATCTTGAAATCCTGATCGAGGCCGCCCGCCATCGGGAAGAGACGCTGGATCATATTCTGCTCTATGGCCCGCCCGGCCTGGGCAAGACCACCATCGCCCACATCGTGGCCAATGAGATGGGGGTGAATCTGAAGGTGACCGCGGGCCCGGCCATCGAGCGGGCGGGGGATCTGGCCGCGATTCTCACCAACTTGCGCAAGGGCGACATCCTCTTCATCGACGAGATCCACCGCCTGGGGCGGGCGGTGGAGGAAATCCTCTATCCGGCCATGGAGGATTTTGCCCTGGATATCATCATCGGCAAAGGCCCCAGCGCCCGCAACATCCGCCTGAAATTGCCGCATTTCACCGTCATCGGAGCCACCACGCGGCTGGCGCTGCTGACATCGCCGCTGCGGGCCCGGTTTGGCGTGGTGCTGCGCTTCGATTTCTACGACGTCCCCTCGCTGGAGCGCATCGTGCGCCGGGCCTGCGATCTGACGCAAACGCCCTTCGAGGATGATGGCGTGCGGATCATCGCTCAGCGGGCCCGGGGCACCCCGCGCGTGGCCTTGCGGCTCTTCCGCCGCGTGCGGGATTTCGCCCAGGTGCGGGCCCAGGGCGTCATCACCCAGCCCGTGGCCGAGGCAGCGCTAAACCTGCTGGAGATCGACGCCCTGGGGCTGGACAGCCTGGATCGCACGGTGCTGGAGGCCATCATCGTCAAATTCGGCGGCGGGCCGGTGGGTCTGGACACCCTGGCCGCGTCGGTCAGCGAGGAATCGGATACGATCATGGATGTGGTGGAGCCTTATCTGCTGCAACTGGGCTTTCTGGAACGCACCCCGCGCGGGCGCATGGCCACGCGCCGGGCCTACACCCATCTCGGCTATCCCTACACCGCAGCCGATGCGCCTGGCCAAGCCACGCTCTTCGACTGAAAAATCTTATCTCACGCAGAGGCGC
>Ga0256833_1003150_pt1 | contig 11381 bp, 11 predicted proteins | sample 356284metaG_FD_190535 | JGI IMG/M metagenome (GOLD analysis project Ga0256833, IMG submission 190535) | Hydrothermal vent microbial communities from Mid Atlantic Ridge, Atlantic Ocean - 356-284 | ecosystem: Environmental > Aquatic > Marine > Hydrothermal vents | place: Atlantic Ocean: Mid...
CCGTACTGATCTCCGCAAGCTCGCCGGTCATGCCGGAACTTATAGTACCGGCACGCAGGGTATTGGCCTGGGCGCGCTCGACAAGCATCCTGTAAAAAAAGACCTGGAGAACAGGATACTTGTTCAATACATGCTTAAAATCTTTACTGGAGAGTGAGGCCAGTTTTGTTTTTGCGCGGGTATGAATGGTCGTGGTCACCGGCTCACCGGAAAGCAGGCTCATCTCACCAAATATTTCCCCCATCCCCATTTCCGAAAGGGTCTGGCCGTCATCACTGATCACGGCGACTTTCCCTGCAAGTACGATATAGAGACTCGTTCCCGGATCCCCTTTTTTCAAAACGACTTTATTATTTCCATATTGCTCAAGTTTCAGCAAAGCCGAGAGATCACGCAGGGAATCATCATCAAGGGTTTCAAAAATCACCATGCCACGCAACAGATCGAAAAAGCGATCCATGTGCTTCATCTTCTCGCGCCGCTCGGCTGCTGCAAGAAGCTTCATCTGCAGGGTGGCAAATCCCTTTTCCTTCTTAAACTCAAAACGAATTATACCATCACAGCCGCCACAGTCAAATTTGGATTTTTGAATGCCCTGCTGGGTAAAATGCTCAAAACTTTTTTCCTGGGTAGTCGCCGTAATTATCGACTGCACCATATGCAGGCAGGCGGGTTTGGCCTCGGGAACAGTCAAACCCCTGTCCTCCACCTTAAATTCCTCGCCCACATTGTAAAAGGGACAGGCCCGCTCCTCGGTAACGATAAAAATGGCATCTTTATAATCCATGGATACAAGGCTCTCCGGGGGAAAGAAACCGGACCGTCCGTCTAATCCGAACGGCCGAAATAGAGATAAATCACCAGGCCGACGATCACGGCACCGCCGAAGAGGAGCGGCAGCACCTTATTTACCTGCAGCTCATCCCCTACAACCAGGGTCTGCATGTAGTGGGTACCTGAGATATACCAGACTCCCATCAACAGGGCGGCGACGAAGAGATCACGGAAGGCCTGTTTATACAACATATAGCCGACAAAGATGATAAAGGGAATCAGGAACCATGGATTACTGAACAGTCCGGCAATATCAACTGATTTAATCTGCTCCGGCACATGCGTTGCCTGCAGCAAACCGCCTATGAATGAAAAAAAAGATCCAATCTTATCAAACAGGTTAGTCGCAATTGCTCCCGCATCCACCATTGTTCCGCTCCTTTTCCAGGTTATGCTCCGAACGGTTAAAGACCTGAATTGCACAATAAGAACCGCACATCGAACAGGCCGGTCCTTTATCGCTTAACCCTTCCTTTCGAAAACGGGCCGCCTTGTCCGGATCAAGCGACATCTCAATCTGACCTTTCCAGTCCAGTCTGTTACGTCGCCTTGCCATCTCATCGTCACGCTCTTGTGCTCCGGCAACGCCCTTTACCAAATCTGCTGCATGGGCGGCAATCCTTGCGGCGATAACCCCGGCATGCACATCTTCAACCGCCGGCAGTTTAAGATGTTCGGCAGGCGTAACATAGCAGAGATAATCCGCGCCGGCGGCCGCGGCCATGGCCCCGCCGATGGCCCCGGTGATATGATCATACCCCGGGGCGATATCAGTCACCAGGGGCCCCAATACATAAAAAGGCGCGCCCTTGCACAGCCGCTTCTGCAACATTACATTACCGGCAATCTGGTCCATGGCCATATGGCCCGGTCCTTCGATAATGACCTGCACCCCGGCATCCCAGGCCCGCTGCGTCAATTCGCCCAGAAGAATCAACTCCTGAATCTGATTGCAGTCGGTCGCATCGGCGAGGCAGCCGGGCCGAAGACCATCACCAAGGCTGAGGGTTACCTCATGTTCTTTTAAAATGGCTAACAAATCATCAAAATGTTCAAATAAAGGATTTTCCTTTCGATGATAACTCATCCATTCAAGGAGAAAAGATCCTCCCCGGCTGACAACACCCATGATCCGCTTTTGCTTATTAAGACGATCCTGCAGGCTGCGGGTGATACCGCAATGGATGGTCATGAAATCAACTCCATCCATTGCCTGTTTTTCAATGGTTTTAAAGATATGATCTTCCGTGACCTCAACAATATCCCTTTGCTGCTGTTCAACGGTCTCGGCGACCGCCTGATATATGGGCACCGTACCAAGCGGTACCGGACAGTTTTCCAGAATACCACGGCGTACGGCATCCAGATCACCGCCCATGGAGAGATCCATTACCGTATCTGTGCCGGCTTTAATTGAGACGGCAAGCTTTTCCAGCTCACTCCCCAGTCGGGCGATATCCTTTGATGAACCTATATTGGCATTAACCTTGGTGGAGGTGCCTTTCCCGATTGCCATGATCTTGGCAAAATCATGATGAATATTTTTAGGAATGACAATGGTGCCGTCAGCCACCCCCTGCATCAGGGAGGAAATGGCAATCTTTTCATTGTCGGCACAACACCTGAACAAATCGGTTTCCCTGCCGACCCGTGCATCCTCACGAATAGTCATGCAATACGCCCTCTATAAATTCCGGCAAAAACATACCCCCTGGTTAATCCATAAAAAATACAGGATAACCTCTGCTTACACTATTTTCAGCATAGCAACCCATCTCGTTGTCTGTCAATGAGAAAGGAGATGGTGCCGTAGTAAGCGTGATGCAGGTGAAACAGCAGCCTGATAAACCGTTACCTGCCGGCGATATCCCGACAGCATCTCAAAACCATAACCCGGATAAACCGGAAAATTAGAGATAAGAAACACGAAATTCGAAACAATATCAAATAACCATAGACCGAATGATCAATATGGTGCCAATGTTAGATACTGTAAACTGCCCTTATTTATGTCATTGAAACATTGCGGAATTGGAATTTGTTTCGGGTTTCGATATTTGGATTTCGAGTTTATTTTCCACCACAAAAAACTCGACAATAATTGTTAACATACCAAAAAGGTACTCACCCATATCTACATATAATACAAATTTGTTACAAAATACTCTCTCGCTAAACGAAAAAGTAAAAAAGATACAGCAAGGATGAACGGGCTGCCATTTTTAAAAAAGATTAAAAATCAGCATGTTATACAAATATAATAAAAAATCATTCCCTGGCACGGCTCTTGAAAATGATACAGGAAACAAATGACATGATTCATTCTACAATAAAGGGAGAGCATAACATGAAGAAAATCGAAACAATTATCAAGCCTTTTAAGCTTGATGCCCTCAAGGAAGCCCTGCATGATCTTAATATAAGCGGCATGACCGTAAGCGAAGTGAAGGGATTCGGGCGGCAAAAAGGGCACACGGAAATCTATCGCGGCGCCGAATACATGGTGGACTTTATTCCCAAGGTAAAGGTTGAAATTATTATTGGAGAGGAACGGGTTGAATCAGTGATCGAGGCTATCATCAGCGCTGTCCGCACCGGTAAAATCGGTGATGGCAAAATTTTCGTCCTGCCGGTTGAAAAAATCATCCGTATCCGTACCGGTGAGACCGATAAAGAGGCTATTTAATCATCTATATAGAATTTAAGGAGAATCACCCATGCGAAAAAAAATCATATTTTCGGCCTGCATCCTGGGCCTGCTGACGGCGGTAACGGCCCTGGCCGCAGACGAAGCTGTTAAAATCACAGTTGCCGGTAACGCTGCCGCCGTTAAAAACGTTCAGACCAATCTTAACTACGTCTGGACGTTAGTTGCTGCGGCCCTGGTCTTCTTCATGCAAGCCGGCTTTGCCATGGTGGAATCGGGATTTACCCGAGCCAAGTCAGCCTGTAACATCATGATGAAAAACCTGCTCGACTTTGCCATGGGCTCGCTTGCCTTCTGGGCAATAGGTTTTGGCCTCATGTTCGGCGCCACCACAACCGGCCTGTTCGGCACCACCGATTTTTTCCTTTCCGGCTGGACCGGACCAGACGGTGACCAGTGGGTACTGGCCTTCTGGATGTTCCAGTGTGTCTTTGCCGCCACTGCCGCAACCATCGTCTCCGGTGCGGTTGCCGAGCGGATCAAATTTACCAGTTACCTGATGTACTCCTTTGTTGTCTGCGCCTTTATCTATCCGATTTTCGGGTCCTGGGCCTGGGGTTCGCTGCTCCACGGTAACGGTTGGCTTGAAGCCAAGGGCTTTATTGACTTCGCAGGATCCACCGTTGTCCATTCCATCGGTGGCTGGTGTGCCCTGGCAGGTGCCATAGTTCTGGGACCAAGAAAGGGAAAATTCGGCCCCAAGGGTGAAGTCCGCGCTATCCCCGGCCACAACATCCCCATGGCGGCGATTGGTGTTTTTATCCTCTGGCTGGGCTGGTTCGGCTTCAATCCAGGCTCCACGACCGCCGGTGACCCCTCGATTGCCATGATCTTTGTCAACACCAATCTGGCCGCCGCCGCCGGTGTCATCTCGGCCATGGTACTCTCCTGGATCATGTTCAAAAAACCGGATATCGGCATGAGCTTAAACGGCGCCCTGGCCGGTCTGGTAGGCATTACCGCGGGTTGTGCCAACGTCAGCCCGACCAGCTCCATTATTATCGGTTTTATTGCCGGAATCATCGTCGTTATCTCTGTTGTTACCCTGGACCGCATGCATATCGACGATCCGGTCGGTGCCGTCTCCGTACACGGCGTCTGCGGTGCCTGGGGTACCATTGCCGCCGGTCTTTTTAACATGGGCGGCACCACCGCGGCCATTATGACGACCCAGATCACCGGCGTACTGGCAGCCTTTGCCTGGGCCTTTGGTTGCGCCTTTATTCTTTTCAAGGTCCTCGACATGACCGTGGGAATCAGGGTCACCGAAGAAGAAGAACTTGAGGGCGTCGATCTTGCCGAACACGCTGCCCACGCCTACAATGACTTCCAGGTTTTAAACTAAGGATCAAGTACTCCACAGTGCATCCCCTGCCGCAGGGGATGCCGACATCCTCCTCCAGGTCGTCTCTACTCCTCTCCTCCTCAGTAGAGGCGGCCGTTTTTCATGGATTTTTTACCCTGTGCCGGATATTTTCTTCACGGGGAGATACAGGGAAACAGGAACCTGAGCATACGGTTATGGCACTTACATTTCTTGTTATACAGCATGTGGACTGGGAAACACCGGGAGAGATACTGGTACGTGCCGCCTGTGAGGCAGACGTTAGACTTGAAATTGCCCATATTTACCGGCAGGCCATTCCAGATCCTATGGCTTTTGATGCCCTGTTACTCCTTGGAGGGCCTCCAAACGTTCATGAAGAAAAACAATATCCGTTTTTAAAAGAGGAAAAACAGCTTCTCCAGGCCTGGCTGGCCATGGACAGGCCATGCCTGGGATTCTGCCTGGGGCACCAACTGCTTGCCGATGCCCTTGGAGCCGCCATGGGAGCAAATAATCCGCCGAGTGTCGGCTTTACCCGGGGCCACCTCACCCACGCCGGCAAAGAACATCCTGTGTTCCAGGGAATCACCTCTCCGCTGCCGCTCTTTAAATGGCATGGACAGGCGGTACGGACGCCGCTGCCCCGGGACCTGGTTATGCTGGCCACTTCCGACCAATGCGTTGTCGAGGCTTTCAGTGTTGTCGATCGGCCACACATCATAGGCCTGCAGTGCGACAACCATGCCGCCCACCCCGATGATATCCGCTCGTGGTTATTACATGACGGCAAATGGCTTGCTTCCCTGCCTGCGACAGAGGGGTCGTTTGCAGGCCTGCCGCAACAGGCAAAACAGCATTACAAGACAATAAAAGCGGATTTTGGCAAAATAATGAACAACTTTGTCCTTCTCGTCAAACAACATCGTGGGTAACTGACCGGTATTCCGTCCGTATCCTGGTCACGACGACTGCTCCCGTTCCTGCTCTATTTTTTTCAACTCCTCAAGAAAGACCGCCAGCAACTGATCTTCGGGAAGTTTTTTCCAGACTTCCCCCTTTTTAAAAATAATGCCGACACCAACACCGCCGGCAATACCGATATCCGCCTCCCTGGCCTCACCCGGACCGTTGACCACACAGCCCATAACCGCTACCTTGATATTGGTCCGCATGGTTTGCAGATAGCGTTCAACCTCTTCGGCCAGCGGGAACAAGTCAATCCTGGTCCGCCCGCATGTCGGGCAGGAAATCATCTCCGGCCCCCTTTGACGAATACGTAATGACCGCAGAAGTTCAAAGCCAACCCGAACCTCTTCCTCCGGATCTCTGGTCAGAGAGATGCGAAAGGTATCACCGATACCGTCAAATAATAAAATCCCCAGGGCAACACTGGATTTTACCGTACCGGCTATCAACCCCCCGGCCTCGGTTACGCCGATATGAAGGGGATAATCAATAGCTTTTGAAAGTTGACGGTATCCGGAAATGGTGGTCAGGGTATCGGACGACTTAATGGAAATTTTAATATCCTCAAAGCCTTGTTTTTCCAGAAGACGAACGTTTCTCAGCGCAGAGTTGATCAGAGAATCCGGCCGTTCCGGGGTGGGATAGCCCAGCTCGGCCAGCAGGTCTTTTTCAATGGACCCGGAATTGACTCCGACCCTGATCGGCACCTTGTGCAACCTGACGGCCGCAACCACCCGCGCCAGCATTTTCTCGCCGCCCAAATTACCGGGATTGATACGAATCGCCTGGGCGCCATGTTCCACCGCCGCCACTGCCAAACGGGAATCAAAATGAATATCGGCGATAAGCGGTATGGATATTTCATCGCGAATGGCCCTGATCGCCTCAGCGGCCTTCATATCCGGAACAGCCACCCGGATAATTTCGCAACCGGCCGCCTCCAGTCGCCTGATCTGGGCCACGGTGGCCGCAACATCAGCGGTGTCGGTATTGGTCATCGACTGCACGGAAATGGGTGCGCCACCACCGATGGCCACATTGCCCACATGAATTTGTCTGGTTTGCCTGCGTACGATCATGTTTTGTATTCCCATTATTTTTCCATCTGCTCCTGCTTTCGGCGCAGGTTTATCTCCGCCTCCGGGGCGCGAACATATTTGGGCTGGAGGGTTGCGGAACTGACAACCTCACTGTTTTGTATCTTCTGCTCTGCAAGCAGCCCCACGTACAATGCCCGGGGATAGACCAATTCCGCCGGCAGCAACTGCACAAAATCGTTTGCCGAGAACACATCAGCATAAATCGCCGCTCCAGGACCGGCCAGCACTGTCGGCTGGTCAATACTTGCCACCAGCGCCTCGGGAGCAAGAGCCTTGTCCCCGCTCAAGCGCACGGGATACCTTTCCTGCCCGCAGACCTGATACATGGCCGCATATACCTCCTGTTTGCGAGCATCAAGCACCGGACAAACCTGCCTGCGCACACCCGCACAGGCAAGGGCCAGGGCATCGAGAGTATCCACTCCGACAAGCGGGATATCCGCGGCCATGGCCAATCCTTTGGCTGCAGCCAAACCTATTCGCAAGCCGGTAAAAGAACCGGGTCCAAGACTGACACCAATGGCGTCAAGCTCCGACCATGTCACTGCCGCAGCCTGCATGAGCCAGGAAACAGTCCCTAACAATCGCCGGGAATGGGTAACCTCGGGCTGTGCCGTTGCTTCGGCCAGCAAGCGTGTTCCCCTGCTCAGGGCAACGCTGCCGCAACCGGTTGCAGTCTCAATGGACAGTATTAAGAGCCCATCCACTGTCTGACAATCCTGAAAATATCATTATAAAAGACGAACAGCATCAGGCTGCCCAACAGAGCAATACCCACTTTCTGACTGATCTCCATAACCCGGTCCGAGACCGGTTTTTTACGGATTCCTTCAATCGTTAAAAAGAGCAGATGGCCGCCGTCAAGTACCGGTACGGGAAGCAGGTTCAAAATACCGAGGTTGACACTGAGCAGGCCCATGAAATACAGCAAATTCATCCAGCCCGCCTCCAGCTGCTGACCGGCAATCTGCGCAATCCTGATAGGTCCGCCAAGCTCGCTGGCAGGAACCACCCGTTCAATGATTTTCACGATTCCCATAATCGTCAGGTAAATCAAGTTCCAGGTTTGAATAAAGGCAGCCCTGATCGACTCGACAACTCCAACTTTTTTGTAGCGTACTTCATCACTACGCACAATCCCAAGCAGATAGCGCTGGCCAACCTCCTCGCCGAAGATATTTTTTACCTTTTCCATGGTCGGTTTTGCCCGCACGGTTAAAGTTTTGCCTGCCCGGTCAATGACAAGTACAACCTCCCGGCCCTTACTCTCTTTAATCAGTTCGGACACCTGCTGCCAGGAAACGGTTTTCCGGCCGTCAATAGAGACAATATGATCTCCGGACTTCAGGCCTGCTTTCTCCGCCACCGACCCTGGTGAGACCTGCCCTATGGTGGTGGTATCGACAGGTTCAGGCAACCCGGCCAGGGCAAACATGATAAAAAACAGGACAACGGCAAACAACAGATTAAACAATGGACCACCAAATACTATGGCAAAACGTTGTTTGACCGATTTATGGGAAAAGGAGCGCGCCTGTTCGGATTCAGGGATTGGTTCCCCCTGCTGTTCCCCGTACATTTTGACATAACCGCCCAGAGGAAAGGCGGAAATCAAATATTCGGTTTCTCCCCATTTTCTGCCGATCACCTTGTTACCGAAACCAAGGGAGAATTTCAACACCCGGACGCCGCAGAGCTTGGCAATCAGAAAATGTCCGAATTCATGAACAAAAATAAGGACTCCAAGAACAAGTACAAAAGAAAACAGTGAATTCATACGATAAACGGTTTCTCTGTGTAATTTACCTTCTTTCCAGGAAAAGACCCGGCCAAGAAGAGATTATCCGCAACGACGGTCTACTTCCTGCAGGGCAAGATTCCGTGCCTGATCATCTGCAGCCAGGATCTGTTCCAACTCAAGGTCATCACCATCAATATGGACGTCCAGTACTGCAGCCACAATCGCAGAAATATCAGGAAATCCTATATGGCCGTCTAAAAATGCGTCAACCGCGATTTCGTTGGCGGCATTCAAGACAGCAGGCTGCATTCCTCCCTGCTCAAGAGCGGCAAAGGCTATTTTCAGGGCGGGGAAGCGTGTATAATCAGGCTCCTCAAAAGTCAAGCTTCCACACTGGGCAAGATTTAAAGACGGCAGATCGAGGTTTATTCGTTCCGGATAGGAAAGGACATAGGCAATCGGGATGCGCATATCCGGGATACCTAACTGGCCGACAACGGATCCATCTATAAATTCGACCAGAGAATGGACAATAGACTCGGCATGAACGACAACTGCAATTCTGTCGGGCGTGGTATCAAAAAGCCACCTGGCCTCAATAACCTCAAGCCCCTTGTTCATAAGCGTTGCCGAGTCTATTGATATTTTTCTTCCCATCTCCCAGTTAGGATGGGCCAGGGCCTGATCAGGAGTAATAGCGGAAAACTTCTCGGCGGCAAGACTACGGAAGGGCCCGCCCGAGGCCGTGAGGATAATGCGGTCTACATCCTGCCTGCGGCCGGCCTCAAGAGCTTGAAAAATTGCGCTGTGTTCAGAATCTATGGGCAGCAGCCGGACGTTATGGTCCTTAACGGTTTTCATCACCAGACGCCCCGCCATAACCAGGGTTTCCTTGTTGGCCAGACCAATATCCTTACCGGCCCGAATCGCCTCCATGGTGGGAAGCAGGCCGACGGCGCCGACGACGGCCGTTACGACCAGGTCGGCATCCGCAAGCGTTGCCACCCGGCAGTTCCCCGCATCTCCGGAAAAAATTTCACCTTGATAACCAGGGGAAAGCATCTCGGCAAGGGGGCCGACAAGCTGTTCGTCGGCAACGGAGATATAAATCGGTGAAAATTCTCGTGCCTGTTCGGCTAACAAAGAAATATTTTTCCCGGCGCTCAGGCCGACGATCCTGAAACGATCAGGATTTGCACGGACAACGGACAGCACATTTTTCCCAATAGAGCCGGTAGATCCCAGTAAAGAAATATTTTTGACCATCATGTGCCAAGTCCCAGAAGAAGATAGTAAAGTGTCGGCGCCGTCAGGAGCAGGCTGTCAATCCGATCAAGCAGCCCGCCGTGTCCTGCCAGGAGAGTACCGGAATCCTTTGCGCCTGTGGCACGCTTGATCACCGATTCAGTGAGATCACCGATAATCCCGACGGGAACAAGAAGCAATCCGATAAAGAAATACAAAGCCATATGAGACGAACCGGAGATCAATAGACCGACAACCAGGCCTGACAGTATTCCGACGATCATCCCCCCGACAGCTCCGGCAACCGTCTTTCCCGGACTGATGGCCGGACAGAGTTTCCGGCGACCGAATCGCCGACCCGCATAATAGGCGCCGGTATCGGAGCCAATGGTTACAGCCGTAAGAACGGCAAGCCAGCAGACCCCGCCGGGCAATAATCTAAGCAGCACAATATGGGCGGCACACACTCCTATATATACAAGGCCGAATCCGCTTCGGCTCAACAATGAAAAGGCGTCGTCAAGAGTGGCATACCAGGTAAAAAGAAGAAGGAGCAGGAAGAATAACCCGGCAAGAAGAGCGGCCATAACCGCAGCCGTAACGGAAGAAAGAGCGGCAACAACCGGCAGTACCGAAACAACAATAAGCAGAAATCTCTTACGGGTGGAGAGAAGGGGTGAACACATTTGATGATACTCATGCAGAGCTACAACGCTCCCGGTAACCACTACCATCCAAAACAGTATCGGGCCGGCAAAGCCGAGTAATGCTCCCCAGAGGCACACCATAAGAAGGCCGGGCACGACTCGACTCATCATATTATTTAGTCTCCAAGGAGCTGGGCACCGGTCTTACCAAAACGTCTCTGCCGCCGACCATAAGTGGCAACTGCTTCCAGAAGCTGCTCTTTTCTGAAATCAGGCCACTTGGTCTCGGTAAAATACAATTCGGCATAGGAGACCTGCCAGAGAAGAAAGTTTGAAAGGCGATGTTCACCCCCCGTGCGGATCAGCAGGTCAGGATCAGGCTGTCCGGCGGTATCGAGATGATCACAGAGCATTTTTTCTGACAAGGCCCCGGCATCAAGTTGGCCGCTGACACACTGGGCGGCCAGCTCCCTAACTGCCCGCATAATTTCATCACGACCGCCATAGCTCAGGGCAAGGTTCAATGTCATGCCCCGGCAATTTTTCGTTTCCCCCATGACCTTATCCAGTACGGCAAGTACATTGTCGGGCAGACGCCGGCGCTGGCCGAGACAAAAGAGCCGGATATCGTTTGCCAGCATGGTCCGCAATTCCGACTCCAGATAGGTCCGGAGCAGACCCATCAATCCCTTTACCTCGGTTTGCGGCCGCTGCCAGTTTTCCGTGGAAAAGGCATATAACGTCAGATGACGAACGCCTATCTCACGAGCGGTCTCAACAACCGAACGAACGGATTCAACACCTGCACGATGAC
>Ga0256833_1003151_pt1 | contig 11380 bp, 6 predicted proteins | sample 356284metaG_FD_190535 | JGI IMG/M metagenome (GOLD analysis project Ga0256833, IMG submission 190535) | Hydrothermal vent microbial communities from Mid Atlantic Ridge, Atlantic Ocean - 356-284 | ecosystem: Environmental > Aquatic > Marine > Hydrothermal vents | place: Atlantic Ocean: Mid...
GAACGCGGAATGCGTTTTGACGATAAAGTATCCGAAACATCCATGGAGGACCGTAAACGTGAAGGTTATTTCTAAAAATTATAAAACGAATTGACTATGGCTGAACAACATACTAACCTTACCAAGGAACAAATAAAGCAGAAAGTTGACGAACTGCTCAATAATTACCTGGAAATGGACCTGCTGCGCTTTACCACGGCTGGCAGCGTGGATGACGGGAAAAGTACGCTTATAGGACGCCTATTATATGACACTAAGGCTATTTTCCAGGACCAGCTGGATGCTGTGGAGCGGGCCAGCCGCCGCAGAGGTGAGGATCAGCTTAACCTGGCTCTTATCACAGACGGCCTCAAAGCAGAACGTGAGCAGGGTATTACTATTGATGTGGCATACCGCTATTTTCATACCCCAAAACGTAAGTTTATCATTGCCGATACCCCCGGACACGTCCAATATACCCGCAATATGGTTACCGGAGCCTCCACGGCCAACCTGGCTATTATCCTTATTGATGCACGTAACGGTGTGGTTGAGCAGACCTTGCGTCATTCCTATATTGCTTCCTTGCTGCAAATTAAGCATATTATTGTCACTGTAAATAAAATGGACCTGGTGGATTATGATCAGGAGGTCTTTGAGAAAATAAAACAGGATTATCAGGATATTGCCAAAAAGCTGGATGTGGATGATATACGTTTTATTCCCATTAGTGCCCTTAAAGGAGATAATGTAGTGGACAAATCCGAGAATATGCCCTGGTACGACGGACCAACTCTGTTGTGGCTTTTGGAAAATATTAATATCACAAGTGACATTAACCTCAAAGACCCACGTTTCCCGGTGCAGTATGTTATACGTCCTATGAGCGATCAGTGGCATGATTACCGTGGTTATGCCGGCAGGGTGGCCAGTGGTGTTTTCCGGGTTGGCGATGAGGTTATGATTTTGCCTTCTGGTTTGACAACTAAAATTACTTCCATTCATTTTGGCGATCGTCAGCTGGATTATGCTTTTGCTCCTCAGTCCGTAGCTATGACAGTGGCAGATGATATTGACATCAGTCGCGGAAATATGATTGTTCCTGTGGATAATGTGCCGCAGCAGTCCAATGAGATTGAAATGAAAATCTGCTGGTTTAATCCGCAGCCGCTTCAGCCACGTGGACGTTATGTCCTGCGTCATACTACTGCCGAAACTCTGGCTATGGTCACGGATATTGAATACAAACTGGATATTAATACGCTTGAAAAAGATTTTGAGGACAAGCAAATTAAAATGAATGATATTGCCAAGATTAAGGTGCGCACTGCCCAGCCATTGTTCTTTGATCCGTATAAAGTTAACCGCCAGACCGGTGCTGTGATTCTTATTGACCAGAACACTAATGAGACAGTTGCCGCTGGTATGATAGAATAAGCTGTTGTAAATATGGAAATATAAAAAGCCAGACTGTCCTTAAGGGCGGTCTGGCTTTTTTATTTGGAATTATTTAATTAACAGCTGTTTAGTGAATATCTGATTTTTGTTTCTGTAGCGGATAATGTATATCCCTGGCTTTAAGCTGTTAATCTTTATTTGTGCGGACTGCTGGCGGATTTTCTTACTGTAAATAATTTGTCCGGATAGAGAAATAATTTCTATAGTCCCTTTATTGAGGCCTTCTACTGTGAAATGTCCTTGCGAAGGATTAGGATATATATTTATGTCTGCGGTTATGCATGATCCTGGTGTATAAACTATTGCTTCCGAAGTATCTTTCATTCCGAGGCTGTCAGTAATAATCCGGCGGAAATATGTTGTATCTGTGGGCCTGGTATATGTCCACTGAGGGTTGTTACCAGTGCTATCTATGGTTGTCCAGTTTATTCCGTCGGTGCTTGCCTGCCACAGGGCTATCAGCGGAGGCACGCCTCCCTGGGCTGTGGAGCAATAGAGGGTTATCAAAGAGTCTGTAGTGCATTGTAAGCCAGTTATTTTATTGTTACTAATGCTGTCGGCCACAATGAAATTGTCATAATTGAGGGTTATATAGCCACTGTCTATGCTGGCCCCGAGGGAAAATACTATTTCCTCTCCGTCATAGTCAGATAGAGACATGGAAAAGGTCTTGAAAATAGTATCCAGCGTAAAGTTAGAAGTATCTATTATGGCAATTGTATCAAAGTCTTGCGCACAGTTTCCGGAAAGCATAATATATATTTTGGTTTTGTCAATATTTTCGGATATGTCAGAGCTTCCGAAGTTATTTTTTATGCGCAGGTCAAATCTAAGAAAAGTTTTTTCAGATATGCCGGCTAATTTTCTGCCATATATCAATTGTGGATGTGCCATATTATAAAGGGAGTTTGCAAAGAATCGGTTGGTATCACCATTAGTAACTTCATAATCTAACCATGTTCTGTATTGTGTGTCATACCACTGTCCCATATATCCATATTCGTCATAGTGCAGATTATTTAAGTTTTCCGTCATAGGCAGATTTCCCGGGAAATTGGTCTGATATTGCGACCGTGCAGTGTCATTCTCTTTGTCGTAGTCGTTTGATAGTATTGTATAGGCTGTGATAGTATATTGTCCTGGTTCTTGTGTGTTTATCATTCCTACAAATAGGCTGTCGTTATGTTGAGGAGCGAGAGTATCAGTGTAAAGGGCATTGAGGGTTATATTACCCGAGGGAGTGTTAAAATCTACTCTGACAGGGATATTAGTGACAGGCATATAACCGAAGTTCTGCAGCAGGACTTTCACCGAATCGTTTTTTCCGCATATTGCCCGTCCTTGTGGAGCGATTATGCTTATGACACCAACGTCATAAGGTTTACAGTTGTATATTATGGAAAATCCCGGGGCAGTATTCCATTGGTCTGAGACGAATTTCATGAATATTGCCGGACCTGAGCTTAAAATATCAGGTGGTATGGTATCACCAGAGAATGCTGCCACAAGTGGAGCGTTTTCATCAGCCCCGTCGTAAATAAACAGGGTGTCCTGTCCTCCTACTGTCAGAAAGGAGTTAAAATGTAGCATTATAGAGCTGTTGAAAGGAGATTGGATTAGCCATTTATTCAAGGAGAGATTTTCGTAATTATAGTAACCTCCATTATCTGTTATTGTGCCCGTAGCCTGGTTTTCCACTGTGTATGAAGTATCGCCGTATCCAGGGTAGAGGTTAATAATAGCTTGCTGTCCGGAGTTGAAGTTATTGCTTCCTGGGGTAAGGTCGTCCAGGCGGTACCATCCATTGTAGCTTCCACCCCAGCCCCAGTTAATATGATATGTAGAATCCGTTGGATTAAATCCATCCACAACAAAAGCATGTCCGGATGAACCATAACCTGCATATAAAACAGGTCTGTTCTGTGTAATTTGTGAGGTTATTATGCTGTCCCAATTCTCCTGTGTGCCTTTATACAAAAGTCTGGCTTTGTGGGAATAGTCAAAATAATTTATCAATGCATTACATGCCGAGGACATATAAGCCCCAGATCCGCTGGTGGAGTAATTCATATTCACAGCTACTCCGCAATGATACATTAATTGGGCTACTTGATTATTATAATCGCTTAATGAATTTGGCATAGAGTCCCATTTATAATGAGTGGAGGCAAAATTTGCATATTGCGTTCCATATACATAATGGTCGTAGGAATGTTCTCCACTGCCATAATCGGGGTAAGACCAGTATTTTAATACCTGTGCCATAGCAGTAGCTACGCATCCTGTCCATACATGGCCGTCCGGGCCAGAAGCATCAGCTGGACACATGGTATTGTAATATTTTCCTTGATTCCATTTTGTGCTTAAAAGAGGTCCGATAATGGCTTTTGGGGTATTAATATCCTTTTTCAGTAGCTTTGTCCAGAGGACTTTTGTTGATGGTATTTGTTTTATTGTTCCCTGTCTGGCAGCTGTTGTAATTTTAATAGCGCTGTCCAGCCATCCTTGTAATGCTGGTGGTAAGTTATCAAGTGAGAAATTGCTTTCCGTGGAATATGCTAAGATAGGAACAAGCTCATCCCTGGATGAGATAATAATAAAGCCTTTTTGACCCTGCAAATTAAAGATATAAACCGGGAGCTGGCGTTTTTGCTTTTCTCCAATTAGCCGAAGCTTAATGGATGTTTGAGATTTGTCCTGGATTAGAGAAGACATATAGTTCCGTGCTATTTTATAAGCTGTGGAAGTATCAACAGGACCTGCTTGTAAATGTATAAGTCCAGCAAGTAATACCAGCAGGATAAAGATTTTTTTCATCACACAGGTTTTAATTTTTCTGATTATAAAGAGTTGGTTTTTTACATTTTTGTTGCATGATATTTTATTATTCGTCCAAAAAACTTTTTTGATAAATTTTCTTTTACCAGGGGATTTTTTTATTTTCAATTCAAATAAAAAATCATTGTTATGCAGGATTTTATCCAAAAGATTGAGAGACTGCGTTATTTCTGGATATTGGTTTTGTTGTATTTGATAATGCCGTTCTTTTTGTTTTTCAATGATTTTTTCCTCCTGCGCAAGTTGTTTTATTTTTTTGATATAGGCAGTGATACCCTGAATTTATATTTCCCCTGGCTGAAGCATTACGCGCTGATGGAAAGCCATGGTTTCTGGCACTGGTGGAGTTTTTACATGGGTATGGGACAGATTTTTCCGACCTTTTTGGTATTGGAGCCTGCGTGGTTTATTTTCAACCATTATGTTTTTTTCTGGAAAGATGCATGGATGTATAGTTTTCATATAATTTACTTTGGAGAGATTCTGGTCTCGGCTGTGGTGATGTATTATTTTCTGCGAGATCTTGGACTTTTGCGCGTGGTAGCACTGGCAGGGGCGTTATTGTGGCAGTTTTCCGGTTATATGATTATTGGTGCAGCCTGGTATGTTTTTCCGTATTACACTATGGCAGGCAGTTTTATTTTCCTTGGCCTGGAAAAGATATTCAAGGGCAAAAATCCTGTGTGGTTTATTTATGGAGTGTATCTATTGAGCTATAATCTGTATTTTTTCTTGACCTATGGAATGTTCTTCCTGTTGTATTTTATAGCCAGGGCAGTGGAATTGCAGCTATCTGGTAAGCAGTTAAGACGTGTATTAATCACTATCATAGGTGTAGGTATTCTGGCCGTATTAGCTGATATGGTAAATCTTTTACCGAGGTGGCAGCAGATAATTTTCAGTCCGCGCGTGGAAGGTGAGGTATCACCGTTTAAGATGTTATTAGCTAATCCTGAGCCTGTTGGATGGGCAAAACGTGTGGCTACTACTATTTTGCGGTTCTTTGGTAATGATATGGCAGGGTATGCCACAGGCACTCAGATATGGCGGAATTATCTTGAAGCTCCTGCTTTTTATGTGGGATTGCTTAGCCTGCTGTTGCTACCTCAGTTTTTTGTCTATGCCAGCCGGCGTAAGAAACTGATATGGGGAATTTTTCTTGGGTTCTGGCTAATAGTGGCGTTTGTGCCAATTGTCCGTCATGCTGTCAATCTGTTTGCAGGAAATTATTTCCGTGGTACAATAGATTTTTTCCTTTCCGCAACGCTTTTGATTATTGCTATGCGTGGCTTTGATTATGTGCTGCGCCAGAAAAAAATTAATATGAAATTGCTTATTGCTTCGGTTGTCTTTTATGCTGGAATGATACTTCTGGCCCAGGTGATTGATGACATAAGAACAAGGAAGTTTTTGATACTGTTGGTTTTGGCTTTTATGATTGTGTATGGATATTTGTTATTCTTATTGACCACGGATTATTACCGTTGGGGCATAATTTTATTGTTGGTTGTGCTTCCGTTGGAGGCAGGTTATCTATCTCAGCCGGCATATTATCACCGGATGGTGGCTGATAGCAGTTTTGAGTATAATTGGGGTGGATATAGAGACAATACAATAATGGCTCTGGAGATTATCCGCAGGGAGGATACCAGTAAGTTTTTCCGGGTAGAAAAGGATTACCGTTCGGGCCAGGCCATCCACGGCAGCACTAATGATGCTATGGTACAGGATTATTTCGGAACAGCCAGTTATAATTCGTTTAACAATCTGAACTACATACGTTTTCTGGAATATGAGGGAATAATACAGCCAGGTAGTTTGTCGCAGACACAGTGGGCACAGGGCGTAGTAGGCTATCCATTGGCAATGTCACTGGCAGGAGTGAAATATTTTTTGACAAAAGATTTTAATTCTCCTATGCTAAAACTTGGTTTTTCTATCGTGGATACAGCCGGTGATGTGCTTGTTTTGAAAAATAACTATGCCCTTCCTCTGGCTTTTGGGTATGATAAAGTCATTGTAGATAAATTATTTTTGAAGCTTGACAAAATACGCCGGCAGATTGCTATGCTTATGGCCTGCGTGATAGATAGTAAAGACACTGGCTATTTTCGTGATTTTGTTTTTATTGATACTTCGGCGGTTCCCCTGCAGCAGACTTTTTCATTTGAGGATTATATTAAGCAGATTGATAGTCTTAAATCGCTTAATGTCAAGGTTTTGTCTTTTAGGCATGATGAGATAAGGCTCAGGGCTGAGAATAGTTCCAGACGTATTCTGGTCTTTTCCATTCCTTACGACCGTGGATGGCATGTCTATGACAATGGGAAAAAGCTGCATACTTACAGAGTTGATGGTGGATTACTGGCTATAATTATTTCTCCGGGAAAACATAATATCAAACTTGTTTTTCGCACCGTGTTTTATTGGCCAAGCTTAATTATTTCTGTGATCAGCTTGCTGATAATTACTGTTTTGGTGGTATTGTGGAAAAGAAAATGATTTTTTTTATTGGATTATTTTTGGAAAATTTTTATAATTAAAAAAATTAAACCTAAAAATTTTTGTTATGGCTAAATCAATTAAAGGTACTGAAACCGAAAAGAATCTTTTGAAGGCTTTTGCTGGAGAAAGCCAAGCTCGCCAGCGTTATGATATGTTTGCCAAACAGGCTCGAAAAGAAGGTTTGCAGCAGATTGCTGCTATTTTTGAGGAAACAGCTTTGAACGAGATGGTGCATGCCAAAACATTTTTCCGTTTTCTTGAAGGCGGTATGGTAGAGATAACAGCAAGCTATCCCGCCGGCAAAATTGGTACTACTCTGGAAAACCTCAAGGCAGCTGCTGAGGGTGAGCATGAAGAGTGGACGGATCTCTATCCGCATTTTGCTGAAGTGGCCGAAAAGGAAGGGTTTAAGGAAATAGCTGCTGCTTTCCGTCTGATTGCAAAGGTGGAAAAGGAACACGAAGCACGTTATCGCAAGCTCTATGATAATCTGGACAAAGGAATGGTATTTAAACGCAACGGAAAAGTTATCTGGAAATGCCGTGTTTGCGGATACCTCCACGAGGCCGAGGAAGCACCAGAGGTTTGTCCTGTATGCAAGCATCCGCAGGCTTACTTTGAGCTATTTGTGGAAAATTATTAAAATAAAAAAGCGGCTCATACGAGCCGCTTTTTTATTATTGTGCATCATCTTCGGGATTATCTGATTCTATATCAGTCATTTTGTCATTTTCCTGATCATCGTCAACTTTACTGAGATTGCGCCTCATCTCTGTATCTGCTTCAATATTTTGCAGTTTGTAATACTCTTCCACTGTGATTTTTCCGTCAAGGAAAGCAGCAGCCATGGCTTTTTTTACTTTTTCCTCGGCTTTAATTAGTTCTGCCTTGGCGCGCTCGGCCTCAGCTTTTGCACGTTCCACTTCCAGCTCGGCATGAACATCTTTTCCTACTTTGATGTCTGACACGTCAATGGATAGAATTTCAAAAGCCGAGTCTTTGTCCAGTTTTTTCTGCTCCACACGGTCGGCCAGTTCATAGGGGCTGCGCAGAATGTCATAATGGCTGCGTGCCAGACCAATTTCCGTGGCCAGGCCTTCGTTCACTCTTGCCAGGATAGTGCTTTCCTCCGGAGCACCAATAATGTTTTTAATCTTGGCTCTAAGAGTTACTTTTACTTTCATAATCAGTTCCACGCCGTCACGTGCTATACCTCGTACGCCGTCTGTTTCCACTATTGTTGGGATAATAGCCTTGTTAACTGTTTCCACTACATCATATCCGGCCAGGTCTATGTTGGCAATATCCTGGAAATCAAAATCTTTAAGGTCAGCTTTTTTGGCAGCTACGTATGCCTCAATAGTTTTTTCTATATTACCTCCGGCCAGGAAGTGTTCCACAATATCATTGAGGTCAACTTCGTAGCCAGAGTTTTTGGCAGCTATCTTGGCTTTTATCACTCTTACTACATCTACTCCTGCCAGATAAAGGCTGGATAGTTCATCTATATTGGTCTCTATGCCGGCGTTTTTAGCCATCAGCAGGGCGTCCATTACGTGCTCAAGGTCAACTTTTGCCAGATGATATTTGACCAGTTTATCAAAGGTAATTTTTTCAATATTAGCGTTTTTGGCCTCAATGATTGCTTCCACTACTTTTTCCAGATCTACCTCTGCCAGATAGGCATCACCCATTTCCATCAGGGACAGGTCAACCCCTGCTGAATGCGACCTTATCATCAGTTCCAGTACTTTTTCTACAGGAACGCCTTTCCACGAAAGTGATATTATCTGATGCGGAGGAATTTTCTTAACACCTGCTATTCTGGCCTTGATATAAATGCCAAGAGGAAATACTTTGTTAAAGAAATATATACCAACACCCAGGCCAGCTATTAGCAGGACTACAATAATGATGTATTTGAGGTATAAGCCTACGTTGTCGGATGATTGCGTCGTTTGGGCTGCAGTGTTGTATGCCTGTATTTGCTGAGCCTGTGCATACGGAAGTGTATCCAGGGCTGCCAGCTGATCCAGATCCATATCCGGCTGATTATTATTACAAGCCGGTAAGGTCAGGAATACAACTAAGAAAAGACTTAGTATGTATAAAATTTTTTTCAGCCTCATAATATAGCGTTGTAAAAATTTATTTACAAATATAATAAAATTCTTTAAAACTTTATTTAATTACCTCACTCAGAGGAACAATTTTATTATTTCTTATTGCAATGACAAAGGCGTCAGGATACCCCAAGTGTCTGATTTTTTGTTTCAATTCCTTAGCCTGTTTGTATGTGGTACCAGCATAAATATAATAAACATACATCCCGCCTTTTTCTATCATAGATACCTGATAATTAGCACCTAATCTGGAATATAGCTTACGGTATTTTTCTTGACTGAGTGGGTTGGAGAAGGCTCCTACCTGAACTCCAAAAATTATTTTTCCGCCAGCATTTACATTACGCTCAATAGCTTTAGATCGGTCTATGCTTATAACCTGTCCATTGTTAAAGGCACGTATATAGGCATCAGTATATCCCATGTTTTTCAGACGGCGCAGTGCGGACGAAGCTTCACTATAGCTGTAATATAATCCGTCGTAATAAGCATATTTCCCATCCCGGGTTATTTGATAATATAATTTACGTAGGTGTTTGATTTCCTGTGGATGCTTTGGTAATGTATATGTGCCCAGACGAATGGCATAAACAAGGTATTTGGTTGTGGTGATATCTGGCACTCCATATAGATTGTTGGATGTGAGTGCATTAGCTTTTACTACACCTTTGGGACGGCCATTGACAAAGGTTACAACTTTGGCTTTTATTCCGAAATCTCTATATAGACGTCGGGCGGCTGCCAGGGCTTTTTGTTTATCCGTGAATTTACCTACATAATAGCGCTTTTGTTTATACTGCCTTTCTTTGCATACCTTTAAGTATGTAATTGGTTGATAATCTGAAAATTCTTGAGGAAGAACATGCCGGGTAGAGGTGCCTACATAAATGCGGTAGTAGGTACCACTCTCGTGGAGCAGATGCGCTCTGGGATTATTTATGTCATAGGTAAATACAAGTGATGAATGGGTGCAGTTAATTTTTCCAGCCTGTTTTCCGGCCTGTTTTTTTGGCTTGTTTTTCTGTTTGGCTTTTGCTGGAACTTTTGCTGTTTGGGCTTGCGGAATAATATCTGCTATATTATATTGTCCACCAAGTTTGTATTTTTCGCTAAGTATGTTTTCTGCCGTGATTACAGCAGGTATGATATAGTGGACTGCTTGCCATAAGTCTGATAATTCCTTGTTTTTCTGATATTTACCATGTAATTTTTCTGCAGAGGAATAATACCGGTTAACTTGTTGGAGTTCTGACGGGTTCAGGTGTCCGGCGTAAATATCATATAATTGTTTGTATGCCTGCCAGTAAAGATCGCCCAGCTTTGCCATCAGCCCAGCAGTATCTTTTACCACCGAAGTGTTTAATAAAGCTTCTGTATTTTGTATTTTTTCCTGCAGTTCTTTATAAGTATCATTTTTTACTCTCTCTTCCGTGGTTAGCTTAAGGTAGGGAGCCAGCTCATCAATACGCGGAATATAATATCTGGGTCTTTGGGTTGTTGTTGGTTTGTTGGTATTGGCAGCAGGGCCAGCTGTAGTGGTATCTTTTTTAGGTTTGGCAGTAGTGGTAACTGTCTTTATGGGATATTTTTGTTTCAGCAATTTTATAGTGTTTTTATCTCTCATTAGCAGGCTTATGTATGTCTCTTTCATATCAAGTTTTTTCTTGTTAAGGGTACATGCCTGCATGAATTTTTCAATTCTTTTTATTCCTTTGCTGGATACGGCCTGGGCTTTGGCATTGGCTATTTGAAAGTTTAGACCGTTGATTTCATTTTTGAGAGAGTCAGCAAGATATGTCAACGAATCAGGTAGTTTGTTTTTTGCCTGAATGGAGAATATTTTTGCAGTGTAAAGGCTATCAAGGTCAAGATAAGCTACCATACATACGTCAATAAATTTCCGTCCGTATTTTAGGGCTTTGCGTAGCGAACGCATTTTCTTTTTCTCATAACGTTTTAATCCTATCTGTGTCAGGCGATTGTAGTGATTATATTGTTCGTCAAATTTTGTATAGCATTTATATTTTTTCTTTTGTTTTTCCAGCTGTTTTTGCAGAAATTTTATCTGTGCAGCATCTTTCCCGGAATATATCCCTGGATATTTGTGAAAACTGGTAAAAGAGGGCAGGGGATAATTTATCTGTTTCTTGTATGAGCAAAACAGCTGTGCCTGTGCTATTGACCACGTGAAGAGTATTATACCCAGCAGGAAAATTATCTTTTTCATTTTCTTAAATTGAATTTGGTTTTATTTTAATAAAGCTACTAAACAAAAATAAAATTTTTCTTAACTTTGTCATAAAATTTTAAATAAAAACGCATTATGGCAAAAAAGGAAGACAATTCTCAGCAGCAAAATAACGTTCAGGAAAAATTAAAAGCTCTCAAATCCACACTCTCCCAGATTGAAAAGAATTACGGCAAGGGTGCAATTATGCGCCTTGGCGACCAGGTGCAGGAGGATATTCCTGTTATTC
>Ga0256833_1003152_pt1 | contig 11379 bp, 10 predicted proteins | sample 356284metaG_FD_190535 | JGI IMG/M metagenome (GOLD analysis project Ga0256833, IMG submission 190535) | Hydrothermal vent microbial communities from Mid Atlantic Ridge, Atlantic Ocean - 356-284 | ecosystem: Environmental > Aquatic > Marine > Hydrothermal vents | place: Atlantic Ocean: Mid...
CCCCTCCCCTCCCTTAGCAAGGGAGGGGAGGGGGTGTCAGGCGCAAGCGCCTGACGGGAGAGGGGTGGGATCTCAAACACCACGTTGTCGAACCGGTAGTCGTTGTGGATGAGCGCCGCGCCGCGTTCGGGGGGCATGTGGGCTTCCAGCCAGGCGATGACACCCTTGAAATCGGGGACGTTGGGCGTGCGGGCTTCCCGGTAGCGCCGCGCCCAGCCGGCAATCTGCCGCCGCACGTAGCCTTCCGGGTGGCCGAAATCGCCCAAACCGAGGGCGCGATAGTCGAGGGCGTGCAGGCGGCGGTGGGTGTCGATCAGCCGCTCGCACAGCAGGCGGACGCGCTCAGGGGGCAGGTCGAGGTCGGGCGGCGGCTCACGGCGCAAAATCAGGCCGTGCACCCGCTCCATCACGTAGAAGGGCGCGCCCAACACCGCCGGGTCGTCGCAGTAGGCCAGCGGTTTGGGCACCGGGAAGGCACCGTAAAGCGCATTGAGCAGCACCCATTCGCGGTGCATGTCGTGGCCGCTCTTGGGCTTCTTGCCGCGCGGCGGGCGGCGCAGCACCAGTTCAGTCTCGCCGACACGCAGCAGGTAGGTCAGGTTGGAGTGGCCGGAGGGGAATTGCAGCACCTCCAGCGCGCCGCTCAGGCCGGGGATGGCTTCTTTGAGGTAGGCTTCCAGGCGGGGCAGGTCGAGTTCCTCGCCAGGGCGGGGCGGGCGGGCGGCGTCGTTCATCGCAGCACCTTCCGGGTGGCTTCGATTTGCTCGCGATAGGGTTTGAGGATGCGCTTCGCGAGGGAGACTTTGTGCACCTCGTCCGCGCCGTCGTAGATGCGGGCGGCGCGCTCGTGGCGGTAGAAGTAAGCCAGGATGGTGTCGTCGGTCATGCCCAGGCCGCCGTGCACCTGCAGGGCGCGATCGACCACGCGTTGCATGGTGTTGGCCACCAGGAACTTGATCATGGAGATTCCCTGGCGGGTTTCCTTCCAGCCAAGGTGCTCGATGCGCCAAGCGGTCTGCAGGGTGAGGGCGCGGGCGGCGGCGATTTCGGCGGCGCTTTCGGCAATCCACGCCTGCACGATCTCCTTGTCAGCCAGGGCCTGGCCGGGCGCCATTGGGCGGCGGACGGCATAGGATACCATTTCGTCCAGGGCGCGCTTCGCCACGCCCAGCCAGCGCATGGTGTGGTGGATGCGCCCCGGTCCCAAGCGCTCCTGCGCGATGCGGAAGCCCGCCCCTTCCGGCCCCAGCAGGTTGCTTTGGGGCACCCGGCAGGAATGGTAGAGGATTTCGGCGTGGCTGAAGTAGCCGCCGCCCTTGTGCCCCATGATGTTGATGTTGCGCACGATGTCGAAGCCGGGCGTGTCGGCGGGCACGATGATCATGCTGGCGCGCTGGTAGGGCGGCGCGTCCGGGTTGGTGACGGCCATCACGATGGCAAACGCCGCGCCGTCGGCGGCGGTGGTGTACCACTTTTGGCCGTTGATGACGTAATCGTCGCCATCCTTGACCGCGGTGGTCTCCATGTAAACCGGGTTGGAGCCGGGCATTTCCACCTCGGTCATGGAAAAGCAACTGCGGATTTTGCCCTCCACCAGCGGGCGCAGCCAGCGTTCCTTTTGCTCCGGCGTGCCGTATTTGTGCAGGATTTCGATGTTGCCGGCATCGGGGGCTTGTGTACCGAAGACATAATGCCCCAAGGGGCTGGTGCCTAAAATTTCGGAGACCAGGGCAAAATCGGTGAGGGGGAGTTCCAGGCCGCCGTATTCTTTGGGTTGGGCCGGCCCCCACAGCCCCATCTGCTTGACTTTCTCCCGTAGGGCGTCCAGGCGGGGCTGGAAAACCTCGGGCGGCTCGTTGAGGAAGTGCTGCTCTAAGGGGTAGACCTCTTTTTCCATGAATTCCCGAATGAGGTCGAGCATCAGTTGGGTGTCGTGCGGGATGGAAAAATCCATGACTTTTCCTCGCGAAACGGAGATTGAGAGTATCGAGGTCGCTTGTGGACAAGGAGGCTCTTCCAGCCAGTTCTCTTTTTGTAGCACGCCTTCCTTCGAACGTCCAGTGGAGGCTGTCACTTTTGGACACGGCAACGAGGAGCAATTTTTTCATCGTTCCATCCTGCTTGACGCGAGATGGCGCTCATGCTAAAGTAAACATGCAAGGCGGTAGTTTGGCGTGGTCGTGGCCGGCCCACCAGCGCTCGCCGAGCAAAATTTTTAGTGGAGGTGCTGCAGTGGCAGAGCGCCAAACCGGCACGGTCAAGTGGTTTAACGCCACAAAGGGATACGGCTTCATTACACCCGACGAAGGTCGCGATGTATTCGTGCATTACAGCGGCATTCGGGGTACTGGCTACCGTTCTTTAGAAGAGGGGCAGCGTGTGGAGTTTGAAGTCGTAGACACGCCCAAAGGGCCACAGGCTCAGGACGTCGTCGTCCTTGGCTAAGGAACCACGTTGACCAAAATTCAAGCCGAGCCTGCTGTCATGGCTCGGCTTGTGTGTTTTCTTCGCGGAGAGCGTAGAACACCAGAACCGTACTGCCGTACTTCCGCCGGTCGAATTCTTCCAGGTGCTTCAACGCTACATCCCGATATTCGTTAGGGTGGATTTGCACCACGACCCATCCATCCTCCGCCAGCCACTCAGGGTGGTCATCTATGGCCAACAGCGCTTTTTCCCACAAGCCGTGGTATTGGGGCGGGGCGATGTAAATATAATCGAACTTCCGATCGGCGGGCAGGCGGAGCATGGCGAACGCATCCACGAGGCGCACGTTGGCGCGTGTGGGGTCGTCCAGACGGCAGTGCTGTAAATTCTTGCGAATGGTTTTGACGGCTGCCCGGCTGTTGTCGGTGAAACGCACATAGGCCGCGCCGCGGCTGAGTGCTTCGACGCCTACACTGCCCGTGCCGGCGAACAAATCCAACATCCTCGCGCCCACGATGTGAGGGCCGAGAATGTTGAACAGTGCCTCTTTGACACGGTCTGTGATCGGTCGGGTACCCGTACCGGGTACCGAAAACAGTTTACGGCCTTTGGCGATACCAGAAATCACGCGCATGGTTACTCGGTGGGTTTGGGCGTAATCAGCGTGGCTAAAAAGCGATCTTCTTCTTGCCGTTGGGCAGCATAATCCTGCATGAAGGCCGAACGCCGGAACCGCAACGCCATGGGGGCAACCCGCCGCAAGTCGTTGGGCGTTACCTCTGTTCGCCCATCGCCCGCAGCCAGAGCGCGTGCCGCTTCGAAAAGGGTGATCTCTGCCCGCAAGGAAACGATTTCCAGGCGGGCAATCCACTGCAAGCCAATTGCCGCTACTTCGTCGGAAATCTCCACTTTGGGAAGCCGTTCGCGCGCCCCTTGGATTTCGGCCCGCAGGGCGGCGGTTTCCTCCGCATAGGCTTCCACGAAGCGGCGCGGGTTCTGATGATAAGCCTGCGCCCGCCGATACGCCGTCAGCCGTTCCTCAGGGGCTTGCAGACCTTGCACCCACAGTCGCAGTCCCAGGCGTTCGAGAATTTGGGGGCGCAGCGTGCCCTCCTCGGGGTTCATGGAGCCAATTAGCACAAAGCGAGCGCGATAAGTTGCAGCCATGCCTCTGCGGCGCACGGTGTAGTGCCCCTGAGCGGCGGCATCGAGGATGGTGTTGACGATCGCCTCGTCCAACAGGTTGATTTCGTCGATGTAAAGCACGTGCCGGTCGGCCTGCGCCAGAATGCCTTTCCGCAGGCGGTGGGGATTGCGGGGGTCGGGGTGTCCCAAAACATCGTCGAGGTCGGCATGGAGGGGCAGTTCTACCAGCCGCACCCGGTCGAGCACGGCCAGAGGTTTGCCCTCGGCATATTTCCGGGCGCAATCGGGGCACACGGCGTCGATGCCCCCTTGCTCGATGTCCTCTGGCAGGCAGCCGTAGAAACACAGGCTGCGAGGCGTGCGCGGCAGCAAATCCACCAAAGCCCGCACGGCGGTCGTTTTGGCCGTTCCCCGAGCCCCCAACAGTAATGCGCCTCCCACTGCGGGGTTGATCACGGCCAGCAGAAGCCCCAATTTCATTTCCTGCTGGCCTACGATGGCGGCAAAGGGGAAGGGAAGCGGCTCGGCAAAGCCTGCATCTTCTTCCGGGCGCGGCTCCCGATCCCGTCCGGCCATATGTTCGGCCAGTTCTTTCAGCGAGCGAATACCGCCGGGCAGACGGACCGGCTCGCCGCCTCCATCGAGAGAGGCAGGATTGGAGGCAATATCATTCATAGGCAGAGGCTGCTGCTTCGCGGTCGCGCTGCTGCAAACGAAAGGCCTGCCGTGCTTTGGCTTGCTCCATGCGGCGACGATGGGCTTCGGTTTCGGGAATGAGGCGTGGCACTTCGGCAGGCCGCCCGTCTTCGTCCAGTGCGACGTAAACCAGATACGCCGTGTTGGTGTGGGTTTGCTCGCCAGTGATGGGGTTCTCTGCAACCACCTGCACCTCGGCTTCCATAGAGGTGCGTCCGACGTAGGAAACTTCGGCAGTAAGGGTCACCAAATTGCCGACGTAAATCGGGCGGCGAAACATCATTTGATCGACCGCGACCGTAACGACTCGCTTGTTGGCAAAGCGCATGCATGCGAGAGCGCCTGCTTCGTCCACCAGTTTCATGATCCAGCCGCCATGCACAGTACCGGCGCTGTTGGCCTGTTGGGGTTGCATCAGTTGAGAAAGGGTCACGCGAGAGGCGCTGACGGGTTTGGCTTTCATCGGGTTTCCTCCTGCTGAAAAGGCGGCAGAAGGTTGGGTTTGCTGGCTAAGACGTCTATCGTGCCGGGGGGAAGTTTAGGGGGAGGTGGAGGCAAGGGCACTGTCCAGGTTGGGCTGGGGGCAAAAGAAGGCGGTGCAAGGGGCTGGATAGAGGGATGCAATGGCGCCGTTGCTTCGTGCCGCAATATCCTGGCAAACTTGGGGTCAGGGTCAAGATAACCCACGTAACGGCCATCAATGGCGTGCACATTGCCCTCGGGGGTAACGATGCCGATCCACCGTCCTCGGGTGTCGAAGAGATAGGGATAACCAAGGAAAGCCGCGATCGTGCGGCGCGTGGTGTAAATGGGAATCCAGCGGACGGACTGTTGCATGGGACCTCCGGTCTTGATTTGCGGTAATTCGTCGCTGGAACTTATTGTATCACGCGCATTCGAGTGCCAATTGTATGAGGGGTTACGCAGTTGGTTGTAAAAATGTTTTCGTGTCATGGCGAGCCGCCGTAGGCAGCCAAGCCATCTCCACCCGGTGCAGGAGACCGCTTCGGCAGGCTTCGACGATGCTCCCCCTTGTTGACATGAACCGGAGGAACTGCGTAAGTCCTACGTAATTTTGAGACAGCCTTGGCTTCGCAAATTTTGGCACAAATCTTGCTACAGTATGCTATACTTGCTGTAGTTCCAGGTGCCATGATGCCTTCTTTGCAATTCGCTCCCACCTATGCCCATGCCCAGCGCCATCTACCCAATGCGGTGTTGGCGCAAACCATGCAATTTTTGGCTCAGCCGCTGGCTGAACTTGTAGAAGCGTTGCAGGAGGAGGTAACCCAAAATCCCGCCTTAGAAATTTTGGATGATGCGCCGGCGCGGTGCCCTCGCTGCCATGCGCCCCTCGTCGCTGGCACCTGCCCGCGTTGTAGCCGTCCCACGACGGCCAGTGCCGATGAGCCGATCGTATTCCTTTCACCCGCCGAAGACCACCGCTTCCCTTTGCCCTGGCGCGGAGAAGACGCTCCTGACCCCGAAGAGATTGCACTGGTTCAGACGGTTGATTTGGCAACATATGTGGGGCGACAAATTTCACCCGACTTGCACGACCCCGCTCAACGGCGTGTCGCAGCGTTTTTGCTCTCCAATTTGGACGAGGACGGTCTGCTCACAATAACGCCCCTGGAAGCGGCTTACGCGTTGCGCGTTTCGCCGCAGGTTGTGGAAGACGTGCTGGCGATGATTCAACAGGCCGATCCTCTGGGCGTGGGTGCTCCTTCCCCCCAGGCGGCCATGCTGGCCCAAGCACGCGCTCTGGCCGCAGAGGGGGAGAAGGTGCCGGGTGCTATTTTCGAGATTCTCACTTTGCCCCACGCGCTGCGCCTGCTGGGCGAGGAAGGGGCTGCCACTTTGGGGAAGCGGCTGGGACTTTCAGTAGCCACGGTAAGCGAAGCGATAGCCTATATGGTAGAAAACCTCAACCCCTACCCAGCGCGGGCTGCGTGGGGTGAGCGGCGCTTGGGGCTTGCGGCGCCCGCAGCATCCCCTGCCGTACCTGATGTGGTAATCTCGTATCATAACGACGACCCCAACGCGCCTCTGGTGGTGGAGGTGCTGACGCCGTTTGCCGGGCGCTTGCGAGTCGATCCATTGTTTCGCCAAGCAGCCCGGCAGGCCAACGGTCACGGAGAGGCCCTGCGCAAACAGGTAGAGCGCGCCGCTGTAGTGGTCAAAAGCCTTCGGCAACGTGAAAACACCATGTTGCGGCTGATGCGTTTGCTGGCGAGGATCCAACGCCCGTTTATTGTGCAGGGGGATGAGCAACTGAAACCCATGACCCGCGCAGAAGCGGCACGTTTGCTGGAAGTGAGCGAATCCACAGTCTCACGCGCCGTGGCTGGCAAAAGGGTGCAATTTCCCAGCGGCAGAGTTGTCCCACTGGCGCAGTTCTTCGATACCAGTTTGCCGGTGAGGGCGGCTTTGCGGCGGTTGGTGGCTGAGGAAAAACAGCCGCAAAGCGACGAAGTCTTAGCACGCCGTTTGAAGTCGTTGGGGTTTTCTGTAGCACGGCGTACGGTGGCTAAATACCGCAGCATGGAACACATCCCGCCCGCCCATCAGCGACGACATGCAGCGGGGGTTTAACTTATGCGTCTGTTCTCACACCTCTTTTCCTCATCCTCAGCGACACCCCCAAAAAAGGCTGCCAACCTGACTCCTCGTCAAATGTGGGCATCCTTGTTGGAGTTTATGGCTCATCCCGCTTTGCTGGTGGAGGAAAATGGTCAGGCGCACGTGGTTGCCGCTAATGAACAGGCCGCCCTGCATAGCGGGTATCCCCTCGCGTTGCTGACCGATCTATCGTGGGAGCAACTCTTCCCCGAGATGCCCTGGAGCACGATGGCGTTGCTTGCAGGGGAAAAAGTCCATACTTTTTTACAAACCCGCGCTGGCCAAAGTGCCGATGTCTGGTGTCGTGGCCAAAAGATATCTACCGAGCAGAGGCTCTGGGTGGTGCTTTTCTCCCCTTTGGCAGAAGAGGTACTCTTCCCCTTGGGCGAGGAAAACGACACGTTGCTCCTCCAAGCAGTAGAGGCCTTGCTTGGAGCATGGGACGCACCGTCTTTGGATGCCGCACTTCAACAGGCCATCAAGGGTAGTTTGTATTTTTTGCAAGGCGCGTGGGGGAGCGTTTACCTGGCCGACACGCCTGCTTATCGGTTGAAAGTGGGGGTTGGCGACGCTGCTGATTTGCCTTTGATATTGCCTTTGACTTATGGAAATGCTTTCTCAACGCCACACCTGTATACACCTGCTACCAGTGACGATAGCGTTTTTGGAATGCTCGTCCGCCGCGGAGATACGCCCTACGTTGCCGTAGCCCCTTTGGGGACGGCAAACGAGAGAGGAGGGTTGGTGGCCTTTGGTTTTGCCCAAAAGCCCTTGCCCTCTACCCTGCCCAAGATTGCCATGACAGGGGTTTACCTTTGGCGAATGATTGCTTACTTTTACTGTCGGCAACGGCAAGCCAACCATCCAGTGGATGTTTCATCAGTTCCGGCTGCGTTGATGAGGCACGCCAAAGAAGCCGTTTTGCTCTTCGATCAGGATTTACATCTGACATCACTCAACCCGTCTGCAGAGGAAATGCTGGGGTACAATGCGGCAGAGGTGGTAGGAACGCCCTTCGCCGAGCTGATCGTCGGCACGCCAACCCTGGAAGCCGCAGTTCAGAAAGCGCTGCTTCAATCCGACGAAGCGGCCCAGGTGCTGGAAACGCGCTTGCTTCGTAGAGACGGGACTGAGATACCTGCAGAGGTACGGATTGCTCCTTACACAGGCGCTCCAAAAGAAACCGAAGGCGTGCTGCTTTTGATAAGCGACCTGAGCAAAGAAGCCCACTATCGTCAACAAACAGAAGCCCTGATGCGGCGCGCGATGCTGGGCGACGTACTGGCCAGTTTTGCCCATGAAGTGCGCGATCCGCTCAATAGTCTCAGTACCGGGCTGGAGTGGCTGGCCTTTTCCTTGAACGAAAACACTGAAGCCACCGAAACACTCCGCAATTTACAAGCGGAAGTGGAGAGACTTGGCCACCTGGTCACCAATCTTTTAGATTTTGGGCGCGCACGGCCCCTCAAATGGCAAGCGCTGGATATCGGCATGGTGCTTAAAGGGATTTTCCGGCGCTGGCAACGCCGGTTTTCACGATATCACATTGACGCTCGGCTGCACCTTGCAGACAACCTGCCTCTCGTTCACGGTGATCGCCTTTCTCTGGAACAAGTTTTTGCGAACCTGATCGATAATGCCATTCATGCACTGAAAGAAATGCGAGAAGAGCGTTTCTTGGTCGTTAGCGCGCGATCGGTCATGGAAAATAATGTAACTTGGGTAGAAGTCAATGTCGTTGATAATGGGCCAGGCTTCGACGAAGAAACCCGACGTCACCTATTTGACCCCTTTTTTACCCGCCGTGAAGAGGGTACCGGCCTGGGACTGGCCATTGCCAAGCAACTGATCACAGCCCACAAAGGCAGTATTGAGGCAATGAGCTACCCTCGCGCCGGCACAGTTTTCCGAGTGCGCCTGCGTGCTGCACAGCCAATCGAAGAAACGAGGCCGAGCAATGGCATACAACATCCTGATCGTTGAAGACGAGCCGCAAGCGCGACAATACATCGCTGCATTTTTGCGCAAACAGGGGTATGAAATTACCGAGGCACCAACCTACGCTCAAGCCATAGAGGCGTTGAGCCGCGGGCAAGGGGATATTGTGCTTTTAGATATCCAACTGCCTGATAATACTTATGCACTCACATTGTTGGATGAGATTGCCGACTGGCCTAATCGCCCCCCTGTGATCGTCATTACCGGCTTCGGCGACATTGAGACGGCAGTGGAGGCTATGCGGGGCGGAGCATACGATTTTCTCCAGAAGCCTATCAAGTTCGAGCGTCTGATGCAATCGTTAAAAAAATCGGAAGAGATTGTTGCTATGCGTCGGGAACTGACTCTGTGGCGGCAACAGCAGCAATCCAAGGCAGCATTTGTGGTCGGGAAAAGCGCAGCAATGCAAGAGGTGCTCCATCTGGCACAACGGGCTGCCCAGGCAGGAGCGTCGGTGCTTATCCAGGGCGAGACTGGCACAGGCAAAGAGGTGTTGGCACGGTATATCCATCAGAGTGGCCCCCGCGCTTCCAAACCTTTTGTCCCCATCAATTGCGCTGCCGTGCCCGAAAGTATGTTGGAAGCCGAATTGTTTGGCTACGAGGCCGGCGCTTTCACGGGGGCAAACAAACGCAAACCAGGGTTGATGGAGTTGGCCGATGGGGGCGTACTATTTTTGGATGAGATCGCCTCCTTGCCAGCAAACATGCAAGCCAAACTCTTGCGCGCTTTGGAAGAGCGGGTGATTCGACGCATGGGCGGTACGAAATGGATCCCCGTGGACGTGCAAGTTTTGGCTGCCTCCAATCGCGATCTTCAGGAGATGGTCTCCAAGGGAGCCTTCCGTGAGGACTTGTATTATCGCCTCAACGTGCTGCAGCTCCGCCTGCCTCCTTTGCGAGAACGCCGTGAAGACATTCCCGCGCTGGTGGGTTTTTGGGTGCAGCGCCTGGCACAACGCAGCGGGCGCGTCGTGCACGACGTCACTCCTCAGGCTATGGAAGCCCTCCAGCGGTATTCGTGGCCGGGCAACATCCGGGAACTGCGCAATGCCTTGGAGCGCGCCTTGCTCTTCTGCGATGGAGAGGTCATAGGCCTGGAACACTTGCCCCCTGAAGTGGCGGCGGCTTACCACCGCTAACTACAATGGACTGGCACCTTTCCAAATTTTTTTATCCTCTCTTTACCCAATTTTTATCCTTTTTCCCTTGCGTGGAAGCCAACCATAGCGTATAATGCCGCCATGCTGCTCATGACTTACGCCCCCACCACCATGCATCATCACGGTATGACGATGACTACCCCCGCACCGGGTGGTGGTTAGTGCGTGCATGGGCATCGGCCTGTTGTGCCAGCCTGGCATACCAACCACCCCCGGCCTCCAACCGGGGGTTTTTCGTTTCCCTCGCCCGCCCTCACGCCCGACCTTTCTTCCCGACACTTCGTTTCACCCCTGGAGCCTCCATGACCCACACCGACATCCGCCTTTCCCTGCCCTCCAAAGGCCGCTTAGGCCAGGCGGCGCTGGATTTCTTAGCCGAGGCCGGCCTGCGCGTCGACAAGCCCAACCCTCGCCAGTACAGCGCCCGCATTCCTGCCTTGCCCGAACTGACCGTGCTCTTCCAGCGCGCCGGCGACATCGTGGTCAGCGTGCGCGACGGCAGCGTGGATTTCGGCATCACCGGGATGGATCTGGTCGCCGAAAAGCGCGGCGAAAACGGTCAGGTGTTGGTGCTGCACGAGGCCTTAGGCTTCGGCCACAGCACCCTCACCTTAGCCGTACCGGAAGGCTGGCCGGTGCACGACGTGGACGACCTGCGGGATTACGCCGGGCAGCTGGGGCGTCCCCTGCGCGTGGCGACCAAGTTCCCCCACCTCACGGCGGCCTTCCTGAAACGCCACGGCATCCCCCACCGCCTGATTTGGGCCGAAGGCACCTTGGAAACCGCCCCGGCCATCGGCTACGCCGACATGATCAGCGACCTGGTTTCCAGCGGGCAAACGCTGCGCGACAACCGCCTGCGCCCCCTGCCCGATGGCGCCATTCTGCCCTCCCAGGCCGTGCTCATTGCCAACCGGAACGCCCTTCAACAACGCCCCGAAGTGCTGGCAGTGGCCAAGCGCCTGCTGGAATACCTCGAAGCCCACCTGCGCGCCCAGGAAAATCTGCTGGTGATTGCCAATGTGCGGGGCGAAAACGCTGCCAGCGTCGCCCGGCGCATCTTTGGCCGCCCCACCATCGGCGGCCTGCAAGGGCCGACCATCAGCCCCATCTATACCCGCGAGGGGCAGTCGTGGTTCTCGGTCACCATCGTGGTGCATCGCGACCGCCTGCCTGCCGCCATCGCCGACCTGCGCGCCATCGGCGGCAGTGGCATCATCGTCACGCCGGTGACCTACATCTTCGAAGAAGAGCCGCCGCGGTATAAAGCCATGTTGGAAGCATTGCAAAATCAGGAATAAGAATTGCGAAAAAGCGCCCCGCAATTC
>Ga0256833_1003153_pt1 | contig 11378 bp, 8 predicted proteins | sample 356284metaG_FD_190535 | JGI IMG/M metagenome (GOLD analysis project Ga0256833, IMG submission 190535) | Hydrothermal vent microbial communities from Mid Atlantic Ridge, Atlantic Ocean - 356-284 | ecosystem: Environmental > Aquatic > Marine > Hydrothermal vents | place: Atlantic Ocean: Mid...
AACCAATACAACACCTATACCATCTTGGATGATGTACGTATCGTGGACCAGCACATCACGCCGACACAATTCTTGCCGATGATTACAGTATCACAAGCCCGCCACCCACGGGTTGGAACAAACGAAACACCGGAAAAGCGCACAAACGTCAAGCCCCCGCACGAAGGGGTCCCAGAACGATAAACGAACAAGGAGCTTTAAATGGCCGAGGACCGTCGGCCTAGTGCATCCACAGCACCGGAGAACACGACAAACACCGATACGCACACGGATCCTGAGGCCCTCTACCGGCAGGGCATGAGCGCTTACCGACGCCGGGACTGGGAAACAGCCCTGGCGGCCTTCACGCGTCTAAAAGAGGTGGATCCCACCTGGCAAGGGGTGGACGCGCTCATTGACGAAGTCCACTGGTTCATGCAATTAGAAGCCATCGAACCGGGACATCGGGCCCAATCGGTAGAACGCTCGCCAGAACGCGGAACTCGAAAACACTTGTGGGTGAGTGCTTTCTTGCTTCTTATCGCCCTCATGATGATGCTCGCCTCCTGGTTTGGGTGGATTCCCAGTTTTGGGAACAAAGAGATGGAGGAACGAAAACAAGCATTGTACGAACAAGGATATACCGCTTTGGCAGCGGGCGATTACGAGGAAGCGATTCGCTCTTTTGAAGAATTAGAACAACTGGCGCCTAACGAAGATGCGGTCAAGGTTGCCTTGCGTCAGGCCCGACGATTATACGACTTGTCGCAACGTTATCAGAAGGCCAAGGAAGCCATCGATCACGAGGATTGGGCTACGGCGGCCCAAGAATTGGACGCCATCCTGGCTATTGATAGCACGTACAAAGATGCAGCAGAATTGGCCGTGTACGTCTCCCGCCAGCAACGCTTATACGCCCACTTCCAAAAAGGCAAAGAACTCTTCGACCAAGGGAAATGGGCAGCGGCTGCGGCAGAATTTGAACGCATCCAACAACTGGATCGGGACTTTCGCCCCGATGTAGTAGCGGAATACCTGTTTAACGCCTACCTCAACGAGGGTATGCGGCTCATCAAAGAGGAAGGGGACAAACCTGAATCGGTCCGCCTCGCGCTCCAATATTTGGGCGCGGCCTTAAGCATTCACCCGCGCAACAAACAAGCGTCGGAACAGCGTATGTTGGCCGGCCTTTACCTGGACGGACTCTTGGCTTATATGAACGAGGATTGGGAAGCCGCCGCGCGACGACTCGGTCAGGTCGTAGATATCAGCCCAGATTACGCATCAGGAAGAGCCATACAATACCTGTTCAACGCTCTCATGCACGCGGGGGAGCGCCAAGTACAGGCCGGAGACTACGAAGCCGCGCTGAAGTACTTCCGCCAGGCGGCACAGTTACCCCTCCCCGATGCCGATAAGGCTCAGGCGCAGGTGGATCGACTCTTGGCCGCGCTGGCCCCTGCGCCTACGCCCACAGCCACACCCACACCGACCATGCCACCGTTGCCCACGGCAACACCTACGCCCAAACCTACCGCTACGCCCACGCGAACGCCAACACCAACGCCCACGTTCACACCAACATACACACCCACCCCGCTGCCGCCTCCTCCGCCCACCCCCACACCCACGTGGACACCTAAACCAACGCCCACGTTCACACCAACGCCAGAACGGTAAGGACGTGTTGTGGGATTCGACAAAGTCAGATGGGACATTATTGTGATAACAATCGGCGTAATTCTCTTTCTCGCCCCCTTCTTAGTGGGGCTTCACCTCGCGCATTCCTCAGCGGTGCCGGTGCATCCCCTCGCCTTCCGGGGGGCCGAGATCACCGACATGCACACCGGCGTTCATGAAGGGCTCCCCTGGATCTACGTATGGGGGCCGGCCCTAGGCTTAAGGCGCAGCTTAGACAGTGGGCGTACTTGGTCCCAACCCCTTACCCACACTCTGGCACCTTTAAAAACCCATCCTTTTGCACCATTACTTGTCTCGCCCGATCCTCGAGATGCCCACACCCTCTACCTCTTGCTCAACACCCACCGCGGCATGACGCTATATCAACTGGCCGAAAATGACCGGTGGGTCAAAGTCCGCACGTTTGCCCATACCTCTGTCGAACACCTCCTCCTCGCAACCGCGCCAAAAGGCGTGTACATCACCTGGGCGACAACACTGTGGTACAAAGACGACCAGGGGGGATGGCACAGCCTCTACAAGTGGACAGGCCCGCCCGCACGCGGACTTCAATCCCTGCCCGGCCATTACGAAGTCATCTACCTTCTCACAGATCGCCTTCTCAGAAGTAAAGACGGGGGAACCACGTGGACGGAGATTGGTCAACACTTGGGAACCATCACACACATCGCAGTCACACCTGTCCAGGGAGGTATGACCTACGTCCTCGCGGAAGGTCGCGTGTGGGGTAGTCGAGACGCCGGAGACACGTGGGCCGATCTCCACTGCCCAGCGCGCGCCGTTGATCTTACGGTTACCCCTATTTACCAAAACGTTCTCTACGTGTTGGACGAAACGGGCGCAGTGTGGCGACATGGGCCTGAACATCAAAAGTGGGTTCGCGTGTACGCAGGAGGCGAAATGCATGCCCGAGGCATCCGATCGGATGCCACCGAACCGGGGCGAGTGTACTTATTTGGCGATGACGGGCTTTGGGTTCTCGAAGAAGCCCTTCCCACACCGACACCGACCCCGACGCCCACCGCTACATACACACCATCCCCCACACCTACAAACCCGCCGCCCACCTACACCCCTACATCAACACCCAGTCCTACCCTTCCTCCTACCCCCACGGCCACACCAACGTGGACCTCAACGCCCACTGCAACGGCCACGTTTACCCCATCCCCCACACCTACACAAGGCCAAACACCCCCCTCTATGGCCACACGTAAACGTCCCACAGACCAGGCCACCATCCCATCGGTGACTGCACAACCCGCGCCCCCGCCGCCCCCCTCTGTGCCTACTCCTACACCTGTGCCCACGCCCACACCGACAAAAATCGTCACTCCCACACCCCCACCAACACCCACCCCGGTTCCCACGCCCACGCGAACTCCGGGACCACCGCCGGAGCGCTAAGAGGCACAAGATGAATGAGAAGAAACCCATGGCTTCCCAACGCACAGCAAACGTAGGCCCTCTAACGCACTGGATCCGGTTGGAACGCCAAGTGGGCTTCCCGATCCGCCTAGGCTTCATCCTGCTCTCGTTATGGATTTGGCGGGAAGAGGCTATGCACGTATTCCAAGCCGGACAAGCCAGGCTATGGTGGATTTACGTGACAATAACCTTGCTCGGACTAGGACTCTATTTCATCCGCAAAGAAAGTCCCCTACTACTGGGGATTATTGCCTTCCTCCAGTGGGTTGATGCCGCGTTTGTAGGATATGTAGTGTACCAAAGTGGATCCATCACGGGAATGGGTATCTGGCTCTTTGTGCCCTGGCTGGGCAAACAGGCGCTCCTGGCGGCATTCCAACCCCGTTGGTACCTCGTTACGTTTATCATAGGCCCCCTATATCTAGGGGTTGCTTACCTGCGAAGCCAAACGCTTACCTTCCTACTCGACCGAGGATTCCAGCAAACATATATTATGCTTCTCGCGGTTACCTTAGGAGGAGGAGGACTGGCACGATATATTCATTCCCTCCACACAGCCTTGGCCCAAGAACGCGAAGACCTGGCCCAGCAAACCGCCATCCTTCAACGCACAGCCTCGGATCTCGGCGCGCGCGTGCTGGAATTACGAGCCCTTCAGGAAATTGCACATCACCTCTCCCTTTCCCTCCACCTGGAAGAAACCCTGGACGTCATTGGCCGGCGGGCCAAGGAATTGTTTAGCGCGACCCATGTCGCCATCTTCCTCATTCCCGATACCCAATCCACGTGGTCCTTGGCTTACTTGGAGGACACGCCCCTCTTTCCGGATCCACCTCAGATTGCAGCCGAGGGTTCCCTATTCACATCCATGGCCCAAGCCTCCCCGCAACTTATCCGCACCGACGAACCAGAACTCGCGTCCAGTTCACTCGTCCACCTTCTAAGGAATCGGTGGACCTGTACCCATCTTTTCGTTATTCCCCTCATCACGCGAGGACGACTGGTGGCCGTCCTGGTCCTCACCGGCCCGACGCTCCTCCCTCAGTTGGACGAACGTCAAGAACAATTGGCCGAAAGTTTTGCCTTTCTCGCAGCCACAGCCATTGAAAACGCTCGCTTGTACGAGAACGTCTTAGAGCAACGACAGGAATTGGAAGCCGTGCTTCAAGGTATTGGCGACGCGGTCATTGTGACCGATGCCAACCTGAACATCCTTATGGTCAACCCGGTCGCCATCCGTACATTACACCTGCCTTCTTCACCGGAAGGATTACCTCTCGCATCGGTCATCCAAAACGAAGATCTCTTGAAAGTGATGCAGGACGTGCTCATTCAAGAAGAACCGGTCATCATGCGGGATATCACCTTCGAATTCCCGGGAGATAAACCACGCACGTTCCAGGCGGTGGCATCGGCCGTGGTCGGACCGGGCCTGTCGGCTCGCGGGGTCGTCACCGTGTTGCGGGACATCACTGCCCAAAAGGAACTGGAGAAGATGAAGAGCAATTTTCTTTCTGTAGTCAGCCACGAGTTGAAGACCCCGCTTCACTCCATTAAAGGCTTCGTGGAGATTATTCGCATGGGAAAAGCCGGGCCCATTACAGAATTGCAAGCAGACTTCCTGACGACGGTGAAGGAGCAAACACAAGTCTTGCAACGGATGATTGACGATTTACTCGTTTTCTCCCGCCTTGAAGCGGGCCAACTGCGTTTACACGCGGAAGAGATATCCCTCGCCGCGATCGCGGCGGGAGTGGTGCAGAAACTCACTCCGTTAGCCGAAGAAAAGGGCATCGCCCTCACCACCCTCCTGCCGGACGATTTCCCCGACATTCAGGGGGACTACATGCGCATGGAGCAAGTCATTACCAATCTTGTAGAAAACGCCATTAAATTCACCCCGACCGGCGGCAAAGTCACCATAGAGGGTCAAGATCTGGGGGATCGGGTTCGGATATGGGTCCAGGATACGGGGATTGGTATTCCCGAATCCGAGAGGGAACGCATCTTCGACCGGTTCTACCAGGTCGATGCCAGCGAAAGGCGGGCGTATAGGGGGGCCGGATTGGGGCTCACCATTTGCAAGCACATTGTGGAACGACATGGGGGGCGCATTTGGGTGGAAAGTCAAGTGGGAAAAGGAAGTACTTTTTACATCGAACTGCCCAAACGTCTTCCGGTTACGGATGAACGTTTGGACTTTCTCACGTGATGAAACTTGAGCACTTCTTTCGCTGCTCTTGGGGAAGAATCCAGGAAATTCCCGAAAGTGTAGAGTGCGGCGAGATCTCGCCGCGTTGGATAGCAACTTTGGAATGCGGCCACCCGTTGCCGCTTTGCTAACGGTTTTGGAGCGCGGCGACCTGTGGCCGCTTTTGCGCAACCGCCCCCCATTTGGGCCTCTACTTGGGGGCATCCTGTGCGAGTTTTCCCTCCCGTAAAGCCATCAGTTCCTGCAGGTGGGACACTTGGCTCTTCGTGCGCAAGTGGGGGAAGAGGATAACCTCCCGAATGGAAGGCTTGTCCGTCACGATCATAGTTAAGCGGTCAATGCCCATCCCGAAACCGCCGGTAGGGGGCATACCAAAACGCAAGGCCAGGATAAAGTCCTCATCAATAGGATGGGCTTCTTCATCCCCCGCTTCGTGGGCGCGCCGCTGTTCTAGAAACCGATCCAACTGGTCCAAAGGATCATTCAACTCGCTGAACGCGTTACAAATCTCCATCCCCCCCATGAATCCCTCGAAACGTTCCGCAATGTTGGGCATTACCGGAGAACGCTTCGCCAAGGGAGAGATGTCCACCGGGTAATCAACAATGAACGTAGGCTGAACGAGGGTTTCCTCCACATACGAGGAGAGCAATCCGTCCACCAGCTTACCCCAGCCCGCCGTCGGATTGGGATTTCCGCCGATGTCTCGGATGGCCTGACGTAAGCTTTCCGCGTCACGATAGGCCATAATGTCAATTCCCGTCTTCTCGTGAATGATGTCCCGCAAAGGAATACGGGGCCACGGAGGGGTGACATCTATCTCGTGTCCCTGATAAACGAGTTTCGAGGAACCGTTGACCTGCTCGACAGCATAGGAGATCAACTCCTCCGCGCGACGCATGACACCTTCGTAATCGGTGTATGCTTCGTAAAATTCCAATTGGGTGAATTCCGGATTGTGCTTAAAGGACACTCCCTCGTTGCGAAAGTCCCGGCCGATCTCGTATACCCGCTCGTAACCACCGACGATCAAGCGTTTAAGGTAAAGTTCAAAGGAGATCCGTAAATACAACTCCTGTTCTAATTCATTATGGTATGTGACAAACGGCCGCGCAGCAGCCCCCCCATAAATCGGCTGCAGAATGGGCGTTTCCACCTCGAGGAAACCTTCCCGATCCAGATAATCCCTCAAAGCCCGAACCAGTTTGGCCCGCTTGATGAAAATCTCCCGCACCTCAGGATTGACCATAAGATCCACGTAACGATGGCGGTAACGGGTTTCCACATCTGTCAAACCGTGCCATTTATCCGGCAGGGGGTGCAGAGTCTTCGCCAAAATCGTGATCTCTCGCACTTCACAAGTGATCTCTCCCGTTCGCGTGCGGAAAATAGGGCCCTTCACACCGATAATATCGCCCAAGTCCAGCATTTTCTTAAAGAACCAGTTGTACGTCTCGTCCCCTACTACATCCCGACGAATGTAAATTTGAATGCGCCCACTTCCATCCTCAATGTGAGCAAAGGAAGCTTTACCCATAACACGGCGGGTGACCATCCGGCCGACCAGGGCGACCATGTCCTGCGGCCCCAGTTCCCCCCGTTCAAAAGCGGCCTTCGCCTGCTTAGCCGTGTGGGTGCGTTCACACCGCGCCGGATACGGATCAATACCTCGGGCCCTCAGTTCCTCCAACTTCTGACGCCGCACAACTTCCTGTTCGGTAACCGCTCCCAAATCCATAGAAAGCCCCCTTTTATCTCATCGGATACTCAGAATACGCATACGAAACGTTCCCCCGGGTGTATGCACTTCAACGACATCCCCTTCTCGGTGCCCCATTAAAGCCTTGCCTACAGGAGATTCGTTGGAGATACGCCCGTCAAAGGGATCGGCTTCGGCCGATCCCACTATGGTGTAAGTTTCTTCCAGGCCCGATTCCTCGTCTCGCACCGTCACTTGTGACCCAAGGACGACTTCGCCATGGCTCCCTTCATCCTCGATGATGACCGCATGCTTCAACTTCCACTCCAACTCCGCGATCTCTCCTTCCAGGAAGGCCTGGGCGTTCTTGGCTTCATCGTAACCCGCGTTTTCGGAGATATCCCCCATGGCTTTCGCCTCACGAATTTGTTCGGCCACCTGAGGACGTCGCACTTTAATGAGGTATTCCAACCGTTCCTGCAGACGCCGGTACCCCTCTTGAGTGAGGTACACCACCTCCCCGTTGTTCCCGGAACGACTAACTTCATTTTTGCTCATGGCTACTCCCCTCTAAAACTCCTCCAAATTTCTTCTCCGTTTACCCAGACAACATGATCGTTTGATACACCTGAAGAGCAGAAATTTGTGGAATTTTCCCTGTCTCCTTTGAAATTAACGCCTATATGCAGAGTTTTGCCAACTCACTTGGGCCATCGGTGTTGATACAAAACACGTAGCCTGTATTTTAGCAAGAAGATGATAACACGCCAAACATCGTCGAAGTTGGCAAACACTCTCTTCCCCTCGAAGGATGAGAGGGGACGTTCAAAGTCTCTGCCTCCCCACATTTCCAAAGTGCGAAAAACCGTGCTATGATCCCCAAACGCATGCCACGAGGTAGCAGAAGGGCTCAATTTTCGCTGATAAGAAAATAACGTTCAATTGCGGTGAAAATCCTACACGAATATACTACACGAATGACCTTTGCGTTTGGGACATGATGCGTATCTTCCTAGATTTTCTCGGCTGTAGGCTTAACGAAGCAGAGATCGAGGCGTGGAAGAGGGAATTTATTCGCCGCGGATATCCGGTGGTTACCACCCCCGAGGATGCAACGGTGTGCATCCTCAATTCCTGCGCGGTCACCGGAGAGGCAGGGCGCCAGTCTAGGCAAGCAGTTCGGCGCCTCCACCGTCGGAATCCACGGGCGGCCATTGTTCTCGCGGGTTGCTACGCTCAATTCGATCCTGAAACGTCCGCGTCCATACCGGGGGTGTCCCTCGTGGTGGGAAATCGGGAGAAAGAGCATCTGGTGGAAACCGTCATCCGCCGATTTGATCGGGAAGGCCTTGCGGCCCACACCGATGTCGCCCACCCATTGCCCCGAACCCGAACACGAGCATTTGTCAAAGTGCAGGACGGGTGTAACAATCACTGCACCTTTTGCATTGTCTCCATCCTGCGGGGGGAGGAACGAAGTCGGCCCATTGCCGAGGTGGTTGAGGAGATCAATAACTTGGTCACCGCAGGCTACCGGGAAGTAGTTCTCACCGGCGTCCACCTGGGCGGATACGGACATGGGATGGGAGTGACGTTAATCGACCTGGTGCGGGCCATCTTAGAACACACGGATGTGGAACGACTGCGCTTGAGTTCGCTGGAACCTTGGGACATTCCTTCAGCGTTTTTCACCTTGTGGGAGGAAAGCCGGGGGCGCCTCATGCCCCACCTGCACCTCCCACTGCAAAGCGGGTGCGACGCGACGTTGCGCCGTATGGGAAGGCGATATACAACCGGGGAATTCGCCCGTCTGGTGGAAGAAGCCCGTTCACACATCCCAGACGTCAGCATTACCACCGATATTATTGTGGGGTTTCCCGGCGAGGATGAGGCGGAGTTTAACGCCTCCATCGCGTTTGTGGAACGGATGGGGTTCGCACACATGCACATTTTCACGTACTCCCCGCGCGAAGGCACTCCCGCCGTCCGACTTCCCCGTCATGTTCCTCCGGAGGTGAAGAAAAAGCGTAGCCGCCTGATGCGAGATCTCATGCACCGCATGAAAGCACAGTTCCTCCGTAGGTACCTCCAGGACGTACGGCCGGTCCTCTACGAGGGCGTCGTTCACGAGGACGAAACGTACCGCACGTGGTCTGGGCTGACGGATAACTACATTCGTGTCCTGACGCGAGTACCGCGAGAGGTGGATGTGTACAATCGCATTTTGCCCACGCGTTTAGTCGACGTTCTCAACGGCGAAAAAATGGCCGGCAGGCTGCTGGCCACAAAGGAGGAAGAGATATGAGCGCAACCTGCATCTTCTGCCGCATCATTGAGGGGAAAGCACCTGCCACTATCGTTTATGAAGACGAACACGTCATCGCGTTTAACGATATTCACCCCAAGGCGCCCGTCCACGTGCTCGTTGTCCCTCGGCGCCATATCCCCAGTTTGGCCCATGTCACCCCGGAGGATGAGCCCATCCTGGGACACATGCTCTACGTCGCCAAACTCATTGCCAAAGAACACGGCATCTTGGAACGGGGCTTTCGCACTGTTATCAATACCGGACCAGAGGGGGGCCAAGAAATCTACCACCTGCACTTACACGTGCTTGGCGGCTGGCGAGGGTGATGACAAGAAGCATAGACCTCCTCCGAGAGTTGATTGACAGAAATGCTCATCTGACGTACAATCGGAACACCACGACCACGGTGAGGCACCATGAGCCAAATTCGTGTCCTGCATTTCGCAGATCTGCACCTGGGCATTGAAAATTACGGCCGGTTGGATCCCACGACCGGACTGTCAACCCGCCTTATGGACTTCTTGCACGCGTTTGACGCCCTGGTGGACCACGCGATTCAAACCGAGGTAGACCTTGTCATTTTTGCGGGAGACGCGTTCAAAAACCGAACGCCCTCGCCCACCCATGAACGCGAATTCGCCCAGCGCATTCGCCGCCTCGCCGAACACATGCCCGTGTTCCTCTTGGTCGGTAATCACGATTTGCCCAACGCCATGGGGCGGGCCCATACGCTGGAGATTTACGAGACGCTCGCTATTCCTAATGTGTATGTAGCTCGCCGTCCTGAACTCTTTCGCATTCCCACCAGGCAAGGGGATGTACAAGTCCTATCTATTCCTTGGATGACCCGCTCCGCGATCTTGCGGCGTGAAGACATGCGGGGTAAATCGTGGCCGGAAATCCAGATGCTCATGTTGGAACGCCTGCACAGCCTTGTCACCGAGCTTTTGGATGGGGCAGATAAAACTCTGCCCCTCATCGTAACCGCCCACGCGACCGTCCAAGGTGCCACTTATGGCTCTGAGCGAAGTGTTATGCTCGGACAAGATCTCGTCTTACCTCCCCATCTGTTCCGTCATCCCAAGATCACATACACCGCGTTGGGACACATTCACAAACACCAGATGGTGATCGCCGACCCGCCTGCGGTGTACAGCGGGAGTGTAGAACGTATTGATTTCGGCGAAGAAAAAGAAGACAAGGGATTTATCGATCTCACCCTGCAACGCCAACGGAATGGCCACTGGCGTGCGGATTGGCAATTCTACCCGTTACAGACCCGACCTTTCATCACCATTCACGTGAATGCCCCCGGCAAGCAGGCTACAGAGACGGTTCTCGACGCCATCCGTAACCGGAACATCTCCGATGCGGTGATCCGGCTCTTCATCCACACAGACGCTGTAGGAGAAGTTCACCTGGACGATCGCCGCATTCGAGAGGCTCTGGCAGATGCGTTTCACATTGCAGCCCTATACCGGGATGTGGAACGCCCTTTACGGTTGCGCCTGAACACCCCCCGCGGCGTAGAGAGCCTCAGCCCCCTGGACTTATTGGAACAGTACTTGAAATCCATCAACATCGATCCTAAACGTGCCCGTGTGCTGATCCGCCATGCCCAACAGTTATTGACGGCGGAGGAGTGAGGAACCCATGACACCGTTACGCATTCAACTCGCCGAACTTTCCATCGTGGACGGAACGCGGGAAAAGCGCGGGTATAACGTCCGTTTTGTTGAACCGGCGCCGGATACCCCCTACATCGATCGGGGCTCCCTCGTCATGCTGGTGGACATGCAGGGCCCCAAACACCGCCGACGTCGTTATCTCCGACAGGTGATGAACACAATCCAAAGTACTTACTACGCGTCGGCTGAAGGTCCTATCCCTATGGCATTGGTTCATGCCATTCGCACGGCTCACCACGAACTTCTCAACATCAACGATGCCCTCCCCGCCGGGAGTGAACCGTACACGTGCCATGTCGCCTGCATGGTCCTGTACGAAAACGACGTGTACCTGGTACAGGTGGGCGCCACCACCGTGGCCGT
>Ga0256833_1003154_pt1 | contig 11376 bp, 22 predicted proteins | sample 356284metaG_FD_190535 | JGI IMG/M metagenome (GOLD analysis project Ga0256833, IMG submission 190535) | Hydrothermal vent microbial communities from Mid Atlantic Ridge, Atlantic Ocean - 356-284 | ecosystem: Environmental > Aquatic > Marine > Hydrothermal vents | place: Atlantic Ocean: Mid...
AGCCACCATGACACACCCCCTAACAAGGATTTTAAAAACCCAGAGATTTTTCCCCCCGGCGGGGGCGAAAAAAGAAAAAAGCGCTGAGCGCAGGCGGCGCACCCGAAGGGCCGAAGCGGAGCGGAGGAGGCCTTGTGCCTTGCGCCGCCGAGCACAGCGCGCACACTACAAATACCCCGCCGGGAGGGAAGAAAAAAGGAGGGAAGAAAAAAAGAGAGATGCTTTTCAGATCAGAAGCACAGGAGCGCAGGCCCCCCAGGAGCGGGGGCGAGGCCGCCGGCGCGGCGGGGGGCCGAGCATTGGGGGGACGCCGGGGTGGGGGAGGCTGTGGCGAACCCAGATAAAACACCCCCTAATTAGCTCGTAAATGGGTCAAATTTTAAAGATCTCTCGCTTACTAATACCTTTTTGTTGAAACAAAAAAAGCTCGTAAAACGGAAATATGAGCGTCTGAGAGCATTTTAGGACATTTGTAATAAAAGTGTGCCCAAATACCCTACCGGAAGCGATACCAATCTCAAGATGGACTGGACTCGTTGGCCCAAACTGAACCGAAACGGAACGATGCCAATCTCGCACGGGGCAGGGCCCCTGGGGGCGGAAACTGAAACGAGAAGTGCCTACGGTGAGACAGCGGCACGAGCCTGCCGCCGTTAGGCAATGCAGGCGCAGTGCCGCCCTCTGGAAGGGCGGAAGGGGGTGGGCGGTGGGTTTATTTAGCCTTAGGAACTGGTGTTGCGCCTTTAAGGAACGAGGCGGCGCGACGCTTGCGGCCGAAGGCCTTTGCAAGCGGCGTGACGCCCTTCCCAAACCCCCTAAGCTGCCCAAAACCCCCATAACCTATTGACAGGCCACATAGAACTATCGGTGATGCCTATTAATTTTTCTGAACTCTGAAGGAGAAACTTTCAAACCGCCTTGAGCCCAAAAGCCCCTTTTGTTGTTTCTTGCTTCTTTCTGGGCCTTTTTGAAGCGTTCAACATAGCGGACATCTGGAGGGATAGTAAGAATGACTGCAAGGCCATGCTTGAGGAGCTCTTCATTCAGCATTTTGCCGTCCACCCAAACATATGCGAGTAACCGGCCGTATTTATCTCGCACTCTCACATCTGTTTCCAGGCGGACAATTTTCCTGAAAACCATTTTTTTTGTAAACTCCCGGGCCCGCGGGCCCCAAGGAAGCTGTTTTCGTTCTGGGCAATCGACACCGATCAAGCGCACTTTTTCTTTTCCCCCTCTTTGGCCTGTATAGACGACTGTAATTGTGTCTCCATCGTAAACCCGTGTAACAAGGGCGTAAACGCCGGCTTCTTCAGTCCTCTGATTTTTTTCAATCCGCCTTTGGACAAGGGCTTTTCTGGCCTGCTCAAAAATTTCCGAGGCCTTTTCCAGTGGGAGATCTCCTCTTTTGACCTTCAAACAAAGGCCCAGCCAAAGTGCATGTAAAGTCTGGAGGTCGTAGTCGTTGGGTTTTTTAGCAACTAGGGCATCCCACTCAGCAGCCGCCTTTGGATCATCGCAATATGTTTCATTTGCTAATACCCGGGAGATCAGGAACGCGCATAAAATCAGGAATATCAGCAGGCTTTTCTTCTTTTTTCTTTGATAAAAGACCAAGGAGAGATTTTTTCTTTTGCTCGTATTCATAGCGATCAATCAGCCCCGTTTGGTAAAGTTGGTCTATGTTTTTCGTTATCGTCAGGCTTGGGACGACGGCATAAGCAAAAAAAGCCAAAACAGCTACGGTTAACAGTTCTCCCAGGGTCCATGTTCTTATTTTGCCCCCGAAGAGAGTAATTCTTCTTGTTCGGCCATCTAGTACCGGCACTCCCATGACCGTCATAGCATCGAGAAGGAGATGACCAAACATAACACCCACCCAGAAGTCTCTTATTTGTGGCAAATTCCAGCTTGCCACCAAGCATAAGAAGGCAATGAGAAGAGAATGCGTCCAGGTTCTGTGCGCTGCTACGGACATACCCGTCCAGATTGTTTTGCCTGATTTGGTAACGACTTTTTGAACAAACATCTCGGCAAGGTCGGGGAAAAGAGCTCCTGCCACAACGAAAGGGAGCGACAGGTCGAATCCTTTAGCTAAGGCAACAGCCATAAGTGTGTGTGAGAGAAAAGTCATAGTTTTCTGCCTCCTATCCGCATGCCCTGAAAAAGGTAACGGATTGCTGCGGCTAGAAAAACGAGGTGGTGGTAGCCCGCCAAAGCCACAATCACTATGAAGACTGCGATAATGACATAAGTCGCATCAAAAGTATCAGCCCCGCATCCAAGCGTGATAACTTTTGCTTCTCTGAAGCGGGCCTGTAGCCGTGGTGGAAGAAGAGAGAAGCTTCTTGTGGCTGCTACTATAGATCTGGATTTTTCGACAAGCTCCAAAAGGGCCTCAAGCTTTTGGCCTTCTCCTACGCGGTCGGAATTATCGATTAAGAGATAGAAGCGTTCTGGTAAGTTCTCTTTTCTCCAACGGAAGGCCTTTCCGGCTGGCATTGAAACCGGAAGTGCTACTTCAGTTAGCCATTTGCTTGCTGGTTCTGTAGCATCAATGAAGATTGTTGGCTCTCCAGTATTGGTTAACTGTTCCCGTAAGCGATTGAGGAATTTGGTCTTGCCCGAAAGAGGGCCACCCTCAACAACGACGATTTGGCCTATTTTGAGACGGAAGTGCTGAACGCGTTTAGTCCCGGCTTTGAGACTTAGGTGGACATAGGCTCTTTTCCCCTGTTTTTGTAAAGCACTGAAGAGCTTCCGCATAGCTATTATCCCACTCGAGGGCTGGCCGAGGCTTGCGCCGAAGGCCTAGCAAGCCGAAGGCCAGCCCATTAATAGCCCTCCAAAATTTTTTTAAGAACCGGCCTGTCTTCTGGTTCGACAAGAGAAAGCACGCCCTGTAAGGCATCTGCCAACTCCTCTTTTTTGACCTCCAAGTTTTTGACCCTCTCCCGCAGATCTAGAACACAATTCATGAGAACTTTTTGCGGCTCAAGACCTACTTGGACCCTCTGTTCTACCCACTTGCACTCAGCTGCTAAGCCCTCAACAATGGCTTCTTCTCTGCGGATGTAGCGTTTAAGCCCGCGATAACGAGAGACGGCCTGGGCAGCTTCTCTCCTTATCTGCCGTCTTAACTGGAATTCTCTTAACCTCATTTCCATCGCCTCTTTTCTGCTGAAAAGCGGCATTTCCGCTATTACGCGGAAATCATATGCCCAAGAAGCTCGGTTAGTATCAGCGGTGGTATCTCCCCAACCAACTTCGTGGCCGTACTTTGCCTGTGCTTTAGTTTTAATTTTCAGCCTGGAAAGAATTGAGGAATTGAACTGCCGTAAAAGCCGAATATCTGGATTGTGATCGACTATGAACTGCACCGGATCTGCTCCCCAGGCATGTGATGTGAGAAGCAAAATGAAAATGCTAATTAGTAGCAACTTTTTCCTCCTTGAGCGGGAGAGACTTTTGGGGAGAGAAGAAGCTAATCTCTACAAACGGTAGCTGTTTTAGCTTTATTAGCTCAAAAATGAATGCTAAATCTTCTCCGCCATTGATATTCATTTCAAGCTTTACTTCTGCAATGTTTTCTTCCTGCTTCTCTTTGAGCGTGATACTCTTGATTGCAAAGATGTGATTCATGGAAGCCTCCTAATCAAAATGTTAACTCCCGGAGTTCCGTAGAGCTTTCCCGCCTTGAGCTCAATTACTTGGCGGTCATCTTCAATTGCCACCCCCAATAGGGCGTCGAGCACGGCCTTCACCAGGTTGTCGAGGTCGGGCTTTTTGGCCGGGAGGACCTCCCCGGCGAGCGCCGCAAGCCGCCTCCTCCGGGAAAAGCTCCTCGGCACCGGAAGGTAGAACCAGAGTTCCAGGGCCACAGGGCCGGAGATAGGCCCGGATACTTTTTCTGCAACGCACATCCGTACATAGTTCTTCCAGTCCCGGCTGGCCTCCGGGTCTTTTAGCCCGGCCTTGCCATTCGCGAACCGGACTATGCGGGGCCGGCCCTGGGCTTTTGGGACTCCGCGTACAAAAAGCTCAAAGGCTGCGCTTTCTTCTGCGTGGCAGAGCATAATATGTCTCCTTGAATTTCTCTTTGATAACTACTCCCTCTTTCACCCCTGCTTCTAAAGCTTTTTGTAGCCTTTTGGCATCTATCTTGGCCCTTTCAGCAAACTCTTTGATGCGGCTTTCTGGAATTTTGTGATAGTAGTAGAAGGCTTTTTTAATTACCTCTCTTTGTGCCCATTTCATGAGTGCCTCCTCTCGACCTTAAACCACCTCCCCGCCGGACATCTTCCGCAGTAGTGGCATATTGCTTCGTGAGTTAGCGGCTTACCAGTTAGCCAACACTGCATGGACTTTCTTACTTTTTGTGTGATCAGTTGACCGGTTAGTTCTTCAAATTTTTCAGGGCCGCATTCATCAATGAGAATCTCTAGTGTTTTAATTGGGTCTAATGTGACATCGATGACTGGCATAATTCCTCCTTGAGTATTTGTTTTTTGATGGTAATGATGGCCTGGCTCTCCCAAAATTTTGTTGGTTTGTCCGGCCACCTGGCCTTGACCTGTTTGAGAAGCTCAAGCCGCTCTTTTTGAGGCATTTCTTCCCACCGCTTGTGTGCCTCTTGTTCAGCTTTGACATTTGCCTGCATCCTCAAGAGGGCTAATTCGGCCTCCTTCTCAGCAAGTGCTTTTATTTTCTCTTCTTGTGCTTTGGCTCGCTCTCGGCGCTCGGCCAGGCTCGGGAAAGGCTCAAGCTCTGTGGTGGCAAGCTTTTTCAGGTAGGCCGAGGGGCGCTTCACCGCTGGCAACCTCCCGGCCTCGTAAAGGTAGAGCATGAAGTCTGCGGCTTGTATTACCTGCTGCTCTATAGGCCTTGGAAAACTCTCTCCAAAAATCTTCTCCCATTCCAAAATCACTTCTTTGAAGTCGTCGTCTCTCTCTTTATCTTTATCTGTACTAGTTATGAAAAAAGATGATGATTTATTTATATTATTTTCTTTATATATTTTCTTTAGGGTCCCGGGAAACGCTTGAACTTCAAGGGATTGAGGGTGGTCGGTGTTCCCCTTTTTTGGGACACCCTGTTCCCCTTTTTTGGGACACCCCTGTCCCAATTTTGGGGAACCCCTTTTTTGGGACACCCAATTTTGGGACACCTGTTTTTGGGACACCCCTGTCCACTTGGAGTAGTCCTTCTGCAGTCCCAGGATTAGTCGGCCATTTTCCTTGCTGACCCTAAGGACATTTTTACGCTCAAGGGCTTTGACCACCTCAGAAAGCCTCTCTCTCCTTAGGCCGGTCATTTCTGCAAGCTTCCCCAAGGAGATGGTGTTTTCCTTGTACTGGAACCCGTAGGTGAGCCTCACCACCGCGAGCACCACCCGGAACTCCCGGCTTCCGAGCCTGGCCCGGCAGAGGGCCTCAAGGAGCTCGTTCGCGATCCTGGTGTAGCCGTTCTCCACCTGGGGGCTAGCCATCGTCAAAGCCAAAAAAGTGCCAAATAGGGTGGTGTAATACCTCTGCGATTTTTAAGGACTGTTCATTATTTGGGGCCCTTAATCCCTGCTCCCAGGCCCGGATGGTTGTAACATCAACCCCAATTACTTTTGCTAGGCCTCTTTTGCTGTATCCAGCTTCTTTACGGGCCCCTTTAAGCCTTTTGGGCAGAAACTTCAGTCCCATTGGCTTCCTCCTTCGGACTTATGTCCGAACATCGGACAAAAAAATCGTCGAGCCTTGCGCCAAGCGCCCTGGCCACCTGGGCCAGCTTTCTGGCCGAAGGACACCTTCGGCCACTTTCCCAGGAGTAGATTGTCTCCCGGTCCACGCCGCTTCTCGCCTCAAGCTCGGCGCGGGTGAGCCCCCTTTTTTCCCTTAGCCTCTTCAGAACCTCCGGGTTAAAGTGAATGAACATGGGTTTATTATCGGACAAAAGTCCGAAATTGTCAAGTGTAAAATTGTTTATTAGGACAAATGTCAGTGGTAAGCATGAGTTTTAGTGAATGGTTGAGAAAAAAAAGAGAAGAGAAGGACCTCTCTGCGAATCGCCTTGCTCACCTGAGTGGACTTTCTGAAAAATACATAAGGCTTCTTGAGAAAGGGGAGCGAAAACCCAAGCTTGAAACTATAGAAAAACTAGCTGTAGGGCTTGGGGTCCCGTTTGAGGAAGTCGCTACGGCTGCTGGGCTTTCTGTTGTTAAAGCGAAGAGGGTTCCGGTAATTTCTTGGGCTTCGGCTGGCGACTGGGAAGATGCTGTGGAATACCCGGAAGATTGGGTAGAAGTTCTTTCGTCTTCTCCCAGGCTTTTTGCTTTACGAGTGCATGGAGATAGTATGGAGCCCGAGTTTACCGAGGGAGACATCATTGTAGTTGATCCGGAGCGGATAGCTCGGCCTGGTGACTTTGTCCTTGCAAGAAAAGGACACAATGAGGTGGTCTTTAAGCAGTTAAAGAAATATGGCGATAAGCTTTACCTTCGGCCACTAAATCCCTGCTATCCTGAGATCGAAATGACCGAGGAACACGAAATAATTGGTGTAGTGTGTCAGAAGATTAAGAAATACTGATAGGAAGTAGAATATGTTAAAGAAAAAGATTGAAGGTTTCGTTTCACTAATCTTTTTTCTTTTTGTCCTCTATTTACTTATTCATTGTAAAGCAGATCACCAACAAATGACCGAAATCATTATTAAATGGCTTTCTTTTTCAGGATCTATTATTATTACTTTTGCAGTTTTAGATTTTGACCCTCACAAAATAAAAAAAATCATGACTCGCTCTGAAGAAAAGGAAAAATTGATATATGAAGAAAGATATCTTTTATTTCTTGATGCTAAAATTGGATTAAGTTTTATAGCTTTATCTTTTTTTATAGACATGTTTTTTGCAATTATAAATAGCAGTAAAATTTGCAGCAGATTTTCTGATTTCTTTCAGGTTTTTGTATTAGCAATAGGAATTTTCAGTTTATTGTTTTATATTTGTTATAAATTATTTCTTAGAAAGAGAATGGCTAAAAAATTTTTAAAATCTATTGAAAATTGTTAGTCTTTTTAGAAGCTATTTAATTTTTAGAAAGAAATTTAACAACTGCAAGCATACTGCAAGCAAAATTGATTGCAATTGGCCTGTTTTAGCCTGTTTTGATTTTTCTTGCGGCATGATAACGGGTGGGGTAAAACCCTTGAAAACCAAGCCATTCAAGCAATTGCCCGGGTGGCGAGATAGGTAGACGCATAGGCTTAAATCTGGAGCATTTCCTGGACCTACGGAATGACTTATTGCCTGCAGATTGCCTGCACTTTGCAGGCAATTTGGGCACGAAATTCCACCAAATTCCACGAAATGGATTTCTAGGAAGGGCTTGATATTCCTGGGAAAGCTTGGCGCGCCCGGGAGGACTCGAACCTCCAGCCTTTGGATTCGTAGTATCAAGATTTCTTAATAAAATCAACGACTTTAGAACCCTCTGCCTGAGTTTTGCCTGAAAAAGTGCGCTCAAGGGCTTCCCGAAGGTAATCTCTACTCAAGTGGGCGTAGATCTGAGTCACCCGAATGTCGCTGTGGCCTAAAAGTTCCTGAACGACTTTCAAAGGAACTCCGTTCATTACGAGCCAGCTGGCGGTGGTGTGGCGAAGGTCGTGGAAGCGGTAATTCATCCCCAGCTTGCGCATGACCTTTCGCCACTTGTGGCTGATGGTGTCGTGGTGGGTATAGGGGAAGACTTTGCCGCGGGATTTAGGGCTCCTCACTTGCAAAATGGCTAGCACTCTGCTAGTCATAGGGATTTCTCTGATTTTGTTTCCCTTTCCATGTAGTCTTATTCGTTTAAATTCCCAGTCAATATCTTCCCATCGTAACCGTAAGATCTCTATTCTTCTAGCTCCCGTCTCCAGGCCAAAAAGAACCAGGTTGTAAAACTCTGGATCCTGTTTTTTGAGATAGTCCAAGAGGCGCTGGGCCTCATCACGGCTTAAAAACTTTGGAGGGGTTTTGAGCTCTTTAAGCGGTTTAAGGCGGGTGAAGGGATTTTCTTTGATGTATCCCCAATCCTTGGCCTTATTGAAGGCGGCTTTGAGGTGGCGATATTCCACGTTGACGGAAGATGGTTTACGGCCGTTTTGTAGAAGAAAGGTGCGGTAATCTTCTATTTGCTTAGCTGATATGGATCGTAAAGGACGGTCTCCCACAAATTGAATGAATCGGTTCAGTGCCCAAGAATCTCGGCGTACAGTTGAAGGGGCTTTGTGAGCTTCCCCCCAAGCCAAATACTCTTCAATAAAATAGGAGAGGCTGATTTTTGTTTGCTTTTCTAGTAGGATGAGGCGCCCTTTTAAGGCTTCTTTTTGTATTTCTCGGAAAAGGCGCTCTGCAAGACGGCGGTCTTTGGTTCGGAGAGATTTTTCCTTCCCTCGCTCAAAGCGTATATACCAATAACCGTTAGACCGGCGGAAAAGTTTCATTCGTTCTAGCATAGGCCTAAGCGCCGAAACCGGTCAAGCTGTGCTTCAAGTTCTGCACGATCCTGAAGCATGAACTCGTCTATAGACTCGCGGTCGAAAAGAAGCTTCCCACCGTTCAAATTTTTGGCGTAGATTTCGCCCTCCCTGGCAAGACGCCTCAGAGTCGCAGGCGAAAGGCCCGAGTAGCGAGCCGCCTCCTTTATGGGCAACCAGCGGGGCCATGCGGAAGACCTGCTCTCAAGGGCCTCCCGCACGGCCCTGAAGACCACCTCCCAGAGCTCCTCAGGAGTCAATTCCATTTTCAATCTCCTCGGCTGGGGTGGGCTGAAAACCGGCTAAAGTTACAATCCAAGCCAAAACAGACCGAAGGGCCTTGGCGCAGGCCCGGGTCTGGGCCATGGATCGCAGGGCATAAGCGGGACGATCTCGCCAGCCCTTTTCGTCCTTCCCGCACATGGCCTCGGCTGCGGCTATTTCCTTGCCTTCCTCGTCCACAACTACAGCCCTGGCTTCCCACGCTATTACTTTGCCATCATGCCAGATGGGCCGACTCCACTCCACTTTGGGCGTGAGCTTGAAGAACCGCCCCAGGGTAAGCCAGGCCTCGTAAAAGAGATATTCTTTTTGGCCCAGTTTGCGGCTAAGGCCGGCCTGCCGGACCACATTGATGAGTGCATCTGCGGCCCTTTTCCCTATGGCCAGCTGGGCCTCTGGATTAAAAACAGGCACTTGAGTTTCTTTTATCTCTTTTACCGGTTTAATGTCTTTTATTGCTTGCATGTCTCCTCCTTTCTCCCGCGGCCCCTTTCGGGGCCTTGGGCTTAAAGTGGTAAGTCCTCGACAGGTAGCTCAACTTGTTGGTCTATTTTGAGGGCCATGCTTGGTTTCTCCACCACCACGACCTTTTGTCGCACTGGGCGGAGGTAGGCTCGGTAAAGCTCCGGATGATCTTTCTGGAAGGCCTTGGAGTCAAAGCGCATCTGCTCCCGCTTCCGCAAGTAGGCCACGAGCTCTCCCTCCTGCCTCGGCCGGTGGTCAAGCTCCTCAAGGAGCTTCTTCCGCAGGAGGTCCCGCCCGCGCTTCAAGCCCTTGAGGAGCTCGTTCACCAGGTAATACTTCTGGATGTTCGAGAGGCCGTGGAGCATGTTGAGGAGCATTTGCTCCAGGCCCGAGGGCGAGATAACTTCACCGGTTACCGGATTCACAAATTCGTCTGTTTTCTTAACCACCACTTGCGTTTTCATCTTTCCCTCCTTTCGGGGCCTCGTAGGGCCCCTGTTTTTTATTCCTCCTCTTCTTCCTCTTCCTCTGGCTCCTCGCCGGAGCCCTCACATACAGGGCAAACCTCGTAAGACCCCCAAAACTCCCAAGTGCCGAAACCGTGACATGCGTGACAAAGCATGAACACCTCCTATGCATTGAGTTTGCCGTTGTTTGCCTCGTACCAGGGGCCAAACGCCAAAAGTCTTTTCAAGCGCCAGTATGCCCATGCGGGCCACATCAATGCTGGCCTGTTTCTCAAAAAGTTCTCTAATCTCTTGCTCATCTCTGCCTCCTTTCTCGGACTTTTGTCCGAACACTAGGCAAAAAATTTTCCCTTCCGATCCCACTCCCAAAGCCATTTCATGATGCGAAAGACTTCCTCAGACGGCATATTGCGGAGGTTGTAGAAGGGGTTGACTTCAAGATAGCCTAAGAAAAACCACGGGTTGACATAGTTTTTTCCGTCTTTTTGGCTAGCCCTTATAGCCGACTTGTAAGCCTGCTTTAAAAGCCTCTTTGTCTCTTTCCTCATCTTTCCCCCCTCTTTTAAGTTTTACTCTATCGGACAAATGTCCGAATGTCAAGCAAAAAATTAGAAGAGAGAGCCCTGGCGGGTGGGGCAGCGGAAGGGCCGGAAGCCGCACCGGGGCCCCGGGGAGCCCAGCCTGGAACAGGCCCCCAGGCGGGCGCAGAAGGCACACCGGGGCCTGGCGGAGGAGAGGGCCCGGACCGGGACCACCACCACCCAGAGCCCGGCCCAGGGCCCAGCCCCCCGGAAGGCCCGCGGCCGCAGGCCGCAGGCCCGGGCGAAGGCCCGGGCCAGGAAGGCGGAGGGGAAGCCCGCGACCACAAGGGCCCCCCGCACCGCCAGCACTCGGCCCCCGGCAACTACCGCCCAACTAGGAAGCACGGCACACCCCCACCACAGGCACCGAAACCGCCCACCCCGAAGCCGGAAACGGAGCCCGGCGCACCACTACGCCACGGCAAGCGGCGGGAAGCCGCCCGCACCACCACCGGGCGAAAGCCTGGGCCCGGGCCCACGAAGGAAACCAGCACCAGGCCACCAGGCCTGAGAGGGCCCGCCCGGAGCGGCGCAAGACAGCGCCGCCACCAAGCAAGCGAGCCCCACGAAGAACGACAGCAAAGGAAGGAAGGGAAGAAGCCACCATGACACACCCCCTAACAAGGATTTTAAAAACCCAGAGATTTTCCCCCCGGCGGGGGCGAAAAAAGAAAAAAGCGCTGAGCGCAGGCGGCGCACCCGAAGGGCCGAAGCGGAGCGGAGGAGGCCTTGTGCCTTGCGCCGCCGAGCACAGCGCGCACACTACAAATGCCCCGCCGGGAGGAAAGAAAAAAGAGAGATGCTTTTCAGATCAGAAGCACAGGAGCGCAGGCCCGGACAGATTCCAAATGCGCAGGCCCCCCAGGAGCGGGGGCGAGGCCGCCGGCGCGGCGGGGGGCCGAGCATTGGGGGGACGCCGGGGTGGGGGAGGCTGTGGCGAACCCAGATAAAACACCACCTAATTAGCCCGTAAATGGGTCAAATTTTAAAGATCTCTCGCTTACTAATCCTTTTATGTTGAAACAAAAAAAAGCTCGTAAAACGGAAATATGAGCGTCTGAGAGCATTTTAGGA
>Ga0256833_1003155_pt1 | contig 11372 bp, 10 predicted proteins | sample 356284metaG_FD_190535 | JGI IMG/M metagenome (GOLD analysis project Ga0256833, IMG submission 190535) | Hydrothermal vent microbial communities from Mid Atlantic Ridge, Atlantic Ocean - 356-284 | ecosystem: Environmental > Aquatic > Marine > Hydrothermal vents | place: Atlantic Ocean: Mid...
TCTTTTATAAATTCTTCATTTAATAAATCTCTAAGCCCTGGTGTATTTGGAGAAGAGATATTAACTACAAAGAAATCAACTGTATCATTTAATTCTTTAACTAAAATTTTATAATCTTCAATAGCATTTTCTTCTGGTGTCGTTTTGTTTTTGCCGATATTTGCTCCAATAGGTAAAATAAAAGGATAAATTTTTTGAAGTCTATTTTTAATAACTTCAACTCCGTCATTATTAAAGCCATATGCATTTTGGATTGCTTCAAATTCTGTCCATCTCCAAGAGCGAGGTTTTTCGTTGCCTGGTTGTGGTTTTGGAGTAATTGCTCCCACTTCTCCCCATCCAAATCCAAGAGCCGGCCAAGAATTTATCATTGTTGCGTTTTTATCAAAACCGGCTGCAACTCCGATTGGATTTTTGAATTCTAAATTCCAGATTTTTTGATTTAACATTTCATTATCAACAAAATTTTTTTCAATTAAAGGATTAAAAAAAAGAGGGCATCTTCTGGATGTTTTAAGCATTGTTTCTACAATATTGTGAGCAGTTTCCGGGTCAATTTTGTAAATAAGAGGTTTAATAGTATCAAACAAACTCATAATAAACCTTTTTTGTTAAAATTATACATTAAATAATAAAAGGATGATAATGCAAAGTAAAATTATAGGAATAATTGGTGCAGCTTTAATAACTCTTGCTGTTTTGCCATCGGTGTCAGTAATTTTTTTGATAATAGGTTTTATACTAATTTCAATAGCAATTAAAGATACTGATGCTTTTGGAGATTTTTTAATTGGTGCGATTTTAAATCTTTTAGCAAGTTTTCTTTTTTATTTTAAGTTAGTTGCATTTATTGTAAGTACTTTTTTAGCAGTTTTTTCACAAAATCCAATTTTGCCAATTACTTTTTCGATATTAATTTATTTATTAATATATTTTGTATTGAATATAATAAGTGCGGTTTATTTTAAGAAGAGTTTTGATAAATTGTCTGAAATTTATAAAAATAATTTTTTTAAATATGCGGGTTATTTTATTGTAATTGGAGCAATTTTGGTTATTTTTGCGATAGGTTTTATTATAAGCGAAATAGGGTGGTTTTTGGTTCTTCTTGGATTTTTTACAATAGTAATTGATTCTAATAAAATATATGATACTGAAGTGATTGATACAGAAGTTGTGGAAGAAGAGAGGAAATTAATAAAAAACTAAACTCTCTCCCATTTTGTTCCATTTGGAGTATCTTGAATAGATATTCCCATTTCTTTTAGTTTATCTCTTATTTTGTCTGCTAATTCATAATTTTTTTCTTTTTTTGCTTCGCTTCTTTTAGCAATTAGCTCTTCAATTTTTCTTTTAGTCTCTTCATCAATTCCAGCCTGAAAATATTCATATGCATCACTTCCACCAATACCAAGAAGTTTATCGATAAATTCAATATTACTTACAATTTTTTGTTTTAAAACTTTATCTTTTGGATTTTTATCAAGAGTCTCATTTGCCTCTTTTACAAATTCATCAATAAAAGCAAGAGCTTTTGAAATATTTAAATCATCACTCATAGCCATTAGAAGTTTTTCTTCAAATGCTTTATCTTGCTGTTTTTTGTTTAGTCCATAAACTCTTTTTTTAAGTCTATATAATTTATCAAGCCTTTTTTTGCTTGCAATTAAATCTTCTTCGCTAAAGTTTAGCGGGGCTCTGTAATGAGTGCTCATTAAATAAAATCTTAAAACTTCGCCACTATAATGTTTTAGTGCATCTTTAATAAAAAAGCTGTTTCCAAGAGATTTACTCATTTTTTCACCATTAATTTGAACAAATCCGTTATGCATCCAATATTTTGCCAAATGTCCACCATACGCGCAGTGGCTTTGTGCCTCTTCATTTTCGTGATGAGGGAAAAACAAATCAGCACCGCCTCCGTGTATATCTATCTCATACTCTCCATCATAAGCTATGTGTTTTTTAATCATTGCACTACATTCAATATGCCATCCAGGTCTTCCTTTTGAAAATGGAGAATCAAAACATACATCACCTTCACCTTTGCACGCCTTCCATAAGGCAAAATCAGCAGGATTTTTTTTGCCTTCTGTATCGATTCTGTGTACTACTTCATCTTCTTGGCATTTATTTGAGAGTTTGCAATACTCTTCATCTTTACTGACATCAAAATAGATATCTCCATTAGGGAGTTTATAAGCATAACCTTTATCAAGAAGTTTTTGTATTAAATCAAACATTGCTTCAAGAGATTCAGTTGCTTTTGGCTCAATATCTGCTCTTTTTACATTTAGAGCTTCCATATCTTCAAGATATCTTTTTATATAATAATCTGTAATTTCTTTTAGGCTTTTTCCTGTCTCATTCATTTTTTTAATGATTTTATCATCAATATCTGTGAAGTTTTTAACAAATGTAACTTTATATCCTAAACTCTCAAGCGTACGTCTTAATAAATCAAAACTAATTGAACTTCTTGCGTGTCCTAAATGTGCATCATCATAAACTGTAGGACCACATACATAAATTCTTACTTCATTATCATTAATTGGCTCAAATTCTACTTTTTTTCTTAAGTGAGAATCATATATTTTCATAACAATCCTTTTATAAATATTAAAATTTCTTTAAATGCAATCCCTATAAATATTGAAAGAATTATAACAATTAACGTTAAAAAAAGATATTTCTTCTCAAAAAACTCAAAAAACTCTCTAAATCCATACTCTTTTAAAGTTAAAAAAAATAAAACCATACCACCTATACTGCTTGCAAGAGCCAGTCCATAAACTTTCATTGGAAAAATTAAAATTATTGAAAAAATAATATTTACTATTAGTGAAATAGCAGATATTTTTGCGGCTTTTATGTGTCTGTGGGTTGCATACAGGTAACTGCTAAAGAGTTTATTAAGTCCAAATGGAATAATTCCTAACATATACATAACTAAAACTGCTGCTGTTATTTGCGTGTCTTTATGGTTAAAGGCTCCTCTTTGAAATAAAACCTCAACTATATTTTCATTTGCAATTATTGTAACTATTAAAGCTAAGATTAAAGCATAAAGTAAAAACCAAAAACTCTTTTTCATTAAATTTTTTGCTTCTTTTAGGTTGTTTTGTGAGATTGATTTTGTTATTTTTGGAAAAAGTACTATTGATGTTGCTATTGCAAAAAGGGCAAATGGAAGTTGAAATAATCTATTTGCATAATATAAATAGCTAATACTTCCAGCTGTTAAAAAACTTGCAAGGAATGTGTCTAAAAATGCTGAGAGATGCGCTGTGGAATTACCAAAAACTGAAGGCAAAAAATGCTTTTTAAATGTAGATAAATCTACATTTTTTTTGCTTAAAAAACCAATATAGAGTAATCTTAAAATTCCTTTATATTTAGAAGCGATTAAATGAGCAATAACTTGTAAAAAACCTCCTATTAATACACCATAACTTAAATACCAAATAATTTCTTGTTTTTCTAAATTTTTAGAAATAATTAAGGCTGAAATCATAGATATGTTTAAAAGTGCGGTAGAAAATGCTGTGGTAAAAAAATGATTTTTGTATTGTAAAAGTGATGCTAAGAATGTAACAATAAAAATAAAATCTAAATACCAAAAATTAAGCCCTACAAGAGGAGCTGCTAATTTTTTAGCTTCTTCGCTAAATCCATATGCTAAAATAGAAGTTACTTGATATGAGAATATATTTACTAAAATTGAAATTACAATTAGTATGCTAAGAAATGTAATAAAAACTTTAAATGCAAATTTTGGTTTGTAAGGGGATTTTGCAAATGAAGGTAAAAAACTTTGAGTAAAAGCTCCTTCTGCAAAAATTCTTCTAAAAAGATTTGGAAATTTAAAGGCTACAAAAAAAATATCTGAATAGACTGATGCCCCTAAAATATTTGCACTTAACATATCACGAATGAAACCAAGGATTCTTGAATTAAAGATTCCTAAAAAATTAACGATAATAGATTTAATCATAATGGAATTTTAACATAAAGGTAAAAAGTGGGTATATTTGATATGTTTAAAAAAGAAAATAGTGAAGAAAACACGTTTGAAGAGAAAATTGTTTTATGTGATAATGTAAATAAAGAATTAATGAAAATATCAAAAGAGTATAATATCCCGCTTTCATCATTAGATTTTGATATTTTAAATGTAAAAACATATGTGAAATTAAAAGATGAGGATTTTATAGAAGTTGATAAGGATGTTGAAATTCAGCTAAAAGATAAAGGTTTTTTATTAAACAAAGATTTAGAAATAAAACAGACATATCAGATTAAAATTAGAAAATATAAATTTAATAAAGATTTTGAAATTTTAGGGAAAATAGAAATTAATAAATTATTTACTAAAGCAAATTTTATATTAAGTCCCGCTTCAGAAATTATTTCATTTAATGAAATAAAATTTTATGAAGAGATGAATAAAAAGAAATTAAGAAATTCTCTGCTAATAAATCTTTTTGATGAAAACTTAAAAGCTGATATAAAAAATTTATCCAAAATATATAAAGAGCTTAAGGAAGATTTTAAAATAAGATTATGTGAAGGAATCGAACCAATTGAGACAATTCAGGGTAAAGTGATTTTTCATTATAAAAAACATAAAAAAAGTGTGAAAAAAGAATTAATATATCCTGTTAAAAAAGACGAGATAATTATTGAGGTTATAAAGCCAAAAGAGGGAAGAATAGGAAGAGATTGTAGAGGGAAAGTTATACCTGTAAAAGAGCTTGAAAAATTTGAGATACCAAATATTAATTTTGATGAAAAGGTAATTACAAAAAAAGAAGATAACGATAAAATTGTTTTTGTTGCAAAAGAAGATGGATATGTAATAAAAGAAGATGGAAAATTTACAATAAAAAAAGAACTTCATATAAATCAGGTAAATATTAAAACAGGAAATATTTCTAATGCTGAAGATGGTGTAAAAGTTGATATTAAAGAAAAAAATGCTCTAAAAGAAGCAATTGCTGATGATATGAGAGTTGAGGCTGAAGAGTTAATTGTAAGAGGAAATGTCGGGAATAAAGCTAAGATTAAATCTAAAAAATTAATAATAGAAGGGCAAACTCATAAAAACTCTTTAATTAAAACAATTTCTGCAAAAATAAATAAACACAAAGGCTTTATTGAGGGTAAAAATATTGAAATAAACTCTCTTGAAAATGGAAAAGTGATTGGTAAAAATGTAAAAATAAAAACAGCAATAGGAGGAGAAATTATAGCTCATAATGTTGAAATAGAAAATCTACTATCACATACAAAAATTTATGCTTTAAATAAAATTATTATCAATAACTTAAAAGGAGAAGAGAATTTACTTGCTATATCTCCTAAAAAAGTTTTAAAAGATAAAGATGCAGAAAAACTATTAAAAGAGGTTGAAGAGATAGATAGAAATTTAGATATTTTAAAAAGGGAAATTAAAAAGAAAAAAGAAATTCTTGATAGAAATAAATCAGCTTATGAGCAGTTATTAGCAATCTATAATGAAAACAAAAAAAAGAAAAAAGCTACAAACTCAAGTGTGTTAGTTAAATTAAAAGAATATAAATATTTATATGAAAATTATGACAAATTGATAAAAAAATATAAAAAACTTCAAAAAGAAAAAGAAGAGCTGCTTGAAATAGTTGATAATCTGCAAAATGCAATATATAATGCTAAAATAATTTCAAAAACTTCATGGAAGGAATATAACAGGATAGAATATGATTTGTTAGAACCTCCTGTTTCATTAAAGTATGATACTAAAGGCAATGAAGGTATTTGCGGATTTAAATTGAAATTTATTAGTGAAACGCCAAAAATTGTGAAAATAAGGATAAATAATGATAGCAGCGTTGAAGGGAAAGGTATTTGAAAAAGATAATGGTAAAATTCTTTTGGATGTAAGAGATGTTATTTATGAGCTTAATGTCTCTTTAAATACTTTTTCTAATGCAAAAGATGGGATTTTTTATATTACTGAAATTATAAAAGAAAATGAATACTCTCTTTATGGCTTTATAGATAAAAATGAAAAAAAACTTTTTGATAATCTGATAAAATTAAATGGAGTAGGGCCTAAAGTTGCTTTAGCTATTTGTTCAACATTTACACCTGATGAGTTTATGAGTATAATTTCATCACAAGATATTAATAGATTAAAAAAAGTTCCAGGAATAGGTCCAAAATCAGCTAAAAGAATTTTGATGGAAATGAGCGAGTTTGAATTAGAAAATATAAATCCTATTATTTCACAAGCTGTCACAGCTCTTGAAAATTTAGGATTTAAAAAAGCTGATATTTTAAAAGTAGTTAATGGACTTGATGGAAAATTAGAAGATATAATTAAAGAAGCTCTAAAAAGATTATCAAAAGGAATAAAATGAAATATGCTTTAATTTTTGGAGGAAGCAGTTTTGAACATGAAATAAGTATTGTAAGTGCAATTACCATTAAAGATAAGCTTGATATTAAATATTTTATTTTCTTAGATGCAAATAGAGAATTTTATTTAATTGAAAAAGAGAATATGAAAAGCAAATATTTTGCAAGCGGTGAATATAAAAATTCACTTAAACTTGAACTAACAAAAGGCGGATTTAAATATAAAAAAGGACTTTTAAAAAAAGAATTTTTCTTAGACTTTGATGTAGCAATAAATCTTATTCACGGAAGAGATGGTGAGGATGGTAAAATACCTGCAATGCTTGAATTTTATAAAATAAAAGCAATAACTCCAAATATAGAAGCTTGCAGTATCAGTTATAACAAAGTATTAACAAAAGCTTACGCAAAAGAGATGGGTGTAAGGGTTATTGATTATGAAATAATCAATTCACCAAATACAAAATTTGATTTTCCTGTAATTGTAAAACCAGCAAGACTTGGAAGCAGTATTGGTGTAAGTATTGCTAAAAATCAAGACGAGTTAAATTATGCATTTGATGTTGCAAAAGAATTTGATGATTTAATAATTGTTGAGCCGTTTATTGAAGGAATTGAAGAGTATAATTTAGCTGGATGCAGAGCAGGGGATGAGTGGATTTTTTCTAAACTTGAAAAAGTTGAAAAAAAAGAGTTTTTAGATTTTGATAAAAAATATATGGATTTTTCAAGAAAAGAGACAAAATTTGATGAAAATTTAGAAATTAAAGAAAAAATTAAAGATGAGTTCAAAAAAATTTATAATAATACTTTTAAAAATGCTTTAATTAGATGCGACTTTTTTTATAAAGATGGTATAATTTATTTAAATGAAATAAATCCAATTCCTGGAAGTATGGCAAATTATCTGTTTGATGATTTTAAAGGTGTGATTGATAAATTAGCTCAAAATATTGAGATGGAAAAAGAAATTAAAATAGATTATATGTATATAAATAAAATTCAAATGGCAAAAGGTAAATAGTGAAAACATACCGCTTTTTGGTTAGTGGTAAGGTTCAAGGTGTATGGTATAGAAAATTTGTAAGTGAAAATGCACAAAAACACAATTTTAAAGGTTTTGTTAGAAATCTGCCTGATGGAAGAGTAGAAGCAGTTGCTAATATTGAATCTCCTGAGAGATTAGAAGAATTTTTAGAAATTTTAAAAGAAGGTTCGCCTTTAAGTATTGTTGAAAAAATTGAATATGAAGAGATTCCTTTTGAGGAATTTAATAATTTCGAAATAAGGTATTAATTGGCAAATTTTTCGACTCATTTAAATGTTTCCGCTTTTGTAAGCGGAATTAGTGCTATTAGTATTAGTTATTCTAACTTATCATCTCAAAATGATGCTGTTATTTATTTTTTAGCAGGTATTATTGGAGGAATATTGCCTGATATTGACCACGATAAATCAACTCCAATTAGAATCATTCAATTTTTCTTTTCTAATTTAGTCTCGTTTTTTGTAGTTTTTAAGTATGTTCATAAATATCCAATTTTAAATTTGTTTCTTATATGGTTAATTAGTTATATAATAATGAGTATAATTTTTTTCTTTTTTAAAAAATTAACAAAGCATAGAGGAATGATACATTCAATTCCGGCTGGCCTAATTTTTTGGTTTTTAATTTCTATAATTTCATATAATTTTTTTCATTTAGAAATTATAAAAAGTTATTTTTTAGGTTTTTTTGTTTTTATCGGTTATATGACACATTTGATTTTAGATGAGATTTATAGTGTTGATATTACAGGAAAAAAAATAAAGAAATCTTTTGGTAGTGCTTTGAAAATTTGTAGCAGTAATAAAAAATTGAATTTAATAACATATCTTTTGCTTTTGTCTATATTTATTTCTTTGCCAAAAAAGGATATACTTTTTTATTTAATTAAAGGAATCGGAAATGTTTGATTTGATAGTGCATTTTATAACTACATTTGCAATCTCATTTTATTTAATTACTGTATTACAATGGTACAACTACAAAATTAATAGAATTATTTTTCATTTTCATAATTATAGATGGCATATTTTTTATCTTTTTATCCCAATTATTACATATATTTTCGCCTATAAATTTTTTTGGATTTATCTTTTTTTTGGATATATACCAGCACTGATTTTTTGGTTTATTAAGATAAATAAACCTCTTAAATTTACTAAAAGAGTCAAAAGATTTTTATTAATAGTTGGCTTTACAGAGACGCTAAATTTATTAGTAATGAATAAATACAATAATAATCCGGGGCTTTCATTAATTGTTGTTTTATCTACTGCTCTTTTGATTAGTTATTTTGTTGAAGAATTTTTGTTTTTCCTGTATAAAAAAGAGGCTAAAAAGAAACTTCAAAAAATAAATCCTAAAATAATTACTATTACAGGAAGCTATGGAAAAACATCAATAAAAAATTTTCTTTATCAGCTTTTAAAAGATAATTATAAAACTTATAAAACTCCAAGAAGCGTAAACACAATTAAAGGAATAGTTTTAGATATAAATACATCTCTTCCAGATGATACCCAAATATATATCACAGAAGCAGGAGCAAGGGAAAAGGGTGACATTAAAACAATTGTAGATTTTTTAGAAAATCATTATGCAATTTTAGGAAAAATTGGACCTCAACACTTAGAATATTTTAAAACAATGGAAAATATTGAAAAAACAAAACTTGAAGTATTTGAGAGCAAAGATTTAATAAAAGGTTTTTCATATGATATACCTTATAGAAATAATGTGATTAAAATTAAGGATAAAATACATAATATAAAATCTACTCTTGAAAAATTAGAGTGGGATTTAGATATAGATGATAAAACTTACCATTTTGAATGTAAAATCTTAGGTGAATTTAATGCAATTAATATATCTCTTGCTATTTATCAGGCATTAGAATTTTTAGATATCGAAACTATTCAAAAAAAAGTATTAGAACTTGAACCAATCCCACATAGACTTCAAAAAATAGAAGTTGGTGGAAAAATCATTATTGATGATAGTTTTAATGGAAATATTGAAGGTATGCTAAAAAGTTTTAAACTTATAAAATCATATCCTGGCAGAAAAATTATAGTTACTCCTGGAATTGTAGAAGGAAATGATGAACTTAATATTAAACTTGCAAAAGCTATTAATAAAACATTTGATTTAGCTATAATTACAGGCACAATAAATAAAAAAACTCTTTGTAATAATATAACTATAGAAAAAATAATTTTAAAAGATAAAAAAAATCTCGAAAAAATTTTAGCTGATGTGACAGGGAAGGGTGATTTAATCATTTTTAGTAATGATGCACCAGATTATCTTTAAAGGTAGATTATGGATAATTTAATTAATTTTCTAACTGATAACTTAGATAAAACAATTTTTATCTCTATTGTTATTGCCTTAATTTTTTCATTTATTCCTAAAATTGATTATTTTATTGAAAAACTTACAAAACTATTTATGTTAATTTCCGTTTTTTCTTTAATCGTTTTAACTTTGCTTGTAAGTTATGATGTAATTATGAGAAAATTATTCTCTGGTGGAAGTATTGCTCTGCAGGAACTTGAATGGCATCTGTTTGATATTACATTTCTTTTTGCAATAGCATATACTCTAATGCATGATAAACATGTAAGAGTAGATATTTTTTACGATAAATTTCCTTTTAAAGTTAAAAAAATAATAAACTTAATTACTATACTATTTTTCATTATTCCTTTATCTACATTAATAATAGTAGAAGCATTACCATTTGTTCAGATGAGTTATATGCAACATGAAGCAAGTGGAGATCCAGGAGGTCTTTGTTGCAGATGGATTATAAAAAGTGCTATGATTTGGGCATTCATAATGGTTTATTTACAATCTATTGCTGAACTTAGAAAAATTTATTTTCAATTAAAACATCATAAAGGTAACTAATGACAGGTATTATTTTATTTATTGTTGCTTTTATTTTACTTATGCTTGGAATTCCTGTAGCATTTGCTTTTGGTGCAAGTGCAATTTTTGCTGCATTAATTGACCCAAATATTGGACTTGATGTTTTTGGACTGCTGCCTTATAGAATATATGGAATTATGCAAAATTTTACTTTAATGGCAGTACCTTTATTTATTTTTATGGGATTTATTCTTGAAAAAAGTAAAATAGCTGAAAATATGCTTGAATCAATTGGAGAACTATTTAGAGGTGTAAGAGGAGGTCTTGCTATTGCAATTATTATAGTTGGGGCAATTTTAGCTGCATCTACAGGAATAGTTGGTGCAAGTGTTGTTATGATGACAATTATTTCTTTACCTGTTATGTTAAGACATGGTTATTCTCCTTCTCTTGCAAGCGGTGTGATTGCAGCAAGTGGTACTCTTGGTCAGTTAATTCCTCCAAGTATTGTTTTAATTATTCTTGGTGCTGTTATGAATATAAGTGTAGGGGATTTATTTAAAGCTGCCGTAATTCCTGGATTAATAATAGTAGGCTTATATATTTTATATGTCTTAATAATTTCTTTTATAAAACCTGAAGTAGCACCACCTATAAAAACAGACAAAAGTTATAAAGAGGTTTTAATTAAAGCATTAAAATCATTAGTAGCGCCATTTATTTTAATTATGTTAGTTTTAGGAAGTATTTTTGCAGGTTTTGCTACACCAACAGAATCAGCAGCAATTGGTGCGCTTGGTGCTATAGTTTTAACATTTTTTTATAAAAGTTTTAGTTTCGAATTATTAAAGTATGCAAGTGTTGAAACAGTTAAAATTACTGCGATGATTTTTATGATACTAATTGGTGCAACAGCATTTTCTTTAGTTTTTAATGAATCTGGAGCAGGGGATTTGGTAACCTCATTTTTTACAGATTCAATTAGCAATAAATATATTTTTATTGCAATTACTATGGGATTAATTTTTATTTTAGGATTTTTTATTGATTTTAT
>Ga0256833_1003156_pt1 | contig 11372 bp, 10 predicted proteins | sample 356284metaG_FD_190535 | JGI IMG/M metagenome (GOLD analysis project Ga0256833, IMG submission 190535) | Hydrothermal vent microbial communities from Mid Atlantic Ridge, Atlantic Ocean - 356-284 | ecosystem: Environmental > Aquatic > Marine > Hydrothermal vents | place: Atlantic Ocean: Mid...
TTCTTCGCTCCCCGCCATACCTCCCGGCCAACCGTAGTAAGCTGCATCCGTGGGGACCTCCTCTCTCCTGGAGTGGTCCCCACATTCTTATCGATTCGGTCTCACATGTGTCTGTCCGGGTTCAGTTCCTTACGCCAGGCGACCAAAACCCATCAGCTGAAAGAAGCGCTCACGGGCGATTACGCCGACCACTCGATTGCCGTCCACCACGAACACGACGAGGCTTTTCCAAAAGAGCGACGAGAGCTCGCTCACGGCCACGTCGGCCGGCACCACCGGCGCCTTCTCCCATGGCACCATGTGGTCCTCGAGGCCCAGCACGCCCAGGGGCTCGCCCCCCTCGGTGAGCACGGCCAAGCGCCCCTCGAAAGACTCGACCTGCTCGATCTCGGGCAGGCTGCGGGCGACCTTGCCGGCCGAGGGCGGCGCGACCAAGCCCGCGGTGAGTAGCGTCGTGCAGGGAACCCGTACCGCTCGCTTGGCGGCCCAGAGGCTAAAGGTGAAGATCAGGACGAAGACGAGCCCCTCGGTGACCCCAACGGCGTTGAAACCCTCCCAGCCGAAACGCCCCTGCCCGCGAAAGAGCAGGTGGGTCAGGAAGGCCGCCAGCAGCCCCACGGCCAGGGCCGCGAGGTAGGCGATGGCCCCCGCCCAGCGCAGTTCACGCACCGTTCGCATGCGCCTCCTCCCCCTCGAACCACTTGAAGTCTTCCTCCTCGTCGGCGTCCACCCCGACCTCGGGGTAGGGCGTGACGAGCGCGCGCATGGGCACGCCAAAAATTCGCTCGGCCCGCTGCTCGAGCTCCGCCACGGAAAGCCGCCCCAAAAGCAGCTTGAAGAGCACGCCGAATCCGATCAACCGCGCCAGGGCCAAGGGATTCTTGCGCAGGGCAACGATCTTGCGGGCCATCGGCAGCGCCCGGGCAAACAGCGCCTTGTCGAGCAAGATCAGATTGCCGCCGGTGAAGGTGCCCTCACGCAGGCGCGCGTAGGTGCGCCGCATCCCCGGCCAGCGCTGCTCAACCGCCTCCTTGGGCACGATCGGGTAGACCAAAGCGGCGTCGGGCGCGTGTTCGAGGAGCCAGCGCACCGCCTCGGCGGTGATGAAAGGGTTGTCGCCGCTGGCGACGAGCACACGCGGCGTCACAGCCTCTGCGAGCCCAGCCTCCAGGTTGGCGATCATCGAACCCTGATCCGGCAACAGCACGTCGGGCTCCGGAGAAAGTCCACCCTCGGGCGCCGGCCCGACGTAGACCACGCGGCCCACCTCCGGCGTCGCGCGCAGGGCCTCCAGCGTATACGCGACCATCGGCCGCCCGTGCACGGGCACCAGGGTCTTGGCGGCCACCCCGTAGCGGGCGGCCAGGGGATCGTCGGGCGAACCGCCCGCGAGAACGACGGCATCCACGCGTTTACGATAACACCTCCCCCCGCGCGGTGCGGGGGGAGGTGGATGGAGGCGGCTCTAGCGGATGCGCGAGAGCCGCACCGAGATGCGGTGGTAGCCTCCGCCCTCAAGCTCGATCGTCGCCACGTAGACGTGGTACCCGGGGGCGATGACCACCAGCTCACGCTCGCCCGGGCCCACCTTGGCCACCAGGCGGCCGTTCGTGGTCTTGCCCACCAGGTAGCCGTCGAGGTAGACCTGGGCGTCCGCGTTGACGCTGATGTCGAGCGTGGCCTTGACGGGCGCCAGGCGGGCGTGCACGCGGGCGGTGCGGCCGGCTTCCACGCTCACCCGCACCCGGTAGCTGGCGTAGCCCGGCAGGCGAACTTCGACGTCGTGCGCACCCGCGTCGAGGTCGAGCACGAGGTGGGTACGTCCGCGGCAGACGCCGTCCACGTAGACCTCGGCGCCGCTAGGATCAGAGGTGACCTCCAGCGTGCCCGTACGTGGCACCGGCTGCAACCGCGGGCTCAGACGGGCCGTCTGGCCGGCGCGCACCTGGACACGGGCACGATAAGGTTCGTAACCCGCGAGCCGCAACTCGACGTCGTAGCTGCCCTCGTCAAGGCCGATCTGCATCGGGGTGCGACCCACCCGCGCGCCATCGAGGTAGACCTCGGCGCCCTGGGGGCTCGAGTCGATGCTGAGCGTACCCGTACGCGTCGTCCGCACCAGGCGCGGGTTGACGCGCGTGGTCTGACCTGCTCGCACCTGGACGCGCACCCGGTAGGGCTCGTAGCCGTCCATGCGCAGCTCTACGTTGTAGGCACCCGGGCTGATCTCGAGGGTGAGCGGGGTGCGGCCGCGGTAGGCGCCGTCAATGTAAACCTTGGCGCCCGCGGGGCTGGAGTCGAGCTGCAACGTGCCCGTTGAAGGAGGCGGCGGCACGCGCCGGCCCACGTAGTAGCGCAGTGCGTCGGTGGCCCACTCGCTGTTGGGCACCGGCTTGACCACGATGGAAAGCCGCAGCGAGAGGGTGGAGAGCCCGCGCACGTTCACACGACCGGTCTTCACGTCCGCCAGGTCGCCCATCGAGAGGGGCCGGAGCGAGGCCAGCGCCAGGACGTAGTTCTCGCCCTCGGGTCCCGTGATGCTGAACTGGTACCGCGCGCCCTTGGGCGGGTAGGCGCGAACCTCACCGGCACGCAGGAAGTTGTTGCGATCGTAAGCGTTGGGAAGAATGAGATCGATGGTGCCGTCGGAGTTTACGTTGAAGAGGTACACGTAGGCGTCGCGGTTGACCGTGACGCTGATACGAATGGGTTCGCCAATCTTATAGACGGCGTTGCCGGTGCGGCCGGGGTCCTTGTCGATCCAGACCTTGACGGTCAGATCGCCGGGCGTGGGGTTGACGATGATGCCCTGAGGCGAGACCGTGGCCTGGGCCATCGCCGCGCTACCCAGCAGCAACACCAGCAGGGATAGCCATTTCCGCATATGCTTCACCTCCACCCTAAGCCTACCCTGCCTATCCCCGAGAAAGTGTAAGCGCAGTGTAATAAGCTTTAATTTTCCTCTCCAAAATCCCTCAAACGATCTCGACGGCGCCCATCTCACGGAATCGGCGGTAACGGTCGGCCAAAAGCTCCTCGGGGCTTAGGGGCTCGAGCTCCGCTAGCTCCTTCGCCAGCGCTTCGGCCAGAGCGTCCATGGCGCCCTCGGGGTTGCGGTGGGCGCCCCCACCCGGCTCGGGCACCACCCGGTCCACCACGCCTAGCTCCTTGAGGTCGTGGGCGGTGAGCCGCAGCGCCTCGGCCGCCTGCTCCGCCTGGGCGGCATCGCGCCAGAGGATGGCCGCACACGACTCGGGACTGATGACGGAATACCAGGCGTTTTCCATGATGAGCACCCGGTTGCCCACGCCGATGGCTAGGGCTCCGCCGGAGCCACCCTCGCCCAAGATGATCGCCAGCGCGGGTACGCGCAACCGCCCCATGCGCTGGATCGATTGGGCAATCACCCAGGCCTGCCCCCGCTCCTCCGCCGAGACGCCGGGGTAGGCGCCCGGGGTGTCGATGAGGCTGATTAGGGGGAAACCAAAGCGGTCAGCCATGTCCATCATCCGCATGGCCTTGCGGTAGCCCTCGGGGTGGGGCATGCCGAAGTTGCGGTGGATGTTCTCCTTGGTCGTCTTGCCTTTCTGGTGACCCACGACCACCACGCTACGTCCGCGGAAGCGGGCAAGGCCGGCCACAATCGCGGGGTCGTCGGCGAAGGCGCGGTCACCGTGGAGCTCGATGAAGTCATCAAAGACGCGCTCCACCACGTCCAGGGTGGTGGGACGGCCGGGGGCGCGCGCCAGCTGAACGCGCTGCCAGCGGGTCAGGTTGGCGAAGGTCTCGCGCTGCAGGCGCTCCAGCTTTTGCTCGAGCAGGCCAATCTCGTCGGAAAGGTCCACGCCCCCCGCCTCGGCGTAGTCGCGCAGCTCGCGGATGCGCGCCTCGAGCTCGAGGATGGGCTGTTCAAACTCTAGCGGCATCGGAAGCTCCCCCTTCCGGGTGCAGCAGGCGCAGCACGTGCGCCAGGGTAGCACGCAGCTCGCGCCGCTCCACCACGCGGTCGAGCATGCCGTGGCGCAGTAGGAACTCCGAGCGCTGAAAGCCCTCGGGCAGGTCCTGGCGGATCGTCTGCTTGATCACGCGCGGGCCTGCGAAACCGATGAGCGCCCCCGGCTCGGCCAGGATCACGTCGGCCAGAGCAGCGAAGCTCGCCGTCACACCGCCCGTGGTGGGGTCGGTGAGGATGGAGACGTAGGGCAAGCGCTTTTCCCAGAGGCGGTCCAGCGCCATTGTGGTCTTGGCCATCTGCATGAGCGAGAGCGCGGCCTCCTGCATGCGCGCCCCGCCCGAGGCCGCCACGATCACGAGGGCGCGCCCCTCCTCGGCCGCCAGCTCCGCGCCGCGCGCGATCTCCTCGCCGACGACCGAACCCATCGAGCCGCCGGCGAAGGCGTAGTCCATGGCGAGCAGCAGCGTGGGCACGCCACCCACCGTGCAGGTGCCCCCGTAGATGGCGTCGGGCCGGCCGGTCTCCTGCTGGTAGCGCGCGAGCCGCTCGGTATAGGGCTCGGTGTCGGTAAAGCGCAGCGGGTCGGTGGGTCGTACCGCCCCGGTGGTGGGCTCGAAGCTGCCCTCGTCGGCCAGCTGGCGCACCCGCTCCTCCACCCCCAGGCGGAAGTGGTGGCCGCACTCGGGGCAGACCATGAGGTCGGCCTCGAGGTCCTTCTTGTAGATCTGCGCCTCGCAGGAAGGACACTTGAGCCACAGCTCGGGTACGTCGCGCCCGCCTCCCCGCGTCCTGCGGCGGCGGAAGAGCCGGTCCAGGGCCATTAATTCTCCTTAGCGGGGGTCTTGTCCTTCGCGTTCTTGGCGGGAGGCGCTTCCGAGGTCTGGCGCGGCGGCAGGACCTTGCCCTCGCCCGTCACGCTGCGGCCCACGAAGGTGGCCCCGGCCTCGATGTCGAGGGCCTTGGCCACGACGTCGCCCTCTACCTTCGCGCGCTTGGTGAGCGTGAGCTTGCCGTCGGCGATGACCTTGGCCCGGATCTCGCCGTTCACCAGGATGTTGCGCGCACGCACCTCCTCACCCTCAATGCGCCCGCTCGGGGCGATCTCGAGGTCGCCATCGATCAACACCGAGCCCAGCACGACCCCGTCCACCCGCACCGGACCCTTCGACTTGAGGTCGCCGTGAACCTGAGTGCCGGACGCGATGAAGGTGGGGGCCTGGGAGCCACTCGGTTTGCTGGGCTGGGGGGAAGGTTTACGGCCGAACATAGTGTGTAGTTTACCGCGTAGCGTAGGCGGGGGGCTCAAGGTAGGGGATTGGGTTGACCGCCTTATCCCAGATGTAGACCGAGTAGTGGACGTGGGGGCCGCTCGAGCGCCCCGTGCTGCCCACCCGCCCAATCACCTGGCCGCGTTCCACCTTCTCGCCGCGGCTCACCAGGATCTTGGACATGTGCCCGTAGAGGGTGCGGTACCCGTAACCGTGGTCGATCTTGACGTAGTAGCCAAAGATGCTCGACCACCCCGCCTCGATCACCTCACCCGGCGCGGTGGCGTAGATCGAAGTGCCGTACCACGCCGGCAGGTCGACGCCGTCGTGGAACTCGTAACCGCTGCCGAAGGGGTTGCGGCGGGTACCGAACCCGGAGGCAATGTAAGTGTCCACCTTGAGCGGCCAGCCGGTGGGGCGCGCTGCCTCCTTAGCCAGAGTCTCCTGCAGAGCAGGCTCCACCTGGCCGTTTAGGTCATCCAGCAAGGCCTTGAGCCGCTCCGAGGTAAGGCTGTATAGCTCCTCAGCCGAAAGTGGTGCGCCGCCGCCCCCCTGCCCCTTGGCAGCCTCCTCGCCCTTGACCGGGGTCAGCTCCACCTTGGGCAGGCCCGCGCGCTCACGCAGCCGGTTGATCTCGGCCTCCAGAGCGTCGAGCTGATCGAGCATCTCGGCGGCCTGCCCCGCAAGCGCGTCGTTGCGGTTGCGCTCGCTGGCGAGCTCGAGCGAGAGCTGGCGCGCCTCGCGCGAAAGCGCCTCGAGCCGCTGCTCGGTATCCTGCAGCGAGGCAATGCGCCAGTACATGTAGGCGCTGAGACCGGCCCACATCACCACCAGTGCCACGGCGATGCCGAGCGCCAGGGGGCGGAAGGAAAGCGCCACCGGCTCTCTGCCCGTGCGCGCGATGAGGATGGTGTAGCGTTCGGATACCCGTCGCCTCATAATAGGACCAGTCTCCCTATCACAGCATTGCACGCGCAACAGGCAGGGTCAAGGGGCCGTTAAGACCACTCAGGCGACGATCTCGAGCACCAGCGGCGGCGGCTCTGCCGCCCGGCCGATGCGGTAGGCGGAGCCCATGAGCGCGCGGGCCTCCTCCAGGCCGCGCCCGTCACGGTGGTAGAGCCGCGCCAGCACCTCGCCGGCGGCCACCGGCTCGCCGATCTTCCTTTCCAGCCGCACCCCCACGCCGTGGTCGATGGCGTCGCCCTTGCGCTCGCGGCCACCGCCGAGGCGCAACGCCGCGAGCCCCACCCGGTAGGCGTCGAGTTCGGTAACGACCCCGGCCGCCTCGGTGCGCAGCTCGTAGACGTCGGGGGCCAGCCCGAGCCGCTCGGGCTCGTCCACCACGCGCGCGTCGCCGCCCTGGGCGGCCACGAAGGCGCGCAGCTTGTCGAGCGCCGCGCCGCTCTTCCATACCGCTTCGGCCCGGGCCGGGTCCTCGCCCGCGGCCTCCAGCGCCTCGCGCGCCAGCGCCAGCGAGAGCTCGGTCAGGTCGTCCGGCCCCTCGCCCCGCAGGGTGGCGATCGCCTCGCGCACCTCAATGGCGTTGCCCACGGCGCGGCCCAGGGGCTGGTCCATCTGGCTGAGCACCGCCCGCACCTCGCGGCCGGCGTGGCGGCCGATGCCCACCATCAACCGCGCCAGCTCGCGGGCGTGCTCCAGGTCCTTCATGAACGCCCCTTTGCCCACCTTGACGTCCAGGGTGACGATGCGGGCCCCAGCGGCCAGCTTCTTCGACATGATCGAGCTGGCGATCAGCGGGATCGAGGGCACCGTGCCCGTGACGTCGCGCAGGGCGTACATCTTGCCGTCGGCGGGGGCCAGGTTTTTCGACTGGCCGGAGATGACCAGCCCCACTTCGCGCGCCTGGCGCATGAACTCTTCGTCGGAAAGCTCGGCCCGCCAGCCGGGGATGCTCTCCAGCTTGTCGATCGTGCCGCCGGTGTGGGCGAGGCCGCGCCCGCTCATCTTGGCCACCACCAGCCCCGCAGCGGCCAGGATGGGGGCCACCACCAGCGTGGTCTTGTCGCCCACCCCCCCGGAGGAGTGCTTGTCGACCGTCTTGCCCAGACCGCTGAGGTCGAGCACCTCGCCCGAGTGGGCCATGGCCAGCGTCAGCTCGGCGGTCTCGTGCGGGGTCATGCCCTGAAAGTAAACGGCCATCAGCCAGGCGGCCATCTGGTAGTCGGGGATGCGCTCCCCCACATAAGCCGCGATCCACTCCTGCAGTTCCGCGGCATCATGAGCGGCGCCGTCGCGCTTTTTTTCGATAAAGTCTACCGGGTGCATGCTTACAGCATAGCGCTGTAATGGCACAAAGCAGATGAAGCGAAAAACCTGGCAGACAACATTTGGGTGTAGGCATCGCCAGGACGAATGCACAAAGTGAACCACATCAGCGAACGACCGCCGTGGCCCGGCGGCTTTTGTCCTTTTGCGAAGTTTTGTCCTTTTGCGAAGGAAGAAGGGCCGTACTCTCGTGTACGATGGCGATCTCTGCCCTCGTATATTTGTGACGTTTTTGTGACGCTCGCCCCGCTACCTTCGGAGCGGAGGTTGACGGATGAAACGTTTGCGCTACCTTCTTTTAGGTTTCGGAGCAGCGGTTTTGCTGGCCGCCTGCGGCGGTGCCGGCGGCACCCACACCCTCGGCGGTACGGTGAGCGGCCTCAGGGGCACGCTGGTGCTCGAAAACGGTAGTAGCGCGGTGACGGTCACCGAAAACGGCCCCTTCGCCTTTCCCAAAAAGCTCCCCGACGGCAGCTACTACCGGGTGCGGGTCAAGACCCCGCCGCGCTTCGAGCGCTGCTCGGTGACGAACGGTGAGGGCGTGGTTAATGGGACCGACGTCAGCGACGTGGCGGTCGCCTGCACCGACAAGGACTGGATGGGCCCGATGGAGCTGGAGCCCACCCTCGCCGGCGGCGCCTCCCGGGTGCGGGCCGCTTTCGCCGGCGACGTGCCGATGGTGGCCTGGGGGGAGGGCAGCTCGGTCTACCTGAGCACCCTCACCTTCGGGGGCTGGAGCCTCCCCGCCCAGATAAGCGGCTCGGGAAGCTACCCGGCCCTCGCCGGCAACCTCGAGGGCCGGGCGGTGCTGGCCTGGGTGGAACACGGGAGCCCGCGGCGGCTCTTCGCGCTCAGCTGGTACCGAGGCGCGTGGTCGCCCAAGGAGGTTGTAAGCACCGTCGGGAATACAGTAAGGGGCGAGCCGCAGCTGGCCCTGAGCACGAGCGACCGGGCCGCCCTGGCCTGGATCGAGGACGACGGCGCCAACGACCGGGCGACGGTGGCGCTCTACGACGGCCACCACTGGACCTCCCCCCACTACGTCAGCCCCTCGGGGGTGGACGCCGGCGACCCAGCGGTGGCCGTCAACAACAGCGGCGACGTGCTGGCGGCCTGGAAACAGGGGAGCCGGGTCTACGCCGCCCTGCGAACCGGCGGCGTCTGGGGCGCGCCCAGCGAGCTCTACACCGGCGGCTTGAACACCAGCACGCCCCAGGCCTTCCTCGACGACGCCGGCCGCGCCTACGTGGCCTGGGACATCCAGCCTCCCGGCCCCGGCAACCCCGAGATCGCCCTCGCCAGCTACAGCCCACAAAGCAGGATGTGGACGTCTCACCTCGGCTTCGAATACGGTTGGCGGCCCGTCCTCACCGGCGACGCCGCCAGCGGCCGGCTGGCGTTCTTCTGGCTCAAGGACGGGGCGCTCTGGGTGCGCGTCTACGAGGATGACGACTGGCAGGACTCCGAGGCCCTGAGCCCCGCGGGCAGCAACCCCGGCCCCGCCAGCGCGGCTATGGACGCCAGCGGCAATGTGGTGGTCACCTGGCAGCAGGAGGACGGCGACGGCGTCCGCCAGGCCTACGCCGCCTTCCGCCAGTACGGGGACTGGATCAAGCCCGCGGGCCGGGACGACTTCTTGAGCTTCGCCGGCCGCGACGTGCGGTCCCCAGGCCTCTTCGGCAACCCCGCCGCCGCCCTCGGCGAGGGCCGGGCCCTGGTCGCCTGGAGCCAGGACGACGGCAGCGGTAGTGACCACTCCAGCGCGAATCTCTACTGGTAAAGGAGCTGTCCGCAGTATAAACCAGGCCGGAGGTCATCTCCGGCCTGTCTGCTAGCGCCGCCTGTCTAAGCCCTGCCGCTGGAGCCGAAGAGGCCCATGCGCGCCTCAACCACTTTGCGCATCTCCTCACGTGCGGGGCCGAGGATCTTGCGCGGGTCGAAGACCTTGGGGTCGGCGTTCAGGACCTCGCGCACCCGGGTGGTGAAAGCGAGGCGCAGGTCGGTGTCGGTATTGATCTTGGCGATGCCCTCGGCGATGGCCTTCTGGATGTCCTCAGGGGCGATGCCGTGGGCGTCGCCAATCTCGCCGCCGACAGCACGGAAACGACGGACCAGCTCCTGGGGCACCCCGCTCGCCCCGTGCAGTACGAGCGGGTAGCCTTCGCCCAGCAATTCGGCAATCTTGACCAGGCGTTCGTGGTCGATGAACGGCCGGCCCTTGCCCTTGTAGGGGCCGTGCGAGGTGCCGATGGCGACGGCCAGGAAGTCGATCCCGGTCTGCTCGACGAAGAGCTGGGCCTCGCGCGGGTTGGTGAGCAGCGCGTCCTTCTCGTCCACGGCCACGTGCTCCTCGATGCCCGCAAGACGCCCCAGCTCGGCCTCGACGCTCACGCCCACCGCGTGCGCGGCCTCGACGACGCGGCGGGTCTCGCGGACGTTGGTTTCGAAGTCTTCCCCCGACTTGTCGATCATCACCGAGGTGAAGCCGTAGCGCAGGGCCCTGAGCACCGTCTCGTACGACGAGCCGTGGTCGAGGTGCACCGCCACCGGCACGGAGGCGTCGCGGGCGGCCTCGCGCACCATGGTGGTGAGCTCGCGTCCGCCGTACTTGAGCGCACCCTCCGAAAGCGCGATGATCACGGGACTGCACTTGGCTTCCGCGGCCTCCAAGATCGCCTGGGTGATCTCCATGTTGTTGGTGTTGAACGCGCCGACGCCGTAGCCCTCCCGCCGGGCCTTGGACAGTATTTCCAGACCGGTTACCAGCATGCCAACCTCCCGACCTGATTGTACGCCACGCGCAAAGTTAGTCCGTGAAGCCCTGGCCCGTCATCTGGGTGAGGAGCAGCTTGAACTCGTGCGGGCTGGTGGCGAAGTCCTGGGCATCCTCGAGCGAGATGATGCCCTCGTTGTAGAGGTCCACCAGGTGCTGGTCGAAGGTGTGCATCCCCCGGACGTTGTCGTCCATGAGGGCTTCCTTGATCTGCGGGGTCTTCTCCTCGTCCTTGATGTACTCGCGGATGAGGGGCGTGGCCACGAGCACCTCGTGGGCGAGCGCGCGGCCGCGGCCGTCGGCCCGCGGCAGCAAACGCTGGGAGACGATGCCCAGCAGCGACTCGGCCAGCAGGATACGGATCTGCTGGTGCTCGTGCAGCGGGAAGAAGTCGATGATGCGGTTGATCGTCCGGATCGAGTCGAGGGTATGCAGTGTCGAGAAGACCAGGTGCCCCGTCTGGGCGGCGGTGATCGCGGCCTCCACCGTTTCGCGGTCGCGCATCTCGCCGATGAGGATCACGTCGGGGTCCTGGCGCATCGAGTACTTGAGCCCGGTCTGGAAGGAATCCGTGTCCACCCCCACCTCGCGCTGGACGACGAGGCTCTTCTTGTTTTTGTGCAGGTACTCGATGGGGTCCTCGATGGTGATGATGTTCTTGGGGTAATGGGTGTTGATGTGGTCGATCAAGGCCGCCAAGGTGGTGGACTTACCGGAGCCGGTGGGGCCGGTGATGAGCACGAGGCCGCGCTCCTGACCGCCGAAGTGTTCCATGATCGGGCGCGGCAGCCCCAACGCCTCGAAACTGGGGATGGCGTCGGATATGACGCGCATCACCAGACCCATGGAGCCGCGCTGGCGCAGGAGGTTGCAGCGGAACCGGGCGACGCCGGGGATCGTGTAGGCGAAGTCCATCTCCTTCTGGTACTCGAACATCTCCCACTGTTCGGGGGTGAGCAGCACCTTGATGATCTGCTCGACCTCGGCCGGGCTGAGCTCCTTGGGGCTGAAGGGCTTGAGCTTGCCGTCGATGCGCACCGTCGGCGGCGCCCCCGCCTGCAGGTGGATGTCGGAGGCGCGCTGCGCC
>Ga0256833_1003157_pt1 | contig 11371 bp, 7 predicted proteins | sample 356284metaG_FD_190535 | JGI IMG/M metagenome (GOLD analysis project Ga0256833, IMG submission 190535) | Hydrothermal vent microbial communities from Mid Atlantic Ridge, Atlantic Ocean - 356-284 | ecosystem: Environmental > Aquatic > Marine > Hydrothermal vents | place: Atlantic Ocean: Mid...
GGTGAAGGGATTGTCTCGACGTCGGCCGTTGCTCGCCGCAGCAATGGCTGTGTTCATGCTTTCCCTGGCGGGGATTCCTCCTCTGGTGGGGTTCGTGGGAAAACTGTACGTCTTCAGCGCGGCCGTGGATGCCGGATGGGTTTGGCTGGCCGTTCTGGCGATGCTCAACAGCGTGGTCTCTGCCTACTACTACCTGCGGGTGGTGGTGAACATGTACATGCGTGAGTCGGAGGAGGTCGAACCTGCCGGTGCTCCGTGGACCGTTTCGCTGGCGCTCTGGCTCACCGCCCTCGGCACGATAGTCATCGGGGTTATCCCCGGCCCCATTATCGTCCTGGCTCAGCAGTCCATGAAGATGCTGATCGGTGGATAACGCGACGCTGGCGGTGTATTAAAAACGCAAAGACGCGGAGAAGCAAAGACGCAAAGTCTTTCTAAATAGGACTTACGCAGTTCAAACGTTTTACCCCGGCGAGAGGGATTCTGATTTGCTTTGTCATTCCGAACCGAAGCAAGCGAAGCTTGCTGAGGGAGGAATCTTGCCCCGATTTCGGTTAAAAAGCCTGCACTTTGGCAATGGAACGCACAAGATTCCTCGGCGCTCAGCGCCTCGGAATGACAAAGGTAGGAAGGCAAATCGGCGCGATGCGAACTGTTACGGCAAGCTCTGACGTTGATTCGCTTGATTCGCCTCTTTCCCTATCGCTCCGGAACGACAACCCGACTCAACTGCGTAACTCCTACTAAATATCTTCCGCGTCTTACGCTTCTTTGCGACTCTGCGTCGAACCGTGGCTCAGTCTGTCAGCTCCCGGCCAGACGCAGAGAAAGGACACGGATTCACGCCGATGAACGCAGATAAAGCTAAAAAGATCAGCGAAAATCTGCGTATATCAGCGCTATCAGCGTCCAACCATTGACCGCTGTGCTGAGATGCAAGGTTTTCTCGAAGTATCTCTGCGGCTTACGCCTCTTTGCGACTCTGCGTTGTCAGCTCGCAGCCGGGACAGGAGAAAGGGACGCAGATTCACGCTGATGAACGCAGATAAAGCTGAAAAGATCAGCGAAAATCAGCGTGTATCAGCGCTATCAGCGTCCAATCATTGGCGCAGATTTTTCTGAAAATCTCTGCGGCTTATGTATCTTTGCGTCCTCGCGTTGAACTTGTAGCATAGTCCGTTAGTCCACCGTTGGTATCGCATCGCTTTTCCACAAGTTTTCTCCCGACTTTGACACCTGATTCCCTCGATGGTACTGTTATACACGTTGTTTTTACGGCAGATTTTTCTGAGAACCCTTTGAATGGAGGTCTGATGTTAGAATCGCTGAGACGTTGGTTGATAGGACCGCCTTTGCCCACGGAACGGCTCAAGCATGAAAGGTTGGGCAGGACGCAGGCTTTGGCCGTCCTGTCTTCGGACGCCTTGTCCTCTGTGGCGTATGCCACGGAGGAAATCCTGCTCGTGCTCGCTGCTGCCGGAACCGGGGCTTTTCACCTCTCCTGGCCTATTTCCATCTCCATCAGTGTCCTGCTGATAATCGTGGCAAGTTCTTATTACCAGACGGTGCACGCTTATCCTCAGGGGGGAGGGGCGTATCTTGTCACCAAGGACAACCTTGGTGCTGTGCCGAGCCTCGTTGCCGGAGCGGCGCTGTTGATAGATTACGTGCTTACCGTGGCCGTCAGTACCTCGGCGGGAATTGCGGCCATTACCTCTGCTTTTCCTGTTCTATATCCATGGCGGGTTTTGCTGGCCGTTGCCATCGTAGCTTTCATCACTACCGTCAATCTCAGGGGGGTCAGGGAATCGGGCAGGATCTTTGCCGTGCCGACGTACTTCTTCATCGCCACCATGTTCCTTCTCATTGGAATGGGACTGGCAAGATGGTTCTTCTTCGGTTCTCCTTCTGCCGGTGCGATGACCACCTGGGGAGCGCAGGCGAAGAACGTCGGGATTTTCCTCCTCCTTCGTGCTTTTGCCTCTGGATGTACGGCGCTCACCGGCGTGGAGGCCATCAGCGATGGAGTCCCGATTTTCAAGGAGCCGGAAGCGGACAACGCTGGCAAGACGCTCCTGACAATGGTAACGTTGCTGGTTTCCATGTTCTTGGGGATTACCTGGCTTGCGAACCATTATCACGTGGTCCCCGGAGGAGAGAGGACTGTATTGGCCCAGCTCGCACTCCAGATTTTCGGTCACAATGTTCTATTCTTCCTCGTGCAGGCCGGTACCGCACTGATCCTGTTCCTGGCAGCCAATACCAGCTTTTCGGACTTTCCGCGGCTTTCCATGTGGATGGCTATAGACAGGTACATGCCGAGGCAGATGGCGAACCTCGGCGATAGGCTTGTTTACTCGAACGGCATCATAACCCTGGGTACACTGGCGTCTTTGTTGATAATCGCATTCGGTGCAAGCACTCATGCTTTGATCCCGCTCTACGCTGTTGGAGTTTTCATCTCCTTCACTCTTTCGCAAAGCAGCATGGTTTTGAGGTGGTACAGGAAGAGAGGCGAAGTGCGGGGGTGGTACTACAGAGCTTTCTTCAACGGACTTGGAGCTATAGCCACCGGAATAGTGCTGTTGATCATAGCGTCTATGAAGTTCATCCACGGGGCGTGGATCGTGTTGCTTCTCATTCCTATCTTCGTGAAACTGTTCTTGGACATTCACGCCCACTATATCTCCCTGGCATCCCAGCTTTCCATGAAGAAAGAATTGCCTCCCCCGGTCAGGAATCACACGGTGGTTCTGCCGGTTTCCGGCCTTCATCGTGGTGTGGTAAAAGCTCTGCACTACGCCAAGGAGCTCAAAGGGGATTTGCACGTCGTCATGGTGGATATAGATCGGGCGAGCACCGAAAAACAGCTCGAGAGATGGCAGAAGTGGTTCCCGGATCTGCAAATAGAGGTTATTCCATCCCCGTATCGGTCCGTTGTGGATCCTTTGGTCGAGTACATCGACAAATTCGTGAAGGAGGAGGGCGATTTCGTAACGATCGTCATGCCGGAATTCGTTCCGGCGAAGTGGTGGCATCATTTGCTGCACAACGAGACCGCCTGGGCTCTGAAAGTCAGACTGCTTTTCACCAAACCCGACTGGAGAAAGAGGTACAGGATCATCACCGACGTTCCATTCTACCTGAAGAAGTAAGGGAAAACATGATAGATCTGAAGAGATTGCAGAAGCTGGAACTCCACACACGACCTGCATGGCAGATAGCCCTTGGGAAGACGTACTTTTGGTTCGATTTTCGTTTCCCGAAACGGACCAACATCTATGTCGAAGGTTTGGAGAACCTGCCTACGGATCGTCCTTCCATAGTGGTGACGAATCACACAGACAGATACGGTTATTTCCCTTTGCTCTACTACCTCTGGAAGGTCGAACATCCGTTTTTCTTCGCCATCTGGATCAAAGGCAAGTATTACACCAATCCGTTGATGGGATTGTTCTTCGATCATGTGAACGGAATCCCTGTCCCCTCCAGGGGATACGTGATCGTGGTGAACTTCAAGAAAGGGCTCGGCAGGCTTCCCACCGATGAAGAGTACCGCATTTTGAGGGATTGGATGGAGGAAAGGATAACCGACGAGGAATTCGAATCCAGGGTTTCGGGCCCCCTTCGGTCCCTTGCGCGCACCAGGACCGGGGATTTCGACCCTGAGCGCGAGACTTACGCGCAGCACCTGGATAGGATTTACAGGGAGATGATGTCTCTTGTGTTGCGCCACTCGATCGACGCCCTGACGAAGAAAAGCCTCAACCTTCTGGTGTATCCGGAGGGGACCCGCTCCCGAAGGCTGCAGAGGGCAAGGAACGGCGTGGCGCAGGTGGCGCTCCATTTGAGGGTTCCCATCGTTCCTGTTGGAAGCAACGGAACCGACAAATGTTATCCTGGGGCTTTGCCGATCTCCCGCGGGCACGATATCGTGTTCCGAATAGGGCGTCCCATAACTCCGGACGGGGAGATGGGAGAATATTTGATCGATGAGCCCTTCGTGCCGTTTACCAGAGAAGCAGAGCGAGAACACAGGGAGGCGTTCGACCGTCTTGCCGATTTGATCACCTGGAGGATAAACGACCTGCTCGATCCTGAGTACAGGATGGAAGAAGGCTCTGTCAACAGGAGTGGTGTCGGTCGTTTCATATGACGAGGAGGTGTTTCGTGGCTGAATACTTGAACAGGAGAATGGAAGAGGTCAGGGAACTGGTGGATGCCAAAGGGTTTTCCTCTGACCCGGAACGCATCTGGGAGATGCTGGCGCTCATCCATACGGAAATCTCCGAAGCCACCGACGCTTACAAGAAAGGGCGGTCAGTGGAAGAGGTCGGAGAGGAGTTGATCGATGCCATCATTCGCATCCTTCATCTTCTGTCCGCTCTGGGGCTCGATGCGGACGAGTTGTTCGAAAGGAAGATGAAGAAGAACTGGGCTCGGCCGTACAGGTACAACACCGTGCGAGGGGGATGACGGTGCAGGATGGAAAGAACAGGATACGCCTTTATCGCACCGAGGCAATAGTCCTACGCCACAGGGATTTTGGAGAGGCCGATAGGGTGCTTACGGTGTATTCGCCGGAATTGGGAAAATTCGACGTGATAGGGAAGGGGATACGTAAACCGAGGAGCAGGAAATCCGGGCACCTCGAACCTTTCATCAGGGTGAATCTCCTCCTGGCGAAAGGCCGCTCCTGGGATGTGATCACCCAGGCCGAGGCCCTCGAGACGTTCCCGAACATCCGTCGCTCCCTCGGCTCCATAGCCATGGCTGCGTACATGGTGGAGCTCGTGGATCGCTTTGCTCAGGAAGGCGATGTGAATCCTGAAATTTATGCACTCCTGGCGGATTCCCTGCGCGCCCTCGATGCCGGAGACAAAACGCTTTTGCTTCTTCGTTTCTTCGAAATCCATCTTATGGGTCTGGAGGGATATCGTCCTGAGCTGCACAAATGCGTGGCCTGCGGGAAACCTCTGGAGCCTCGGGATAGTTTCTTCAGCATCGAGATGGGGGGCGTGTTGTGCCCGGAGTGCGGCAAATCGACCCCGGGAGCATTCCCGCTTCCTCTCAATGCGTTCAAGGTGATGCGTTTCCTTCAATCCAGGCCTTACGAAGAGGTGCGGCGACTGAAGGTCGCCGGGGAGACCCTGGACCTGATCGATCGGGTGATGTTCAGATACATAGTGCACTACCTGGAAAAGAAGCCCAGATCGGCCGGTTTCGTCCGGAAGGTGGAGAAATTCGATAAGGAGTGAACGTTGGAGATAAGGGAGTTCCAATCCTGGCTGGAGCGGTGGGATAAGGATCGCGGGTGGGACGAGGTCGACCCCTCCCACACCCTCCTCCATATCGTGGAGGAAATCGGCGAGATAGCACGCAGGGTGTTGTATTTCGAGGGGTACAAGAGCGGCAAATCGGAGGAGGAATTGCGCAGAGAGTTGTCTGCCGAGATCGCCGATGCTCTGACGATGTTGTTCAAGCTTGCTGCTCAATTCGGGATAGACGTGGAAGAAAGCCTCGAGGCCAACATGGAGAAAGTGGAGGCCCGGTTTCCCGTAGAGGCGGCCAGAAAAGAGATGGATCTGTACAAGAAAGTGCAGGCGGGCAGACGTTCTGGTGGAGCTCCTGAGCCGTGAGTTTGTCCGGTTTTTTTGTTGGTGGATTCCTTCTTTGCCAAAGGTGAGAGGCGTGTGCTAAAATCCTCCCCAGTTTTGGTGAAGGAGATGGAGACGCTTACCTTTGAAGAGAAAGAGGCGCTTGGGCCGGGTTTTGGCGGCGGCCCAAAAGAAATGCGCGAAGCATTCAGAAAATCCTCCCGAAGCCTTCGGGAAATTTCCCCGCGCTGATCGATCGTAGCAAGCGCGGGAATTTTACGTCTTGGAGGAGAGTCAGTAGCGATGGAAAGTGAAAATAGCCAGTTTTTGGAACGATTTGCCGATTGGTTGGAGAAGAAAGGTGGTTCGAAGTTTCTTGGCGCGTTGATACCGGTGCTTTTGATCATAAGTTTGCTTCTCCCCCCGATTTCCCTCGGAACGAGAGTTGTCTCCGCGGGGTACCGCTCCATACCTGTCAAGAGCGGGGGGAGTGTTGCAGACCCGGACGGAACGCAGGTGACCTTCCCCTCGGATGGTTTGACCGGCAGCATACACGCTAAACTTTCCTCTGTTCCCAGAGAGATATTCCTGAAAGGCAAAGACGAAAAGGGTTTGCAGAAAGCGGTTTCTGCAATTCCCAAAGCGATAGTCATGAAGAGCCCATTGTACAAGCTCTCGGTGAAAGGGCCTGCTCCGAAGAAAGTGATAATCTCCGTGCCGATACCGAATAACTCGGAGCCTTTCGAGACCCTCGACCTGTACGCCTGGAACGGCACCAAGTGGGTGTGGATGCCGAGCAAGCTCATCAAAGAAGACGAGGTGCTGGAATCACACCTGGGCGCGCCAGTGGAGTATTTTGCCGTTTTCCAGACGAAGCGTCAGCCACAGATGGCCGGTTTGTTCTGGGACTCCAAATCCGGGGTGCCGAAAGAAGGGTCATCCGTCCTGAGCTACGTTTTCCCTTTGAGCTATTCCTTGAAAGACGACGAGGGCGATCTGGAGACGGATTTCTCCCCGGATGCGCTTGCAAAGGCCGAGAACGCTTCTTACACCGTCGTGCCAGTCATCAGGAACTGGCGTGAAGGCAAAGAAGGCGGCGTGTCCCTGGTGCGAACCGATCTGGTGGATAACACGTTGAAATCGGAGAAGGCCAGCAAGAAGCTGGTGGACAATATCGTGGAGCTTACCGTGAGCGGTTTGTATCCCGGCGTGGTGCTGGACTTCCGGAATGTGGACGTGAACCTCAAGGGTGAATTTTCTGCTTTCGTGCAATCCCTGGCGAAAGCTCTCCACGATAAGAACAAGCAACTCGCTGTGCGTGTCGATACGCCACGTCAGATCTCGGAAGACCGGTTCGATACGGGTGCGTACGATTGGACGGTCATCGGGGAGTATGCCGACACGGTTATCGTGGGAGCTCCTGTGGACCCGATGGCTTACAAGCCCGGCGGTCCGATGGATCAGCTCGCCATCTGGAGCGTTGGACACGTTCAGCGCCAGAAGCTCCATTTCGTTCTCCCCGGTCGGAGTGTAGAAAGGGCTGGCGACTACTACTTGCTTCTGCCGTACGACAGAGCGGTTTCCCCTCTTCTCGGCAAGGTTAAGATCGAAGGTGATGAAAAGCCGGGCGCCAAGATAACCGTGGCGATGCAATCCGAAAGGATCCTCTCGCCGCTCCGAACCGATCCCGCTTTGCACCAGAAGTGGTTTTCCTACAAGGACAACAGCGGTAAAGAGCGAATCGTGTGGCTCGAGGATGCGGAGAGCTTGAAGTACAAGCTCTCGTTGATAAGCCGCTACAACGTCAGCGGTGTAGATCTCGATTACCTGCCAGGCAGCGCAGGCTCCCAGAAGCCTATCTGGAACCTCTTGAACGCGTTCGTTCAGGACGAACTGGACAAGTTTGCCGTATCCGAGAAAGTGGAGGTCGTCTTCCAGATCAAGGACGGGGACAAGGTTGTGGCTTCGGTTGGGGCCGACCTCCAGAATCCGAAGGCCACCATCAAGCTTCCAGACAAAGTGGAGAAAGGGTTGAGCGTCGAGGCTTCCATAGCTGTGGATAATAACGTGGTGAGCTCTCCTGTGGCGGCTAAACTCGCAGTGGCGGCTACGGGGTCTCAGAAGCAGCCCCAGGCACCATCTCCGGCCGCTACGCCTACCCCTGCGCCTACGCCTGCGGGGGGAAAGGGAAATTCTTCTCCGGTGCTGACCACCAACGATCCCATCAATCTTCGCTCGGGACCAGGTACGGCTTACCCGGCCAAAGGAAAGAGCGAACCCGGCAAAGAGTACAAGATCGTTGGGAAGAACAAGGATGGCACCTGGTGGCAGATAGAGGTCGGCGGGCAGAAGCTGTGGATCTCTGCAAAGTACAGCAATGCCACCGGCGATCTGGCCAAAGTGGCGGTGGTTCAGAACATACCGAAGCCTCCGGCTCGCCCGGCTGCTGCTCCGGCACCCCGTGCCGCGGCCGGCTTCTTCGATTATGGCATCCAGGCACATATGGTGGACAACGATCAGGCCCCGAGGGTCATGGCTGCTATCAACGATCTTGGATTCCATTGGGTCAAGCAGCAGGTGGAATGGAAGCGATTCGAGCCGAGCAAGGGCAACTATCAATGGGGGCCTTTGGATTACATAGTCAACGTTGCCCAGCAACATGGGGTAAAGGTGATGTTCAGCGTTGCCAAGGCTCCACGCTGGGCGCGTCCTGCCAATGCTGATTTCAGCGTCGAGGGGCCTCCGGCCAACCCACAGGACTTTGGGAACTTCATGGGGGCCCTGGCGAAGAGATACTGCGGCCGTGTTGGTGCGGTGGAAGCCTGGAACGAGCAGAACATCAACTACGAGTGGGGCAACGAACCTCCCGATCCGGGCAGGTACATACAGTTGCTTGCGGCTGCCTACAGGGCTGTGAAGGCTGCATGCCCGCAGATGATCGTGATCAGCGGGGCGCTGACCCCTGCCGGTAACGTCACCATAGGAGGACAGTGGCGTGCGGTCGACGACGTGAACTACCTGACAGCCATGTATCAGCATGGTTTGAAGAACTACTGCGATGCCGTTGGCGCGCACCCAAGTGGGTTCAACGTGGCTCCATGGGTGCACGGCGGAGCTGAAGCGTGCAACTTCATAACCCAAAGACATGCCCGATTCAGAGGACCGTGCAACTCACCGCATCATTCCTGGAGCTTCAGGAGCACTATGGAGATGTACCGGAACATCATGGTGCGGTTCGGAGATGCCAACAAGCGTATATGGCCTACGGAATTCGGGTGGGCTTCCAGCGATACGCCTGCGCCAGGATACGAATATGCCGCTGACAACTCCAAGCAGGATCAGGCTGAATGGACCGTGAAAGCCTACCAAATGATGAAAGCGTGGGGATGGGTCGGCGTGGCATTTCTGTGGAACCTGAACTTCGGCGTGGTGGCACCCGGTTCCGAGATGGCTCAGTGGGGCATTGTAGACCAGTATTGGCATCCTTACCCGGTCTACATTGCTCTGAAGAACATGCGCAAGTGAGTTTCCTGCGCAGGCGCGGGGAATGTGTTGTCCGCGCCTGCGCGAAACTGGAGAAAACCATGAAAAACGTCAAGGCACTCTCTTTGGCTGTTGCTATTGCGGTTCTGGTTACTTCCTGCACTTTTCCTGCGAAAACCGTGCAGGTTCCTACTGCTCCCCCTAAACCAACTGGCACGATGGTGATCCCCTCGCCGGTCACGACGCGGGCGAAGGCGACATCGATCAGGATTTCCCCATTTACGCCGTCTCCATTTCCATCTTCCACCAACACTTCGACGCCAGCGTCTGCGCCGTCTGCTACGAGCACGAGAACCCCGACGCCGGTTCCACCTACCGTTACCCCGAGCTCTACTCCGGTTCCTCCCACCCCTACGAAAGCGCCCGCGGGAAATCCGAACATTCCGTTCGGCAACGTGATGACGTCGCCGGATTACGGTATTCAGGCTTTCCTGTGGTGGCGTCCTGGAGTCGCCGATAGGGATTTAGGGCTGATCAAAGAAGCCGGGTTCCGATGGGTCAAACAGTGGTTCGCATGGAAGGATATCGAGATCGCCCCGGGGAAATATGATTGGTCACATGCCGATAGAATCGTGAAACAGGTGCACGACGAGTTTCGGTTGAAGCTGCTCGCGAGGACGGATCGTGCTCCTTCCTGGGCCGGCGAGCCGCCGGAAGACGCCAAAGCGTACGCTGATTTTCTGCATGCCATGGCTTTGAGATACAAAGGTCGTATTCAGGCATATCAAATATGGAACGAGCCGAACCTGGCCAGAGAGTGGGGCGGTAAGCGTCCCGATCCAGCGGGGTATGCCAGGATGTTGAAGCTTGCTTATCAGGCCATCAAGAGTGCGGATCCGGATGCCATTGTGATAAGCGCCGGCATGTCTCCCACCGGCACGAACGATCAGACGGCTATGCCAGACGATCTTTACATCGAGGAGCTCTATAAAGCCATGGGCAACAACAGCGATGGGTACTTTGACATGCTTGGCGTTCACGCTGCGGGGTACAAAGCTCCACCGGAGCTCGACCCGGCGGAAGCCAAGGCGAACAAGCCTCTCTATGGGGGCGAGCGCTTTTTCTGCTTCAGGCACGTGGAGGATATCAGGAAGATTATGGTGGCCCATGGAGATGCGGGCAAGCGGGTAGCCATCCTCGAATTCGGTTGGACGAGTGATAAGGTCCATCCCTCTTATAGCTGGCATGCCGTTTCGGAAAAACAGAAAGCAGATTACATAGTTCGGGCTTTCAAATGGGCGAAGGAACATTGGACTCCATGGATCGCTGTGATGACATTGATATACATGCCCGATTCGGATTGGACGGAGAAGGACGAGCAGTATTGGTGGTCCATCACGCGGCCCATGAAGATAAACGAATGGAAGCCGCTACCTGCATACATCGAGGTATGTGAGTACTTGAATTCCCTAAAAGGGCAGAAGTGCCCGAAAGCTCCCAAGAATTGAGGATGCCTGCTGGAAATCTATCGTAAAGGGCGAATTTCGTCTCGGAGGGTGACTTACCCGTTTAGTTGGACGGGGTGGTTTGTTTTGACTTTTGCTCTTTTGACAAACATTTGTGTTATCAATATAATCTCGTTTTAGGTGCCGCCGTGGCACTGCTCTTGACTTCGTCGTGCTGACAATGGTTTCTTTGATGAGAGGTTTTCGAAAAGAGGGAAGATTCTGGGGAGGTGATATACCTTAAGAGAGTCTTTTGGGGGTTGGGTGCCCCGGCGTATGAAACCTCGAACCACAAAACTTTTGAGGAGGAGGAAGGCGTATGAAGTCCAAGAAGCTGTTTTTCCTGATGAGTGTCCTTGTGATACTCTCTATGGTGCTGGCGGCTTGTGGCCCAAAGGCTACTCCTACTAAGGCTCCGGCTGCCACCAAGGCCCCGGCTGCCACTAAGGCACCTGCACCGACCAAGGCCCCGGCTGCCACTAAGGCACCTGCACCGACCAAGGCCCCGGTAGCCAAGTTCAAGTGTGAAGACAAGTTGGGCTGCGTGGATGTGGCTCCCGGCGATCCGATCAAGGTTGCCATCATGGCGGTTCTTTCCGGGCCGAATGCATCGTTGGGTGAGGACACGGTACATGGTGTGGAGATCGCTGTGGACGACCTGGGCGGCAAGCTCCTTGGCCATCCCATCGAGCTGGACAAGGAAGACTCCCAGTGCTCGCCGGAAGGTGGGCAGGCGGCGGCGCAGAAAGTTGCGGCCGACAAGAGCATCGTTGGCGTGATCGGGAC
>Ga0256833_1003158_pt1 | contig 11370 bp, 10 predicted proteins | sample 356284metaG_FD_190535 | JGI IMG/M metagenome (GOLD analysis project Ga0256833, IMG submission 190535) | Hydrothermal vent microbial communities from Mid Atlantic Ridge, Atlantic Ocean - 356-284 | ecosystem: Environmental > Aquatic > Marine > Hydrothermal vents | place: Atlantic Ocean: Mid...
AAAATATGGCAATTGCTAGTGCAAGTACCATTCAAAACAATGTAGGTGCATTAACTTCTGTAACTGATGGCTCACTCTCCATTGGAGATATGACAGCTCAAGCTGGAACAGAACCAAAAAGTTCAGGGGCTATCATTACTAGAGGTTCTACTAAGATTACTGATGTAGTGAAGTTTCTAAAAACACAAGGAGATGTTAAATCAATCTCAAACCCTAAGATTTTGACCTTAAATAATCAACCTGCTCTAATTTCTGTGGGAAATGAACTTTTTTATAAAATCCAACAAACCTCGTATGTAAGTAATAATGGTGGAGGACAGCAGGGAACAAGTGAAGTGATTGATTCGGTATTTGCAGGAATTTTACTGGACATTACACCTGAAATTTCAGATGATGACTCTATTACCCTTAAAATTAACCCTTCCATTTCAGATACGATGGATACGGTTAAAACAGATCCTACTGGGTCAAGAACCATTCCACCTGATTTATCAAGAAAACAGATCTCTTCAGTGGTAACACTTCAAGATGGACAGCATGTTATTTTAGGAGGACTTATCTCTTCGAAAAATGGAACAAAAGTTTCAAAAGTGCCATTATTAGGAGATTTACCACTATTGGAGCATCTATTTAAAAGAGAAGTGCGAGTCAATACGGTTGATGAGTTGGTTTTAATTATTACCCCTCATATTATGAAAAGCAACAAAGTATTATCGTTAGAAGAGTTGGGATACAAAAAGTTAAATTATGAATAGCAGTTATGAAGAGCTTAAAAATATTTTTGTTGATATTGTTGATAATAGCACCTATGTAGAGCTAGATTCAACAGCATACAACTACTCTGTTCTTAAAAGCTCTTTAGATAAACCATTAAAGATGGTTTTACTCTATGGTAAACCTGGAACTGGTAAAAGTATGCTCTTAAATAGACTTTACCATGAGCTAAAAGAGTATCGAGAGATTCATTATTTTAATACACCCATACTCTCTGAAAAAGAGTTTTTAAAAAGTATCTATGAGGCGATGTCAGGGGAAGAGATTCCTGCTCAAATGCGTGTTAATTTTGATGCACTGTTAAAGTATTGTCTTAAATTAAAAGAGCAAAGAGAAGTAGTTTTCTTGTTAGATGAGTGTCAATTGTACTCTGAAGCACTCATGGAAAAAATTCGTCTGCTTTCAGATACGAGAGTAGTGAAGTTTGTGATTACCTTGCATAAAACAGACAAGGAAGATGTTATTGCCAAAGAGCATTTTAAAACCCGTATTTGGGAAGTAATTGAGATGTCAAATGCCAATGAGTATGATATGGAGCTTTATATTCAAAAAAAGATACTCAATAAAGGCTTAATAGACTTTTTTAAGACGATGAAAAAAAGTCATTTTAAATACATCTATGGACATACTCTAGGGAACTTTAGAGAGACCAATAAATATCTTTATACTATTTTTGATATTTATGAATATTATGAAAAAAATGAACCAGCTAAAATCGATAATAAAAAGTTTTCAAAAAAAATATTAGAGATGGCTGCCATTAGATTAGGATATATTAATGCGTAAACTTGAAGAGTTAGAACATAAATGGTTTAACTATAAAATAAAAACAATATTGATGCCGATGGTTAAGGTCTCTTCTTTATATTTAGTAGCAGTGAGTCTCTATTATGTTTATGATAAAAAAGAGCATCTCTTCTCTAGTGTCTATGCACCTTCACATCATATGACAAAGGTCTTAGGGGTAAGCATGGAAGCCAATAATTCTGTTATGGCGAGGGTTGTACAAACAGAAGAGACAAAGCATGAAAAGATGAAAAAAGAAGAGGTTGCACCATCAGCCTCTAGTAGTTTAGAAAAAGTCTCTTTTGCTCCTGTGATTCCTGTAATCGATATGGAAAAAGAAGAGCGTGTTCACCATGTTAAAAAAAGAGTTAAAACAAAAAGAAAACATGTCGCAAAAAGTAACTTAGTCAAAGCAAAAGCCAATGCTTATTTAACCCCTAAAGAGTTGGGTGTTATGGGACAAAGCAGTGCTAATAAAGTAGTAAGCTCAAAGGTACAGAGTGTTAAAAAAGTACCACATAAAACCAAAAAGATGCATTTTACTTCAACCAGAGCAAATTATGCAGAGACAATTAAATCAAAATTTATCAAATCTAATAATCCAAGAGATGCATTACTTTTAGCAAAGCTCTATTATAAAAAGAACAATTTTAAAGAGGCAGAGAAGTGGGCATTGTCGGCAAATAAACTCAACAACTCTTTAGAAGAGAGTTGGTTTCTATTTGCAAAATCAAAAGTTAAATTGGGTAAAAAACACGAAGCGTTAAAAATCTTAGTTAGCTATTATAAAAAAAGTAATTCAACTAAGGCAAAAGCCTTAATTATGCAAATAAAAATGGGAAAAATATAATGAAAAATATAATATTCTTTATGCTTTTTACAAGTCTATTTCTACCTGCTTCCAACCTCTCAAAGCTTTATAAAATGTATGAAAAGCAAGAGTATGATAAAGCGTGTAACTATGCTATGAAATATTTTAATAAAAATAAAAATACTGAGAATTACTTAACACTTTATGGTTTATCTTGTTTGGAAACAAATAATATTGAGCGTATAGCAACGCCTATGTTACGTTTAAAAAAGAGTAAAGATGCACGTGCTAATGCTGCTTATTTTTCCACTATTTTACTGCAAAAAGAGCTTCTTTTCCAAGCCCTTGTAGATAAAATTTCCTTAAAAAATTTACAGTTACCCAATACAGAATTTATTCTTTCAAAAATCTTTACACTTTTTAGCCAAGAAAAATATAGTTTAAAAAATGAAGTTTATACCTTTAAAGATAAAGAGAAAAAAGAGATGAAATATAAACTTTATATTAAAGAAAATAGTAAAAAACAAAAACAGATGATATTAGATATTTATAAAGAAGATAAGTTTACCCATCGTTATACTTATCAATAGGAGAACAAATGCAAAAAATTATAGATTTATTTATTAAAGAGAATATTTTAGATGAAGAGAAGTTAAAATTATTTATTGATAAGTATGGAGAAGAGCGATTAAGTATTGCTAATCTTTTAAAAGTAAGATTACTTGAACAAGAGAAAGTAGATGAGATTTTACTTCAATCTTTACGAATGCAAACGCTTGAACTTGATGATTTAGAGGGTATTCAAGGGATTGATACAACAGATTTATTGAAAAAGCAGGCAAAAAAAGCAGGTATTAAATATATTGATATTTCAAGTATTGATATTGACTATAAACTCATTAAACGTTTGCCTTTAAAGCAACTTATGCGTTACAGTGCTTTACCTCTTTATGTGGAAGACTCTCAAGTAACAGTGGCCTTTGAGAACCCCAATGATTTTGAAGCAAAAGGGGCAATTGAACGTTTCTTCCATGGTAAAATTATGGAAGTGGCATTGGGGCGAAAAGCGATTATTCATCAAGTTTTATCTCAACTGCATGAAAATGAACAGGTAGAAGAGTTTTCCGTTGATATTAAATCTGATTTGGAAGAGGGGGGTAACGATAACAGTGCTGACAATGAGTCACCTGCTGTTTTAAAACTTATTGAGTTGATTTTATCTTCAGCCATTACCAAAGGGGCGAGTGATTTACACATTGAAGCAACGGAGAAACATTGTCTTGTACGGTTTAGAATCGATGGTATGTTGCAAGAAAATTTCAGAACAGACCACGGTATATTCTCTCCACTTGCTTCAAGAATGAAACTTTTGTCTAATCTTGACATTGCAGAGAAACGAAAACCTCAAGATGGACGATTTACCAAAATAGTCAATGGACGGGTATTTGACTTTAGGGTTTCAACATTGCCTACAATGTTTGGTGAGTCTATTGTTATGAGGGTACTAGACAAAACCAAAGCATTGGTAAAGCTTGAAGAGGCAGGAATGAATCCTACTTCTTATAAAAAGTTCTTACAAGGTATTCACTCTCCTTATGGCATTGTGTTGGTAACAGGGCCTACAGGTTCGGGTAAGACCACGACACTGTATGGTGCGTTAAATGAGATTATGAATGTTAAAGATAAAACCATTACCGTTGAAGACCCTGTGGAGTACCAAATGGACGGGATTCAACAAGTACAGATTAATGCTACGGCAGGTTTGGATTTTCCTGCAGCCTTGCGTTCAATCTTACGGCAAGATCCCGATAAGATTATGATTGGGGAGATTCGAGACCAAGAGACACTAAGAATTGCCATTCAAGCGGCTCTCACAGGTCACTTGGTTATCTCTACGCTACACACTAACTCTGCCGTTGCTGCCATTGGGCGTATGATAGATATGGGGATTGAGTCTTATCTTATTTCAGGGGCTGTGGTTGCCATTCAAGGTCAGCGATTGGTACGTAAAATCTGTCAATCTTGTAAAGAAGAAGCTGTATTATCTACTACTTTAAAAGAGGATATTAAAAAATATGTTCCTGAAAATTCAAAGTTTTATGCAGGGAAAGGTTGTCCTGTGTGTAATGGTTCTGGTTATGTTGGAAGAGAGATGATTTCAGAAGTATTGACGGTTTCAGATACGCTCTCAACGATGATTGCCAATGGTGTGACAAAAGATGAGCTAGAAAAACAAGCTAACAGTGAAGGGTTTTTCTCAATGTTTCAAGATGGTTTACAAAAAGCACTTGAAGGTAAAACAACCGTAGAAGAGATTATAAGGGTGGCACGTTCATAATGAAATATTTTAAAGTAACCATACTTTCAAAAGGTAAAAAGAGTTTTGAAGTTATTGAAGCCGTTAATAAAGTAGCAGCCATTAAGATAGCTAAAAAGCATAATGCAGGTAAAATTGTTCAAAAAGCAGTGGAGACCAAAGCCCCTTCTGGTGGTGGAGATTTAATGGGAGGATTTAAAAAAGCTTTTGAACCTAAAATAGACATTAACAATAAAATTTCTGCCATAAGACAACTCGCCGTCATGACCGATGCTGGAATTTCTATTCATGATGCCATTACTGAAGTAGCTGTGAATGTTGAGAATCCAAAATTAAAAAAAATCTATGAAAATATAGGTTCAGATATTAATGCAGGGAAAAGTATTGCCGACTCTATTGCTCCTTATAGTGAAGAGTTTGGGCATGTTACGATTGCGATGACCAATCTTGGAGAGAAAACAGGAAATATCTCTGGGGCATACGCTAAACTTTCTACTATCTTAGAAGATATTCGAGACAATGTTAAAAAGTTTAAAAAAGCAATTAAAGGGCCAATTATTACGCTGATTGCCATGGCAATTGCTTTTACCATTTTGATTATGGTGGTTGTGCCTAAGTTTAAAGCGATGTTTGAAAAATTTGATACTGCTTTGCCAATACCAACACAAATTTTGCTCTTTTTAGAAAATATCTTAACCAATTATGGGGCTTATGTTTTAGGAGGCTTATTTTTAATTGTTTTTCTGGTCATTCGTCAATATAAAAATGATAAGAATTTTAAATATAAACTTGATAAAATTTTAGTACACCCGAAGTTTTACTTAATTCATAAGATTATCTTCTTCTCTACAATGCATAAATATACCTTGGTATTTGGAGAGCTGGTTAAGTCAGGTATTCCTGTTTCAGAAGCTTTAGATACAGCCGTTGATATGGTCGATAACTCCTATATTAAAGAGAAACTCTTAAGTGTTAATGCCAACATTGCTAGGGGTATTTCTCTCTCTGATGCCTTTGAGCAGACAGGGCTTTTTGAAAATATGTTATTGCAAATGATAAGAGCAGGGGAGACAGGTGGACAACTTGATGCCATGCTTGGGAAAGTAACAGAGTATTATGATTCACGTTTTCAAGACCTTATTGATAACTTGGCATCTTATATTGAGCCAATTATGCTCTTCTTTATTGCAGGACTTGTATTGCTTATGGCACTGGGAATCTTTATGCCTATGTGGGACTTAGGAAAAGCAGTTAAGTAAGATTGGTTATAATACGCTTAAAAAGAGTAAAATGGATTTTCAATCATTTGAAGTTCAGTCAGCAGGAAGACTGGACAAAATATTGACCGATTTTTTAGGTGAAAGTCGTAATCAAGTAGAGCAACTCATTAAAGAGGGGCTGGTTTTACTCAATGGTAAAATCGTTTTAAAAACAGGTAAAAAACTTATCGTAGGCGATACCATCGCCTACAAATTTAAAAAAATTAGCCCTAAAGTTGCCCCTATTATAGATTTTGATGTGGAGATACTCTATGAAGATGAGGTGATGATGGTGGTCAATAAGCCAGCAGGTTTAGTGGTGCATCCTGCCCCTTCGGTGAAAGAAGCAACATTGGTTGATTGGCTCATTCATAAAGGGATTTCACTCTCAACCATTTCAGGGGAAGAACGCCATGGCATTGTGCATCGAATTGACAAAGATACCACAGGAGCTTTGGTCATTGCTAAAACCAATGAAGCCCATCAAAAGCTTAGCCAACAGCTACAAGACAAAAGCATGGGACGTTACTATTTGGCACTCATTGATTACCCTTTAAAAGATGCTTGTTTCGTTGAAAAACCCATTGGAAGAAATCCAAACAATCGCTTAAAAATGGATGTTGTCTTAAAAGGTAAAGAGGCAAAATCAGCTTTTTTTAAATTAAGCCAAACAGACAAACAAATAGAACTTATTGCCGTTAAACTTTTTACAGGTAGAACGCATCAAATAAGAGTCCATTTAGAGAGTTTAGGACGGCATATCTTAGGCGATAGCTTATATGGTTTTAAGAGCAAAAAAGATACAATAAAAAGAGTTTATCTACATGCGTATAAGTTATATATGACACATCCTACTACCAATGAAAAGATGGAGTTTGTCGCTCCTTTGTTTCCAGATATGCAATCATATATAGATAAAGAGTTTAAAAAAGGAGAAGTTTATGAAAAAATCAACCCAAGCCTCATTAATGGCTATTTTACTACTATCCCTACTAGGGTGTAGCTCTAATGCACTACTTAACAATGAGCAGTTAGACCCCTTATTACCTAAAGTAAATGAGGTCAAAGCCATACCCAATCACACTTCCGTTGCTTTTGAATGGAAATCATTGGCTTCAAAGGGCATCACAGGGTATAATATTTATCGAGCAGAGACTAATACCTATCGAAGAAGCCCTCAGCTCACAAAAATAGGAAGCATTCGTAATCGTTTTTCTACGCACTATGTCGATACAAAACTTAGACAAGGTACAGGCTATACTTATACTTTTACTTCGGTAAAAAATGGTTTTGAATCTTCTAATGGAAAAGTCATGAATGTGAAAACACTCCCTGCTTTTGATGCTGTTACTTTTTTTCAAGGTTTTCAAAAAACTGCCACAACCATTAAGTTAATTTGGCGACCACATAGCAATTTGAAAGTGAGTTGGTACCGAGTTGAACGACAGATGAATGGGGGAGAGTGGATGTGGATAGGTACGGTAAAAGAGCGTATGATGGCTGAATATATTGACAATAATATTATTGCAGGTAATCGATACAATTACCGTGTTATTGCCATTGGTTTTGAACATAGCTTCTCTAAGCCTAGCACGCTTGTCTCCATTGTAGCACGATAAGGAAATAGATGCCACACATTACGGTTAAACCTTTTGACACCTCTTTGCTTGTTGCAGGGAAGTGTAGTGAAGCAACAGAAATTCTTTTTGTAGCACAAGATAATTTCTCGTCAGATGAACTGCTTGGTATCAAGCATGACCAAGAAGAGTTTTTATTACATTTAAAGAAAAATTCACAATCATGGTTATTAAAATACGATAAAGTAACCCGACCTCTTAATGTCAATTTGGTAAAAGAAGCCATTGGAGATGTCTCTAAGTCATTGGGATTAGATGTTTTACAATCAAATATTACCATACACCCTACAAAAGCCACTATTTCTAGTAGATATGAAAAAACGATTGAAGATTTTGTAGATATTCAATTTCCTTTTTCTACGGTTGCCATTGAAGTTGGCTTTGGTTCGGGGAAACATCTACTTCATCAAGCCCAAAAAAATCCAGAAACACTTTTTATTGGTATTGAAATACATACCCCCTCTGCAGCACAAGTTTTAAAACAGATTGAACTTTTGGGGCTTCAAAATGTTTGGGTTGTGAATTATGATGCACGTTTACTTTTGGAGATGATTCCTTCAAATATTTGTAGTCAAATATTTGTACATTTTCCTGTTCCATGGGATAAAAAGCCTCAACGAAGGGTTATCTCAACAGCATTTTTACAAGAGTCTATGCGTGTACTTGATGTTAATGGACGGCTTGAACTTAGAACGGATTCTCCCAAATATTTTTGGTATTCAGTTGAGACATTTTTAGGTGAGCATGTGGCTAAAACCAATGTTGAAATCCGAAAAAATGAAGCCTTAGAGGTGACTTCCAAATATGAAGCGAGATGGCTACGTCAAGAAAAAGATATTTATGATGTCTATGTTACTGCCATAGAAAAATCGGATGAGAGGGTTTTAAGTTTTGATTTTTCATTTGGAGAGATTAGCTATAAAAAAGAAATTTTAGATAAAATATCTTATAAACCTAAACTTTTTGAGGGCTTTTTTATGCACTTTGAACGTTTATTTAAAATTGGGGAGAATGCTATTTTACTTAAATTGGCATTTGGTAGTTTTGATAGACCTGAACATAAATATATTTATATAGATAAGTCTAAAGCCTACTATTTTAACAGTAACCCTGTTAAAACTTTGACCAATCATAAAACACATTTGAAAATTTTGGAGTATTTAGATGTCTAATATTATAACAGCGACAAATTTAACCCTCTCCTATGACAAGGAAGATGAGGTAATTAAAGATGCTAATTTTTCCATTAAAAAAGGTGACTTTGTCTTCATTACGGGACCTAGTGGTTCAGGAAAATCAACACTGCTTAAATCTTTTTATGGAAGCTTAGCTGTCGATAAAGGCAGTTTGGTTGTGGGTGGCTTAGATATGGTAGATATTAAAAAAGAGAAACTTCAAGAGTTAAGAACTCATTTGGGGATTGTTTTTCAAGATTATCGTCTCATTAATGAGTGGACAGTAGAGAAAAATGTGGTACTTCCTTTATGGATTGCTGGTTACTCTGAAGAGGTACAACGTACCCAATCGGAACGACTTTTACACCATGTTAAACTTTCAGGAAAAGAGAAAAAGTACCCCTTAGAACTCTCTGGTGGAGAGCAACAAAGAGTAGGGGTAGCACGTGCTTTGGCAAAAAATCCTTTCTTGATTTTAGCCGATGAACCCACAGGTAACCTTGATGATTACTCTTCCAATGTTATTTGGGATTTAATGGAGAATGCATGTCACCAATTAGACACAACAGTAGTCGTTGTAACACACCGTATTCCGATGGTTTTTAACATTCCTTACCGACACTTTACCATTGATGAGCAGGGGAGCGTTTATGAAGTTCATTAAAACACATATTTCACTTATTTTTCCATTGATTGCCATTTTACTTGGTTTAGAGTTTTTCATTGTCTTTGACCGTACGACCAATAACTATGAAAAAAGTTTACAAAATGGTTACAGCATGATGGTTGTGGCTAAAGATGAGATGAGTATTGATGATTTTAAAGCTTGGGATAAACACATTGAACAGGTAATTGAGCTTGAAAAAAAGAGTATTTTAAAACGTTTAGAGATGGATAAAAACGCCCAAAACAAGAAAAAATTTGAAGCGTCATTACCGAACTTTTATTCATTAAAACTCGATAGCTATCTAAGTGTTTCTGCCTTAGAAAAAGTTAAAAGTAATTTGAAAAAATCAGACAATATTTTAAACATTGAATCATTTCAATCGGCGTATCAGTCTGAATATGAACTCTTCTCTTTTATTAAACTTTCATTTAGTACTTTTATTATTTTTATGTCTATTATTGGATTTTTTCTCATTGTCAAACAGATGGAAGTTTGGAATTTCTTACATGCACAACGCATGAAAGTAATGGAAATATTTGGAGCATCACTCTTTTTACGTTCTAAAGTTTTAATTAGTATGGCACTTATTGATGCGGTGATTTCTGCTTTAATTACGTCAGTTCTTTTTTATCTTATTCAAAATATATGGGTCGCCAATAGCCAAATGCAAATTTTAAAAGAAAATGTTAGTGAAGTTTTTGCTTTTAGCGATATTTTTATTTTACTTTTTGCAGCCATTGTGGTGGTTATGGTTTCTATTTATATTGTTATTATTAACGTTAAGGAAGAGTAGATGAGAATTTTACTCTACCTACTACTCTCTTTTTCCTTGCTCTTTTCTACTTCAATTGAACATAAGATTAAAACAAGTAAAAAAGCATTAAAATCTAAGAAAATTGAGTACAAAAAGATGGACAAAGAACTCTCTTTAGTCGCTAAACGTATCGCTAATGCTAAAAAAGAGCAAACAACTTTAACGCAAGGCATTAATGAACTCTCACAAAAGATTAAAGAGAATGAAATAGCATCTAAAACACTTTTAAAAGAAGATAAAGAATATAGTAATAAACTTAATCAAGTCAAGAGTAGTGTGACAAAGAAGCAGAAAAAATTTTTAGATTTAGTGGCAAAAAACTTCTCTTTGGCATTGGCACTCGAAGAGATTAAAAGACCAACAAAAGAGTCTGTGATGATGCGAGAGGCTTATAAGATTTATGAAACTAAAAATAAGCAAGAGATAAAAATGTTAGAAAAAGATATGGAGACTTTAAAAAGTAAAATAAAAAAGATACAAGTCAAAAAACAGATTATTCAACAAACTATTTTAAAGCATAAAAAAGAGCGTCAAGAGTATGTAAGTAAAAAGAAAAAACAAGACATTGTGGTTAAAAACTTAGCAAGAGACAAAGCCATCTACAAAAAACGTTTCAATAAAATTAAAGCCAGTCGAAAAAAATTAGAGCGAAAATTGGCAAGTTTAAATATTATTAAGCGTGATAGAAAAAAAGAGAAAGAGAAGAAAAGAAGAGCTGAAAAAAAAGCCATAGCACTGGCTAAAGCTTCCCAAAAAAGAAGTGAAAATAAAAATAGTAGCCATAAAAACAGTGTCAAGGAAGAAGCACCTATTGTGCTTAGTACTCCTGAGCAAGCCAGTTATCAAGGGAGGAAAACAATCTCTCCTTTAAGGGGAGCAAGGTTAATTAAACAGTTTGGTAGCTACATTGACCCTGTTTATAAATTTAAAATTTTTAATAAATCCATTACCCTTAAAGCACCTCATGTTAATGCTAAAGTACGTTCTGTTTTGGCAGGAAAGATTGTGTTTGCTGAAAATTCTGGGGGTATGTTAGGTAAAGTTGTTATTATTGAGCATGCCAATAAGATACATACCATCTATGCAAAGCTCTCACGCTTAGCACCAGGTATCCATGTTGGTAAAAGAGT
>Ga0256833_1003159_pt1 | contig 11370 bp, 12 predicted proteins | sample 356284metaG_FD_190535 | JGI IMG/M metagenome (GOLD analysis project Ga0256833, IMG submission 190535) | Hydrothermal vent microbial communities from Mid Atlantic Ridge, Atlantic Ocean - 356-284 | ecosystem: Environmental > Aquatic > Marine > Hydrothermal vents | place: Atlantic Ocean: Mid...
AAAGAAAGCTTTGGACTCAATGAGTTTGTAGGCTATGAAACAACACACTCTGAAGCCAAAGTTCTTGCCCTACTCGATGAGAACTTCAAACAAGTAGAAGCATTAAATGGCATAGGTTGGGTCTATCTTGACAAAACTCCTTTTTACGCTGAATCAGGTGGACAAGTGGGTGACACAGGGGTTTTAGATTTTAATGATGAACGCCCTACCCTTAAAGTGCTAAGTACTAAAAAATTCCTAGAAATGAACCTCTCCCAAGTAGAAGGAAGCATTAAAATAGGTGACAAAGTAGAAGCCTTAGTCCACAACACAAGAACAGAGATAGAACGTCACCACTCAGCTACCCACCTGCTTCACGCAGGATTACGTGCCATTTTAGGCGACCACATTGCCCAAGCAGGGTCACTTAACGATGACAAACGTCTGCGTTTTGACTTCTCACACCCAAAAGCTGTTACAAGCGAAGAGTTAGAGCAAGTAGAAGCATGGGTCAATGACAAAATCAGCCGTGCCATTGCTAGAAAAACAGAGATTATGTCCGTAGATGATGCTAAAAAAGCAGGAGCTATGGCTCTTTTTGGTGAAAAATATGGTGACAAAGTCCGTGTGGTTAGCATGGGCGATGCCTCGGTTGAGCTTTGTGGAGGAACACACGTAAACAATCTTTCAGAAATTGGCTTGTTTATGATTAGCAAAGAGTCAGGGGTAAGTGCAGGAGTTAGACGAATAGAAGCTGTTTGTAGCAAATCAGCCATTGCTGAAGTTCAAGCATTAAGAAGTACGATGAACGAACTCAAAATAGAGCTAAAAAACCAAAACCCAATGACAGGTATTAGCAAACTCAAAGAGGAGCTAAAGAGTTTAAAGTCTGAACTCAAAACTGCCCTAAGCTCAACTAAAAAAGAGTTAAGTGCCACAGAATTAAAGGGAATTAACATCATCATAGATGAAGTAGAATCTGGCGACATTAAAGAGCTAATTGATGAAGCAAAAAACAAGTACCCCAACTTAGCCATTATTTTGTTTCAGAAAAAAGGGGACAAAGTGATGATTGCTTGTGGGGCAAAAGAGTGTTCTGTAAAAGCAGGAGATTGGATAAAAGCCATAGCTCCTATCTTAGGTGGTGGAGGTGGAGGTCGCCCAGACTTCGCCCAAGCTGGAGGAAAAGATGCCTCTAAAATTGGAGAAGCAAAAGAGAAAGCTTTGATTTATTTGGAAGCGAATTTGTAAGCCGTAGGGGGCGATTGCTATCGCACCATTTCTTTATCTCAATTTTAATTGGTGCGATGGCAATCGCCCCCTACAAATGATGAATATTTCCAATCTTCTAAATTTTCTACAAGCCCATGTTTTATGGGATTATTTTTCATGTATTCTAAACAACGTAAATAATCTTTTTCATCTCTTATGGTATGTTCATAATATCGTTTTTGCCATATAGGGTTTAAACCTTTTTTATATCGTGCCATAGATTGTTCTTCATCTTGTTGCACTTTAATTGAAAAGTTATATTTAATGGCTCTAACAATTTTAGGATAATCTTTTACATTACTTGGCGTAATTATCATGTGTAAATGCTCAGGTAAAATGACAATTGCATTTATGCGATATTTATAATACCTCTTGCTTTCACGAAAACTTTCATGTAATTCATCAATATTATCTATCAAAATAGAATTTCGTCTATGCGTAACAATGGTTAAATAATAACTATGCCCTTCTAAAAAGAGTCGTTTATAATCTGCCATTCCTAATTTTAACAAAATAAAATAATTTATATCAATAATATGTCAAATTGTCATAAAATCCGTAGGGGGCGATTGCCATCGCACCATTATAAAATCGCATCATCAATCAAAACAAACAATATCCATTTCATTTTAAATACAAATATTTTTATGTTCTGTGGGGGTTTTATTTTATGGGTGTGTTAATTGGTGCGATGGCACTCGCCCCCTACAAACACTTCTCTTTAAGCTAAAGCTGTTATATTTCTTTTAAAATTTTGGAGACATTCAATGAAAGAACAAGCCATTACCCTCTTTGCCAACTACGCACAAGCCATAGTCTTTTTACACGTCCTCTCTGCTATTATTTGGATAGGGGGCATGATAGCCATTCGTTTGGCTGTTCACCCTACGATGCAAAGCATTGATGAGCCTCAAATAAAATTGGGGAAAACCCTTCAACTTATGGGTAAGTTTTTTAATATTGTGATGCCCTTTATATTCATTTTACTGCTTACGGCGATTGTCTTAATTTTTGCCATGGAGAAAAGCCCTGAACTTCAAATTAAAGAGAGTATTTGGGTGATTATGACTGCCAATTTTATTTGGATGTACACAAAACGCTACAAAGCTCAAAAGCTCTTTAACCGAGGGGAACTACCTCAAGCCAAAGCGATGGTGGCGTTAATTCCTAAGTTTCTACTCCCTTTAAATATTGTGCTTGGATTGGTCGCCCTTTGGTTGGGTGTGGCATTACGAGGGCTTTAAGTATGAATGAAAACAATTTATGGTTAGAACGATGGGAAAACAGAGAGATAGGCTTTAATCAAGAGGAGGTTAATGCTTATTTAATTAACTATTTTCAAGAACTTAATCTAGCAGAAAAAAGTACTGTTTTTGTACCTTTATGTGGTAAAAGCATTGACATCTCTTGGTTATTGGCTCAAGGTCATGCTGTTGTAGGTGTTGAGTTAAGCCAAATTGCTGTTGAAGAGTTATTTCAAGAGCTTGGTTTAAAAGCCAATATCTCAACACTTAATGAGCTTACTGTTTACCAAAGTAAAAATTTGACCCTCTTTGTGGGTGATATTTTTCACTTACACGCTGACATAATAGGTAAAATTGATGCCGTCTATGACCGTGCTGCGATGGTTGCCTTAACAAAAGAGTTACGAGTTAAATATTCTAAACATATTTGTCAAATAACCCATAATGCTCCTCAACTGCTACTCTGTTTTGAGTATGACCAAGCTTTAATGAACCGAACACCCTACTCGGTGGAAGAAGCAGAGGTTCAAAATCATTATGGCGAACATTATACACTTCAATTATTAGCCAGAGAAGCCATAGAAGGAGGCTTTAAAGGGAAACTTCCTGCTTCTGATGTGGTTTGGTTACTTAAATCGTCATAGAAAAAATACGCCCTTGGGGAGTGTTTTTAGCCAAATGTAAGTCAAATGCCATGCAGACATTTCGCACAAATATTCGGCTTGACTCTTTCACTAAGAGTCTATTGTCTTCTATTTCTATTAAGTTGTCTTCTATCATCTCTCCTAAACGTTCTAAAATTTCATCTATGTTGTTTAACTTCATCTGCTCATCTTTCCATGAGGTTTCAAGATTACACATAAGATTTAAAATATGTTTTCTTACCCTTAAGTCTTCATCTGTGAGTAAATGCCCTCTAAAAATAGGAAGTTTTCCCTCATTAACACGTTTAATGTAATCTTCTACCCGTTTCTCATTTTGAGCAAAAGCGTACCAAGAATCTGAAATAGAGGACATACCAAGCCCAATCATTAGCTTAGTTTTTCCAGCAGTGTAGCCCATGAAGTTTCGGTGCAGTTTTTTATTTTTCATCGCTTTATGCAGTTTGTCCGTAGGTAAAGCGAAATGATCCATGCCTATCTCTTCATATCCTGCTTCAAAAAATAACTTTTTACCCAACTCATAAAGTTCTCTTTTGGCATTATCTTTGGGTAAATCATTTTCATCAAAACCACGTTGCCCTACCCCTTTAATCCAAGGAACATGGGCGTAAGAGTAGTAGGCAATCCTATCGGGTCGCTGTTTAACTGTTTGCTCAATGGTGCTTACAATACTCTGCTTGGTTTGATGAGGCAATCCAAAAATAATGTCATGCGAAATAGATTCATACCCAATCTCTCTTGCCCAATCGTTTACACGTTTTACATTTTCATACGGTTGCACTCGATTAATGGCTTGTTGCACAGTCGGGTCATAATCTTGAATGCCAAAAGAGGTACGCTTAAAGCCTAAATCAAAGAGCGTTTGGAGTTGCTCTTTGGTCGTGTCATTGGGGTGAGCTTCAAAAGAGAAGTCATACACCTCATGTCGCGAAGCCTCTTCAAAAAGTCCGTCTATCATACGTTTTAAATTGGCTGAAGAGAAAAAAGTAGGTGTTCCTCCTCCTAAATGAAGCTCTCTAATGGAGGGTTTCTCCTCTAATATCGCCACATAGAGTTTCCACTCTTTTAAAATGGTATCAATATATTCATCTTCTACCGAGTGCCGTTTAGTAATGTGTTTATGACAGGCACAAAAAGTACAGAGATTTTCACAATACGGCATGTGAATGTAGAGGCTAATCCCCTCTTTGGTATTACTTTCATTAAAAGATAACTGAACTGTTTTTTTCCAATCCTCTTTTTTAATTCCCTCTTTGTTCCAAAAAGGTACAGTAGGATAAGAGGTATATCGAGGACCTGGGATATTATATTTTTGAATTAAAGATACATTATTCAAATCTTGCATTATTTTCCTTAGTTATAAGTACTATAATTATAGCTAAAAAATAATTTTAAATAATGATTTGCATCAATAATATATGTTAGCTTTTAGCCTATAATACTTCTTAGAAAGATATAAGCAGAAGAACTTTTTCACCTTAAAGATTTATTTCATTCAGTAGTCTAAGTATTTATTTTGTAAATCGTTGTTGTTTTTCAATACTTAACTAAGCTTATATCTTTCTACACTTCAAGAAATGCTTGCAACTTCTCTTCATCTAAAATTCTATTTTGTTTATCAATTATCTCTAACTTGCGTAACTTACTTAAAATACGTGAAAGTGTCTCTGGTGCCATATTTAAAAAACTGGCTATCTCTTTGTTTTTAGCTTTTTGAAGATACTTTGGATTCTCTTCAATAAATGAGCAGACTTTGGTCATAGCATCATAGACCATATTACGGTTAATGACCAACTCTAAATGTTTTACTTTTAAACTAATGGACTTCAAAAGGTTAAAAGAGAAATGGGCATCTTCTTGTAAAAAGGTAGAAAATTTCTTCTGGTCAATGAGTAAAACCTCAACCCCATCACGCATAGCAATGGCAGTAGCAGGAAACTTCATATTTTCAAATGATGCCATTTCAGCAATGAATGTTGGTTGGGTAAAGTAGTGAATAACTAGTTCATGTCCTTTTAAATCTGTTTTATAAAGCTTTATATGCCCTTCTAATAAAAAATAAAAATAGTTTGGCATTTCTCCCTCATAGAACAAAATGTTATCTTGAGTAAGTCTTTTAATGCTACTCATCTGAGCTAACTTTTCTATCTCAGAAGCATTAAATAGTTCAAATATTTTTAATTGATGCAGTTTTTTTATTATCATAATAAAAGTTTACACTAAAAATTGATTTAAATCAATTTTTTATAGAGAAAAAATCGCTATAATTAATATATCTAATTCTTGGATTATTCTATCAAATAGACTTGACTCCCCATCTTTTAAAAAAATCAACAAAGTACTATAATATAAGCGTTTAAGTACAACTAAAACCTTTTTTACACACTCAAATTAATCTTTTAAAAAAAACAAAAATATTGACACTATATTAAGTTTTATATTAAAAAAATAGATTATACTTATAATTGTAGGCTATATTATTATGACTATTTTTTACTCATAATGTTACAGCTATAATTTTTTAAGGAGGTAATGTATGCAATCAAATGCAGCATTAGAATATGACTACACAGTCGCAAAAATGTTTACTTATGTAACTATTTTGTTCGGTTTTTTAGGTATGCTAATAGGAACCACAATGGCTCTACAACTAGCATTTCCCGAATTAAGCAATCTCATAGGCGAGTATGGAACTTTTTCCAGACTTAGACCTGTTCATACCAATACCGTGATTTTTGGATTTACTGTATCTGGTGTCTTTGCTACTTGGTACTATTTTTCACAAAGAGTACTCAAAGTTTCTATGGCAGAGTCAAAATTTTTAATGACAATCGGTAAGATTCACTTTTGGCTTTACTTTGTTGGAGCGTTAATCGCAACGGTAACACTTGTTCTTGGTATCTCTCAAGGTAAAGAGTACGCACAATACAACTGGTGGGTTGATATTGTTATTGTTATTGTTTGGATTTTATGGGGTGTCTCTATGTTTGGTCTTATTGGAATTAGAAGAGAGAAAGTTCTCTATGTTTCAATTTGGTACTACATGGCGTGTTTCCTTGGTATTGCTATGCTCTACTTGTTTAACAACGCATCTATTCCAACTTACTTTTTAAGTGATGGTTTAGGTTCAATCAATAACTCTGTTTCTATGTATGCAGGAACAAATGATGCACTCGTTCAATGGTGGTACGGTCATAATGCTGTTGCCTTTGGATTTACAGTACCAATTGTTGGTATGATCTACTACTTTTTACCAAAAGAGTCTGGTCAAGCTGTTTACTCATACAAATTATCTCTCCTTTCATTTTGGGGTTTAATGTTCGTTTACCTTTGGGCAGGTTCTCACCACCTATTATGGTCAACTGTTCCAGATTGGATGCAGACTATGGGTTCTACTTTCTCAATTGTTCTTATTTTACCATCTTGGGGTAGTGCGATTAACATGCTTCTTACCATGAAAGGTGAGTGGAATCAACTTGCTGACAATCCATTGATTAAATTTATGGTTATTGCTTCTACATTCTATATGTTAAGTACCATTGAAGGTCCTATTCAAGCGATTAAATCAGTTAATGCTATTGCACACTTTACTGACTGGATTCCTGGTCACGTTCACGATGGTGTACTTGGTTGGGTTGCGTTTATGATTATGGCATCACTTTTCCACATGGCACCACGTATGTGGAAAAAAGAAATTTACTCTAAGAAATTAATGGGTATTCAGTTTTGGATGCAAACAACAGGGGTTGTTCTTTACTTTACGTCTATGTGGGTTGCAGGTATTACCCAAGGTATGATGTGGAGAGCCGTTGATGAATATGGTAACTTAGTTTACAGCTTTATTGATACGGTAACCGTACTTCACCCTTACTATACAATTAGAGGAATTTCAGGTGTGTTATATCTTTCAGGATTTATTCTGTTTGCTTACAACATGTACAAAACAATAACTGCTGGTAAAGAACTTACAGAAGAGCCACAGTTTAGAACACCTATGGCATAAGGAGGTAGAGATTATGTTTTTTCATTGGTTAGAAAAAAATCCATTCTTTTTTGCGGTAATGACATTTGCTGTCATTGCATTTGCAGGATTGATTGAAATTGTTCCAAACTTTACAGAGGCGGCACGTCCATTAACGACAACAACGCCTAGAACCGTATTGGAACTTGCAGGTAAAAATGTTTATATTAAAGATAACTGTATTGCATGTCATTCACAGCTTATTCGTCCATTTAAATCTGAAACAGACCGTTATGGTAACTACTCACTTTCTGGTGAGTACGCATTTGACAGACCATTTTTATGGGGTTCTAAAAGAACAGGTCCAGACTTACACCGTGTAGGGAACTACCGTACAACAGACTGGCATGAGAATCACATGAAAAACCCACCTGATATTGTACCTGGTTCAATTATGCCATCATATAAACATCAGTTTACCAATGTTGCAGACATTGAAACTGCCTATGCCGAAGCGGTAACCGTTAAAAACGTATTTAACGTACCTTATGGTGATGACATTAAAGCTGGTCGTAAAGCATGGGAAGCATACCGTCCAAAAGTTTTAGAAGATGCTAAAAAAGTTGCAGCGGATATGAAAGATGAAGGCGTTAAAAAAATGATTGCTAATGGTAAAGTACCAGAGATTGTCGCATTAATTGCCTATCTTAACAGTTTAAAATAAGGAGCATAAAATGACCATACAAGAGATACAAGGTTATAGCATGTTTTTCATGACTATTTTAATGGCTGTACTATTGTATTGGTACATTTTTTACCTCTATCGGTCAGAGAAAAAAGGTGAGCGAGACTTTGAAAAATATGGGAGAATTGCACTTGATGATAGCATCGACACTTCTCCTGTGGAAGACAAGTTAGCTTCAGAGGAAGACAGAAGAATAAAGGAGCAAAATTAAATGAATGCATTAACAATTAAAGCATTAGGATTTGCTGCCCTACTTATTATTGCAACACTCGCAGTTGTAATACAAATGGATATTGACTTAACAGATAGTATCAATGCCATTGCAGTAGGTGGAGCGATAGCAATTGCAACCATTACCGCATATGTAACAACACTATATATTGGTAAAATGAAAACAGATACAGCAACAGGTGAACTTGTTGATGAAAATTGGGATGGTATTGGTGAGAGAACCAATGAACTCCCTTCAGGGTGGGCATATACCTTTTTAGGAACAATTATTTGGCTAGTATGGTATTGGTTTATCGGTTATCCTGTCTTTGGATTTAGCCAAATTGGTCAATACAATGAAGAGGTATTAGCGCATAAAGCCAGATATGAAAAGAAATTTGCAGCAGCTTCTCCTTCAGAGCTTAAAGATATGGGGAAATCACTCTTTTTTGTACAGTGTGCACCATGTCATGGTAACACAGGAGATGGACTTTCAGGAAAAGCACATGACTTAACCAAAAGAATCTCTAAATCAGAAGTGTTAGATGTTATCAACAATGGTTCAAACAAATTGGGCTACCCTATGGGTATGATGCCTCCAGGTATGGCTTCAGGAAAAGATGCTGAAGATATTGCAACTTACATTGCTGGTGGGCTTAAAGGTGAAGCTCCTGCAAGTTCAGCAGCGTGTACTTCATGTCATGGTGCTGATTTCAAAGGGAACAATGGTATGGCTCCAAACTTAGTAGCGTATGACAATACCCTTATAAGCCATGTCTTAGAAAACGGTAAAAAAGGTATCATTGGTACAATGCCATCATTTAAAACCATGATTACCCCTATCCAAGAAAAAGCATTGACTGCCTATATTCAGTCAATAGTAGAATAAGGAGTTAAATATGGCAGAAAATACAAAAAGAAGTATCTGGGGACTCAATGGTCTTACAGGTATGATTATTGCAGTTGCTTTACTACTTAGCATAATGGTTGTTCTTCAAATGGGTGTTATTTCATCGTATCAAGAATCTGCAACTAACCCATATGATGCTACCCCAATTAGAGATATTAACAATCTTAAAGCAGTTGGTAATATGGACAAACAAAAAGCATTTGCTTTTCAAGACGCTAAACAAAAAAAATAAAAGGATCATTTATGATTAAAAAAATGGATAAAATCTTACTGCTATGCCTATTAGGCTCAGCAGCACTTTCTCTTTACTTTGTGGCAACACAAACTATACTCTACGTTGGTTAAGATGCTTAAGAGTTTCAAATTTAGAAAAGCGATATTTCTCGCTTTTCTTCCTCTCATTCTCAACGCTTCTCCTTTTGTACTCAAAGATGACACATTAAAACCCCAAGCCATTGAACTCATAGATAAAATGGGAAATGAATTACGCAGTAAAACAAAGATTAACGCTTATGTCTTAACAACCAATGAAGCATTTCCTCTTAGATTTAACTTGGTTCAATATGCTAAAAAATATGAAGATAAAATGAATAAACCCTATGTCCTTTATATTTTTGCACCTAAAGCACGTATTACTGAAAAAAGTGAAATTACAGGTCGTGTAGGGATTATTCCCTCTTCAGATGAGATTAAAAAGCTTTATAACTATGCTGATATTCGTGATGCAGGACTTGATGTCATTACCGTAAAAGATAAAAATAGCATTGAAGACAAACAAAATATTGGGGTAGTTCAAGCCTACTCTGAATTAGCCGATAATATTGCCGATGCAAAAAACATTGAGCTTACAACTACTTTTCCCAATGACACAAGAACTGTTGTCTCTGTATTAAAGGTTATTGTTTTAATAGGTCTGCTTTTGGTGACATGGGTTTATCTTATTCGTCCAATTGTAATGAGGAAAAAAAATGACTAAAAAAAATCAAAATACCATCTGGTTTCTCTTTGTGATGCTAATGCTCGCTTTTGGTATTGGTATGAGTATTTGGACAGTAACATGTGCCGTTTCACTCCCTGTACAAGAGTCAAATAACTACATGCTTAAGTATCAAACTGCCGACAAAGACATCAACAAAATTATGGCACTACAAGCTAAATTTGATGCAAACTATAAAATAGAACTCCAAAATGCCACACTTTTAACCTTAGATGAGGAGTTACAAAATACTAATGCAAAAATAGCACAACAAAAACCTGTGAAACTCTCTTTAGGTAAAAACAGTTTTGACTATGCCATTACTACTAAAAGTGGTGAAGTGGTAAAAAATGCAAAAGTTTCCTTTTTATTGACCCGTCCACACACACAAAAAGAGGATCAAAAAGAAGAGAAAGTCGCTCTGAATGGTTCAGTCTATACCACAAAAGCCATAGAACTTTCTAACAAAGGTCGCTATACTTTAGTACTTAAAGTAGAGATTAACAATGCCATTGGATACTCTGAAATACCTGCGTACTTACAAAAATAAAATTTCATTTTAAACCTCACAACCATAATGACACATATGGTTGTATCCTAATTAACTTGACTTCAGCGTTACCAATATACCTCTTTTTTATAAAACTTAAATAAACTATAAATAGTTTTAATTTATTCAGAATCCTATCATACTTATTTATATATACTTTATTTTGATACTTATTTAATAGAAAAGGAATAATATGGCACGAGTAGTAATAATGGGTGGTGGTGTATCTGGACATACAGCAGCAACATTTGCAAAAAAATGGCTAGGAAATGACCACGAAGTAGTAGTGGTAACACCGAATTCACAATGGAATTGGATTCCATCAAACATTTGGGTTGGAGTAGGACAGATGACAAAAGAGGATGTTGTTTTTCCTCTAGCTCCTGTTTATTCAAAAGCTGGTATTGACTTCAAACAAGCATTGGCAAAATCTATTCACCCAGAGGGAAATAACGATAGCGACACTCCATATATTACCATTGAATATACAGAAGAGGGGAAAGCTGGAGAGACTGAAGAGGTTACTTATGACTATCTCATTAATGCAACAGGTCCAAAACTAAACTTTGATGCAACACCAGGTCTAGGAAATGGTGAGGGTCAAATGGGTTCTCATACTGTTTCTGTCTGTACTGCTGACCATGCTGTTCATGCGAATGAAGAGCTTCATAAAATATTTGACAAAGCAAAAGCAGGTGAAAGACAAAAAATTCTTGTAGGTACAGGTCACGGTATGTGTACATGTCAAGGTGCTGCATTTGAGTATATCTTTAACATTGAACACGAAGCTAAAAAAGCTGGTGTAAGAGATATGTTAGACATTAAATGGATTTCAAATGAGTCATTCCTTGGTGACTTTGG
>Ga0256833_1003160_pt1 | contig 11369 bp, 14 predicted proteins | sample 356284metaG_FD_190535 | JGI IMG/M metagenome (GOLD analysis project Ga0256833, IMG submission 190535) | Hydrothermal vent microbial communities from Mid Atlantic Ridge, Atlantic Ocean - 356-284 | ecosystem: Environmental > Aquatic > Marine > Hydrothermal vents | place: Atlantic Ocean: Mid...
CCGACATAAACAGCAGCCCTGTAACCATTCTAATCAAATTTTCTCTCCAGTTTGGCATCTAATATATGGCGAACCTCCCCTTTCAGGGTCAATGTCTCGCCCTCTTTGGCAAGTTCCAGCCTCTCGCCGCCCGTTGGAACGACAATCATGGAGTCCGGCACCCTGCCCTCAAGATTTGCACGCAGAAACGATGCGGCCATGCCCGTTCCGCATGCAAGAGTCTCATCTTCCACACCTCTTTCGTAAGTGCGTACTCTAAGCAGCCCATTTTCGATAGATGCGATATTCACGTTGGCGTCAAACCTGTTGCGCAGCTCTCTTGCCTCATCTTTGTCAAAAGTGTCAACACTCTCGACGATAGCTACAAGGTGGGGCACTCCCGTATCGACAAGCCACCACACCTTCCCGCCGCTCTCGATGGATTGATCGATAATTTCAGGAGGTGTCAACTCGCTTTTGACAACGCCTCCGTCAACTTCCGCCTCTATGGCACCGGCTTGCGTCAAGAAGCGCATTTTACTTCCTGCAAGCCCCTCTTTCAGGGCATAATGGGCTGCGGCACGACTTCCGTTTCCGCACATTGCGGCACCGCTTCCGTCAGCATTGTAAAACTGCCATTCAAAATCGTAATCGGGATGCGGAAGCAAAACTATCAAACCGTCGGCGCCGACACCCTCTTGCCTGTCGCAAAGGGCTTTAGCCAGATTTGAGCGATCTTTTTTGACAAATGTATGGAAAATCACGAAATCGTTTCCGCTAGCCGAATATTTTGCTACCGTCATCTTGCATCCTCTTTTTAACAAATCTGCTAATATAATGTAAATTTGCAGTTCGCGCAACATCAACCAATCAATAAATAGATTGGCAAAAAATCGGGTGCAATTATATCACAGCTTAAAGGTCGCTTATATTAAGGAGAATTATTAGTTAAATTACCTGTTTTTGGTAATCTCATCGAAGACGCGCTCACATTCGCGCTGTAAATCTTTAAGTTTTCTGCTATTGTCGATAAGGTAGGTGGCCCGCTCCTTTTTCTCCTCTATATCGATCTGAGCATCGAGTCTGGCTTCCGCCTCCTCTTCACTCAGTCCCTCTCTCTCCATAAGCCTCTTTTTTTGAGTCTCGCGCGGAGCGTAAACCACTATGACCCTATCTATCGGGTAGGCGCCCGTTTCAAAAAAGAGGGGAATATCTATTATGTAAGGGCCCCCGAGCCTCTCCTGCTCTTCGCTTAGTCTCACTATCTCATCTCTGATTTTTGGGTGGAGCAGCTCTTCGAGCCTCTTTCTCGCCTCTTTGTCGCCAAATATCAATGCAGCGAGAGCTTTTCTGTCGACAACGCCATCTTTGAGGTACTCTTTCCCGAAAATCTTTTTTATGCTATCGGCCTCTTTTTGAAGCATCTGCCTCGCAACGGCATCGGCGTCTATAACCCTTAGCCCATAGAGTTTCAGCAGGTTGGAAGCGGTCGATTTTCCGCTCGCTATACCTCCGGTAAGGGCTATTGCATGTTCGAAAGCCATCTATCTTTTTATGTACTCTCTCAATTTTTCGAACGTCTCTGTCGGCAGAGCGAATCTAGCCACATGCAGATCGCTGTTGTAGTAGACAAACCCGTCGGTAAGGTCTGCTCTTTGCAGGTTTATGTCGGCAGTGGGATGGAAAAACCTGCTTCCCATAGCGAGCCACCTCTCACCTCCAGCCTGAACCATAGATGTGTAGCTAAAAGGCATAACTATCTTGAACCCATCATCAAGTGCCGATAGCGCCGCTTTATGGCCCGCCATATCGAAAAGCTGACTCGAAGCATCGGTAACCACCAACCCTTTTTCGCCAAGAAGCCGCCCGATCTCGGCAAAGAAGGAGGCATCGTCGAAATCGATCTCGTCGAATCTGTTTAGAAAAACTATATCGTAACTCCCCTCTTTGCAACCCTTCATAAACTCAAAAGCCGAACCGCTGTTCAACGCAACACGCTCATCTTGCAAAGCTTTTGAATACAACCCGGCAGCTTCGGCAGCTTCGACGACCTCCTCGCTTCTTTCGACAATATCTATCTTTACCTCTTTGTGTTTCAAAAGCTCTGCCGCCAAAGCCCCGTCACCTCCGTCTACAACCAGAACGGTTTTTGGCTCTTCGTGGGTACACATGGCCGTATGTGCCATGATTTCATGCCTCATTGCACTGTCATGTTCACAATAGAGAGCCCTACCGCCGCAAAGAAACACCTTCCCAAAGTAACCGGAGTCGTAAACTTCGACACCGTTTTTGTCGAATATCTTCTCTTTCATACCGTATTCATTTCTAAGAACACCATCGACTTCCTGAGTCAACCACATATCAAACTCCGATTTTCAAATTTTGCAAGATTGTATCAAAATCGCTTTAAAGGGGTTTTAACCAAAAAGGCTTTTGCCGGCAAGAAAGGTAACAAATATGAGCAGAGTCAAGACGCCGAACCTGTTTATATATCTTTTGTTGTTTATAAATACGGATATTACGGTACCGGCAAGAACAAGAAGTATCAAGATGGCATAAAGTATGAATATGAGTGCTATCTGCTCTTCTGGAAGCTCCATTTTCGGAGCATCGAAAACAAATGTCTGTGCCGCAATCCATACGATCCAGATGAAAATCATCACCGAAAAAAAGAGCAACCAAAAAAGCATCTGAACTTTACCGCTTTGCTTCATATATGAAATTTACTCCAAAATATTTACATTATAATACTCAAAAAAGATTTAAGGAGAGCATCATGAGCGCACTGGTCGAATTCGCCATGTTTCCCACCGACAAAGGGGAGAGTGTAAGCGCATATGTCAGCAGAATCATGAAGGTTTTCAAAGAGAACGGCATAGAGCATATACTTACACCGATGGGGACGATATTCGAATGCGAAACGGTAGAGGAGGCGACGGAGGTGATAAACCTCGCCTACTCCGTACTTGAACCGGACTGCAACAGGGTTTATACCAACATAAAAATGGATATACGAAAAGGGAAATCGGGCCGTATAAAGCAGAAGATAGCTTCTATTCAAAAACATTTATCGGAAAGTTAATGTGATATAATTTCACAAAATTTTGGTATGGAGGCATAATATGTGCGCTGAAAGAGTTCAGAGAATTTTGACCGCTATAATGCTTGGGATAGCTCTTATGTTCATGGCCCAGGGAGCGGGAGGAGATGCGCTTTCGCTCAAAATCGGAGTCGCTCTTCAAGTTTTTATCATAATAATGATGCTGGTTTGGGCATTTACCAACTTCTGTCCATCTCTTTGGTTCTTCAACAAAGTGTTCGGGCCGTGCGACTGGGACAAAAAGAAGACTTCAGATGAGTAACGTAAGCTACAAAGATGCCGGCGTAGATATAGATGCCGGAAACGCCTTCGTCGAGGCCATAAAACCGGCCGTCAAATCCACTTTCGACTCCAACGTCATAGGCGGTATCGGCTCTTTCGCCGGAGCCTACGCCCTTCCCGGTGGCTACAAAGAGCCCGTCATGCTTGCGGCTACCGATGGAGTCGGCACCAAACTCAAACTTGCCATCGAAAGCGGTAAACTTGACACCGTAGGGGTCGACCTTGTGGCTATGTGCGTAAACGACCTCATATGCAACTTCGGGACACCCCTCTTTTTCCTCGACTACTACGCAACGGGCAAGCTTGAAGTCGAAGAGGCGAAAGCCGTAGTAGAAGGGATCGCTGAAGGGTGCCGTCAGAGCGAGTGTGCCCTAATAGGCGGAGAGACTGCCGAAATGCCCGGAATGTACAGCGAAAAAGATTTCGACCTGGCCGGATTTAGCGTAGGAATCGCCGAAAAGAGCGAAATGAACAGGCTAGAGCACGTAAAAGAGGGAGATATTCTGGTGGCACTGCCAAGCAGCGGAATACACTCCAACGGCTTCTCTCTGGTTAGAAAACTTCTTTTTGAAAAACTCGGCATGAGCTTTGACGACAATTTTGAAGGCAAGCCTCTTATCGATACACTTTTGACACCTACGCGAATCTATGTCAAAACATTCAAGCGATTAAAAGATAAGATAAACGCACTTGCCCATATTACCGGCGGCGGCCTTGTCGAAAACCTCCCCAGGGTGCTTCCTGAAAACCTGCATGCATACATAGACTCCTCCAAAATCAGAACCCTGCCCATATTCGACCTCATCGGCGAACATGTAGAGAGAGAGGAGATGTTCCGCACCTTCAATATGGGTGTCGGAATGGTTCTTGCCGTAAGCCCCGACAACGTTACCGAAGTTCTTGAAAACAGCGACGGCTACGTAATAGGCGAACTCAAAGCAGGCGAAAAAGGTGTGACTCTCTTTTGATATTCTCCATATCGAAAATCTTTACCGCCTTTATTCTGCCGCCGGGGTTTTTTATCCTGATCCTGGCGCTCTGCGCAATTTTTATAAAGCGGGCAAGACTCCCTCTTGGGCTTGCCGCCGCTTTTTTGTACCTTATCAGCATAAATCCGGTAGCGGACAAGATGCTATCTTATTACGAAGATCCCTTTAGAAGCCAAACCATACCCCAAAAAGCGAATGCGGTCGTAACGCTCGGCGGCGGCAATATAGAAGGAAACCCGATACCTTTGGTAGATGAATCTTTCAAACGCCACATATACGGTCTCTCCATAGCCAAGAAGCTTGATATTCCCGTAATCGTAAGCGGCAGAGGGGATGAAGGGTACAACGAGTTTCTGGGCCTTTTGGATACGTTAAGAGCCCTTGATCCGATAGTTGCGAAAGAGATGAACGTCTCAAAAGGGTACGTAGAGCATTTTGCCATCATTCCTGAAACCGAGAGTGCGGATACCTACGAAAATGCGAAAAACGCCGTCTCCATCATAGGGAAGGAAGATCCGGCCATCATCGTCGTGACTTCCGCTTACCACATGAAACGGGCCCTCCGCCTCTTTCGGCTTGCCGGCGTAAAAAACCTATACCCAGCAGCAGTAAACTTCTATATAAACAGAGGCAAGAGTTCATACGATTGGCGCGATTTTCTCCCATCCATAGAGGCGCTCTCAAACAGTTACAGAGCGATGCACGAGTTTTTCGGTCTGATAAAAGTTAGACTCAGAGAGCTTAGAGGGTAGTTTTGGGATACGGGATATGGGGGTTAGGATGTGGTTGCTTGGATATAGGGGTTGGGAAGTGGTTGTTGGGATACGGGGGTTGGATGATGGCGCGGTGGACGAGACTCGAACTCGCGACCCCCGCCGTGACAGGGCGGTATTCTAACCAACTGAACTACCACCGCACCTATTAACAGGATTATCAATCTTGTATGTTATGGTGGTGACCCGTGTTGGGTTCGAACCAACGGCCCATTCCTTAAAAGGGAATTGCTCTACCGGCTGAGCTAACGGGTCAACAGGAGTGAAATTATAGCCGCTTTTCTTTAAAATCTAATTATAAACCTGTTCTTTCCATCCTTGTGTTCATACAAAAAAGCGAACCCGTGCGCTTTTACGATCAGGTCTACGATATATAGGCCAAGCCCCAGCCCGCTTACCGCCCCTTCTCCTTGAGTATATGGCTGAGTATAGTAGGAGAGCGGGTGCTCCAACTCTTTGCCGACGCTTTCGACAACTATCTCTTTCGAGCCGGCTTCAACTATGAAGCGTTTTTGGTCCGAATATTTCATGGCATTGTCTATGAGGTTTTTCAAAGCTATGCTGAAGAGTTTGAAATCAACCTCTATCCGCACCGGCTCTATACGGTACTCCCCTCTTTCTCTATCTATCATAGCCAGATCTATCGCCTGGTCGACAAGGTCTTCTATCATGACGGGGCGTTTATTCATCGGAAATCTGCCGCTGTTTAGCTGCTCCACCGTACCGAACTCGCTTATGGCGCCGTCCATACGGGCGAAAATGGTCTCAAGTCTCTCTTTCTGTTTCGATTCGGACAACATCTGCACGGTCAAAGTCCCCTTGGCAAGAGGCGTCTTCAACTCATGCATTATATTTCTTACAAAGAGGTTTCTGGAGTCTATTAGCTTCCTGATTCTTCCTATCGCTTCATCTATCGCCTGTGAAACCTGGGCGATCTCGTCACTTCCTTCGATCCTGCACTTTATGTCAAGCCGACCCTCTCCAAACTCCCGTATGCAGCGCTGCAAAGATTTAAGAGGCTTCAGTTTCAGCCATATCGCCCAATAGATAAGAAGCATCAAAAGGGCCGTAAGGGCGAAGTAGATCCAGACCACTTTCGGATCGTAGGGTTTGAACTTCAGATCTTCAAAGAGTATGAGCCTGCCGAAGCTGTTGATGAGAAGGTAGATCTTTCCATCCTTTTGCAACATATCTATGAAACCGAAAGGTGTAGGCTGGCGACCGAGCAGTTTGGCATCTTTAAGAAGTCTGACTCCATCTTCCCTGCTCTTTATCCACTTCATCCCGTACTTGAGCGCAGTCTCCTCTATCTCCTCCGTTGCATTGCTACGCTCGAGTCTTAGAAGAATGTTTTGCGCAAAGAGTATATTGCGCTGTACCATCATCTGGGAGTGTCTGTACCTGTCCCCGACGGAGTAGAAGTAAAATGCGGTACCTGCTGCAAGAATTGCCATAAGAAAAATGGCGGTGATGAAAACAAATATCGAAACGCGTCTCATGGAGTCAAACGATACCCGAGTCCCCGCACGGAGCGTATATAGCGAGGCTGCTTCGGGTTGTCGGAGAGTTTGTGTCTTATGCGGCTTATTATGACGTCTATGCTCTTTAGCGAGCTCTCTTCGTGTATGACGTCTACATTGTAGATGAGATCCTCTCTTGAAACAACTTCGTTGGCATGCTCCAACATATAGGACAATATGCCGTATTCGGCAGCCGTAAGGTGAAGAGGCCTATTTTTGAAATAGATCATCTTCGTCTCTTCATCCAGCCTCAAATCGGCATCTTTTCTATCCTCTTCGCCCCTCTTTCCGTCCCGCCCCGTTCGGCGCAGGATACTCTTTATGCGGGCCACCAGCTCTCTTGGGTCGTAAGGCTTGGGAAGGTAGTCATCGGCACCCTTTTCCAGACCCACTATTTTGTCGGTAAGGTCGCTTCTTGCAGATGAGATCACTATGGGGACGTCACTCTTTTTTCGTATCTGCTCGCAAACTTCCAAGCCGTCCATTCCAGGCAGGCTGAGATCGAGAATGACAAGGTCGAAATCGTGAGTCTCAAGCTCGCTAAGCCCCAAGAATGGCTCAGGAACGTTTATGGTCTCTATATTGAACTTTTGCAGATATTCGCTAAGAATCTCCGCAAGCTCCTCGTCATCCTCTATCATCAGCACTTTGGTCATCTGCCCTCCTACCTTACAACCAGTATCTTGATCATCCCTCTTCTGTTTATATATACCCGTTTGTCTCCCGGGTACTTCTTCATAGCTCTTCTTACGTCACCGACACGTTTGATCATAGTATCTTCTATCTGAATGATAATGTCTCCGGGCATAAATCCCGCTTTATCGGCAGCACTTTCAGGCTTAACATCCGTAACCATAACGCCCTCTATATCTTCAGGGATACCCATCTGCCTGCGCATCCGATCGGTCAGGTTTTGCAGAGATAGCCCCTCCACGAAGCCTCCGCTGCTTTGGCCTCCTTCTATCGCACTCTCTGGAAATTTAGCCAGTTTGGCCGTCACGCTTTCAATCTTTTTGTTGCGTTCGATGGTGATTTTCACCTCTCTACCCGGAGGAATGGAGCCTATGGCGTTTTTAAGATCGCTTGCATCGCGTATAGGCGTATCGTTCACCTTTATGACCAGGTCGCCTCGCTTCAGGCCGGCTTTCTGGGCTGGAGTATCTTTATCGACATTGAGTATGACCGCCCCCTCTTTGCTCTTGTAGACTTTCTGAAGGTCAGGCGTAAGGTCGCTTATATTGACCCCAAGATAGCCGTACTCGACTTTGCCGTGCTCTATTAGCTGCGTGGCTACGCGCTTCACCATATTTACCGGAATAGCGAACCCTATGCCGTTGTTGGCACCGCTTCTTGTTATGATGGCGCTGTTTATGCCTATGAGCGCCCCTCTGCTGTCCACAAGCGCCCCGCCGCTGTTGCCCGGGTTTATAGCTGCATCCGTCTGTATGAAGTTTTCATACTGGTTTATACCGACGCTATCTTTTCCGAGTGCGGAGACGATACCCTGGCTCACGCTCTCCCCCACTCCGAAAGGGTTTCCTATGGCAAAAACAAGATCGCCCGTTTTAAGAGCGTCCGAGTCGCCTACCTTTATCGCTTTGAGACCTTTTGCATCTATCTTTATGACCGCAATATCGGTCTTAGGGTCGGATCCTATCACTTTGGCGGTATACTCTTTGGTGCTGTTCGGAAGCGTGACGTGCACTTCGTCGGCATCCGCCACGACATGGTTGTTGGTCACTATATAACCGTCGGAAGTGACTACAACACCCGATCCGAGCGACTGCTGAATCCTCTCGCGAGGCATAACTCTACCGTAGGGCATATTGAAAAACTGCCTGAAAAAGGGGTCCATGAATGCAGGTGGAATATTTTGCCTTACTCTCTTTTTGGCCGATATGTTCACGACACACTCACGTGCATCTTTGATGGCGTCGTTGAAAGAGAGAATCTTTCCGCTTTGCGGCATGACACGCTCTGCGGGCGGCGCCTCTTTGAACGATATCTGGCCCGCCGTAAGCGAGAGAGCCAAAACCGTAGATAGAAATATAGTTCTTTTCATAAATCCGTCTCCTTTGTCGTAAAACTTATTGAAGAGGCGAAGGAGTCGGGCAACCCCTGCACGGGATGGGAAAAGGGAAGATAAGCACATTGCCGGATCTGTCAATCCAATGAGTATTAGGAGGAGGAGCAAAAACCATGTCCGTGCAGGGGTTGCCCGACTCCTTCGCTTCGATATTCGTATTGTACGCTTTAAATCGTAAACACTCCCAAACGATTGGTAAACGGATAGTTAATATCACTCTTTTTGCTTCCTTCCATTTTGCCAATCAAACAATTCATCAAAACTTACAACATCAACACCATCCAACCTTTCATTTGCATCAAAGGTTATAAGCATATTTTTAAACTTTCCATTTTTGTTAAAGTGTTCATATGCCCTTAGTTCTCTTTTCTTAATCTTTTCATCATCTATTTTGTAAGATACTTGATAGAGCGTATCATTACAAAAAAAGTCTATCTCATAAACATCTCTCAAATAGGTCAAATCGCACCTGTCGCTCAAAATATTAAACACCAGATTCTCCAACTTTATCCCACTATTTAACTGCTTATTGAAGCTTAAATTCAAAAATCCATTATCTATGCAGTATAGCTTTTTAAAAGACTTTATCCTCTCTTTTGGCTTGGTGTGGTATTTGTCGACACGAAAAAACAAAAAGACCTCTTCAAAGTAATTTAAATACTCTTTGATACTCTTTTCGCTTATCTCAAAAGTTTTTGACAAAGAGGTGTAGTTTATCATATTGGTCACATTGCCTATAAGATAGAAAAAGAGCTTTTCGATATTTTTTGCATTTCGTATCTTATATCTTGGTACGATATCTTGATAGATAATATTTCTTGCATAATTGATCAAAATCTCTTTTCGTACCATCTCATCTTCAACACTAAAAACCTCATAAAACCCGCCCCAGTTCAGATACTCCTCTTTGGCTCTTGCTATGGCGATTTTATTACTGATTTTTGCCATTTCGGAACTTATATCTATCTCTTTGTATCTCAGATACTCAACGAAAGAGAAGGGCTTTAGGTAAATATTCAAAGCTCTGCCGCTAAGTAGAGTGTTTAACTCATTTGAGAGCATAGAAGAGTTAGAACCTGTAACGATGAACTTCACATCGCTACTCTCATACATACTCTTGATATATACTTGCCAATCTTTAAAATACTGTATCTCATCAAAGATACAATATATTTTTCCTTGCGGATTTGCAAGTTTGAGATACTCATCAAATATCACGCCCAAATAGCTTGGGTCATCTTGATAATCTATAAATTTAGGATGCTCCAGATTGATAAAAAATATATTTTCAGCCTTCACGCCACTTGAGATAAGATACTCAATAGCCTGTTTAGCCAGAGTACTTTTACCGCACCTTCTAATCCCTGTGATGGTTATAATCTGCCTTAGTGGCAAATAGGAGATTAGTTTATCTAAAGCATCTCTTTTTACACTTGTATATCTTTTGCCCTGCCAGTGAGGATTTTGATTTATGAGTATGTTTTTCACTATACTTCCTTAAAATTTATAATTTTCAGATATTATAATACCGTATATTTCATAAAATACAATAGCACAGGAGCTTACTGAACAGGGTCAAACCGAATAGCGGTCAGGTGATAACTTGTTACCGGCTTATAGAAGAATGCCGTCTATGGCCCCACTCCTTACTCTCTTTTTATTCAATTTCACCACTATGTTTCAATGCAAAATAGATTATTGGATTTAAAAACGTTTCTCCGTATAGCTGCTATAATATGAGTCAAAAACCGTACAAAAGGGTGTAATTTGAATATTCTCAAAAAACTTGTTGCCGTTATCGTTATTCTCGCACTTGTGAATATTGGCTTCATCTGGTATGGCCAGACAAGCTTCGACGCTACCGTTAAGACGCTTGCAAAAGCCTTTGCGGAAAATAACGAAACGACGCCCCGTTCAAACAAGAGACTTCCCGATCCCCTTTTAAAATATATAGATGAGTCCAAAGCGAAAGAGCACTCTTATAAAACTCTTGTTCTGCAACTGGAAGGGGAGTATAGAAGCAGGCCCAAGAGCAAATGGGCACAGATGCACGCCTTGGCTCTTTTGAGACCATCCTGCGACATGTTGTGGGCTATCAGGCTTGAGAGCAACCCGATCGTTACTTTCAACGCTCTTGAGACCTATCACGGCGCAAAAGCCACTATGGAGATGCTGCTTTTCGGCATAATTCCTACAGGAAAGAGGGAGGGGGAGAAGTTTGCCCGCTCGGAGCTTGCAAGAGTGCTTGCCTACTCCGTCTACAACCCTCTTCTCTTTGAGCGCGAAGGGGTCGAGTTTACGCAACTTGATGCAAACAGGGTGGAAGCGGTAGCAAAAGATGGGAACATCTCAGCCTCCGTAACTTTTCTTTTCAACCCTAAAGGAGAGATCGTAGAGGTTCAGAGCAAAGATCGCCTTCGACCCGTAAAAGGTGGGCTCCAGCCCGCTTTCTGGCGCATGAAGATACTCTCATACAGAGAGGTCGACGGCATAAAAATTCCCGAAAATGTCGAAGAGCACTGGGTTATAGAGGGCAACGAGTTTCCTTATCTGCGCGCTAAAGTGGATATGGCGAAAAGATTGTGAAGATCGAAACACTCTTTACGGACCGAAAAGGTGGAGTTAGTGCTTCTCCTTACG
>Ga0256833_1003161_pt1 | contig 11368 bp, 11 predicted proteins | sample 356284metaG_FD_190535 | JGI IMG/M metagenome (GOLD analysis project Ga0256833, IMG submission 190535) | Hydrothermal vent microbial communities from Mid Atlantic Ridge, Atlantic Ocean - 356-284 | ecosystem: Environmental > Aquatic > Marine > Hydrothermal vents | place: Atlantic Ocean: Mid...
CGGGTCGTCCTCGAGCGCGGCGAGCTCCTCCTCCACCGCCCGCCGGGCGGATTCGAAGGTGGCGTCCTCGAGCCCCGGCGCGAGGAAGAGAAGGGAGAATAGCTCGAGCGCCCGCGGCAGCACCTCGGGCAGGAGGGCGGCGGAGAAGGTGGTGTACTCCACCCCGGTCTGGCTCCCCCGACGCACGCCGAGGTCGTCGAGGGCCTCGGCGAAGGCGCGGGCGTCGTAGCAGCCGGCGCCTTTCCAGAGCCAGTGCTCGAGCACCGCCGCCGAACCCCCGAGTTCCTCGGGGTCGGTGGTGGCGCCCGCGGGAACGAGCAGCGTAAACGCCGCACCGCGGTTTTCCGGCTGTTCCTCCACCGCCAGCACGAGCCCGTTCCTCAGGGTCTCGGTCGTGATCGTGGCCACGGGGGAAGTATACGGGAGCCCATGGCCCGAGGCGTGTAGCTTGCGGAAAACCCCAAACCTCTACAGGCCCAAAGCCCCTGGCCTATCATGGAAGTATGCAAAAACTCCTCATGCCCACCGACGGCAGCCCCTGCAGCGAGCAGGCGATCGAGAAGGGGCTCGAGTGCGCGGAGAAGCTCGGGGCCGAGGTTACCTTCGTCTACGTTTTGGAAAACCCCATGGCCGCGCTCTGGGTGACCCCGGAAGCAGTGCCGTACGCCTTCGAGCTCGTCGAAGACCTGAAGAAGGCGGCCAAAGAAGCGCTCGAGCGCGCCCGCAAGATGGCCGAGGCTCGGGGCGTGAAGGCGGAGACCAAGCTCGTCGAGGACGAAAACCCGGTCCAGGCCATCGTCTCCCTGTCCCCCGATTACGACATGATCGTCATGGGCACCCACGGCCGGAGCGGGCTGGACCGCATCCTCCTGGGCTCGGTCACCGAGGGGGTGCTCCGGCGGGTGGAGACACCGGTGTTGGTGGTCCGGTGTAAACAAAAATAAGCGAGCGGCCTGTAGCTCGTAGCTTGTGGAAAAACCCTTCCACAGGCGACAGGCCGCAAGCCATAGGCCTAAGTCAGCGACCCCTTACAGCTCGCCCAGCGCTCGAACCATCTCGACCGCTGCCATCACCGCGTCGGCGCCCTTGTTGCCCGCCTTGGTGCCGGCGCGCTCGAGGGCCTGCTCGAGGGTGTCCGTGGTGAGGATCGCGTTCACGATCGGGGTGCCGGTGTCGAGCTGGGCCTTCGCGAGCCCGGCGGCGGACTGGTTCGCCACCACCTCGAAGTGGTAGGTCGCCCCCCGGATCACCGCCCCGATCGCCACCACCGCGTGGATATCCGGGCGCTCGGCGAGCTTCTTGGCGGCCAAGGGGAGCTCCAAGGACCCCGGAACCCAGACCACGACGAGGTCGGCCTCATCCCCGCCGAGTCGCTTGTAGGCCTCGATCGCCCCGGCGAGGAGCTCCTTCGTCACCAGTTCGTTGAACCGGCTCACCGCGATCCCGAGCCGAACGCCCTTCGCGTTTAGGTTGCCTTTGATCTCGAGCATAAAAACCTCCAGCTAGCCCGTGGCCCGTAGCATGTGGCAGGTAGAAAAGCCATCCTCACATCCACAAGCCCTACTACTCCATCCAATGCCCCAGCTTCTCCTTCTTGGTCCTCAGGTAGTCCCGGTTGTGCTCGTTGTCCCCCGCCCTCAAAGGCACCCGCTCGACGATCTCGATGCCGTAGCCCGAAAGGGCCCGGATCTTGCGGGGGTTGTTGGTGAGGAGCCGCACCTTGCGAACCCCCAGGTCGTAGAGGATCTGGGCCCCGACCCCGTAGTCCCGGAGGTCGGGCGGGAAACCGAGGGCGAGGTTCGCCTCCACGGTGTCGAGACCGGTGTCCTGCAGGTGGTAGGCCTTGATCTTGTTGACGAGGCCGATTCCCCTTCCCTCCTGGCGCAGATACACGAGCACGCCCCGGCCCTCCTCGGCGATCTTCTGCATGGCGAGGTCCCGCTGGAAGCCGCAGTCGCAGCGGAGCGAGTGGAGGGCGTCGCCGGTCAGGCACTCGGAGTGCATCCGCACGAGCACCGGCTCGTCCCCCGAGAGGTCGCCCATGACCAAGGCGGCGTGCTCCTCCCCGGTGGTTTGGTCCCGGTAGCCGAGGATCTTGAACTCTCCGTACTGGGTGGGGAGTCGGGCCTCCGCCTCGCGGGTGACGAAGCGGTCGCCCCGGTCGAGGCGGTAGCGGATCAGGTCGGCGATGGTGACGAGGGGCAGGCCGTGGCGCTCGGCGAAGCGCTCGAGCTCAGGAAGCCGCGCCATGCTGCCGTCCTCCTTCATGATCTCGATCAGCGCCCCGGCGGGGAAAAGCCCGGCGAGCCGGGCGAGATCCACCGCCGCCTCGGTGTGCCCGGCGCGGCGAAGCACGCCCCCCTTCCGGGCCACCAGCGGGAAGACGTGGCCGGGACGCCGGAGGTCCCTGGCCCCGGCCTCGGGATCGGCGAGGAGCCGAATCGTCCGCGCCCGCTCGTGGGCGCTGATCCCGGTGGTGGCGTCGGCGGCGTCCACGCTCACGGTGAAGGCGGTGCCGTGGGGATCGCGGTTTTCCCGGACCATCGGGGGGAGTTCGAGCTCCGCCGCCCGCTCCTCGGTAATGGCGACGCACAAAAGCCCCCGCGCCTCCTTGAGGGCGAAGTTCACGAGCTCGGGGGTCGCGAACTGGGCGGGAAAGATCAGATCGCCCTCGTTCTCCCGGTCCTCGTCGTCCACCACCACCACGGGCTTGCCCTCGCGGAACGCCTTCAGTGCCTCCTCGATCGTCGCGATCATCCTGCCTCCCTAAGCCGCTCGAGGTAGCGGGCGAGCAGATCCACCTCGAGGTTCACGGGATCCCCCACCCGAAGCTCGCCCAGGGTCGTCACCTCCAGGGTGTGGGGGATCAACGTCACCGAAAAGACCCGGCCCTTCACCGAAACCACCGTGAGGCTCACCCCGTCCACCGCGATCGAACCCTTCTCGGCCACGTACTTCTCTAGACCCCTCGGTACCTCGACGAAAAGATCGGTCGCCCCCGGCCGCCGCTCAAAGCGCACCACCCGGCCCACCCCGTCCACGTGGCCGGTGACGAAGTGGCCGCCGAGCCGGTCGCCCACCTGCAAAGCCCGCTCCAGGTTGACCCGCGCCCCCGCCCGCCAGCGGGGCGCGGTACGGCGGAGGGTCTCCTCGGCGAGCTCGACCGCGAAGGCGTCGGGAAAAAGCTCGACCACCGTCAGGCAGGCGCCGGAGACGCTGATCGAGTCGCCCACCCGGGTGCCCTCGAGCACCTTGCCGGCCCCAATCCGCACCCAGGTGGGCCGGCCCGGCCGCACCTCGAGAACCCGCCCCACCTCTTCCACCAATCCCGTAAACACCTAGGCCTCCTCCCTGGGAACGAGCTCGAGCCAAAGGTCCTCGCCCACCCGCTCCACGCGTAGCGTCTCAAACCGGGGGGCGCGATCGAGCCCGGGCCGAAACCCCTCGACCAAGCCCCGCCCCTCGCCGAGGAACTTCGGGGCAAGGAAAAGCGAGACCCGATCCACCGCCCCCGCCTCGAAGAAGGCCCCCCCAAGCCGCGGCCCGCCCTCGAGCAAAAGCGAGGTGAGCCCCCGCTCAAAAAGCACTCGAAGCGCCGCCGGCACCGAGACCCTTCCCGCTTCGTCCCGGGGAAGGATGACGACCTCGGCCCCGGCGGCCCGAAGCGCGTCCACCCGCGCCCTCAGGGCCCCCTCGCCGACGAGGATCAGCGCCCCCCGGCCCACCACCTTCGCACCAGGCGGCGTTCTTGCCTCGGTGTCGAAGACCACGGGAAGGGGATCCTTCAGGGGCGGGGGCTCGCGCATCTCGGGAAAGGGGCGGAAGTCGGGATCTCGGGTGGTGAGCCGGGGATCGTCGGCGAGCACCGTCCCCACTCCCACCACGACCGCCGCCGCCTCCTGGCGAAAAGCGTGGGCCACCCGGCGGGCGGCCTCACCGGTGATCCACCGGCTCTTACCCCGGGCATCCGCCACCCGCCCGTCCAGGGTGGTACCCGCCTTGAACCGCACGAAGGGGCGCCGCTTCTCCAGCGCGGTGAAGAAAGCGAGGTTCTGCTCGCGAACGCGCGCGTCCCAGCCCGCTTCCACCACCTCGATCCCCGCCCCCGAGAGCCGCACCGCGCCGCCCGCGGCCTTGGGGTTTGGGTCCCGGGCGGCGATCACCACCCGGGCGACCCCGGCCCGGATGAGCGCCAAAGAACAAGGCGGGGTGCGGCCGGTGTGATCGCAGGGCTCGAGGCTCACATAGAGGGTCGCGCCCCGCGCCGCCTCCCCCGCCTCTTTGAGCGCGTAGATCTCGGCATGGGGCTCGCCAGCCCGGGGGTGAAACCCCTCCCCGACGATCCTCCCGTCCTTTACCAAGACCGCGCCCACCAGCGGGTTCGGGTGGGTGTGCCCCCGGGCCCGCTCGGCGAGCACAAGCGCCCTTTCCAGAAAACGACGGTCGAAATCCGAAAGCCGATCCACGAAGCGCGGGGCCAAGCCCCGCCTCACCTCCTTCTCCCATCCGGACTTTCACCGTCGGCCCCGGAATTCCACCGGGTCGGGCCCTTTCGGGCTTCGCGGGCTTTCACCGCCGGTCGGGAATTCCACCCTGCCCCGAAGGAGGGGTTGGTTTTGGGGCGATCCCCGCCCCAGGCTGATTTTAGCAGAGGCAGCCTTCCCCAGCTAAGGCGGCGGATTAGGACAATCGTCCCACAATACCGGGTATACCCATTCGGTCATTCCCCCGCGAGATGAGGTCTTTGAGAATGAGCCCGGCTCGTAGGAGTCGGGAGGTGAGACAAGTGGCGGAGTTTACGAATGGCTGGAAAGGCAAAGACTGGCTAAGGCGCCAGTGGCCCTGGTGGACCGCGGGCCTGCTCACCGGCATCGCCGAGGTCATCAACTACACCCTGATCCCCCTCGGGCACCCCAAGCACAAGTTCATCGGGGTGACGAGCGGGATGGCGCGGATGTACGCCGCCTTTGAAACCACCCTCTTCGGCGGCAGCCTGATCGCCACCCGGCCCGACTATCAGCCCTCGATTCAGTGGATCATCATCGGCGCGATGATCGCGGCGCTGGTCTTCGCCTGGCTCGAGGGCGAGTGGCGTACCTGGGTGAAGTACCCCAAACCCATGCTCTTCCTCACCGTCTTGGGTGGCGCCCTCTTCGCCTGGGGCACCCGCGTCGCTGGGGGCTGCACCCTCCACCACTTGCTCGGTGGATTCGCCGCCTTCAACCTGAAAAGCTTCGTGGTCATGGGCTCGGCCACGGTGGGCGCGCTGATCGCGTTCATCATCTTCCGGCGGCTGCGGCTCTCCCAGTACTTCAAGAGCCAGGACACCAAGTGGTACGTCGCCCAAGCCCGCAAGCTCGGCTGGGCGGACGGGCTCACCTACGCGGAGAAGAACCCTTACCCCGCGCTAACCGCGGCCTTGCTCGCCTTCCTCGGGCTCTTCTTCGTGGTCATTCTTTACAACGCCTTCGCCGGCAACGACTTCGCGGTGCAGGCCTTCGGCGTGGCTCCCGAGAAGACCATGATGGCCAAGGCCATGCTTACCGCCAAGCACTTGCCGAACATCCTGCTCCTTCTCCTCGTCGGCGCGCTGCTCGGCACGGCGGTGGCGAAGACCGGCTTCGGCACCGAGTGCGGTCTGATCAACCCGGAGATGGGCCGCGAGGTCCACACCGGCGAGGAGCACGCCGCCCGCCGCTGGGGCATGCCCTTCAGCCTGCGCACCGTCTTCGGCTCGATGCAGCCCTTCGGCGCGCTGAGCCTGCACATCGCGATCACCGCCTTCGTGATGTGGCTGGGCTTCACCTTCTTCGGCATCATGGAGGGCCACCACTGGGCCACCCCCGAGTTTGCCGAGAAGTACGTGGGCCCAGAGTTCCACAAGGTAAGCGCCGAGGGTCTCAAGCACATCCGCGAGAAGACCTCCTGGCCGATGGACATCTTCGGCGGGCTGCTGCTCGGCCTCGGTACCGTCTTCATGATCGGCTGTGAGTTCCGGAACTACGGCCGGACCGGCCTCCTTTACCTCACCGGTCTCTTGATCTGGCCCGCCTTCTACCTCGGCTACCTGCCCTACACCCTGGCCCGAGACTTCTGGGACAACCTGATGGGCAACTACATCTACGCCCCCACCACCTTCGTCCCCGCGCTGATCGCGCCCCAGAGCCATGCCCTCCAGTCCCTCATCTACCTCGCCTACGTGCTCTTCTGGGCCTACATGTTCTGGTGGGCGGCCAAGAAGGGGGCCGCCTTCCTGGGCGTGACCCCGAGCCAGATCCTCTCGATGTCCAGCGAGGAGATGTACCTCGCCCGGATCGAGAAGCTCAAGAAGGAGGGTCGCTGGGAGGAGATCGACCGGATCGAGCGCGAGCTCGCCGAGGAGGCGCAGCGATCCTGACCCTGCTCCTAGCTCGCCGGGCGCCCGAGGGCGCCCGGCCTTTACCATGGACCGACGGAGGGAGCAAGATGACGAGCAAGGCCAGCAAGAAAAACCGCACCGCCACCGGCGCGCGCTGCCTGAACCTGCTCCGGCTGGGCAGCCTGCTCGGTTTCTTCTTTGGGCTCTTTCTGGGCGCGATCTACGTGAACTTCCTCTCCACCGCGCTGCTCAAACCCCTCTTTCTTTACTGGGGCCTTGCCCAGCTTGCCATGGGGGCGGGACTGCTCTGCGTATTCGCCTTAAGCCAAAAGCAAAAGCACGTCTTCGGGGGAATGCTGCTGCTCGCGAGCGCTTTTTTCAGCGCGAACGCCGCCCTTGGAATCCTTCCCAGTCTCGGGCTGCTCGAGGTGGCGATCCAAGCGCTCGGGGTGGTTTCCTTTAGCCTGCTGCTCTACGAGCTTGGCCGGGACCGCCCGGGAAGCGGCTTAGAGCTTGCGGGCGGCCTCATCTTCCTGGGCGTGATCTTCCAGATCCTGAGCGCTCCCCTCCTGGAAGCGGTCGGAGTCTTCCTCCTTTCGGCCGGGTTCCTGCTCGCAAGCGGCCGCCTAGCCCGGCTCTAAGCCATGCGCACCCTGAAGCTCAGCCTCCGCCAGCTCCAGATCTTCCGCCAGGTGGCCCGGCGTAAGAGCGTCTCGGCCGCGGCCGACGAGCTCGGGATCAGCCAGCCTCAGGTGAGCCGAACCCTGGCCGAGATCGAGAAAAAGCTGGGCACCGAGGTCTTCTTTCGGACGCCGGAGGGGCTCGAGCTCACCCCCACCGGCAAACTGCTCCTCAACTTCGCCGAGCAAACCCTCTCCCTCGCCGGCGAGACCGAGCGGGCGATCCGCGAGAAGGTCGGCGTGCCCGCTTGCCCCCTGCACGTCGCCGTACCCCCTGGGCTCATGAGTTATGCCGCGCTCGGCATCCGGGCCTTCCACGAGGAGTACCCCGAGCTCCCCATCCGGATCGAGGTCGGCACCCCCGAGCGGGTGCTCGAGCTCGTCCTCCGCCAACAGGTGGCCCTCGGCCTCTTCGCCGGCCCCGAGTCGCTCTTGCCCCGGGAGGTGGCGAACGAAGAGGTAGCCGAGCAGGACTGGGGCCTCCTCGCGCCCGAGCGCCTGGCCGAAGCGCCACTTCCCGAACTACCCCTGGTCTTGCCGCCGGAGGGCAGCCTGCTCCGGCGAGTACTGGAGCACGCCACCGGCCACCTCCCGGAAAGCCCCCACCACGCCGTGGACGTTCGCGCCGCCTGCGCCCTCGCAACCACCGGATTCGCGGCCTACCTCCCCCTCGCCTGCACCGAGGTGGGCCTCGTAGTGCACCGGGCGAGCCCCAAGATCGTCCTCCCCGTCCACGCGGTCTACCCCGAGCACGGCCGCTACCCCGTGAGCGCCCGCGCCTTTGTCCGGCTACTTTCCGGGCTCAAGCCGCCCATAACGTTTTTCCCCCGGCCGCAGTAAGAAACGTTACGATAGGTCCGGGCTTGCAGGTCCGGGCCAAAAATTTATACTGAGTCAAAGATGGGCCCGGCCGGGAGGTGACGATGGCGCTGGACTTCTCGCTCACCGAGGAACAGATCGAGCTGCAAAAGCTCGCCCGCCGCTTCGCGCGGGAACAGGTGGCTCCGGTGGCCAAGGAATACGACGAAAAGGAAGCAGTTCCCTGGCCGCTGATTGAAAAGCTCCACGAAATCGGGCTCTTGAACATCAGCATCCCCGAGGAAAACGGGGGGCTTGGGCTCGGCCTGGTCGAGGAGGTGATCATCGGCGAGGAGCTCGGCTGGGCCGACATGGGGTTTTACACCATTCCCATGGCCAGCGAGCTCGGCATCACCCCGGTGCTCCTCGCGGGAAACGCCGAGCAGAAAGAGCGTTTCCTAAGGCCGCTTACCGAAAAGCCTGCCCTCGCCGCCTTCGCCCTCTCCGAGCCCGGAAACGGCTCCGACGCCGCCGCCCTCAAGACCCGCGCCGAGCGGGTCGGCGACCACTACGTGCTAAACGGCACCAAGATGTGGATCAGTAACGCCGCCGAGGCCGACTGGACCGTGGTCTTCGCCACCTTCGACCCCGAACTCCGGCACAAGGGGGTGGTCGCGCTGGTGGTCGAACGCGACCGGGAAGGCGTCTCCTTTAACAAGATCCACGGCAAGATGGGCCAGCGGGCGGCGCCCACCTACGAGATGGTGCTCGAGGACGTCAAGGTCCCGGTGGAAAACCGCCTCGGGGAAGAGGGCGAGGGCTTCAAGATCGCCATGCTCACCCTCGACAAGACCCGCATCCCGGTGGCGGCGGGGAGCGTAGGGGTAGCCCGCCGGGCCCTTGAAGAGGCGGCCAAGTACGCCAAGGAGCGGGAGGCCTTCGGCCGCCCGATCATCGACTTCCAGGCCATCCAGTTCAAGCTCGCCGACATGATGATCGGCCTGGAGACCGCCCGCATGTACACCTACTACGCCGCCTGGCTCGCCGACCGAAACGACCCCCGCCACATCTACGCCTCGGCGATCGCCAAGGCCTACGCCTCGGAGATCGCCTTCGACGCCGCGAACGAAGCGATCCAGATCCACGGCGGCTACGGCTACGTCAACGACTTCCCGGTGGAAAAGCTGCTCCGGGACGTCAAGCTCAACCAGATCTACGAGGGCACCAACGAGATCCAGCGGGTGATCGTCGCCCGCCACATCAAGAAGCACATCCCCTAGGAAAGGAGGCGCGATGAAGTTCGTAGCCATCATCCGACAGGTCCCCGATGGGGAGGCGAAGCTCAAGGAGGAAGGCGGCCGGATCGACCTCTCCGGCGCCACCATGATCCTCGACCAGATGGACGAGTACGCGGTCGAGGAGATTATTCAGCTTAAGGAGAAGCACGGCGGCGAGGCGGTGATCGTCGCCTTCGGCCCCGAGCGGACCAAGGAGGCGATCCGCACCGCGCTGGCGATGGGTGCGGACCGGGCGGTCTTCGTCAAGCACGAGGGCGACGCCGACCCCATCACCGAGGCCCGGGCGCTGGCCCAGGTGCTCAAGGAGGAAGCGCCCACCGTGGTCTTCACCGGCGGCCAGCAGGCCGACTGGGATAGCTACGCCTTAGGCCCAGCGGTGGCCGAGGCGCTGGGCTGGCCGAGCGTCGCCTGGACCACCCAGTTCGAGCTCCTGGACGAGACCAAGGCCAAGGCGAAACACGACCTCGACGAGGGCGCCCAGGTGGTGGAGGTGGCGCTCCCCGCCGTCTTTACCACCCAGCAAGGGCTGAACGAGCCCCGCTACCCCACCCTTCCCGGGATCATGAAGGCGAAGAAGAAGGAGATCAAAGAGATCCCGGCCGAGGAGCTCGGGGTGCGCGGCGCCAAGGTCGAGATCCTTTCCCAGGAGATCGTCCAGATCGAGCGTAAGCAGAAGATCCTGGACGGCACCAAGGAACCCGAAAAGGCCGCCGAGGAGCTCGTCAAGCTCCTCCACGAGGAGGCCAAGGTCATCTAGGAGGCAGCCATGGTCCTGGTATTCATCGACCACGACGGCAAGAAACCGAAGAAGGGCGGGCTTGAGGCGATCACCCGCGCCCGGGAGCTGGCCGGGGCTCTTGGGGTTCCCGTGGCCGGGCTCGTGGTGGGCTCGGGAATCGGTGAGGTGGCGGAAGAAGCTAAGAAGTACGTGGACACCCTCTACGTGGTAGATGCCCCCGAGTTTGCCGACTACACCGCCGAGAAATGGACCGCCGCCGCCCACACCGCCGCCCAGAAGACGGGGGCCAAGGCGGTGGTGGCGCCGGCAAGCCGCACCGGCCGCACCTGGACCGCGAGGCTCGCCGCCCGGATGGACGCGGGGCTTTTGGAGGACGTGCTCGAGCTCGAACCCTCCGCCGAGGCCGTGGTAGCAAAGCGCTACACCTTCTTAAACCGCGTCTTGGAAAAGCAAAAGGCCGCCTACCCGGTGGTAATCAGCATCAAGCCCAACACCGCCCCCCTCGCTGAGCCCGCGGGCGAGGGGCAGGTGGAGGCGCTCGAGGTCGCGCTTGGGGAGCTTGAGCAAAAGGTCCAGGTGCTTGAAAAAATCCAGGAGGAAAAGAAGCGGGTCTCCCTCACCGAGGCCCCGGTGGTGGTCACCGGAGGCCGGGGCATGGGCTCGGCCGAGGCTTTCAAGCTAGTCGAAGAGCTCGCCGACCTCCTGGGCGGCGCCGTGGGCGCGACGCGGGCGGTGGTGGACGCCGGCTGGCGGCCCTACGCCGAACAGGTAGGCCAGACCGGAAAGACCGTCCAGCCCAACCTCTACATCGCCCTCGGCGTCTCCGGCGCGGTACAGCACCAGGCGGGCATGAACAAGTCGAAGGTGGTGGTCGCGGTCAACAAGGACCCCGACGCTCCCATCTTCAAGGAGACCGACTACGGCATCGTCGGCGACGTCCACCAGGTGCTTCCGGCGATGATCGAGGCGGTGAAGAAGCTCAAGGACTGAGGAGTCCTTTTGCCGGCCGGGCCCGGGGCGGGCCCGGCCGGCGCGTATCATGGGGGCGGTATGGCCGATCCGAGCCGGGCGATGCTAGAAGAGCTCATCGCCGAGATGGAAGAACGCCGCAAGCGCGTCCTTTTAGGCGGCGGGGAAAAACGCATCGAGAAACAGCACCGGCAGGGCAAGCTCACCGCCCGCGAGCGCATCGAATACCTGCTCGACGAGGGTTCCTTCGTCGAGCTCGGCACCTTCGTCGAACACATTGAAACCCCTCTCATGCAAGGGGTTGACACTCCCGGCGAGGGCGTCGTCACCGGCTACGGCACGATCCGGGGCCGCAAGGTTTTCGTCTTCAGCCAGGACTTCACCGTCCTCGGCGGCTCTCTCGGCAAGATGCACGGGCGAAAGATCGCCCAGATCATGGACCTGGCGGTCAAGGTGGGGGCCCCCATCATTGGGCTCAACGACTCCGCCGGCGCCCGCATCCAGGAGGGCGTGGACAGCCTCTCGG
>Ga0256833_1003162_pt1 | contig 11367 bp, 9 predicted proteins | sample 356284metaG_FD_190535 | JGI IMG/M metagenome (GOLD analysis project Ga0256833, IMG submission 190535) | Hydrothermal vent microbial communities from Mid Atlantic Ridge, Atlantic Ocean - 356-284 | ecosystem: Environmental > Aquatic > Marine > Hydrothermal vents | place: Atlantic Ocean: Mid...
TCCGGTCAGTGACGACCTGGAAGCGCTGGAACTTGGCAAGGCTGAAATCCGTCACCAGGGAGGCCGTATTGCCATTCTTGCCTGGGGCTCGATGGTTACACCGGCACTGGAAGCCGGCAAACAACTGGGAGCCACCGTCGTCAACATGCGCTTTATCAAACCCCTGGATGAAAACATGATTCTGGACATGGCCAAAAGTCATGATGTTCTGGTCACCGTCGAAGAAAATGTCATCGCAGGCGGCGCTGGCAGTGCCGTGAATGAATTGCTGCACCAACAACAAATCCTGATGCCGGTGTTAAACATCGGCCTGCCGGATGAATTTATCGAACAAGGCAGCCGCGAGGAATTACTGGCGCTTTGCAAGCTGGATGTGGACGGCATTAAACAGCAGATTGAAGGGTTTTTTGCCTGATTAAATATCTCATCTTCCTTACCTGCCAAACGCTTTAGTCTCCTGAGAAAGCGCTGACAAATTATCCCTGCTTTGTCAGCGCCCGCAATTGCATTTTTGCTTTACCTAGCACTTCATAATGTCTCGCCATTTATGGCGGGGATCGAAAAGTGCAATAGAACCTTTTCTTAAGAAACCCTTGTCCTTCAGGACGAGGTGCTGGGTTTACACGTTTTTCACAAAATCAATTTTATATCTTAGCCTTCTTGTAACAGCCTTAACAGCACACCACATCAGAGTCTTTAACAGCCACTTACCTTGTTAGTTAGTCTCTGTATGCATATCTCTTGATTCAGGTCTGCGCATCTCTGTTTATCATCCAAAACTGTCATTTTTTTGACATCAAACAGACACGGTAATGTCATGTTAGTCACTTATAGTGTAATTGCTAGGCCATTAACCTCACATAGGAGAAAATCTAATGAAAAACACTTATCAAAAAATTGCAGCACTCATGCTGATCGGCATGAGTGCGGGTAGCGCTACGGCAGCCACCAGCTACTATTCTGAAGGACATTTGAGTTTACAGGTCCTGGGAGTTTCCGATACAAACGGAAACTATTACAACTTTGGCTCAATGCCGGGGGATATCAGTTTATCGTATTCAGACAATAGCGATGATATGAACTTCGATACCACTATAACCGGTAATGCTTCAGCTTATTCTGACTCAACCCCATCCTCAAATTCCGGGAAAATTGACCTGTATACCAATATAAGCGGGGATGCATATACACCTTATGCGCTAGCCACTTCAGACTCGACTGCATCAGGCAGTATTGAATTCGAAAACAATTCTTCAACTGTCGATTATACCGTTGATCTGTTATTAAGCTATATCTTTCAGAATGAAGTTGAAACCAACCACCCTGCACCGGCCAACAACCAACTGGCCAAAACATCAATTGATATGAATGTAAGTGGTGACTTCAGTCTGGGACAGGTTTTGGATCTGACAGAAGAAACTGAGTTAGGTTATGCCAATTACAATGCTTCTGCCAAATCAAAAGAAATTCAGTTGAGTTTTTTATTGGCAGCCGGTGAAGTTGAAAATGTTTTTGCAAGCCTTGTCAGCCATGGTGAAAGCGAGTCTATCTCTGCAGTTCCCGTGCCTGCAGCAATATTTTTCTTTGGACCTGCATTACTGACATTAATGGTTCGTAGAAAAAAGTCTGTGTAATACATGATGTATTTACCGCATTACTTAAACACTATCTATACCTTACCTTAGGAGTAAAACATGAAAACCAGAAATAAAATAAATGTCGGCTTATTGGCATTGACCGCTACTGTGTCAATAAATGCCATAGCAGCCGAAGCAGATGAGATGAATTCTGAGTCTGCTATGAGTTGGTATCAACAAGGGGAGCAAGCAACTTATGATTCCCTTAATGCGGCTCGAAAAGCTATCAGCAATAGCCGTAAACGGGCAAAAAATATTATCTTGTTTGTTGGCGATGGTATGGGAATTTCCACAATTACCGCTGCACGTATCTATGCCGGACAATTAAAAGGTAAAACAGGAGAAGAAAATCGTTTGTTTTTTGAAACATTCCCTTATATGGCTTTAGCCAAAACATATAACACCAACCAACAAACACCGGATTCAGCTGGCACCATGACCGCCATGATGACGGGCATGAAATCTAAAGCGGGCGTTATCAGCGTCGGCCAGGCCGTTACCCGCGGAGATTGCTCGACGATGCCGGGTAATGTCTTGACGACTGCCTTAGAACACGCCGAAAAAATTGGTATGTCAACCGGTGTCGTAACCACAGCACGAATCACTCATGCAACCCCTGCGGCAACTTATGCGCATATCTCTGAACGTAATTTTGAAGATGACCGTGATGCCTCAAAGATGGCGAATATCAGTGGCTGTGATGATATTGCCCAGCAACTGGTTGAGTTGAAAGATCGTGTCGGTAATGGTCTTGAAGTGGCTCTGGGTGGTGGACGCAGAAGTTTTATCAAGCGTATCAATGGCGCTGATCCAGAAAACGGTGGTAAGGGTGAGCGTCTGGATGGACGCGACCTGACAGCTGAATGGCTGGCGAACTACCCTAACTCTGCCTATGTCTGGAATAAATCACAGTTTGATAGTGTGGACCCTGCGTCGACAGATCATTTATTAGGTTTGTTTAATATGAGCCATATGGAATATGAAGAAGACCGGGAAAATGATACGGGCGGCGAGCCTTCATTGTCTGAAATGACTGAAAAAGCCATTGGAGTTTTGGAAAAGAACCCCAAAGGTTTTTTCCTGCATGTGGAATCAGGTCGTATCGATCACGCCCATCATGCTGGCAATGCTCATAGAGCCTTAACCGATACCATTGAATTTGCCAATGCGGTTAAAAAAGCTTATGAAATGACAGACCCTAAAGATACACTGATCATCGTTACAGCCGACCATAGCCATGTATTTACCATTGCCGGTTATCCAACACGCGGCAACCCAATATTAGGCAAAGTGGTTGGTAATGATAGTGCTGGCAATCCAAAAACTACGGCAGCACTTGCTAAAGATGACCTGCCTTATACAACTTTAGGTTACACCAATGGCCGAGGTTTTGCTGATTTACCAGTAGGTGGTGATACCCGTTATGCAGAACCCATTGCTGCTGGCATGAGAACTGATTTAAGCAATGTGGATACTGAAAGCCAGGGATTTCATCAAGAAGCTTTAGTTCCATTAGGCTCAGAAACACATGCGGCAGAAGATGTAGCTATTTATGCCAGCGGCCCAGGTGCAAGCTTGTTCCAGGGAACTGTTGAGCAAAATGTTATTTTTCATGTCATGAATAAAGCCGGACGTTTAAGCAGACGCTCCAGACTGACACCCATTAAGTAAATCACGACAAAATCAATAGAGGGGGAATTATTTTATTCTCCCTCTTTTTTGTATGTTAAATAGCCATTACTTAGCGTATATATCGATTTAATATCAGTTATTCATCAGAAGATGCCCCGCACTTCTTCTGTAAGCAACGGGTATTAAATATTTTTTCATTAACTGCGCTGGGTTGTTACATTAAATACCAAGAGAAATGATTGAGCCTATGAAAACAACCAGACTTTGGCAATGTATTGCCCTGTTATTATGCCTATTCCCCTTGTCCAATGTTTATGCGTTAAATATATCCAGTGTATTCGAAACAACTGAAATACCGACTTCGGATGACCACCACCATGATAATCATGGAACTAAAACAAATAAATGGTATTTTTGGAGAACAGACACTGAAGTTGAGGTCGCTAATGCAGACCGCAGTTTTGGCGAAAAATGGATTAAATCATCCAAAAACAATATTTTTTATCAAGTCTTATATCATGACAAGAAATTCCTGATTAATTTCCAGCCAGTTGACTTGATGTTATTAGGAAAGAAAGAGAATTGGGAAAATCGCTCTGAATTATTTCCACCATCTGTTCTAAAGCAATTAAAAAAACAGGGAACAGACAGCTTTAAACAGTATCAGGTAGTCAACTATGAAGGAACTGTATCTGGAATTGACTATAAAGTTGCTTGGCTACCGGAACTACAGTTACCGTTGCGCGTTGAAAAAACCAGCCCTGAGCTTAAAATAATTACGGAATTATTAGAAATATATCCGCTTGAAAACACGCCTTTTAAACGTGCCAATACAGAACTTTACGAAGATATGGATTACGCGGACATTGGCGATAATGAAAGTCATCCAATTGTGTCCCAACTGCAAAATAACAGCGGCATTGGATATTTCCATCATCATTAATTCAGCCTTGATAAAAAAACACGTCCTGACTCACTTCTGAGTCAGGACGCTATTAATAATCTCGGTCGCTGATTAACAGCCAGATTTAGTCAAATGGGTTTTCCAGAACAATGGTTTCCGATCTGTCAGGCCCGGTAGAAAGAACAGTCACTTTAACGCCTACAAGTGCTTCAAGCCTGTTGATATAATTTCGGGCATTTTCCGGCAAATCTTCCAGCCGGGTAATGCCTCGGGTTGATTCAGACCAACCTGGCATGGTTTCAATAACCGGCTCGCATTCTTCATATTTGTCAGCACCTAAAGGGGCAGTCTCAGTAACTTGTCCATTAATTTTATAGGCTGTACAAATACCAATTTCATCCAGTCCATCCAATACATCCAGTTTAGTCAAGCATATTCCGCTTAAGCTGTTCATCAGCGCGGATTTTCTCATCGAAACCGCATCAAACCAGCCTGTTCGTCTTTTTCTGCCGGTTGTAGCCCCAAATTCATGTCCTTTTACACCGAGGTGCTCCCCATATTCATTATCCAGTTCCGTGGGAAAAGGGCCATTACCCACCCGGGTTGAATAAGCTTTGGTAATTCCCAGTACATAATCAAAGTCCAGTGGCCCGATACCTGTCCCTGTTGATGCACCACCGGCAGTCGTGTTGGAAGAAGTGACGTAAGGATAGGTTCCGTGATCGATATCCAGCAGTGCGCCTTGAGCACCTTCAAAGAGAATATGTTTATCCTGTTTCTGTAAATAATGAATTTCTTCAGCCACATCAGTAAGCATAGGCTTGATTTCCTCACCCAGGCGTAGAGCCGAATCCAGTATTTCCTGATAATCAACTGCTTCAGCCTGATAAAATTCAGTCAGCATAAAGTTGTGATAATCAACCAGCTCTTTCAATCGCTTTGCAAACTCATGGGTATTCAACAAATCGCCAGCACGCAAACCACGTCTTGCAACTTTATCTTCATAGGCCGGCCCAATCCCGCGGCCAGTCGTTCCTATGGCCTTTCCGCCGCGCGCTTTCTCTCGCGCCTGATCAATAGCAATATGAACGGGCAAAATCAAGGCGCAGGCTTCGCTTATCTTCAGGCGGTTTCTGACAGGAATACCGGATTCTTCCAATAAAGTGATTTCTTCCAGCAGGGCTTCCAATGACAAAACAACACCGTTGCCAATCATGCATTGAACATCTTCTCTAAGCACGCCTGAAGGAATAAGATGCAAAATAGTGGTTTTACCCTCTATCACCAAGGTATGTCCTGCATTATGTCCACCCTGAAAGCGCACAACTGCAGCGGTATAATCAGTCAACAGATCGACCAACTTGCCTTTGCCTTCGTCACCCCATTGAGTGCCGATTACTACTACATTTTTTCCCATATCTTTATTTAGTCTAGTGGTTTTACAACCCAGTTTTGATTCTGTTTTTCAAGTATTGCATTACAACCCATTTGTTTGGCGTTTCCGGCTTGCCCAGGTAATTCCTGAATGACGGTCTGGCCTTTTGCTCGAAGGTCTCTGATCATCACATTGAGGTCTGTATCATCATGATAAGGGGAAAAAATAATTTGTTCCTTATCCACTTCCGGTTTTGTTGCCAGTCTGGCCAGTATTTTCAAATCCGCACTAAAGCCCGTAGCAGCCCGTGGCTGTGCAAAAGCTTCACCGATATTATCGTAGCGTCCGCCCCGGGCAATTTCTTTCCCTACTTCAGGAACAAAGGCTGCGTAAACAACACCGGTATGGTAATGAAAACCTCTTAATTCCGCCAAATCAAAATTAACCGGTAACGCAGAAAAATAACGAGTCAGTTTTTCAGCCAATTGCTGTAACTCACTCAAAGCTTGCAAAACAGATTCATCACACCCTTTGAAAACAGCAGCAGCCCTTGAAAATACATCAAGTCCGCCATGAAGTGTAGGCAAGGCTTTAAAAACGTTTTTCTCTGGCTCAGAGAGTGAAAAACCATCCAGCAATTCATCCATTTCCGGTAATGCTTTTCTTTGTAGCACATCAAACAATTCTGCCTCTTGCTGTTGAGACAAACCAGCCTGTTTGCTCAGGCTTTTAAAAATTCCCACATGCCCTAAATCAAGGTGAACATTTTCAATGCCCGACATAGCCAGCATTTCCAGCATCAAGCGAATAATTTCCAGATCGGCCTCCAACCCGGAAAAACCATACAGCTCTGCCCCAATCTGTACCGGACTACGGTTTTTTTCCAGATTATCCCCTAATGTATGCAAGACTGTTCCAACATAGCAAAGGCGTGTTGGCCATTCATGGGGTAAATGATGGCCGGCAATACGTGCGACCTGAGGTGTCATATCCGCTCGAATACCCAATGTTTTACCACTAATCTGGTCCGTCAGTTTAAAGGTATATAAATCAAGATCATGGCCCGAGCCAGTCAACAATGAATCCAGAAAATCAACAATAGGCGGAAACACCAATTGATAACCCCAATTGGAAAAAACATCGAGTAACTTTCTTCTAAGACACTCAAGATGTTTAGCATCATTCGGTAAAACTTCTTCTATTCCCTCAGGTAATAACCAGGAATTCTTTTTTTGCATTTTTTAATTATCCTACTCGCACAAAACGCCCCACGATGTGGAGCGTTTTAAAGGCTTTAATAGATTTAAGCGCGACTATTTCTGTTTCTTAAAATACTTAAAGAAATCAGAATCAGGTTCCAAGACCAGCATGTCGCCATTTTTATCAAAGGTTTTCTTATAAGCTTCCATACTGCGATAGAAATTGAAAAACTCAACATCTTTACCATAAGTTTTAGCGTAAATATCCGCAGCCACCGCTTCACCTTTACCTCGTAAAATCTCAGCATCACGAAAAGCATTAGCCAGAATAATTTCACGTTGCTTGTCAGCATCGGCGCGAATTCGCTCAGCAGCTTCAGCACCTTGAGAACGGAATTCACGCGCTACCCGTTCACGTTCAGCTTCCATTCTTCGATATACCGAAGTGCTGACATCGCTGGGTAAATCAATCCGTTTAACCTGAACATCAACAATATCAATCCCTAATTTATTAGCCAATGTAGAAGTTTTCGCAATTAAAGCTTCTCTGACTTTACTGCGATCGGTTGAAACCAGTTGTTTAATTTTACGTTTACTGAACTCACTCCGAAAAGCATCTTTTATGATTTGATCAAGACGTACATTCGCCTGATTAATATCACCGGCAACCGTTGTATAAAATGTTTTAAGATCGCCGATTTTCCATTTTACGAAAGAGTCGACAATCACATTTTTCTTCTCTGCCGTCAAGAATCGTTCAGGCTTGGCATCCAATGTCAGAATCCGCTTATCAAATTTCTTGACGTTATTGATGAACGGCATTTTAAAATGCAGACCAGGCTTAAAATCAGTCTGGATAATTTCACCCAATCTGAATTTAATAGCTCTTTCTGTTTCCGAAACTGTAAAAACAGACATTGAAACCAGGATAATAATCAGTAATAAAGTCACTAATATTTTATTCATCGGGCCACCCTCCCTCTTGGCTCACGCCCTCGAAAAGTAGGCCGGGAATTGTTGTGTTTCATTTTAACAGGTTGTTGTTGCTTCAGATTTTGTTGATTTAATGTTTTTACTTTGGCTGGTGACCCCATATTTAGTTTATCCAAAGGCAAATACAGCAGATTATTACTGCCTTTTACATCCACCATAATAGTAGGCGTATTACCCAGCATATTTTCCATGGTTTCAATATACATTCTTTGTCGGGTTACCTGAGGGGCCTTTTTATATTCACCTAAAAGCTGGTCAAAACGGCTGACTTCACCCGTGGCTCTGGCAATGACCTTAGCTTTATAACCTTCAGCTTCCTGAACCAAACGAGAGGCTGCGCCTCTGGCCTTTGGCACCACATCATTTGAATAGGCCTCCGCCTCATTAATCAAACGTTGCTTGTCTTCACGAGCCTTAATTGCATCTTCAAAAGCACCTTGAACCTGTTCAGGTGGTTGAGCATCCTGCAGGTTTACGCTAGTGACCAAGATTCCAGCTTTGTAGGAGTCCATAATATTCTGAATCTCTTTTTTGATTTCAGAAACAATCTCACTTCGTCCTTCTGTCAGTACAAAATCCATTGTATTCTGACCAATAACACCACGTTCCACACTTTCAGTCACCTGTTTGAGTGTGGCGGCAGGATTAAAAACATTAAATGCAAAGTCTTTGGCGTCTTTAACCTGATACTGCACAGCCAGTCTGACATCAATGATGTTTTCATCTTTGGTCAGCATTAATGCTTCACGGGGGACAGAGCCCATTCCCTGACGACCACCAGAACGGTATCCTACTTCAATAAACCGTTGCTTTTTTACATCAATGATTTCAACTTGTTCAACAGGCGCCGGGATATGCCAGTTTAAACCGGATTGGGTCGTTTCAATATATTTACCAAAACGGGTAACAACGCCACGTGTCCCTTCATCAACGATATAGAAACCACTTAAACCCCATAAAACAAAGGCGGCAATAATCAAGAAACCAAGACTTTTCCCTGAGGATTCACCATCTGATGAACCTCCTCCACCAAATAATCCACCTAATTTATCTTGTAAAGAACGAATTGCTTCGTCCAGGTCTGGTGGACCTTTCTGATCATCACGACCACTCCAGGGGTCTTTATTGTCGCCACCGGGTTCATTCCAGGCCATACTTAACGCTCCAATTGAACTTGTTAAAATAATTTAGAAAGCAAATTTTAAAAAATGTATTGCGATGTGATTGAAAAAAACAATTTCGCTCACAGGTGCTGTTTTGAATATTTTATCCAAAACATCAAAATCCAGTTAAAATGCTATCCTCAATCCGTGATAAATCAATACGTTGCCATATATACCGAATGAAAGTCACGGATTTAGGGTTATATTCTAACCCAATTTCATGGGATAAATAACCTTAAGTTATCGGTTGTTTTGTCCACAGATTATTATGTTAGATAAGATTTTTAAACGATTTCAGTAAAAGCAAGTTTAAAAAAACAAGAACTATTCCCTTTTTGTAAGCTATTTCAGAAATAATTCGGGTTAACCAATTTCTTCGATTTTGACATCTTTTAGCAAACCGAGGTGTTTTTTATCAATTTCCACATCAATTTCCCACTGACCCAGCTCATCAACCTGCTCGTCTATAATCCGCGCATAATTAAATAATCTGGATCTGATACCCGCTTGCTGAGGCTCTATAAAACACTTCCTTCTCACTTTTTGGCTGGCAAAAATTGCGGTAAGCGCTTTATCCAAAAGCTCCACACCTTCTCCAGTTTGTGCAGACAGCCAGACTCTTACAGGATGCCCGCTATCATCATAATCAATATGGGGTGAGACATTATCCAATAAATCAATTTTATTAAACACCATTAACTGAGGAATTTTATCAGCCTTGATATCTGCAAGTACCTGATTGACCTGATAAATGGTTTCGTCTCTGTCCTCAGCATTAGCATCCACCACATGCAACAATAAATCTGCTTCACTGGCTTCTTGCAAGGTTGATTTAAATGCCGCAACCAGCTCATGGGGTAAATGCCTGATAAAGCCCACCGTGTCAGCAAGCACCAATTCTGTTCCATTATCCAACCCACAATGCCTTAAGGTTGGATCCAATGTGGCAAATAACTGATTAGCAACATAAATATTGGACTGAGTCAGGGTATTAAATAAAGTAGATTTTCCTGCATTGGTATACCCCACCAACGATACGGAAGGAATTTCGGCTTTTTTTCGCTTGCTTCGTCCCTGACTGCGCTGCCTGTCCACCTTTTCCAGTCGCCGGTTGATTTGTTTGATACGCATCCCAAGTAAACGCCGGTCTGTTTCCAGCTGGGTTTCACCCGGACCACGCAAACCAATGCCACCCTTTTGTCTTTCCAGGTGCGTCCAGCCTCTGATTAAGCGCGTAGACAGATGTTTTAACTGAGCCAATTCAACTTGAAGCTTCCCTTCAAATGTATGCGCCCGCTGCGCAAATATATCCAGAATCAACCCATTTCTGTCGACAACCCGAACTTCTAATGCGCTTTCAAGATTACGTTCCTGACTGGGAGATAAAGGATGGTTAAATAAAACAATATCAGCATTATATTGTTCAAGAGCCATTTTGATTTCATCGAGCTTTCCGGAACCAATAAAATATTTCGGATCTGGACGATAACGACTGCCTGTCACAACATGAACCGGCTCTGCCCCTGCGGATCGGGCAAGCTCTTTCAACTCATTTAAATCTTCCTGCCCAGCTTGTAAAGTCAAATGAACCAGTATTGCCCGTTCACCGGCATCAGGACGCTCAAACAAAAACAGACCTCTTCAAATAATTTTTACTCTTCACTTTGTTCGTTTTCTCTGGGTAATTTAACCGGTTTTCCCGGCACAATAGTCGAAATGGCATGCTTGTAGACCATTTGACTGATAGTGTTTTTTAGCATGATGACATACTGGTCAAATGAATCGACTCGGCCTTGCAGCTTTATTCCATTGACCAAAAAAATTGAAACAGGTGTATGTTCTTTTCTTAAAGTATTTAAAAAGACATCCTGTAGATTTTGATTTCTTGACATCCAATTTCTCCTTATTATTATAAAACCATTAAGTGGATTCGTTAAAAAACCAGCTATTTCCAATACTTAATCACAAGCATTCCGCACTAAAACTGTAATAGTGTAATAGTAGCTGATACGACCACATTTTTATACTCAAGTTCACCCAGTAGATGAATCCGGCCTTACTTGTCATGCCATAGCACTGAAATATGTTGTATAGTTATCTTCAGATCTTCCTTAACCGAGCTTTGTCATCAATAGCATAAAGTATTGATAAAGATATATAAATAGTTTTACGACAATGACACAGCCGGATTAATAAAACGGGATTTGTTTCATTATTTGTCTGAGCAAATCCGGGGTTTCATTGTTAAACTGGTGGGCCTGATCAAATCTACGCAGCCAGGTAAACTGCCTTTTTGCCAATTGCCGTGTTGCAATAATGCCTTTTTCGGTCATTGTATCAAAATCATATTCGCCTTTTAAATAGCTCCAGACCTGACGATATCCCACCGAACGTATAGCCGGCATTGATTCATTCAAATCTCCACGCCGATACAATCTACTCACTTCATCTACTAGACCTAGTT
>Ga0256833_1003163_pt1 | contig 11363 bp, 11 predicted proteins | sample 356284metaG_FD_190535 | JGI IMG/M metagenome (GOLD analysis project Ga0256833, IMG submission 190535) | Hydrothermal vent microbial communities from Mid Atlantic Ridge, Atlantic Ocean - 356-284 | ecosystem: Environmental > Aquatic > Marine > Hydrothermal vents | place: Atlantic Ocean: Mid...
GGTAACGATGGTCAGGAGGTGATGGAAAGGGCTGTTAAACAGGCAGTTTCAGTGGCGAGGAGTGGAGATTCCATCGTGCTTTCTCCTGCATGTGCAAGCTTTGATCTCTACTCGAGTTACAAGGAGCGAGGTCTTTCGTTTCAAAAGGCAATAAAACGCGTGATAGATGGAGCCAGAAGTGAATGAACTAAGGTTGGTCATAACAGGCGGGGGCACTGGAGGACATATCTTCCCTGGTATTGCCATTGCAGAGGAGCTTGGCTCCTCGTGCAGCCTTGATGTCCTTTGGATTGGCACAGGAAGGGACGTAGAAAAAAAGGTGCTTTCAAAGAGGCCATGGCAGTACCAGATTTTGAAGGTGCGCCCAATAAAGGGAAAGGGGGCAGTGGGGCTTGTAAAGTCATTTTTTAGCTTACCGGTGTCTGTAATTAAGGCCCTTAACATGCTAAGGAGGTTCAAGCCCAATTTTGTTCTTGGCGTTGGAGGCTATGTTTCAGGCCCTGTGGTTCTTGCTGCAAGACTACTTGGCATTACCACTGCCATTCACGAACAGAATTTCCTTCCAGGTTTTGCCAACAAGGCCGCCTCTCGTTTTGCAGACGTGATCTATACGAGTTTTCAGGGCTCTTCACAGTATTTCAAAGGTAAGAAGGTCCACTGTTTGGGGAATCCTGTAAGGCGTCAGATACTCGAAGATGCAATGGATTTGTCTGTTAGTGTTGATCCTCTAAGGCAGTTTCATATACTGGTGCTTGGAGGTAGTCAGGGTGCCTCGGGGCTAAACAGGATAGTCAGTTCGGCCCTTAAGATTCTCCACCAGTCTGGCCTTAAATTTCAGGCCATACATCAAAGCGGCCCTGATGAATTTTCTGTTATAACAGATAGTTATAGGTCGGTCGGTATGAATGTGAAGGTGGAGCGATTTATTGAAAGAATAGGGATTGCATATTCATGGGCTGATCTGATAATTTGCAGGGCAGGTGCAACCACCTTGGCCGAGATTACAGCGGTGGGAAAACCTGCAATTTGTATTCCATATCCATATGCTGCGGACGGTCATCAAGACTTAAATGCCCAGACCTTATGTGAGGCAGGAGCTGCCCTTTGTTTCAAGGAGAGGGATCTTGGGGCCGTATCCCTTGCCTCAAATATTGAGGCATTGATGGAGGATCCAGGCAGGCTTTTGGAAATGGCAATGCGTTCAAAGGGCTTGGGTAATCCGGATGCGGCCAAGGACATAGCTGCATCAATACTTAGGCTATGCAGTGCTGACAATAATAAGGTCACTGATCTAAGGAAGATAGAGGGGGAACATCTCAAGAGTCATGTATAAGAAACAGCATATTCATTTTGTTGGCATAGGTGGGATTGGTATGAGCGGACTGGCCCAGGTCCTTCTCACTCTTGGTTATGAGGTTTCTGGTTCGGATCTCAGATCCACCATGATAACCAAGAATCTCAGGGCAAGGGGGGCCACCGTTTTCCAAGGTCATAGTGGTGACAATGTCAAGGGGGCAGATGTGGTAGTTGTCTCCTCTGCCATTAGAAAAGACAACCCAGAGGTTGTGGCAGCAAAAGAGGCAGAAATCCCGATAATACAGAGGGCAGAGATGCTTGGAGAGCTCATGCGTTTTAAGCGTTTTGGTGTTGCAGTGGCCGGTGCCCATGGCAAGACCAGTACAACATCCATGATTGCATCGGTTTTCCAGGCTGCAAACCTTGACCCAACAGTCATCATTGGCGGTCAGGTCAAGGGCCTTGGCACAAATGCATATTGGGGAAAGGGAGACTTCCTGGTTGCAGAGGCAGATGAAAGCGATGGAAGCTTCCTTCGTCTAACTCCCACCATTGTGGTTGTCACCAATATAGACAGGGAACATCTCGACTTTTACTCAGATATCCATGAGATAAAGGAGAATTTTGCCAGGTTCATGGACAAAATCCCCTTTTATGGGGTTGTCATTGCTTGCGGAGACGATCCTGCTGTAATGGATCTGTTGGGCTCAAGCAGAAAAAGGTACATAGTCTATGGTACTGGTGAGGGGGCAGAGGTAAAGGCATCGAATATCCGGCCCAGTGGATGCGGTATGGCATTTGATGTTAAATACAGGGGCAAGAAACTTGGTGAAATAAATTTGACAGTGCCAGGATTGTATCATGTCAGAAATGCCCTGGCAGCCGTTTCCCTTGGGCTCGAGCTTGGCTTGAGTTTTCAGACCATTTGCAAGGGCCTTGAGGATTACAAAGGGGTTGGGAGAAGGTTTGAGATCCTTGGTACTGTTGGAGGCGTAACCGTGGTGGACGACTATGCCCACCATCCAACAGAGATCAAGGCAACTATAAAGGCGGCACGGCAGCTTTGGCCAGGCAAACGAATCGTGGCGCTTTTTGAGCCTCATCGCTACTCCAGAACCAAGGCCCTGATGGACGAATTTACCAACTGTTTCAAGGAGGCAGACGAACTTTGGCTTACGGACATATATCCGGCAAGTGAAAGGCCCATTGTCGGAGTAACTGGCCAGCGTCTTGCAAGGCATATTCATGAAAGAAGTGGCAAGAAAGTCAATTATGTAAAGGATGTCTTTTCCCTTCCAGATGTAGTGCTGCCACATCTCAGGGAGGGAGACGTTGTATTCACTCTTGGTGCCGGTGCCATAGGAAGGATTGGGCCTCGCATCGTACAAGGGTTGAAGGGTGCAAGGATTGCAGCAGCTTCGTAATGACTTAATGCGCATAAATGGGGTCTTTGTAGCAGATAGCCAGCCTCTTGCCCCACTTACCACCATGAAGGTTGGTGGAAGGGCAAAAATTTTTTTAATGCCGGAGTCTGTAAGCGCACTTGAGAACGTGTTGAAGCTTCTTGCCCAATCGGGTGTTTCGTACAAGATTATTGGAAACGGGAGCAATCTCATAGTGCCAGACGAGGGCGTAAAGGTGGTGCTTAGCCTTTGTCGCCTTAAGGCCATAGACAGATATAAAAGAGACGTCCTATATGTAGAGGCTGGTTGTACAATGGCGGGCTTGCTTCTTTGGTGTATAAAAAACGGTTTTGCAGGCATGGAACCCCTGGCTGGCATTCCTGGCTCCATTGGTGGGGCACTTTTCATGAATGCAGGGGCAAACGGTGTACAACTTGGTGATTTTGTAAGTGAAATACTTTTGACCTCGAGCCATGGAAGCGCTTGGATGTCGGTTCCCAAAGGATTTTTTGGTTACAGGAAAAGTCAGATACCTCCTGGAACAGTCGTCTCTGCAGCAAAGATCAGGCTTTCTGCCAAAAAGTCAGGGTATCAACAAGAAGAACCCATATCTGGATCCCATCTTGTTGCAACGAGTCCTTCCCAGATACTTGGCAACATAAAGAAGATCATGAAAAAAAGGCTTAATAATCAGCCCTTGGGACGTCCAAGCGCTGGCTGTGTCTTTAGGAATCCATCTGAAAGCTGTTCTGCCTGGGCACTTATTGCCTCTTGCGGGCTTCAGGGAAAGCGTATCAATGATGCCCAGGTATCCACCAAACATGCGAATTTTATAATCAATCTGGGAAATGCCACAAGTAGAGACGTTTTGGACCTTATGACCCTGGTCAAGAAAAGGGTGTGGGAGGAGACAGGGATATTTTTGAAGGAAGAGGTGGTAGTCTGGGATCATGAAGAAAAGATCTCTTAGCAAAAGAAAAGGCGGTGTAAGAAGGCAAAATGCCGTAATAAGTTCCTCTTTTCTTCCCCGATTTTTGCTCATAGGCGGGCTTATTTGTCTATTGATGGGAGGCATTGCCGGAACTGTCTATGGCATAAAGAAATGGATGCAGTGCTGCCCATACTTTTTTGTGTCGCATGTGGAAGTGGAAGGTGCCAAAAGGATCTCATCGGATGAGATCGTTTCCCTAAGTTCCGTTAAGGAAGGGGACAATATTTTTAGTCTCGATTTTTCTGCCATAAGGAACAGGATTCTCAAAAATCCCTGGATAAGGGACGTATCAGTTGAAAGACGCTTACCAGACAAGGTGATAATACATGTTGAGGAACGTGAACCCTACGCATTGGCCCGAATAAATGACCGCATATTCATAGTTGACAAGTACGGGGAACCTTTTAAGCCACTTGATCCCAAGGAGACCTTTTCCGCCCCTGTTATCACAGGAGTGGAACTAAAGCCTGGATCTTCAGACACAGGGGCAGGTGCACTTGTTGATGGTGAAAAGATGAAGGTTGCCATCTCCATAGTGAGAATGTCAAAAAGAGGAGTAAGGGCCCTGGGCTTTAACAACATAAGTCAGATTGATTTTCCAAATGGGAAAAATGTGGTGATATATACTGCAGACAAGGCAGTGCCTTTTGTGCTGGATTTGGAAAAATATAAGAGACAGTTTTACCGGGCTGAAAAGATACTCGTTCAGCTGTATAATTCAGGACAGTATTCAAAGGTTGTAAGCGTTAATGTTGGCTACGGTAAGGACATGGCCTTGGCCAGGCTTAAGAAACGATAGACGGCATAATGGTTGAAAATGGTTACGGTGACATTGTAGTCGGCTTAGATATCGGCACCACCAAGATATGCTGTGTGGTGGGGGAGATGACCGATGACAAGATCGAGATCGTCGGTGTGGGGTCTCACCCTTCAGTTGGCCTCAGAAAAGGGGTGGTGGTGAATATTGACAGTACGGTCAACTCCATTCGTAAGGCGGTGGAAGAGGCAGAACTCATGGCCGGCTGCGAGATCACCTCTGCCTTTGTTGGAATTGCAGGCAGTCACATAAAGGGTTTTAATAGCCACGGCGTGATTGCAGTTAAGGGGGAAGAGGTTAGCGAGGATGATGTGGAACGGGTGATAGATGCAGCCCGTGCCGTGGCAATTCCCTTAGACAGGGAAATAATCCACATACTTCCCCAAGAGTACATAGTGGACGATCAAGACGGCATCCTGGACCCTGTAGGCATGATGGGTGTTCGGCTTGAGGCCAAGGTTCACATAGTCACAGGAGCTGTGACTGCCGCACAGAACCTTGTCAAGTGTGCTAACCGTGCCGGATTGGATGTGGATGACATAGTGCTTCAACCCCTTGCCTCGGCCTATGCAGTGATAACGGACGAGGAAAGGGAAATAGGGGTTGCACTGGTGGATTTTGGCGGAGGTACCACAGACCTTGCCCTTTTGAGTGAAGGCTCCATAAAGCATACGGCGGTCCTTGGCCTTGGGGGCAACAACCTCACCTACGATATATCGGTGGGGCTCAGGACCCCTATGAACGATGCGGAAAAGATAAAACTTCGTTACGGTACGTGTCTGGTTTCCATGGTTAGACGGGATGAGATGATCGAGGTGCCAAGCGTGGGAGACAGGCGGCCAAGACAGCTTTCCAGGCACATACTGGCAGAGATACTGGAACCCAGGGTTGAGGAGATCTTTACCTTGATCGATCAGGAAATTCAGAGGACCAGGCTCAAGGAACTTTTGGCATCCGGCATTGTCATAACTGGAGGTTCCGCCTTGTTGCCAGGAGTTTGCGAGATGGCAGACCAGATTTTCCAGTTGCCGGCAAGGGTGGGGTATCCGCGCAACATTTCCGGGCTGGTGGACGTTGTGAACAGTCCGATTTATGCCACGGCAGTTGGTCTTGTCCTTTACGGTTTTCAGGACAGGCCCCAGAATCCAAAGAGGTTCCGTATGCGTGGGGATAACATCCTCAGCAAGGTAACCGGACGTATGAAATCCTGGTTTGGGCTTTAATCAGACAGTGAGGAGGAGGGTAGAATGCCCTTGGAATTCGTAGAACAAGAATTACAGGCAAAGATAAAGGTGATAGGCGTTGGAGGCGGTGGAGGAAATGCCGTCAACAACATGATCGCCTCGGAGCTTCAGGGAGTGGAGTTTATTGCTGCAAATACCGATGCCCAGGCCCTGGAGATGTCTCGGGCAGACAAGAAGATACAGCTTGGCACAAGTCTCACCAAGGGCCTTGGAGCCGGTGCAAAGCCAGAGATAGGCAGGGAGGCAGCAGAGGAAAGCGCAGAGGAGATCAGACAGGCCCTTAATGGTGCCGATATGGTCTTTGTCACTGCCGGTATGGGAGGTGGCACAGGCACTGGTGGGGCCCCTGTCATTGCCGAGATAAGTAAGGAGCTTGGCGCCCTTACTGTGGCAGTGGTGACACGGCCTTTCAGCTTTGAGGGGAAAAGGCGTGCCCGCCAGGCGGATGAGGGTATAAATAGGCTAAAGGAAGTGGTGGATACCATCATCACCATTCCAAATGACAGACTAAGGAGCCTTGCTCAGCCCAATACACCCTTTCTTGAGATGTTTAAAAAGGCCGATGAGGTCCTTTACTATGCAGTAAGGGGTATTTCTGATCTCATCGTGGTTCAGGGCTATATCAATGTGGATTTTGCCGATGTCAGAACAGTGATGGCAGAGATGGGAATGGCGCTTATGGGCACAGGTGTTGCCAAGGGCGAAAGAAGGGCTCTCGAGGCGGTCCAGATGGCCATAGCCAATCCCCTTCTTGAGGACGTATCAATAAGCGGAGCCAGGGGAATCCTCATGAACATCACGGCAAGCGCAGCAAGTCTTAGCATGGAGGAGGTAGATCAGGCCTCCACCCTCATCTATGAGGAGGCCCATGACGACGCAAATATTATTTGGGGTACGGTATTTGACGACAACATGGGGGATGAGATCAGGGTGACGGTCATCGCAACTGGAATTGGCAGGGAAAAGCCTCTTCCTATGGAAGATTCAGTGGTTACGAGCCTTGACGCTGCCCGGCAGAAGAGGGTTTCCGAGGAACCTGTTCACGAAGAGGAGCTTCCTATTCACAAGGTGAAAAAGGGTGCACTCGAATTTGCACCAAAGGAGACAGACAAGAAATCCAGGGAGTTTACCGGCTTTGAATCTCTGGATTCTGAAGAGCTTGAGATTCCTGCCTTCATGAGAAAGAAGGCAGATTAATGGTCAAATACATGAGACAGAAAGGCCAGGGAATCACCATTCTTTCAAAAAATCCTTTTTCCTGGCCTTCTTGATCCTGCTTCTGTGCTTCTTTTCCCTAAGACGTCTTTCCTTTGCAGAAGCAGAGACTGTTGTTCTTTTTCTTTTTGGTCTTTCCTTTAGTGCCTCTTCAAGAATGGAGGCGATTCGTTTAAGGGCATCCTCTCTGTTTGCCTTTTGAGACCTGAATCTATCTGATGAAACAACAAGTATCCCATTGCGACTAAGCCTTGAAGAAAGTTTCTTTTTTATCCTTTCCTTTTGTGCGACAGAAAGGCCCTTGGATGCCATGACATCAAATATTGCAGTGGCCTTGGTGTTTACCTTGTTTACGTTCTGTCCGCCAGGTCCACGGGACCTTGAAAAGATAAAGCGTATCTCCCTATCTGGTATCACAGTGTGTTTCAATATCTTCATAATCTATGCTAATATTACGTTCCCTTTTGTTATACAAAGACCTTTTTTCAGTGTAGGATTATTACGGACAAAAGGTGTATTACACCAAGAATCACAGTGACGTAGGCTGCCCTTTTGTGCCAAGGGAAAAATTTCTTCCTGTCTCTAAGAAGACGTCTTCCAAGTAGAAGGGTGATTACAAGAAAAAATAGAGTGGTTGCGCCAAGTGTTTGAATTACAAGGGTGTTGTCTATGATAAGAGAGCTGTCTTGCTCGTGGGCAAAGACATATGGTGTTGAACATACGAGCCCTTTAAGTAAAAGGGTTATCACCATGGAAACAGTTACAATGATCAGGCGATTTTTGATTCTATCCTTCATGGTCAAGAAAGTTTCAGTATCTTGGAAATGATATCTTCAAGTTTGGTAAAATCGTAACTCATTTCTTTTTCCAGGTTTCGTCTTTCATTTGGCTGGTAGCGAACCCCAAAGTAGACATCTATTTTTATTGAACGATGGTCACAATAGTCTTGCAGGGAAGCCTTGGTCATGCTTCCAATGAGGTGACATCCCGCCTTGGCCCCCCACTCAAAATGTGGACCATCGCCGCCGCTATCGCCAATGATCACAATCCTATCTGTAGGTATGTCAAAGAGTCGAGCCACAGTTTCGGTGTTTCGGGCCTTGTCTGTGGTCTCTTTGAGAGGATAAATGCATCGTGGGTCCTTTTGGGTTTTTGAAAAGATAAGCATGGACAGTGCAGAAAGGGCGTCTATCTCGGGAATCAGGCCCTTTGCAAGTACTCTTTGGAAATACCCGATGGTGCCAGTTGTATTGATCATAAATAGTATGCCTTTTTCAGAACACCATCTCATGAACTCGCATACGCCTTGATAGGTAGAAAAGCAGCAATCCAGATATTCATCCATCTGTTCTGCGGTAAGTGGTGCTGGAACAAGCGTAAGGAGGGTTTCAACAGCCTGGCCAAGACTGATTTCATTGCCGGTATAGGCCCTAAATATCCTTTCAAGCCCTTTAGAAAGCTGTGGGTAAGAAAATGTAAACGGGTCAAATGGGCCGCTTGGTGCAAGGCATTCGTTCCAGTCTGTTGATATCATGGCCCTGTAGGCCCTGTTTCCTGTTTTCATTATCTAAAGCACTCCCGTATTTTTACCTGACTTTATCTCCCATTCGCCTTTTGGGGATAGGGACGATGGTGGCATCTTTTGCACATCTAAAGCCGACTTCCTCAAAGGCCTCCCAAGGGTTTCTCTTTACGGGAAGGGGGATCCTGCTCATCTCAGAAAGGCCTGTCTCAAACCCTGCCATTATGGCAAAGTCGTTTTTACCATTGGAATCAGGCCTTATAGCGTCTATGACCCAAGAGCCAAGGTTGATGTTCATGGCCCGGATCCCGAAGAAGTTTGGCTTAAAGAGCATCACAGGGTAGGGAAGCTTTATTGGTTTGAAAAAGGACGTTGGCATCCCTATCTCTTTACCGTTTTTCATATTGCCTTCTGATGCCACATAGAGCCATTCGAATTTGGTTGGAAGCCTCTTGCCATAGAAGGTGGCATAGGCGTCTGCCCCATAACCTGTTACCCTTATTACTGGGCATGCGGAGTGGGCCGGAAGTTTGACCTTGAATCTTCCAGATTTGTAAACGATGGGTTCATAACCTTGAAGTGGTTCCCCGAGATAGAGATATATCTGCCCGTTTTTCTTGACTGCACCCTCTTCAACAGTAAGTGTCGATCTAATCTGGTTTAGAAAGTCCACATATTGCTGATTTGTAACAGGTGTTTCATCCATGTAAAAGGTGCCAATGGTAACTGGACTATCAACGTTCCTATCAAATTCTTTTGGAACCCACAGCGTCCCTCCGGGGATAAGTCGTAACTGGGTGCCATCAACCGCCTCCAATTTGGAAGGATAGTTGTCAGGAAGCACAAGGGTCCTGACCCTGTGGGGCTTTGCAGAAAGGTAATGTTCCTGAACGTAGTGAAAACCCCACAGACCAAGCCCAAACAAAAGGGCTATGGCAAGGATGGCCGCCACTGCAATAAGCGGCCTTGACAGGTAGATGCCATGGCTATCTTTTTTTGCAAATTCCCCCTTTGACTGCTCCCAATGGAAGAGGGCTTCCTCCAATGCCTTTTTCATCTCCTTGATGGACTGAAACCTGTTTTCAGGATCCTTATCTGTTGCCTTTCTGATTATGGTGTCTATCTCTTTGAATAGCTCGCCCTTTGGTTCATTCAGGCCAACCTGGGTGAAGGGTACTGCATTTTCAGGTATCTTGCCTGCTATGGCCTCATAAAGGATTTTGCCAAGGGCGTAAATGTCGGTTCTTTGATCCGCCCTTTTAAAGTCCATGAACTGTTCGGGTGCCATGTAGGCAGGCGTTCCTTTTATCTCAAGGGAGCAGGTCATGGATTCCATTTTGCAGGAACGGGCAAGACCAAAGTCTGCAATCTTTGGCGTATCATCGTCCAAGAGCACATTTTCTGGTTTAAGGTCTCTGTGAAAGATCCCTGCCTTGTGAATAGCTCCAACTCCACTTAGTACCGGGAGGAAGTATCTCCTGATCCACTTAGCGGTTTCCTTTTCATTCGGGTAGAATCCTTCTTCCCGCATGGTATCCCTGAGGGTAGAGCCTGGTATGTATTCAAGGGCGATGTAGTTGATGTCATAGTGCTTGTGAGGGATTTCTACTTTGGAAGAATCAAAATCGTAAATCTGAATCACGTTTGGATGGCGGATTTGCGCCATGGTCAGAACTTCTTGCCTGAAACGTTTAAGTGCGTTTTCCTTTTCCTCTGGATCATCTTCTATGTCTTCGAGCCACTGTTTGGAGACGGTCTTTATGGCGACGTCCCTTTTCAGATTAAGCTGATGGGCCCTGTATATTTCCCCCATTCCACCCTTTGCAATAAATTCAAGGATTACCCACTTGTCATTCAATATGGTCCCTATAGGAAGGGTATGTGCGGACTGATGGTTCATTTTGTTATTTCCAACTAATTTCCAATGTATTTCACCACTACTGTAGTGACGTTGTCTTTGCCACCATTTTCAAGGGCCTTTTGTACAAGCCCTTCACACATCTGATCAATCATCATGTCACTTTTGATGACATCCGTTATCTCTTGGTCTGAGACCATGTCATGAAGACCGTCTGTACAAAGTAAAAAAAGGTCCCCTGGTAAAATTCTTTCGCATCTCGTGAAGATTTCGTCTGTCCCAAGTCCAAGTGCCTCCATGAGCACGTGACGCATTGGATTTTCCTTTGCCTCTTTGGGGGTTATCTCGCCCATGTCTATGAGATCTTGCACAAAGGTGTGGTCATGGGTCAAAAGCTCGACAGTTCCATCTCTAAGCCTGTAAATCCTGCTGTCCCCCACATGCCCTATGACTGCCCATGATCCAATAATGACGAGGACCGAAAGGGTGGTTCCAAGCCCTTTGCACATCTCATGTTTGCAACCATAGTGGCATACCTGCCTGTCCGCCTCCTTGATGGCCTTTACAACCCGATTTTTTATGGGTTTGCAGCTTGCTAAGGATATTCCCCTTATCAAGGCACCAGTAACAGGGCCAGTCTGAAAATAGTGTTTCAAAAAGGTTTTGCAAGCAATGCGGCTTGCAAGGTTTCCGGCTGGATGGCCTCCCATACCATCTGCTACGGCAAAGACCATGCCCATGTGCCTTGATTCAAAGGCCCCTTCGTAATCTTCTGGGGTTAGAGAAAAATCCTCGTTCCTTGTTCTTTTAAGCCCCACATCTGTTTTATGGCAATATTCTATGTTCATTTACGAAAGATTGCTTGATTCACACTGCAAAGGTTGAAACAAGGAAGGCATTTTTTGAAAGGCCCTATCTTCAAGGGCCACAGGCCCAAATCGTTGACGGCTGTACTTTGACATATTAAACTTTAATTGTCACTACAAAAATTATTATGCTAAAAAAGAATGTTAAACT
>Ga0256833_1003164_pt1 | contig 11363 bp, 11 predicted proteins | sample 356284metaG_FD_190535 | JGI IMG/M metagenome (GOLD analysis project Ga0256833, IMG submission 190535) | Hydrothermal vent microbial communities from Mid Atlantic Ridge, Atlantic Ocean - 356-284 | ecosystem: Environmental > Aquatic > Marine > Hydrothermal vents | place: Atlantic Ocean: Mid...
GAGACATACGACGAATAACAAGGTGCCTCGCCGAAGAAGTAGTTAACTTCCTCGAGAATAAACTAGGATTCATGGTGCGGGGGGTGGGATTTGAACCCACGCAGGCCTACGCCACCGGGTCCTCAACCCGGCCCCTTTGACCTAGCTCGGGCACCCCCGCGCATACCCTAGATAAAAGTAATTTCACAACTAGTGTTTATATTCATAACGGAAAACACCAGCTTGTAATTGATATAAATAAATAAGGGGCACGTTAAACTTATTTCTAGACTAGACGCCGGGGTGCCCGAGCGGCCTAAGGGGGTGGGCTCGAGACCTTTTCCGGCCTTCCCGAGCTGAGAGACCCACTGCCCCCTCGGGGGGCGCGCGGGTTCGAATCCCGCCCCCGGCGCCATTATTAATATCTTTTCTTGTTAGATTCTTGTATGGTGCGTGAATTGATTGTTCCCTGCTTAACATTTAAGATTAGAGAAAAACTGAAGTGGAGACTAGTGCTTGGCGCATATAGTTTTCCATGGGAGTATGACGGGGAAACGGGACATTTCGTGGTAGGTGATACAGTTATAGTTGCTGAGACCAATAAGGATCAAGTGGAGGTACATGTTTATAGTTTAAAAAACGACTGCGCCGACATAGATGAAAAGATCATCGTCTCATTTTTCGATCTCATGAACAGCTATATAGAGTTTTACGAGAAAGCATTAAAAGACCCCCTTCTCTCAGAATTTGCTAAGAAATATTATGGATGGAGACCCCGACAATCAGATCTATGGTGGGCAACAGTTATTGGTATCTGTCAACAGAACGCTAGTTTTCTTCAAGGATGGAAAATGCTGGCGTCGATAATCAAGCTTTATGGACGAAGAATACTTGTAGGAAATAAGGAGTTATTAGTTCCACCTACACCCAATGACATTCTCAAGCACACTGAATTACTTATCCAAGCTAAAACAGGATATCGTGCAGAAACAATTATGCGTGTAGCCAAGCTATTCGTAGAAAAGCCTAGTAGTGAGATCGAATTTTATGATCTGGTATCAATTAGGGGGATCGGCGAATACACGGCATCTTTAGCCATGGTCCTCGCGAGGAGAGATTATTGGAGAGCACCGATTGATCGTTGGCTCAAAAGAATAATTGCCCATGTATATTGCGTCAACGATAAAGACACTCCAAAAATCTATCAAAGGCTCTGGGGAAAATACCAAGGTCTCGCTGCACTGGCGACAACCATTGCTCTAGATGCTGTCCCCTTAAGACAGGCGCTTAAAAGGATAGACGAGGGAAAAACCATTCCATCGATAATGGATAAGCCCACACCAGCAAATATGTGGATGTTCACTGGATACTGGTAAGGTGTACAAATTGGGAATAGTACCCCTGGCAGAAGTGATCGAGACGCTCTATAGAATAGATGGTAGAGGCTATAAGAGTTACAAGAAGTTATCGAGTATAAAGTTCTCGATAAGCGGTTGTATAGCTACATTCACGAAGATACAGAGCGATCCTTATGCTCCTCCATCGGTATTAGAGGTTGAGGTACCTTATAAGATACACAAGATCAAGGAGCTAAGAACGCCTGTCTTAGATTTTGTTTCACGAATAATACATTTAGCTTCAAGAACATACTCGGCTAAGCGGGGGACAGGCAATAGTGGTTATATAGGCATACCAAAGCTAAGCCCGTGCATCATATATAGATCTAGTGCTGAAGCACGCGGCTCAGCTCTTGTGATTAGACTATATATGGGCTTACCTGCTAGAGGGAGGAGAGTATTAGGTAGAATAGCCGCCAAAATGCTTTGTGAATACCTAGTAGGAATACTCTCCAAAATAAATGATTTTCCGAATAAATACCGAGCGAAACTCAAGAAACACGTAACGGTCTATGACGATTATTTCTTCATTAGGAAATGGCTGAGAGAAAACGAGTTCGTATCATTTATTGCTAATGGAAGTATACTTCCGAGAAAAACCAGTAGAAGTGATAAGCCCTTACCAAACGCCATACCATTTATAGTGGACGAAACTTGCTCAGAAGCAATAGAACTTCCAAGCGGCAAAGTTCTGAAGGGCTTGGTGATAAAGTCGGGGATCACAGTCATAACTGGTGGTGGTTTTCATGGCAAATCAACACTGCTCAATTCTATTATAGAAGGGATTTATCCCCACATACCTGGTGATGGGCGAGAATACGTTGTGACATTGCCCGAAGCCGTGTATGTTAAGGCTGAGGACGGTAGAACAATTAATGACGTAGACATATCGGTTTTCATCAATAACCTGCCTTCACAAATAAACACACAAAAATTCCATACACTTAATGCGAGCGGCTCTACAAGTATGGCTGCTAGTATTTCAGAAGCTATAGAGGCAGGTATGAACATAATATTATTCGACGAAGACACAGCAGCCACAAATTTGCTATACAAGGATAAGTTCATGGATGAGATAATCATTGAAGAACCTATAACACCCCTGGCAAGCCTATGCACAAATATGAAGAATAAAGGTATAAGTATTATAGGAATAATGAGCGCCTCCTCAGCTATGCTACCCCACTCTGATACAGTCATAGTTATGCGTAAATATAGACCAACTATTATCCCTCCACAGAAAATACGCATAGACAATGATCTCTACCCTAAGAAGCACGCTTATTTCAGAAAACCACGTACCCGAAGGATCTGCCTAACTCGAAAAACACGCATCAAAGCCAAAAACGATAAGATTGTGATAAAATTCAATAATCAAAACTACGACTTACTAGTAGACAATCCGAGGATAATAGAGAAGGGGCAAATCAACTATGCGGCAAAGATAATTGAGAAGCTAATGCATGAAAATATATGTCTTGACACAACTTCTCTTCTACAACGCATAGATGATATCATACATAAGGGCTTCAACGCGGTATCAAGAATAGTTACTCCCGACCTATCTGTTCTACATCCCTTTGACGTACTATGGATTATTAATAGACTACCAATAATACCTAAGCCCTCCTAGCCGAGGGACTCGTCACCACTCAGACGATGCGGGCGTCACCCGACGGTCTGTCATCGGGCAACCATTATTTCCAACCAATTTGGTGTATACTTATTAGTACATATCATTTTTTATGTGCTATGCCGATGAGCTCATGTATGCTCTTGGCACCTATTTCCCTCATATAGCTCTTAATACCATGAATTATCTCTCGCACAATATTATGTCCTTTTCTAATAAGCCCTGTTCCTATCTGGACAGCGCTAGCACCAGCAAGTATGAATTCTATAACATCTCTCCAAGTCTCAGCACCACCAACACCTATAATTTCTGCATTAAGCTCTTCGTAAACCCTATATACAGAATATACAGCTATTGGATGAATAGCTGGGCCCGATAATCCGCCCCACCCATGGCTCAGGATAGGTGTCTTTATATATGGATCAATAACCATGGCCGGAATAGTATTTATCAGTACTATAGTTGAAGCACCACAGGATAGTGCTGCTTCCGCCTCCGATACTAAGTTGCGGCTGAAGGATAGCTTAGCCCATATAGGGATAGATGCTATGCTTGCCACACTGCATACTATATCTTTTATGGCCTTAACGGTTTTCGCGGCATCGATACCATAGCCGGGCGTATGAGGACAACTAAGATTTAATTCTATAAAGTCGGGATCGTATTCCATGGCAATCGTCGCTAGCTCGATGAATTCCTTGGATGTCTTACCTCCAATACTAAGTGCTATCGGGATACCATTATTCCTAGCCGCAAAAACCAGCTCAGCGCCAATTCTTATCCCTGGGTTCGCAAGGCCAACAGCATTGATCAATCCATAATCTAAAGGAACAATTATGGGTGGCCGATATCCTTCTCTGGGCCTAAGCGTTAATGTTTTAGTAACTATGCACCCGAATCCCATACTGTTGAGGAGTCTTATAGCATCGGGGGCATCCCCAAGGATTCCGCTAGCATTCATTAGCGGATTACTCAGCTTCTTCCCAGAAATTATTGTTTCTAGGGTGATATCCATAAAGTTTCAGCCTCACAAGAATCTTGTGAAGAGTATATTATCCTGCCCCGAACTATTGTGGCTACTACATCGCATGGGAGATGAAAACCCTCATAGACCGAGTACTTATTTAAAGAGTGCAGTTCGGATGGCCGAACCCAGTAGGTGCGGGAGAAGTCTAATATAGTTATGTTTCCTACATATCCTGGAACAAACGCACCATAATTTTTTAATCCCAATATTTGTGCAGGATTAAATGACATGTAACGATATAATAGATCATAATTCGAACCAATCACGAGACATAAAAGTCCAGAAGTTAATTCGCCAGCATTTATGCCAGGTCTACACGCATGTGGCGAACCGATCTTCTCTATGATCGAGTGTGGTGCATGATCACTTGTTATAGCATCAATTAAACCGTCTTGAACAGCCATTTTTAAGAATATATTTACACGAGGGCCTCTTAGAGGTGGTAATACTTTGGCCAAACAGTATTTAATACTAGCTATTTTTGAATTGAGCAAAAGATAATGAGGGCACGTATCTGAGGTAAAACCATATCTTCTTGCTTCCAGTAGAGTAGAAAAGCTCGTGATATGAGTAATATGTATTTTTACATGATTAGCAATCACGTCACCTATATGTCTGACAGCCCATATTTCCGACTCGAGCGGCCTCGCATCATTAGCGTCATATACAGTATAATAACTACTCATCATGGACGGTTCTTCAGGATGTAGTACTATTAATTTATTCTTTTGCCTTAACTTACGAAATGGGAGCGTTTTCAATAAATGAATGTTGAAAGGATATATTTTAAATCCCGCTACTTTTTTAAGATCTATAATTAAGGAGTTTTCGCCTGGGTCATTATTTGGTCCAGCGAATATTAGGATTTCAATCATCGATCTTTTGCTGAGTTCTTCGATTCTTTTAGTAATCGTTTCAACAGTATTAAGTGGTGGTACGGTATTAGGCATTTCACAAGCTAGAGTTATTCCTCCTCTTGCCAAAGCTGATGTGCCTGTCTCTATTGTCTCCTTATATTTCTGCTTGTAGTCACGGAGATGAACATGCATATCTATGAAACCTGGGAAAGCAACAACATCGTTGTTAGCATGAATCATACTTATTGTCTTTTCGCCCTTTATACTTTGATCTACATTGTTGCGCACTATCACTATTTTACTATTTTTTATTGCAATGGTGCCTTTACGTAGGCCATTAAAATCATATAGTGGACCATGATAAACTAGGTCATATTTCATTGTCTCAGCACCTCAACAATATCTGACAGGACAAAGCCTGGGCCATCATAGCATAGCAGTTTATTCGTCCCTGAGATTATGCAAGAACCACACAGCCCAAGACCGCATCTCACGAGTCTTTCCATGATGACAATGGTTTTGTATTGGTTTTTCACATAATTGGCAATGTTTCTTATCATGATTTCAGGCCCAGCGACAAAAACATAGTCGTATTCGTCTTCTCTAACATACCCATATTTCAGAACATCAACAACTGTGCCACGTATGTCGCAACCATTAGTACAAGTTGTTATTACTTCGCTAGCATATCTTCGAATAATTCCTGGCACATCTCCGATTTCATCTGATTCCCATGCACCAAAGACGAACGTAATATCTTTCTTAAGGCTGGCATAGTATTGTGCAAATCGAAGCATTGGAGCTACTCCACTTCCCCCAGCTAAAAGTAATATTTTGTCGCCTGAGGGGAGTAGTGGTTTGCCTAGAGGGCCTATTATGCCGATGTATTCATTATTCAGGGTTACAAGTTTATTCGTTGTTTCACCTACTGGTTTTACTATTAGCTTGATAACACCACCATTCTCTTCTTGTACAGCTATACTCATTGGCACCGCTTCATAACCGGGAACACAGACTAAAACGAATTGCGGTGGTAGAGAAATTAGTTTATCTTGTATGATATTTATATCAATCTCGTACAAAGTTCTCGATAATCTATTAATGTTATATATTTTCCCCGTAAAGTAACTTGGTTTACTATATCGATAAGCTATGCTCAATTTCATCGCCTTTGATCAATGTTCCACAATATTTACACTCCACTACAAGAGGGGCCGATCTTCGTAGAACAAAGATAGCCTCGGCATCTTCATCTCTCTTATTTGTGATACACATTGGGTTGGGGCATCTCAGTACACCTTTTATTATGTTAGGAAGTCTGACCCTGTATTTCTCCACCACACGATATTCATCAATAACATTAATTGTAGCTGTAGGAGCAACAAGGGATATTAGTTCTAGTTCTCTCGCATCCAGGATCCTGTTCTCAATTTTTATAATATCCTTCCTTCCAAACTTCCTGCTTGGGACATTCATCACTATTGCTAATCTGTAATTGGTATATCCGTTTATTCCGAGTATTTTTAATACTTTTAATGCTCTACCAGCTGGTATATGATCGATAACAATTCCTTTTCTTATCTTTGATACGAGGAGTTTTTCATCATGCATTATAGGCTCACCCCAGAATACTTGCAAGAAGCGCCATTCTTACAGGGACACCTAAACTTGCCTGATAAAAATAAGCCGCATACTTCGTATTGTCTATCTTTCTTTCTATCTCGTCAAGTTTAGGCAGTGGATGGAGGATCTTAAGATCTGGCTTAGCATTCTTCAGAAGATTCAATGTGATCTTAAAAGCATTCTTCACACGTTCATATTCCTCGGGATCGGGATATCTTTCTCTCTGAATCCTAGTAACGTATAATACGTCCAGCTCATGTATAATCTCTCTAAGGTCTCTAACCTCCTCAACCCTCAACCCTAGCTCTTTAAGCCTCTCTCGAACAGATTCACGAAGAGTGAGATTTCCAGGCGATATCAAATATACTTTTTTCGGATTAAACCTAGATAATCCATAGAGTAAACTAGCTATGGTTCTCGCATACTTTAGGTCACCAAGTACACCTATTATAAGTCCGTCTATTCTTCCTTTGAGCTTATAGATTGTATAGAGATCTATGAGGGCTTGGGTTGGATGTTCGTGTTTACCATCGCCTGCATTTATAATGGGTACCGATGATATCATGGAGGCGTATAATGCTGTTCCATCATATGGGCTCCTAATAACTATTAGGTCACTATAAGCACTCATCATTCTAATCGTATCGCCTATATTCTCTCCTTTGGCTAGACTAGTTGTTGTTTTGGATGCAAACACCAGTGCTTTTCCTCCGAGTCTATAAGTTGCTGCCTGAAAACTATACATTGTACGTGTACTTGGTTCGAGGAACAGAAGGGATACTATTTTACCCGATAAGTAATTGAGGGTCCTTCTTTCCTTAAGTAGACTTACCATTTGATCAGTGCGTTTGAAGATATATTCGATATCTTTCCTAGAGAGATCGAGAATACTTATTAGGTTTCTGTTCCTAAAGCCCATGAAGCCCGTTCCAAATTATGGGTTGTTCCTCTATAAAAAATTTGCCTTCTTATTTGATAGCGTAATCTTATTTGTTTTCGACGTTTTTCTCAATATATTTGATGACAATATTATATGTTTCAGGATCTATAAGATCTTCTAATGAATTAACTATATCGAATACGTTGGCATAACTATGAAGTTTTACACCAAGCGATGATAGCTTCTGCCTACCGCCTTCACATCTGTCAATTATTACGAACACATCTGTGACTATACCACCTGCTGCTCTTACCGCGTTTATTGCGCTCGAAATAGTTCCTCCTGTTGTTATCACATCATCGATAATTATCACGATCTTATCTTTGACATCGGCTTCGACAAGTCTCTTTGTACCATGAGACTTCGGTTTTTTCCTCACGTACGTGACTGGTTTATTAAGGAGGCAGGATAGATAGCCTGCATGAATTATCCCGGCAGTCTCAATCCCTGCTATAATATCATACTTTAATCCAGATATTTCGGAAGCTATAGAGATCATTATTCCTCTATATAGTTCAGGGTAAAGAGGTAATTCTCTGAGATCAATATAAAATGGGCTTTTTTTACCACTAGCTAGTTTATATTCACCAAACTTTATTATTCCTCGTCGATACATCTCAACTAAAGTATCCCTGATATGAGTCGCCATTCTAATCCACCAGTTTCTCATGTATTTCTGCTATTCGCATAGCTATTTCTTCAGGTTTATGCGAGAACAATATTGCCCGTCCTATGATCTCATAGTCCGCACCGGCCCTTAATGCAGAGCCGGGCTCGGCGCCCTGAGCGCCTATGCCAGGCGAGTATATTTTCACAAATATCCCTCTGGACAATAGTTTTTCTCTAACCATCCTTATGATGCGAGGCCTGGTTGCCGGCACGACTATCCCATAGGGCTTCACCCTCTCAGCCACCCTGATCAGCTCGTTCAGCGAATGATCTATAACATCGATTGATCCTGGGTGACTCATTGAGATAACTAATATGAGCCTTATATTATTCTTGTTGAGGTATTCTTTGAGCTCTTGAAGCCCGCCCTTTAGACCTATAAATGCATGTGCTATAGCCTCATTTATGCCAACATCAATAAAAGGCTCTATAGCGGAGATCATAATAGGCGCTATATCTGCTAGTTTGAAATCTAGTATAATATGTTCTAGATCACATGCTTCCTCGATAATACTCCTTACTCCCATGATCCCATATCTTACTATGAATGGTAGTCCTAACTTAATACCTACAATATAGCTTTTGACTCGAGTAAGCCTGGCAATGAGTTCTTTAATCTCCACGTCCTTATATGGATCGATTGCGAGTATTATTCTTGACATCACCATCACTTCTTGATAGCTATGGTTTTTATAAAATAGGTGTACACAGGAGATGGTTCTAACGGTCTACTCTTGAACTCAGGATGCGGCTGGCTCCCGAAGAATAACGTCTTATAGTGTTTCATCTCTATATATTCTGGATACCCTTCCATACTCCACCCACTAATTCGTACTCCTACCGATTCAAGTTTGTCAAGATATTTTGGATTTACCTCATATCTATGTCTATGACGTTCGTAGATCAATTCCTTGTTGTACATCCTATACGCTATTGTATCTCGAACAATTCTAATCGGATGTGCTCCGAGCCTCATCGATCCTCCGAGATGTTTTACATTGTATTGGCTTGGTAGGAGATCCACTACTGGGTAAGGAGTATTGGGGTCAAGCTCAGTGCTATTTGCTTTCTCCCAGCCAACAACATTCCTGAAGATCTCGATAACCATTAACTGCATTCCAAAACATATCCCTAGTACAGGCTTATTGTTCTCTCTAAGCGTTTTAATCGCGTGTATTTTTCCTTCCGCACCTCTTTTCCCAAAGCCCGGTAGTATGATAGCGGCATCTGTCTCTTCAACTACTTTCTCGGGTTTGATCCTCCCTCTCTCTATCTCTGTTGATTCATACCATTTGAGCTCTATGCCGACATTGTTCCATGCTCCTCCGTGTCGGAGTGCCTCAATTATGCTTATGTAGCTGTCGTGGAGCTTTGTGTATTTTCCTATCATAGCTATCTTTACTTTTTTATCAGTGTTTTTGACCCGGCTAACGAAATCCTCCCACTTGGACATATCAGGTTCTCTATATTCTAGATCTAGTAGTCTTGCAATGTATCGGGTGTAACCCTTTAAGTGAAGCAGTAATGGTACCTCATATATCGTATCAACATCTGGATCGCCGAACACAGCATCGACCGGAAGATTAGAATATAACGCTATTTTCTGTCGAGCCTCGGGTTCCAGGTCTCTCTGGGATCGTACAACTACTATGTCTGGCATTATTCCTATCCTTCTCAGCTCTTGTATGCTGTGTTGAACAGGCTTTGTCTTTTGTTCTCCAGTGGCTGATAGAATAGGTGCTAGCGCCACGTGTATGGAGACCGTATTATTTCTGCCTTCTTCTATGCGCATCTGTCTTACGGCCTCGAGGAAGGGAAGGCTTTCTATATCTCCGACCGTTCCACCAATCTCAACTAGAACTACGTCGGCTTCATTATTCTTGGCGATTCTCCGTATACGGTTTTTTATCTCATCGGTAATGTGCGGTATTATTTGTACGCATTTGCCGAGATATTCGCCCCTTCTCTCCTTTGTGATCACTGATAGGTAGACTTGTCCTGTCGTGATATTGTTTTCCTTGCTTAGGTTGATTCCTAGAAATCTCTCGTAGTGGCCTAGGTCTAGGTCGGTTTCGCCACCATCTTCTGTTACGAAGACCTCACCATGCATAAACGGGTTCATGGTGCCGGCGTCAACATTGACATAAGGATCAATCTTGATTGCTGTAACGCTGTAACCCATGCTTTTTATCAGGAGACCAGTAGATGCTGTGACTATTCCTTTTCCCAGCCCCGAGAGAACGCCTCCGGTGATAAACACGTATTTTGTCTTTGTCACGTGCCCACTCCAAGATTTTGTTTGTTCATATCTATTAAATCCTACCCTGATCAAGGAAGTATAATGGTTTAAAAACACGTATTTGAATAACATAGAATATGGCGGGCGAGAATATATCCATAAGATATATGTCCTGGAAAGAGCTTCATAGAGCTCTAATAATGTTGGCCAAAAGACTGCGCAGAGACGGTTTCATCCCCGACATAATCTTTGCTGTTCTTAAGGGAGGACTAATACCCGCGAGAATACTATCGGATCTGGTGCAAGTAGATGAGATCGGATTTATCGGCGTGAAGTTCTACAAAGCTGTCGGGACAAGGATGGCTAAACCACATCTAACATTACCGCCTACGCACAGGATAGCCGGACTAAATGTTCTTGTAGTAGATGATGTTGTCGAAAGCGGTAGGACCCTTCAGCTAGTAATAGAGGAGCTGTCAAGGTATGAGGCTAAAGAGATAAGGAGTCTCACATTGTTTGTTAAGCCTCAACGAACTATTTCGCCGGACTACTACTACGAGGAGACCAGCCAGTGGGTTCTATTTCCTTGGGAATATATTGAGACTATCAGAGACGGTGTCGATATAAGGAGTAGCGTTGGTGAAGATAAGGATCTAGTCGAGGAAATTCTGAGAAGAGGGCTTCTCAGTAAAAATAGTTTTTCTGTTTAACGCTTAAACAGTTATTATTTCGTCCTTAAATGTTATGAATTTATTTCGAGCTATATGTGCAAGGAATCCTGCGCTGGGAACAGGCTCATTATTTTTGAAAACCTGTAGGTCATATGTATAACCCGTTATTTTCCCAACGAAGAACGTGTGATCACCATAATCTCGTGCATCTATTACTTTACACTCGATATTGGCGAGGGCTTCCTTTATACTAGGTACTCTAACTGTTTTTGATGGAGTTAACGTGATATTCATTTTTCCTAGTTTTTGTGGCCCTGACTCAGTGCCA
>Ga0256833_1003165_pt1 | contig 11362 bp, 12 predicted proteins | sample 356284metaG_FD_190535 | JGI IMG/M metagenome (GOLD analysis project Ga0256833, IMG submission 190535) | Hydrothermal vent microbial communities from Mid Atlantic Ridge, Atlantic Ocean - 356-284 | ecosystem: Environmental > Aquatic > Marine > Hydrothermal vents | place: Atlantic Ocean: Mid...
GAACAAAATACAGATATATACAATTCATCAATTGACGAGATGGAAGAACTCTGGCAAAAAGCAAAGAAGGTTAAGGGATAAATTAAAAAGTTGCTTTTTGAGAAAGTGTTAATGAACTGCTCCACCCTTACAAACGGAGCTTATGGCAGGAAATAACCTTCCATCGAATTTTTGTTCTACGCTCACAATTGACACCTGTCAATAACAACGCCTTACGGCGTCTCTCTGTATCCCCTCCCGAAACAGCCGGAGTCTTAAAGCGTTTTTTTAGTAAAAAAAGGGGCAAAAAATCAAAAAAATTACCAAAACAATATTTAAATATGTTATAATTTAATTCTCTGCGTCAAAGAGGTGTTTAAATAAAGCCCTGGGTTTTGTATCCAGGGCTTTCGGTTTTTCTCTCCTGCTGTGATTATTTTTTGTTACAATGTTCATGTTCCATCCTATTTTTTAAATTCTGAAATTTAGAAAAACAATATCTTTTTTATTTTCATTGACATTCTAAATTTTAGAATTTAGAATATAAGTATGAAAGGGAATGAAATCCTTGTACTTGCAGGTGTAATCTTAGAAAATAATGAATCAGGTTATGAAAGATTGGGAAAGATTTTACGTTTAAGCCCATCACAGGTTTTCAATGCCACAAACTCTCTATCCCATAGAAAATTGATTAAAAAGACAAAATACAACAACACAGTTAAGTTTGAGCCTTTAAAAACAAACTGCTTTGAATTCTTCATCCACTGTTTAAAATATGTGTTCCCTCTAAAAATTCAGGCAAAAGCCTTCGGTATTCAAACTTTAAACATCAATGACAAAACAGTTAATCTTTATGGCACAGACATCTATGTATGGCCTTATGAAAAGGGAGATGTTTTTGGCACAGCAATAGTCCCTATTCACAAAAATATCCCTGTATTAAGTTTGAAAAAAATGGGTTATTATAATTTTTTTATTGCTCTTGATATGTTAAGAAGCGGGAACCCAAGAAATGTAAAAGAAGGGATAAAATACATAAGTAAAGTTTTAGGATTAAAAAATGAATGAATTTCAGGAAAGATTGATCTCTTTTGTAAAAGATTTTCAAGAAATTATGGATAAAATCGTTTTTGTGGGAGGAGCAACCCTTTTATTCTATATTGATAAAGATTTAAAAGGTATCCCGGATATAAGATTTACCGAAGACATTGATATTGCAATTAACATAAAAACAAAATCAGAGTATTACAAAATACAGGAACTGCTTAAATCAAAAGGGTATAAAGAGGTTGCGGATTCAAACATAATAAGCAGATTTAGAAATAAAGATATAGTAATTGATATAATTCCAATTGAAGAAAAAATACTGGGATTTACCAATAGATGGTATAAAAGAGGGTTTGACAAAACAATGATAATTGAAATTGGCGACAGAGAAAAACACAAAATAAAGATATTATCCCCTCCCTACTTCCTTGCTTCAAAATTAGAAGCATTCTTTTCAAGGGGGATTAAAGACCCTTATATCAGCCAGGACCTTGATGATATTGTATTTATTCTAAATGTCAGAAAAAATATTAAAAAGGAAGTTTTAGAATCAAATGATCTTGAATTACAGAAATTTATCTCAACGGGAATGAAAAAGATATTAACAAATCAAAAAGTTAAAGATTTTATACAAAGCTGTTTTTACAATCAGCCTGAAAGGGCAAACACAATATTTAACCGAATAAAAACCATAATAAAAATTTCAATAAATGAAAATGAGGAAGAATATGAATAAAAAAGTATTGCTTGCAATGAGCGGGGGAGTTGATTCCGGGGTATCGGCCTATCTCCTTAAAGAAAAGGGATTTTATGTTGAAGGCATAACCCTTGTTTTCCATTCAGATATTGAAACCGCAAGGTGCAATTTAAAGATTTGCTGTTCATCTCAGGATACAATTGATGCAAAAGAGTTGTGTGAAAAATCAGGGATTAAACACACAACACTTCACCTTGAAAAAGAATTTGAAAGATTGATAGTTCAACCGTTTTTAGACGATTATTACCTTGGAATTACTCCAAACCCCTGCGGATGGTGTAACAGGTTTTTAAAGATAGGTTTTCTTGTTGATTATGCAATTGAAAATGGATTTGACTTCCTTGCAACAGGCCATTATGCAAGGCAGATAGACGGATTTCTTTTCAGAGGTGTGGACAAAGCAAAGGATCAGAGTTATTTCCTTTCAATGGTTAAGAAGAAACACATTGAGAGAATCCTTTTCCCCCTTGGAGAATTTACAAAAGAGAAAACAAGGGATTACGCAAGAAGATTAGGGTTAAAGATTGCAGACAAAAAGGAAAGTCAGGAATTGTGCTTTACAGGGGGTAAAAAACCTGGGGAGTTTGCAGCGGGAAAGATCCCTTTGAAAAAGGGATTTATCAAGCACATTAGCGGTGCCATATTAGGCTATCACAATGGATTGGCAAACTATACAATAGGGCAGAGAAAAGGGCTTGGCATCTCATGGAAAGAACCCCTTTATGTTGTAAAACTTGATTTTAGAACAAACACGGTTTTTGTGGGAGAAAAGGAATTTCTTGAAAAAACAAAAGTTCTGATTAGAAACTTCAACCTCATTGGAGAGTTCGGGGAAAATATGTCTGCATCAATAAGATACAATCAAAAACCTCAACCACTTGAAGAAGTTAAAAAATTAAGGGACAATGAATATGAGTTTAAGTTTGTAAAATCTGTAACAGGGGTTGCACCGGGGCAATTGCTTGTGGTTTACAATGGGGAAATGGTTGTTGGAGGGGGGATAATAAGTGGATAAACTCTCTTACCTTGTTGATGTTGAATCAATTGACAGAAAAAATGCAAATGTTTCATTAAATATCTTTGTTAACGAGAAGGTGGCACTTAAAACATTGCATCTTGAAATAACATTCCCTTCAACAATGGTAAACACAGTTAAAAAAAAGGTGGGGCTTGAAAATCCTGACGAAGACCTGAGAGATTGCCTGTTGATGATATTCAGAGATTGCCAGAATATTGTGAATGACATAACCATGAACGAAAGGGAGATCATATCTTTAACTGAATGCAAAATGGGAACAAAAAAACTTTCAACCCTGGGAAAACCTTACGACACAAGGGACATAGTTTACAAAAACATATTGAGAGCCATCAATACCCTCCAAAAAACAAAGTTCAGCATGCTTATTTACAAAAAGATACTTAAACTTTTCATTAACACTTCAATTATTGAAGAGTTTGTCGACTTTTGCATTGAAAACAAAGAGTTTGAGGAATTAAAACCTTACCTGATATATCCATTTAAATTAAAAGGTTTTAAGGAAAAAACTCTCTTAAAAATGGGGAATATCGGGCTTTACTTTGAGGACTTTGAAACAGCAGAGAGGTTATTTAGCCTTGTCCTTTTAAATAACCCGTCAAACCCCTATGCTTTAATAGGCAAAGCCCAATGCCTCTACCAGCAGGGGGACGAAAATTTTTTAATGTATCTTAAAAAGGCTTACCATTTTAACAAAAAAATCACTGTTGATGTTGTCACAAAAAGGTTTAATTTCAGAAAAAAAGACTGTTCTTTATTTGATGTTATCAGTTTGAAAGATGCAATGGAGATTGTAAATATACCACCTGAAGCAATGGAAAACCTCGAAAGATTTTCTATTCCCTACAGGTTTGAATCTGCAAAGGGAAGCATTTATTTTATAAAGACAGAATTGATGGCATGGAAAGAGACAATGGATTCTCTGCAGATTATTTCAAAAAGATTTGGTTAAACTCAGTTTTACTCTATTTCAACGGGAACAAGGTAATAACCTTTTACGACATAGGGGAGGGTAAGAATATCAACAGAGTAATACTCCTTCCACCTGTTTGTTTTCGGAATGTAACCTGCCTGTGTTTTTATCGTGTCAACTATTGACCCCGGCAGATCAGACTGGACGGTCTCTCCCATAAAAACAGCATTTGTGTTACCTGCAAGAGAAACATAAACTTTGTTATTTCTTAAATACATGTTCACAAGCCTGATAAAACCGTCAAGGGTTTCTATCCTCCTTGCAAGCACCTTTGACTGTTTTTCCATTATTGAAAAACCGTCTCCAATCTCAATGTAATACTTACCCGGTTTAATATTTTCTGGTACCTGAACAATAACATTCTTAATAAAGATATCCCTTTGAAATGGCTTTAAGTAAACCTGAAGGTGAACACTTTTCCCCCTTTTGACTCTTGTGGACGATGCCTTGATTTTAAGAATCTGAGCAAGCCTTAAGTTTTCTGTATAGTTAAGGTCGACAGATATCCCATCGATCCTTGCTTTTACAAATGGATTCTGAACAACTGCTGCCACGAGAGAAGCGATTTGTAAAGACGCAGATTGCACATTAACCCCGGATATAAAAGAGTTAAGTACAATGTCAGGATACCCCTTTATCTTGATCTTCCCCTTGAGGTTAAAAGTTGAGAACCCGATTGTTTTGGTTGCAGTCATCAAAACCTGAGAAAAAACAAGGTTGACCAGAAATGGGGTAAGCAGAGGTTGTTCGGCCACCTCAATTGAATACTGCTTTGTCTCCCCTTTAAAATTTATCTTTACATTTACGGGTATCATGTAAGCCTTTTTACCCTTTATCCCAAGGATTGCAGAACTTCTGTCTTCAACCAGAGCCCCTATTTCACGGCCGATTATTCCAATTTTGTTTGAAGATTTGTAGGATGGATAAACTGCGAGGATCTGTGCTGAATGTATCGGGATTGAAACACGGCCAAGCCCAAACATTGGGTGACCAAAGGCAAGTATATAATTGTTTCTAACATAGGTGATGGTTCCAATAGCGTAAAGATTTAAATCCCCTCTGGTTAAAGCAACGGCAATTGCACCCCCCTGTTTTGGGTCTGTGTAAAACCTGTCATCTACCCCGCCTGTATTTGAGGAAGAAAAAGGGAGACTTGAAAAGCCTGTTGAAACAAAATGGTTTAGGGAAAAAAACCTTTTGATGCTTTCAGGTAAAAAATTTTTTTCCTCTGGATTTATAATGTTATTAATGTCAGGTACATTTTCGAACATTATGTTTTCTTTATCTCCACTTGAATACACATCAATCACATCAAGCATGTCTTCAATTGGAGTAAGCCCCCCTATCGGCTCTTTCCCGTACTGCCATCCAAAGGAAACCGCACCTGCAAGTTTTCCGTCAATGAAAACGGGGCTTCCACTCATACCTGCAATTATTCCGGCTTTATCAACATGGGGACCGCTGCACTTTATTAAAACCCTGTTTTCTCCTGCCATCATGTTCTTTAAAACCCCAAGAACCTCAACATTAAACTTTTCAATCCTTTTCCCTGAAAACACAGTCAATCCGTAACCTTTCATTCCTGGTTTTAATGAAGTGGAGTATATAAAATCCTGAGAAAAAACCGAAAATACAATAAAAAAAACAGGTATCACAAGAAATTTTCTCACTTTTCATCTCCTTTCAAAGAATATGCAACCTTTAGTCCTTTATCAATTGTTATCCGTTGAACATCAGTCAGAGAAAAGTACAAACCATCTGTATGTCCGTCAACACTCTTATCAAACAGGTCTATTTCAACACTTTTCCCCTTGAAAAATTTTAAATCCCCTCTTTTTTGATGAGTTCCTTTCTTTACAGCGTTAAACAGAGGGATTCTTTTAAAAACAGACACATTCTCCACCACCAGCACATTAAAAAAGCCATCATCTATCCTGGCTCCGGGGATGATTTTAATTCCCCTTCCGTAATACTCACCGTTTGAAACAACAACCAACAAAAGATCTCCTTTTACTTTTAACACTCCATCTATTCTTACCTTTGCCTTAAATCCTCTATAAAAAAGTATTTTTCTCATAGCAGCCCTGGTGTAAGGGTCATCCGTATTTCTCATCCTTTCAGCCAGTTTTGTAACTGAGCCATCAAAGCCTATCCCACAGTTATTGACGAATACTCTCCCGTTTATTTTGCCATAATCAACGGTTTTTGTTAGGTACTTTTCCTTGAGAAATATGTCAACAAGCAATTTCAGATCATCGGGGAGTTTTAAGGATCTCGCAAAATCATTGCCAATTCCCAGAGGCAACACAAAAATATGTGCATCTGATTTTTTTTTCACAATTGAGGTGGCACACTCGTTTATGGTGCCGTCACCCCCACAGACCAGTATCTTTTTTATACCTTTTTCAAGAAAAAAATCTGTTATAGCAATGCCATCAGATGCCTTTCTTGTTTCAACCCATACAAAACGACTGTCACTTTCAACCAATCTTTTCTTTAAGTAATCTCTGAATGCCCTGGCCTTACCCCTGCCTGAAAAGGGATTAAAAACAACTCCAAAATCCATGTTACATCCTGTCAGGCAACCTCATTCCAAGCAATTCTGCCCCGCTTTTTAAGGTAATCAAGGTTAACTTCACAAGGGTTTTTCTAAAAGAGGATACCTCTTTGTTCTCACCAATCACTCTGCAATTATGGTAAAAAGTGGTAAAAGACCTGGTCAATTCAAGCAGATAATTGGCAATAAAATGGCTTTTTCTGTTTCTGTATGCTATGTCAATGATTTCAGAGAACTCGAATAGTTTTTTTACCAGCAAAACCTCTGAGTTATGAGTAAAATTGGGGACAAATCCCTCTTCAACCTCTCTTGCGTTTCTCAATATCCCATTGCATCTCACATAGGAGTAAGCAATGTATGGACCGGAATCTCCATCGAGGTTTAAAACCTCTTCCCAGGAAAAATGAACATCTTTTATTCTATCGTTTTTGAGGTCGTTGAAAATGATGGCACCAACACCAAGTACTTCTGCTATCTCTTCCCTTTCCTTTTCTTTTAGATCCGGGTTTTTCTCCTTCATTATCTTTCTTATCCTGTCCACCGACTCATCAAGTACATCTTCAAGAAAGATCACCTTTCCTTTTCTGGTTGACATTTTACCGTCTTTAAAGCGATATAGGCCAAACTCAATATGTTCAAGGTTCCTGGCCCACTCAAACCCGGAGATCTCAAGCACCTTGAAAAACTGCCTAAAGTGCAACCTCTGTTCAGAACCCACAACATACAGCATTTTATCAAAATTAAACCTTTCCTTACGGTAAATTGCAGCGGCGATGTCTCTGGTTGCATAGAGAGTGCTTCCATCGGATTTTTTTATTAAACAGGGAGGCATATTGTAATCATCAAGTTTGACAACAAGAGCGTTTTCACTTACTTCAAGGAGGCCTTTCTGTTCCAGTAAGTTAACAACTGACTCAATTTTCCCGGAATAAAAAGACTCTCCTATAACCTGGTCAAATTCCACATTTAACCTTTTGTATGTTTTCTCAAACTCTTTCAAAGAATGTTTCCTGAATTTTTTCCACAACTCCCTTTCAAGTTCTTCACCACTTTCAAGCCTTGCAAAAGCCTCCCTTGCCTTATCCTCCAATGACGGGTCTTTTTCTGCCTCTTTGTGAAATCTGACATAGAGAGAAAACATGTGCTTAACAGGGTCTTTTTTGAACTCTTTTTCATCTCCCCACAGTTTGTATGCTATAATCAACTTCCCAAATTGAGTGCCCCAGTCTCCAACATGATTTATTCCGATTACATTTGCTCCAAGTGCTTTAAAGAGATTTCTCAAAAAATTACCGATAACTGTACTCCTCAAATGACCGATGCTGAAAGGCTTTGCGATGTTTGGTGAGGAAAATTCAACGATAATGGTTTTACCCTTCAATATATCAGTTTTAAAAAAATCATCTCCCCTTTCTTTAACCCTTTGAACAAGCGATTCAAACATCCATTCAGGGGAAACATGAAAATTCACATAGCCACCCACAACTTCTATTTTTTCAATTTCGTGAAGAGGGTTTGATTCAAAGTAATCTTTTATCATTTTACCTATATTCACAGGAGGAAGTTTGAAATCTTTTGCATAGCGGAAAACAGGGAAGGCTATATCTCCGAATTTGATATTGTCAGGTTTTTTAAACTGAGCGATTATTTCTTCCCTTTCAGGGTCAATACCATTCTCCTTTAAAAAATCAACAATTGATTCAGCTAACCTGTTTCTTAATTCAAGCATCAAGCCTCCTTTAGATGTCCAGTGTAATTCATCATAATCATTCTCGGCGGAAATCTGTTACTGATCTCAAAAAAGTTTATGCAGGCATTGGATTGTTCAAACCTAAAAGCCCTGTTGATTGAGATTCCAAGAAGATGGCATATAATAGCCCTGTTCACCCCTCCATGGCCAAACAGGACTATGGTTCTATCATTTTCTGGAGAAGATAATATCCTTTTTAAATCACCTTCAACTCTGTTATAAACATCAAATAGAGATTCGCCGCCCGGTGCTTTGAAATCTGCATCAAGCAACCATTTTCTTAAACTTTCCCCTTCATTTTCAACCAGAAAATGCCAGTTTTTGCCCTCCCAATCTCCGCAATCAACCTCATAAAATTTTTCAAGTACAATTATCTCTTTGCCCTTTTTCATTGCAAGAGGGTGGGCTGTTTGAATAACCCTGTTTAAAGGGCTTGAATAAATCTCGTCAACACAAATATTTTCAAAAAAATCAGCAATTAGCCCGGCCTGTGACAATCCTTCACTATTTAAACCGTTATCTGTAACGCCCTGAAAGATATGTTCTTTGTTAAATTGTGTCTGTGCATGGCGAACAAGGTAAAACTTTATCAAAGGACTGATTCCTCAATCCACTTTAAAAAGTTTCTACTTCCCTTTTCTATTGGAAAGGCAAGAATTTCGGGTATCTCGTAATTATGAAGTTCTATTATTGTCTTTTCTATTTCCCGGTAATTATTCTGGGTTGATTTTATTATCAGGAGGTATTCCTCGTCATCCCAGACTTTTCCCTTAAAGCGATAGATTGAACGGATAGAGGGTATAATATTCACGCAGGCAGCAACTTTTTTATTAACGAGTGCGTCTGCTATAACGACTGCCTGTTCTTCTGACCCAACAGTGGTCATTACAAGCATATACTTTTTCTTTTTTGTACTCATCCTTCCTCCTGTCCAGATTATTTTATTTAGAAACAAAAAATTAGTCAATAAGAATTTAGGTACTGCATACCTTGTACTTTTGTTTTGAGTTGAAGATAGTTCTCAGATTTTAGGTGCTGGGTTTCACTCTTGCATCATGTCCACAAGTTTAAAGAGTGGAATACATTTAACGCATAAATTTGAAAAAGTATATAAAAGATTTTAAATTTTTGTGTGGGCTTCCGGATAGCATCGCTATATCAATGCAGAACAAAATCTCTCCTTTTCCCGAGATAAATAACACCTTATCTTTCAAAATAGAATTGATACTTTTATAAAAAACAAACCTGCCAGCCCTTTCAAACTCTTTTTTGACTTTTTCTGGAAGTTTAATATGTTCTGGCAAAAGAATGAAAACCTTTTCATTAAACTTATTAAACATATCCTGAATCAAAGTAAACATGCAGGAAGAGCATGTCTCCCCGTTTAGAGGATAAATAAAATAGATTCCCTTTTCAAACTTAAATTTTTTATCATTAATCTTAACAAGGTTTTCAATTTTGATACTGTGTTTCAATCTTTCAAGTTTTATAAAGAGCAGTATGTTAACAAGCAGAGCAATAAGAGCAATTACAGAAACAATAAATCGTCTTTTCTCATTCATTTTCACCTCAGGTCTTTCTGGAGTGCCTTTCTAACATTGTAAACTCTTATTATCCTTAAATCCTCTTCATCTCCTTCAATAATGTCATCTTCGTATAAAACCCCATTACCGAATGCTCCCACTCTGTTTCCTTCTCTGAAGGTTTTTTCTAATTTGTATTCAATTAAAAGTTTTAAAGAGTTTTTGTCAAATACATCAAGATAACTCTGGTGTCCAATCCTCTCTCCCCACCTTACATAGAGGTATTTATCGTCAATACCGACGGTTTGAACCTCACACACCCCCTTTAATAGTTTGTAATACTCTTCAACGCCCATCATGTGGTGAACACCCTGCTTTCTGTCATCAGCCATTTTGAATAATTCAGGTTTTACTTTTTTAGACTGAATGATTTTTAAAGAATCAGAGTCAAGTTTATAGATAATGTATCTACCCATGTGGATGGCGAAAAATGTATTTGATGTTTCATCGTATAAGGATTTATAAAATCTGAAAAACTCCATCATGGAAGAGTCTTCCCAGGCTGTTTTTAATTTCAATTTTTTATTTATAGCCACTTTTTTGTTATTTTTTAATAAAACAAAGCCTTCTTTATGAAGAAAATATATTATTTTTTCGCCATTTTGTGAGATCCACAATAAGCCCATTCCAAGACACAAACCATTTGTGGCATTTTTTAAGAAAGTGCAGTTATAATCCAATTTAACTGCTTTGCAGAAATCAATCACAAAAAAGAAGTCTGGATAAAAGATCATACCCAGGGTTGATTGAAACCCCCCAGGTGCCTGAGGATTTTTTACCAGGTATTTTTTCAATAATTTTCCTTCTTTTGAGACAAAGTAAAATCCTTTTCTTTTTCCAAAAACGAAAAAATCTTTGTACTGATTGTAGTAAAGATAGAATTTTGGAAAGGTTAGTTCTGGATTGGTGATTTTTATTTTTTTTTCAGGTGTTAAAAGTTTTAAAGGTTTAATCTTTGTTTCTGCATACACTTTTATAGAAAATAAAATCAAAGAAAACAAAACTATTAGTTTGTTTTTACTCATTTTGGATTTCATTTCTCCCTCCAGAAAAGGGAGAGATTATCTCTCCCTTGAGAAATGTCTAACCCTCAATTTCTATTACAACACACATCCCATCCGGTACAGGGCATGGGTTATCACAATCAATGCAAAATAACATTTTCCAATCAATATCATCTGGAGGCAAAGCATAGGCATTTTGAGAGAATAAATTTCCTTTTGTAAAACCCATCCCGGTTAGCAGCAAGAAGGCAAGAGAAAGGCCAATTACACTTTTTTCAAGGTAATCAATCAACTTTTTCATTTTATCCCTCCTTCATTTGGGAGTTTAAAGAGATAACCGGTTATCCTTTAAAAAGAAAAAATCCTGTCCTTATTATCTCTCTCTCTTATGTCAAGAAAAAAAATTAAAAAAGTAATAAAAAAGGTGCCCCTTGCCCAGTACCCAACATCCCGCACCTGAATTATGTTATAATTTTAAAAAACACTTTAAGGAGCACACCTATGAAGAAACTTCCAATAGGGTTAAACAGTTTCAGGGACATAGTTAAAGGAAATTACATATATGCTGACAAAACAAAGCACCTTTTCCAGATGGTTGAAAATGGTAAGTATTACTTCCTCTCCCGCCCAAGGAGATTTGGTAAAACATTAACAGTTGATGTTTTAATGCACCTTT
>Ga0256833_1003167_pt1 | contig 11360 bp, 13 predicted proteins | sample 356284metaG_FD_190535 | JGI IMG/M metagenome (GOLD analysis project Ga0256833, IMG submission 190535) | Hydrothermal vent microbial communities from Mid Atlantic Ridge, Atlantic Ocean - 356-284 | ecosystem: Environmental > Aquatic > Marine > Hydrothermal vents | place: Atlantic Ocean: Mid...
TATTTTCCTTTGAGTAAGGCCACTCCTTCGTTAGTACTTTATAATCGTAGGACGCCTTAGAAGCTCAGAGGAGGTGTTCCAGCAATTCCGGGAAGAACCCTTGTAATAGGGCTGGATGGTGTGTCATGGCATGTGCTTTACTACCTCTTTGAGAACTCAGCAATGCCCTTCCTACGATCTAAGGTCTCTGAGGAAGGTACTCGGAAAGCAATTATGAGGTCAACTATACCTCCCTGGACGCCACTCGCCTGGAACTCCATAGCGAGTGGTGTGAACCCCGGTAAACACGGCGTATTTAGCTTCCATAAGGTTCGAAAGCTTGAGGATAAATTCGTAACAAGACTTATTACGGGGCATGATGTGAAGTACCCGCGAATCCACGAAATGGCTGCTTTGTTAGGACTTAACGCTATAGCAGTGAACCTTCCTGCATCCTATCCCCCTGAAAGCTCCGTTTGTCGCCCAGGCAAGTGCATAGTTGTTAATGACTGGGCCGCACCTAGCATTAGGGTGTATCCTAAAGAGCTAGAGGAGAAGTACGTGCACTACTTTGCATCAAGTCTAGAGGGGTTAAAGCTAAAAGGCTCTTCACCAAGCGCCATAGAAAGCATAGCAAAAAGGGCGCAGCTATTCAGTGAAGGTGTGTTTAATCTTCTGGCTAATCACGACTGGGACGTAGCGTTCTTAATATTCAGCGAAACGGACTGGGTAATGCATGATAACCCAGAGTTCGTCGCTGGCGAAAAGCTCCTGCCCACGGCCAAAGTATTCAACATAGTTGATGAATTCATAAGGAGATCCAGTAATCTCGCAGACAACATAGTTGTGGTTTCTGACCATGGATTTAATGTTTGTCCATACATGATTAACATTCCTTACTTCCTAGAAAAGGAGGGAGTCATAGATATAACATTTGATGAAGGCATAGAACTTAAAGTAATGGGTATACGCATCCCGCCCAAGTTAATTAAATTCATCAAGAGACGCCGAAGACTGGCCGTTCTAGCCCATAGAATTGTGGGGGCGGTACGGAAAGACTTCATGCATGACAGACACGTTCCTTACTCTAAGGCCAAGGCAATAATGCCTGATGCAGGGATAATTTATTGCGCTCCAGGATGCGAGGACGAAGTACTCACAGCCCTAAGGAAGATACCGGATATAAAGGAAGTAATAAGGAGTAATGACATATATTGGGGACCCTACCTTCACGACGCACCTGACTTCATAGTCGTACCAAATAACGATTACTGCGTAAGCGTGGGTAAGGACAGACCTAAAACACAACGCTGCGCAGCCCACCATCGAGACGGCATAATGATTGCATGGGGTAAGGACGTGGATAAGCTGTCATGGAAGAACGTATTTGAGCCTTGGGACGTCGGAACTTATTTAATCGCGTTAGCTGGCATGCCGATACCTAAGAACGCAGACGGCTTCATACCAGTGAAGGAATATGAGACATTCAATTACCTAGTCAAGTGGCGCATCGCTAAGAAAGCAAGAAGAATTGCAGGAGGAAAATCACTCTAAACAACCCTGCCTACGCCTTTTTGTTCCTGCGGTTGGTTCATTATGGTTTCCCCCAACCCCTCCCAGCTTGGGAGTGTCGGAGCTCGGGTCACCAGCGCACCTGTAAACACTTCGCCTCCCCCATAAACTCAGCCAGCCCCACCCAACAACACTAAAAATCAGGATCAGATACCTACCCTCTGGTCAAGCCTGAAGCATTAATTGTGGAGCCGCCGGCGGGATTCGAACCCGCGACCACCGGCTTACAAGGCCGGCGCTCTACCTGCTGAGCTACGGCGGCCCATTATTTTCTATGGATTGTGGGTTTTTAGGCGTTAAGTCCGTAGTTATGTTTTCCCAGGTAGACGTTTTGCTTGTATAAATGATACTAGTTCTATGAGTACCTTTGCCGCTAGGAATGACGTTATGTCTGACGTGTCGACTAGTGGATTCACCTCAACTACGTCCGCGCCCACGATCCTTTCGTCCACTAAGCGCCATAGTATGTCAAGTAGTTGTGTTGGTGTTATGCCCTCCGGCTCGGGAGTGGCTACGCCTGGCGCGTATGCCGGGTCCATGACGTCCACGTCTATGGAGAAGTAGATTTCAGTGCAGTGGTGTGTGAGATCCTTCACCTTGTTGGTGACCTCCCTTATGCTCTTACGTGTGAGGTCGAAGCTCGTTAGGTACTTAACGCCTAGTTTCCGGGCGTCCTCAACCTCATTCTTAGATGCTGCCCTCGCACCTATCACCAGTACATTACCGCTTCCAACGATCTCGATTAGCCTGCGTGTTGTGCATGCGTGGCTCCACCTGTACCCTAAGTACTCGGGCCTTAAGTCTAGGTGAGCGTCGAACACGATCACGCAGGGGGCATGACCTAGATGTTGCGTCACCCCGTCGATTACTCCGTACGTGATTATGTGGTCGCCCCCAATGAATACGGGTACCCTTCCTTTCCCTAGTAAGTCGCTTGACACCACAGCCACATTCCTCAACGTGGTGACGGCGTCTCCGTGAGAGACAGTTATGTCTCCCTCATCATAGGGGGGTTGAAGTTCTAGGTCCACGCCACACCTAAAGGAATACGTCTCTAGACTCTGCGATACGAGCCTGATCCTGCTGGGCGCGAATCTGGATCCGCTCCTGAAGCTATTCGTGGAATCGAAGGGCACGCCAACAATACTCACAGGGCTCCGGCTCGGATCCCCATTAATCCCTAAGAATGCGTAAGGTCTCCTAATCAAGTATAGTTCACTCAGCATCATTACCGCCGAGCTCTAAAGAATTAAAACCCTTAATTAAGGTATGGAGGGGTTAAGTATATTGAGTGCTGAAGCAGGGGAGGATAAGTACGAGGAACTTATGGAGTTAGCGAAGAGACGGGGGTTCTTCTGGCAGTCCTTCGAGATATACGGAGGCGTTTCAGGGTTCTACGACTTAGGCCCTCTAGGCACTTTAATGAAGAGAAATATCGTAGACCTATGGCTTAAGTACTTCGTCCTACGCCACATGGATCTCGCGACAATCATAGAAACACCTGTAATAAACCCCGCCAAGGTATTTGAGGCCAGCGGCCACCTAGAGAGCTTTACTGACCCCATAGTCAAGTGTGAGAAATGCGGCAGTATATTCCGCGCAGACAAACTAATAGAAGAGAAATTGAAGATTAGGGCAGAGGGTAAGAAACCTGAGGAATTAACCCAAATAATAAGAGAAAGAGACTTACGTTGTCCGTCCTGCGGCGGTCCCCTAGGAGAGGTACGTGCGTTTAACTTACTATTCAAGACGACGATAGGGCCTTACGAGGGTAATACGGGCTATTTAAGGCCAGAAACAGCTCAGGGAATGTTTATCTCATTTAAGAGAGTACATACCGTAATGAGGAACAGGCTACCCCTAGGCATAGCACAGATAGGGAGAGTGGCGAGGAATGAGATTTCACCTAGGCAAGGTATGATCAGGTTAAGGGAATTTACGATAGCTGAGATGGAATTCTTCTTCGATCCAGAGAATCCGGGGCAACCACCATTTGAGAGAATTTCAGGCGGCATTAAAAGCAAGCTAAGCATCCTCCGAGCTGAGGACAGACTCAAGGGTGCGGAGAAGCCCTCGCAGTACACAATAGAGGAAGCGATCGAGGAAGGAATAGTCGTGTCACCCTGGATGGCTTACTGGATGGCTGTGTCTAGGGACTTCGTTAAAGAGCTTGGACTAAGCGAGGAGGAAACTTTCTTCGAGGAGAAACTACCGGAGGAGCGAGCACACTACGCAACCCAAACGTTTGACCAGCTAGTTAAGGTAAGCAGGTGGGGATGGGTAGAAGTATCCGGCCACGCATACAGAGGCGACTACGACTTATCAAGGCACCAGAAATACTCTGGTCAAGACCTCACAGTATTCAGAAGATACGAGAAACCCATCAAGAGGAAACTCAAGAAAGTTATGATTAACAAAGCAATCATAGGAAGGGAGCTTGGCTCGAACGCTGTGAAGGTGATCAGCGCACTAAGAGCAATGAATCCCGAGGAGGTTGAGAAACTCCTCGAAACGACTGAGGAGTTCATAGAAATCGAGGGCCACAAAGTACCGAAGAACGCGGTAAAGGTGGTGTTGCAAGAGGAGGTTATACATGGGAAGAAGGTCATACCGCACGTAGTGGAGCCATCCTTCGGCATAGAGAGGTTAGTCTTTGTAGCCTTAGATAAAGCCTACACTAAGGAGGGGGACAGGGTAGTGCTGAGGCTACCACCTAAGATAGCCCCAATAAAGGTGGCAGTATTCCCACTAGTCACCAATGACGAGGAAATAGTAGGGATTGCTAGGGAGATATATGAGGGATTCTTGGAGGCAGGGATAGCTGCACTTTACGACACTAGCGGAGCTATCGGCAGGAGGTACTATAGGGCAGATGAGATAGGCGTGCCCTACGCCATTACCGTTGATCACAGGTCGAAGGAGGATCACACAGTAACCATAAGGTATAGGGACACGCGAGAACAGATAAGGATCCGTATCAGCGACGTCGTGACGTGGGTCACTGAAAGAGTGCGCTAGCGCTTCTTCCCAACTGAAAATCTATCCGTGAATCAGGGGCATAACACCTTCGGGGTACCCGCCTCAGCAATGCTTAAGCCTAACCATGACATCATGCCTGAGGAAGGAAAGATAATAAGCCTCCGTAACGAATTCAATCATGCCGAGGTGTCAACCCTGAGCGAAGGGGAGGAGAAACCACAGAAGAAGAGGGATATAAAGCAATTGGTGGCGGTCATACCGCCCGCATCACAATTAATGCGTAGGGAAGAACCTAAAGTAAGGGAGAAACGCATACGTGTTAGGCTGAAGGACAACATCCAGCCCGACGAGCTCCACCTATCCCCCAGTCTCGCCAAATTCATAGGCGTTAAGGAGAGGGTGGAGCTATCCGTGCCAGGCAAGAAAAGAATGTCGTTTAAGCCGGTCCTAAACGAATCCGTACCTGAAAACGAGGTTTGGGTTAATACGGAGGTAATGCGTGAGAGGGGGGTGGCCGATAACAGCCTAGCCACCGTGAGGGGTGCGTGAGTGGAGGATTCATTACTATTTAAAAACATTGAAGACTTAACAATCAAGCGTGATAGGCTTCTCAAAAAACTAAGGAAAAGAGTAGATGCACTTAAAGGTAACACGGATTACGAGAAGTTAAAGTTGACGCTGAAGGAGGCAAGTCGCTTACGTAAAGCATTACTCAGAACATTAAGCAAAGTAAAGCAGAACAGTGTAGGTGAAGAATATAGAGAATTAATTAACACCCTGCTGGAGTTCTCGCTGTTAGTGACGGTGGAAGAGGAGCTTGAAGTCCTCCAAGAGATCAAACAGAAACTGAACGCAGTAGCCACAGGTAAGAACGAACTTAACTTTATTGAGCAGGAGATAACCAGTGTTGAAGACCTAAAGGAGAGGCTTGAAGAGGTTCTCGACCTGCGAAGCCGAAGCTAGACTAGTATTGCCTACCTTAAGTTGAGCAATCTAACGACCTGCGGCAAATCTCAACTCTTAACTCCTCAACCCTCGTCAAGTTAGTAACCAAACAATTAAATAGCTTTACCTGGAAATGCAAGTGGGCAGAAAGAGTCATGGCGGAGGAGGCAATCCGGCTCGATGAAGGAGGGATGGGGGAACGGGAAAGCATAGCTGAGTCACAGATAATGGAGCAATTAATGGACATGATGCGCAACGTCGCTGACGAGTATAGGGAGCTACTCTACATGTTCAAAGACTTGGATGAGGGTAAGAACGTCGCTGTGGAGAGAAGGTATAAGAAGATTAGGTCTGTGAAGGACTCCGTCGAGGAAGCCGGGATAAAGCTCATGGAGTACGTCATTCGGGTGTCGCCAACACTGACCTTTAAGGACGTGTATGTTACCATTATTCAGGACTTAGTTCGAGCTGCTGAGCACGGTGAGGCAGCCGCCTATAGGAACCTGCTGTTAAGTAACAAGGAGTTTAAGAGGCTACCCGACACCCTCTACGCAATACTCGACGCGATCTTGAGAAAACTGATAGAGATGGTGGAAACGAATTCTGAAATGTTAATGAAAGTAAGTACGAACCACAAGCAGGTTGGGGAACTCTACCTAAAGCTAATGAAGGAGGAGAACTCCGTTGATGAGCTGTACAGGGAGAGCGGATTGAAAACAATAAGGAACTACAGTAATGATGTTGGGACGCTGATATTAATAAAGGAGCTGTTCGATAAGCTTGAGGACGCAGCCGATATCCTCAAGAGGGTGGGGACCTATATCAGGTACATATCCCTACACCGCTGAAAGTGTTAGAATCTGTGCCCCTGTGCGGGCCCACCTAATAGGGTCGAAGTCGGTAGTATTTAACGTAAATAAGGCTCGATGCCTCTTCAGTAAAGGTTATTTTGGCAAACCCGTCGGCATTAGGAAGCCCAAGACAACCGACATAGGTAGACCAATAGAGTTATCGTTGCTCGAGACCATGTACCTTACCGAGGCAGGAGTGCTTGAGGTGTTTAGGGAAGGAACAAAGATCAGCGCTCAGGAGCTGAGGGCCTTCGCGCGGGAAATGATTAAAGACTTTGATGTACTCTACAGCGCGTATAAGGAGCTAAGAGACGCAGGCTTCATAGTGCGTTCAGCACTGAAGTACGGCGCTGACTTCGCCGTTTATAAGGCAATGCCGGGCGTTGAGCACGCCCCCTACCTGGTCAAGGTGCTTGATTATGACCAGCTAATAGATCCTGGCGACCTGATAGGGTGGGGTCGATTATCACATAGTGTGAGGAAGGAGCTACTCCTAACCGTCACATACCCTTCAGGCACTAGGTCTTACATAACTTTTAAATGGTTGAAGCCGTAGTAAAATCGTGAGCATCTTCATTAGTTCAACCGGTGATTAGCGTTGGCTCCGCAGGGAAGGCAACCAGACCACGAACGCAGGTACAGGCCCCGCTACCATGACCATGAGAGGCGCTATGGAAGGCGAATGTATGAGGGGCGCCCAATGCTGGATAAGCGTGAGAAGCGCCGCGACCTGAGGCCAATGCCACTCAAGGACAAGTGTAACCCGTTATGCCCATTCTTCAAATGCTCAAAAAATGCCTTAGTTACGGTTAACAAGGTGGTTAAGGGCCACGTGCAGAAGGCAGCAATGTGCAGATGGATAGGCGATCAGTGCTTGGGCGCGAGCTGTCAGTTCGCTTACTGCGAAAGGAAAGCGTTGCTTCCGGACGGTAGGTGTGCCTTCGCGGTAAAGTTCCGTGAGAGCGGGGACGACTTCCTAAAAGAGCTTGAGAAGGACGAGGTTAATGAGAAGGTGAGGAGTCTTCTAAGCAGAAGAGTCGGGCGCAGAGAGGAGTTTCTGGAGTAGAGCCAGACCAGCGATCATAGAGGTTGTTGCTCATCCCGGCGGCGTCTAAGGCTTTACCAACAACGAAATCTATTAATTCCTCAACCCTACTATGGCGCGTATAGAAAGCGGGGCAAGCAGGTAGTATTATGGCCCCTGCTATTGATGCCTTCAGCATGTTATAAATATCTATAGTTGAGAGCGGGGTCTCCCTAATTAACAGTATTAGCTTACGTCGCAACCTCAACGCGTTACAAGCGACCCTAGTTGCTAGGTTATCCTGCCTCGAATTAGCTATATCCGACAGGGTCCGTAAGGAGCACGGCGCCACGAAAACGACGTCGAGGATAAAGGATGAGGAGGAGAGAGGAGATGAAAGATCCCCATCGAAGAAGACTCCTTTGCTCCTCCTTTTAAGGTACCTGATTAGGTTGTCCACGCATAGACACTCATGTTTAATCACGGTTAGCGCGGGTTCAGTTAAGATGACGTAAACTTCATGATTCATTGAGGAGAGCACATCAACTAGCCTAACCCCGTAAACTATGCCACTGGCCCCCGTGATTATGACGGCGACACGCAAAGGCTTAACTCACCAGCCTTAATTTCCGTTAAGGACATAATATTTAATGGGCATGTGATGAGACTCGAAAGGTATGATTAAAAAGATGATGGACCCACGCAGGTCTGATGCCCGCGCTTAGGTTAACTCAACTTCCTCGCCTGGATTCAGGATAACTACCTTAACTTCAGGGGCTAGCTCAGCAACCTCGTTTTTGAAGTCCTCTGGCTCGCCCCAGAGGACTGGGAAGGTACCGTAGTGCATTGGGATAGCGTACTTGGGCTTTATCAGTTCCACAGCCTTGGCCGCCTCCTTAGGCCCCATAGTGTAGTGCCCGCCTATGGGTAGTAACGCAACCAAGGGCTTGTAGAGTTCGCCCACAAGCTTCATGTCGTAAGTCAATCCGGTATCGCCGGCATGGTACACCGTCTCGCCTTCCCTACCGAACACCACGCCTGTCGGTGACCCGCTACTGCTTGAGTGTGTTGCAGTCGTCAAAACTACGAAGAAGCCATCACCTAATTGTATGGGTCCCCCGATGTTCCCGTCAATGACCCTGTTAGGGTCACTCAACTCCTCAGCTATTTGATTAGCTATCTCAAATATCGCGACAGCCTTAGTCTTCTTGTAGAGCTTCAGTAATTCCACAGCATTACCTATGTGGTCACCATGGTCGTGAGTCACTAGAATGTAGTCAGGCTCAACGCCTAACTCACTTAGGTTCTTAACAGGTGACTTGGGGTTGGTGATCCAAGGATCCACTAGGAAGACCTTACCTCCCATATTAACTGCGAAGGCCGAATGACCAAACCACTTAACTTTAACCATTGGTATACACCCCAGATATCTATTAAGTGCACGGCCATAAAGTATTAACTCAGACGTGGTGAGGGGATCAATAGTATTAAACTTTAGCCACACTAATTAAGTGGTCAAGACATATGGACACAGAGGAAATCAACAATGTAGTCAAGTACTACGTTAAGGCAGGTGAGATAGCCTACAGAGTTAAGAAAAACGTCAGGAAACTAGTGAAACCGGGAGTAAAGATTATTGAGATTGCTGAGTCAATAGAGAGGGAAATCAAAGAATTGGGGGGCTTCCCAGCATTTCCCGTAAATATCTCAATAAATGAAGTGGCAGCCCATAGAACCCCCTACATAGATGACGCCGAAGTCGTCCCGGATGCGTCAGCAGTTAAGGTCGATATAGGGGTGCACGTTAATGGTTATATAGCAGATACGGCCATGACAGTGGTTCTGGACGACAAACTAATACCCCTGGCAGAAGCCGCTCATAACGCCTTAATGAAGGCCTTAAAGGCTGTGAAGCCAGGAGCAAGGTTTAGGGAAGTAGGTAAAGTGGTAGAGAACACCGTTAGGAAAGTGGGGTTCAAGGTAATCAAGAACCTATCAGGCCATAGCCTTGGACGCTACTTAATACACGGCGGTGAGGTAATACCCAACTACAACGATCCTTTCGTCTTGGGGAGGTTCAGGGCAGGCAAGGCATACGCTATAGAGCCATTCGTAACCACGGGTAAAGGTATGGTTAAGGAAGCTAAAGGGAAGATCCAGATATACTCATTGAGAAGAGTGAAGGGTAAGCCGCTAAACGAGTTAGAGCATAAGGTACTTAGCGAGATCATACGCCGATTCAAGACATTGCCTTTCTGCGAGCGGTGGTTAGTTGATGTGAGTCCGGTACCGAACTTACGGGCGTCGTTAACCTCACTAGCACGGAAGGGTTACCTAAATCAGTACCCAGTGCTTGTTGAAGTGGGGGAGGGCTTAGTGGCCCAATTTGAGGAGACCATATTGATAACGCATGATGATGACGTAATAGTGACAACAAACCCCGAAATCCGCTTATAACGGCCGAGTGAATCCTTTAAAAAGGCGTAGAGGGTAAACGAACGAGGACGGAACTGGTGTGGGGAGATGGACGGGAGTAACGACTGGGCATCCACAATACTAGTGCTCCTAATTCTCGGGTCATTCCTACTTAACTTCACAGACATACCGCAGAAAATGCAGTTATGGCGGTACTCATCATACATTAGGAAGAAGATAATCCAACTTACTGAGATAGAGGATGAAAGTAAGAGAAAAGTCATAAAGTACCTCAGCAGGCTCAATGTGGAGAACCCCAGGAAGGTCTTGGAGGGATTCATAGATAACTTCTTCATGATCTCACCGGTTGACATCGAGCCAACAGATATCATACGAAGGATGCGGCACTTAATAAGGATCAGGGACGACTCAATAAGGAAGTATGTGGAGGAAAACCTCCCTAACGCAACCTTAGTTCAGAGGCAGAACGCCGAAGTACTTCTAGAGATCTCATCGGTTCTCACACTCATAAACAAGATCGTCAAGCATTACTTCCAGCTAGGTTTAAAGTATAATAACTGGATACTAATGATGCAGCTTGCCTTAGAATTACAGCAAGTCGTCAGGCTTGCGAAAGCCTATGATGACGCCATGGACTCATTCATGAAGGGGACACCCATAGGTGATGGTGCCGGACCACTAGTGGCGTATTACCTCAAGGGCGATGCAGAACCCGTAGAAATATCAAGGGAAACTGTGTACTACTTAACTGAAATAGAGGGACGAAAGGTATACGTAATAAAGGCTAAGGGTCCAGGCTCTACGGTTGGGTGGCCGGGCGAGGCTGTTGAGAAGATAATTAATGACCTAGGAAGTAGTGTCTCTAGAATAATAACGGTGGACGCGGCACTGAAGTTGGAGAGTGAAAAAACAGGTGAGGTAGCCTACGGTGTGGGTGCGGCCATAGGTGATCCAGGCCCAGAGAAAATAGCTATTGAGAGGGCAGCGACAAAGTATGGGATACCGCTCGACGCGGTAGTCATAAAAATGTCTAACGAGGAAGCAATAAACACCATGACGAAACAGATCTTCGAGGGTGTAAGGAAAGCCATAGAGATCGTTAAGAGGATAATCAAGGAGAAAGTGCCAAAGGATGGGATCGCGGTAGTTGTAGGGATAGGGAACACCGTAGGGATAACTTAACGGGGTGATCCATAATGCTGGACCCCATAACGGTAGTGATTCTGGCTGTCCTTGCATTCATCATAATGTATATGACGGTTTCAGCCATGAAGTCTAGGCAGGAGCCCCTCAAGAGGAAAGTAATAGTAACTCAACTCAAATGTGGTAATTGCGACTACAGTGAAAGGAGGGAATTCAGGGAGGGAGACTACGTAGGTAAGGGGATAGGTGAGTGCCCTAAGTGTGGTGGTAAGTTGTTAGTTGATGCCATTTACTTAGAGGAAGTTGAGGGTGTTCCTGAACTAGGATCCGCAATTAGTATATCCAAGCAGGGTCAACCTCCGAGAAAACGCTAGGAGAACCGGATTTCCGTAAGAGATTGCTTCCTTTACTTACTATCCTTCCCGCAACGC
>Ga0256833_1003169_pt1 | contig 11356 bp, 7 predicted proteins | sample 356284metaG_FD_190535 | JGI IMG/M metagenome (GOLD analysis project Ga0256833, IMG submission 190535) | Hydrothermal vent microbial communities from Mid Atlantic Ridge, Atlantic Ocean - 356-284 | ecosystem: Environmental > Aquatic > Marine > Hydrothermal vents | place: Atlantic Ocean: Mid...
ACTTACTTGTTTTACTTGCAAGTGCTGGTATTTTATTAGAAAAACCATTAAATGTAAAAATAAAAATTAAATTATTTAAAATGTTAAAGAAAGTAGGGCTATCTAAATTTAGAAATTTATTTGTTAGTGAAGATGTAAAAGGAATGAGTGAAGAGATGTATGAGACATTTAAAAATGTTGTTGATGAAGATTTTAGTGAGGTGTTTAAAAATTATAGTGGAAAAGTATTGATTTTTGGTGGGGATAAAGATACTGCAGTACCAAAAGAGGCAATAGAAAAACAGGCTAAATTATTTAATAGAAATTTTATTATGTTAAGTGGTAATCACTATTTTTTTTTAAACAATAAAAAAAACATAAAAAAAATAGAAGAAAAAATAAAAAAAGTATTAATAAGGATAAAAGATGAAAAAAGATAATAGTGCAAACAAAGAAATTATTATAAAAATAGAAGAAGGAATTCAAACTAAAGCATTTGATGAAAATAATGTTATTCATAAAAATGCTTTTGATAGGGTTATAAAACTAATAGAAAATAATTTAGAAAAAGCAAAAATTTATGGCCCAGAAGATAAAGATAAATTTGAAAGAGTCCATAACACTATAACAATTAATGGTGAGAGAGGGGCTGGTAAGACTAGTTTTATGTTAAGTATTCAAAAGCGTTTTTCTAATCACAATGAAATAGAAGTTTTAGGAGTATTGGATCCAACTTTAATTTCTACAAAACAGCATGTTTTTATTCTTTTAATTTCTATGATAGAAGAAAAAGTTAATAAAAAATTTAATGATAAATGTAGAGAAAAAAAATATGACGACAAATATAAAAAATGGAAAAAATCATTAGAAGAGTTAGCAAAAGGACTTAATCAGTTAGATGGAATTGGGACTAATCCGTATGCGCAGGATTTGTGGGATGATAGTGCTCTTGTTATGGCAAAAGGACTTAGTATGGCTAAAGCTGGAAGAGATTTGGAATGGAAGTTTCACAAATTTGTCAATGAAAGTTTAGAAATTTTAAGTGATGAAAATAACAAAAAGAGAGCTTTTTTGCTTTTTATAGATGATATTGATACAGATTTTTCAAAAGGTTGGGATGTTTTAGAAGTATTAAGAAAATATATTACTACTCCTCAAATTATTCCTATTATGGCTGGTAATTTTGAGTTATATGAGAATTTAGTTAGGAATGAAAAAAGTAAATTGTTTAAAGATTTAGTAGCATTTGATGACAAATTATCTAAACTTTCTAATACAATTTTCAAAGAGAAAATTAAATCTTATCAAAGTCAGCTTGATGAATTGACTCAACAGTATTTAATGAAAGTAATGCAACCTATTAATATGATTAATCTTCATAAACTTTATTATTATTTAATATATAAAGATGAAAAAATTTTTGTTGAAGTGGATAATCAGCAAAATAATTGTGAGAAAAATAATAAACTACTATTAAAGAAGTTTATAGAAGATATTCGTAATACTTTTTATAGAATAAAATATCCTGAATATATAGATGTTATTACTCGGTTACCTTTAAGGACTATTTTTCAATGGTTGTATTTTGCAAAAATTTATAAAAATGATAGAAATATAAAAGCATTTTTAGAAGCAAATAAAGATATTTTTATTAATAATTTTTTTAATTTAGGAATAAGTAGTGAGTTTTTTGAAATAATTAAAACAAATTATGCGTTAGATGAATTTACTATTAAATTTATAAAACTTATTTCTTTTGAAGATATAAAAGAATTGAAACCAAATTATAATAATTTAGATTTAAATCTAGCTCTGATGATAGTACCTCAGTTTCTAAATTTACAATCATATTTATATCACAAATTTGAATATGGTATAAAGGTCTCATTGCAATTTTATTTATTAGAAAGATTATTATTATCAAACAAAAATCAATTAAATTTTGAAGAAAACATAAATTTATTAAAAATTAATTCTTATTTAAATTTAAAAAATAGATTAACAAATAGTTTAAAAATTATTTTTAATAAGGATTTTAAAATAAAATTATTTGTACAAATATATAAAAATAAAGATAAAATAAATATTAAAACATTTAAAAGATATTTAAAAAGAAAACAAACGTTAGATAAAATGACAAATATTTTTGAAAATTATTTAAATGATCAAAAAAATAGTAGCAATAAAAACATTAAACCAGAATTAAAAAGTTTCTTAAACTATCTTAAAAAACAAGAAAAAGACGAATATATTCTACTTATAAAGAAAAATTTAATTAGTCTTAATGAATTAGAAACTTTTATAGATAAATTACCTTTATTTGGAATAAAAAATATTAAAGGAACTCAAATTGATTATTTTGCTTCTCCATTAAAAATAATTGCTTTATTTATTGATATATTAAAATATTTAGAATTAGAAAAAGCTTATGGACTAAAGTCTGATAATGAATTATTAGAAAATATAAAAAATATATTATATTCATATGTACACGAGCAAAACTGGATAATAGTTTCTAATTTTAATATTGATGACCAAGAAGATGATGGTGAAGAATTATATCCTGAAACAGAAAAAGAAGATGGAATTTGGAAAGATATTGAAAAAACGGCCGAAGAAATAATTAAATGGTATAAAAACAATCAAGAATTTATTAGTAATTTTGCTGAAAACTTTCATATAATTGAAAGTAGTAGATTTTACTATAATTTTTATAGAAGAATAGAGACATTAACAAATTCTTGTTGTGTTACAACTCTTGATTACATTAAAGTGACACTAAGTATTTTTATAAATGAATTAATAAGTTTATATTTGATTAATAAGAAAGAGAAAACAATAAAACAAATTTCTAGTATACAAAGTATAAAATCATTATATACAAATTTGGAAAAATTAGACCAAAACTATAAACATTATATAAATGTATTTATAAAATGTCCAATTTTTAAAGCTTATTTAGACAATAGTAATATTTCATTAGAAAAACTATTGTTAGTCCAAGGCTAAAAAATGATTTCATTCTCTCAAATATCCCTAAATATTTACCCTTTTGTTGTTTTTTTCTCTTCCAAATGGATAATGAATGAGTATATTAAAACTTTTGATAAAGTAGATGATGAATTCTATAAAGAAATTTTAATGCACGAATATAGAAGAGTTAGAAGAGATTATCCAGACTATATTTATGCCCCTTATTTAGATGAATTTAATAGCTTTGAAGAATTTTTTATAAAAGGGCTTGAAAATTTATCTGATTTTTTTGAATGGAAATTTGATAATTTGTGGATTAAATCACCTGATAAATTCGAAGAGTGGCAAAATATTATCACTTTTATATCTCCTCTTCTTCCAATTAGCTACTTTTTTTATAAACAAGGAATGAATGAGAGGGCTTTTTTTGGTTATTTTAGAAATAAGCACTCTTTATTGTTAGCTTATTATGATGCTTTTGTAGAAAGTGAGATCATAGGAAATATTTGCGAACTTCACATTCATCTAAATGGGACTACTGAGAGTGATAAAATTTGGATTGATGTATTAAAAAGACCTTATGATTTTTATAAAGATTTAAAAAAAGGTTTTTCAAATGAAAGTGTAAAAAGACTTTATCATCAGATTGATATAAATTTAGATGATAATAAATTTTTTAGATATTTATTATTTGCAAGGAGAATTAGGGATTATTTATACTCAAAATATATTGAAGATAATAAAGAATTAATTATTCATCCTAATGAAATTAATGATAATTCAGTATATGATGATAAATTACTTACTTACGTAAATCATCCAATGGAAAGGATATATGAAAGTAAAAATGATTTATTGTTAGAGGGGCTTCTTTATTTTAGAATATTTAGTAAGTTTGATGAAATTAACATTTATGATAAAAAGCTTTTTCATCTTTATCTATTGATAAAATCAACATTTTTAAGGCTTCTTACTCAGCAATTAGACCAATATGGGTTTGACCAGTTTCAATATATAACAATGAATGAAATGAGAGAAATGAGTGAGAAGTCTTATACTCATAGATTTAATCAATTAAATTCTTTTTATAATAATCAACTCTATCATTTAGAGGGAAGGTTTGCACCCAAAAGCAACTTTTTAAAAATGAAAAGACTTATTGATACAATAATTAAAGATTATAGGAATTTTGCAAAAAGTGAAGATGATAAAAATTATTCTTTTAGTTTAGTAGCTCATTTTATTAAAAAGAAGGATAAACCAAATAAATATTATCCTTATAGATTTTATGAATTGAGAAATGATATTAAAAAACAAGCAATTAATTTAATCTCTCTGTTAGACTTAGATAACTATGAATATAGAGATAGTAATTTTGTATATAAAGACTATATAAAAGGCATTGATGCTGCTGCAAATGAACTTCACGCACCACCTGAAGTGTTTGCACCAATTTTTAGGATGATTAGTAGGAGATTTAGAGAAAAAAATTTTTTAACAGGTAATAGTCATTTAGGCATTACATATCATTGTGGAGAAGATTTTGTTCATTTAGTATCAGGTATTAGGACTATTTTTGAAACGATAAGATTTTTGGATATGAAAGAAAAAGATAGAATTGGTCATGGAACTGCTATTGGTATTTCTCCATTTTTATGGCTTAAAAAAATCCCTTCTAAAATTAAAATAAAAAAAGGAGAGTGGCTTGATAATTTAGTTTTTGCGTATTATTTAATTACTGAAAATGGTCTTTTTTTTAATAAAATAAATATTTTAGAAAGAGAAATAATAAGATTGTTTAGAGAAATATATAATCAAATGTCAACTTTATCAGAAATTGTCAATTCTTATTTTTTAAGAAAACTTGACCCAGAAGTTGTTTTTTATAGTGATATAATAGGTTTAGCAAGTATAGATTTAGAAGAATTAAATTTTGAAAAAATTTTAGGGTTTAGACCATTAAATGAAGAAATGGAGTTATTTAGATTATATCATGATTTTGAATGTTATCAAAGATATAATGAAATTATAGAGATTGAAACAAATTTTTTTGATGATGAAATTTTAAAAGAATTTCAAGAAATAATATTAAAAGAATTAAATTCAAAACAAATTGCAATTGAGACTATGCCAACGAGTAATTTAAGAATTAGTTTTTATGAAAGTTATAAAGACCATCATATATTTAGATGGCTTGATGAAGTAGAAAATAAACCTAAGTTAGTTATTTGTTCGGATGACCCAGGAATTTTTGCAACTAATTTAAGAAATGAGTATTTACATGTAAATAGATATATCAAAGATAAAAATAAATTACTTGATATTGCAAAAAATAGTAAAATATATATGTTTTAAAGAAAGGAGAAAGAATGAAAGCATCACAAGCAAAAATATCTAAATTAATAGGATATTCTGAAAAACAATTTATTATTCCTATTTATCAAAGGGAATATAAATGGGGTAAAAGTAATATAGAAAGACTAATTGAGGATATTGAGGAAATTGATATAAATGAACCTAATCAAAATCATTTTTTAAATTCAATTGTATATTCAAAAATTGAAGAAAATCCTCATGCATCATATATTGGTAGTAGAGTTGAAAAATATCATGTAATTGATGGACAACAAAGACTTACTACTATTAGTATTCTTTTAATTGCTATTAGGAATTTTCTAAAATTATATGGAAATGAAAGTGAAGCAGAAAGAATTAATAATCAATTTTTGATTAATCAATATATTCAAGAAGATGAATTGAAAACAAGATTAAAACTCTCAGAAAAAGACCATGAAATTTATAAAAAACTTGTATTAGGACATCCTTTAAACGATGAAGATAAAAAACATAAAATTTATAAAAATTTAAAGTTTTTTGAAAAGTATATCAAAGAGAATTATCCAGATTATGAAAAATTGCAAATTCTTATTCAAAAATTTGAAACGAGAATTGATATCATTGATACATTTTTAGAAAAAGATGATAATCCGCAAAAAATTTTTTCAAGTCTAAACTCAACTGGTGTTTCTTTGAAAGATTCAGATTTAGTAAAAAATTTTATACTTATGAATTTAGATTCTCATCAACAAAAAGAGTTATTTAATGTCTATTGGAAAGAAATAGAGAAAAATCTATTAAATGACTCAAATTTAGATGCATTTTTGCAACATTTTTTAACAATGAAACTAAAATATGTAGTATCAAAAAGTGGAATTTATGAATCTTTTGAAAAATTATACCATTCAATAAATGAAGAAGATGAATATATTAAATCAAAAAAAATATTAGAAGAAATGTTAAAATTTAGTGATATTTACAAAAAACTATTTTTACTAGAAATTGATTTTAAATTTCCTTATTCATCTTTAAATTTATTAAAGATCGAGTCCTATTATCCTCTTTTAATGTATATTTATGACAAATTTGAATCAGATATATTAGAAGTTTCAAAAATAATAGAAAATTATCTAATTAAAAGAGTTATTATTGGACTTCCTCCTGGTAAAACAAAAAATGTATTTGTAAGGGTTTTAAAAAATTTAGATGAAAATAATTTAATAAAGTCTATTATAAAGTCTTTAAAATCAGAGACAAAACAATCAAGAATGCCTTTAATGAGTGAAATTGAAGAGGATATTATGGTTAAACCAATTTATTTTAATAATAGTGCAGCTACAAAATATATTTTGTATAAAATAGAATTTTTTATAAATTCTCAAAATTATACAACTACAGTAAGTTATGATAATCTAACAATAGAACATATCTTACCAGAAACAGAATATTCTAATTTACCTGATTGTTGGCAAGAAAATTTTGATTTAGAAAGCTATGAAAGAAGGCTTCATACTCTTGGAAATTTAACCTTAATTACTCAACAGATGAATTCATCTATTGGAAATATCTGTTTTGATAGTAAAAAAGAAGTTTATGAAAAAGATACTTTTAATTTAACTAAAAATATTTCTAAAAAATATGATGAGTGGAATGAAAATAATATTAAAGAAAGAGGAAAGTGCCTTTTAGAATATATTAAAAAAATATGGCCAGAATTATAAAAATTCCTCTTTAATCCACTCAAAAATATTACTATTTTGATTTAAAGAAGAGGTTAGAATCTCAAAGCCCCTTTGGGCGTGAAGTTCAAGATATTTTTCTAATTCTTTTTCATTTTTAATTTCAATGTTATCATTGTTTGCTATCATTAGGGCGATTATATCTGTGTAATCTCCTTCACTTTTTCCTTTTCCTGTAATTACTTCAAGAGAATATACTTTCCCATCTTTAAAATTTAATTTTTTCTTTTCAATTGGTTTATTAATTGATAGAGAAATAAATATAGCAAATCTAATAGTTAGCCATTTAGGGTCGTTATTTGCATATATTAATTTTGCTATTTTTGGAATATTATCTTCTATGAATTTTGTAGTTCGCATTTTTTAACCTTTGGAATTTTAGAAGTTAAACAATATTTGTCTGCAATAAAATTATTTAAAATACTAAATTCTTTTGCTCTAAGTTCGCTTGGTGTTGGAAGCATTATAACTTGTTTTGAAGCATTTGGATAAAATTCTTTTAATATAAGCTTTTGATTTTCAACATCAAGTCTTCCAAGAGGAGTATCAATTATCATTGGTATATTCTTTTCAAGATATTCACTAATTCCCCAAATTAATGCAGTTGCAATTATCTGTTTTTGTCCAGAAGAAGCAGATAATACAGATAATTTCTCATTCTTTTCATTAATTAAATGTATGTTAAATTCATCCGTTAACTTTATTTCTTTTATTTTAAAATTTTCTTTTTTTAATTTTTTAAATTTTTCATTAATTATCTTTTCTAGCTCTGGTCTTTTTTTAATTTTTAAATTATTTTTTATTTCATATAAAGCTGATATAGCATTTTCAATAGTGTTTATTTTTTCTTTTAATAATTTATTTTTATATTCTATTTTAGATATTTGTTTTATTTCTTTTTCAAGTTTTATTAAACTTTCTTTTGCATCAAAAATTTTTTCTTCTATATTTTTTATATCATTTTCTAATTGCATAATCTCTTTTTGGATATTATAAATTTCATTAAACAAATCATTATCAGAATCTTTTATATTTTTTTCTAATTCTTCTATTTCAAATTTAAGATTACTTAATTTATTTAAAAAGTCTTTTAGATTAATTTCTTCAAAATTTAATAAAGGTGATACTTTGTGACTATTAATAAATCCTTTTTTTTCTTTTAAAAAAACTTCATCAAATATATTTTCAATTTCTTTTGTTTTATCTTTTATTTTTTCTAAAAATTCCTGCTTCTTTTTTAGCAAAATTTCTCTATCTATTCCTAAATCATCATAGTTTTTTATATCTTCTTTCATTTTTTTTAATAGATAAGGATTTAATAAAAGTGGAAGTTTATATAAAATAAGTTGTTTAAATTCTATAATTAGTTTATTAAATTCCTCTTTTTTTTGTATTAACTCTTTTTCTAATTTTTTATTATTAGAAGATTTTTTTATAAAAAATTTTTCTTCTCTTTGTTTTTCTTTAAGAATATCTTTTAGGTGTTGATACTTTAACTTCAATTCTTGAATAAGATTTGTTAAATCTCTTTTTTCTTTTTCTAATTTGTTTAATGTTTGTAAAGACTTTTCATCAAGAGACTCTTTAATATATTTTTTGAGTAATATTTTTAAATCTTCAATACTTTTATCATATATATCTAATTTTAAAACTGCTTCAAGCATTTTTTTAAATTCTTCATTTTCAAAATTTGCAATTTCTTGGATCTTTTCCCCATCAAAAAAGAAAAATTTATTCAGATTTTTTGGGAAAAAAGTTTCAATTATTTCTTCTGCTTCTATATCAAAAAATTTATCATCATCTCTTATAAGAGTTAACTTTTCATCTTTTTCAAATTCTCTAATAATTTTAAATTCATTAGTTTCGATTTCTATTTTTCCATAATTTTTGTTTTTTGTAATCAACCCTTCATAAAAATCATTCCCTCTGATGAATTCATGTTTAGGAATATATTTATTTCCCATTTTTAACATATCTTTTGTAATTCCATGAAATCCTATTTTTACTGCATTTATTAAAGATGTTTTACCAAAGCCATTTTCCCCTATTATAAGATTAATGTTTTTTTCGTTATTTATATTAAATTCAAATCTATTTATTCCTTCATATATAAATATGTTTTCTAAAATAATCTTTTTAATTATCATTTATTTTTCCCTTTGCAAAACTTGTAACTATTTCATCTAATTCCTTATAAATATTTCTTCTTATTAATCCTCTTGCATTATATTCTTTTTCTAAAATTTTATTAATAAAATTTGGAGTTAGTTTGTATTTAAAACATATATTTTTTTCTTCTTCTCCTAATGCATTAAATGATAAATACTTTACATCTCTTTTATATTTTTTAGCAATTTCGATTGCACTATTTAAAAAATCTCCATCTTTTTCCCATTCTCTTTGGATTTGTAGTATTTCTTCATCAAGTATAAGTTTTTTATCTCCTAACTTATCTTTTATTTCATTTTCTATTTTAAGTAATCTTTCAAGTAATTCTTTTCTGACTTCTAATGTATAAGGTCCAGGGGCCCTTTCTCCATTTCGTCTTCTTTTATTTCTTTTGCTAGGGTCGTTTCTATATTCTAAAATTAAATTTCTAAATTCATTTAAAGGCTTCATCCATTTTTCAGTAGTAAGCATATTTTCCATTGATTTATCTTTATTTACCACAGTACATACCCAACAACCAAATCTAGTTTTTCCACAACTTGGAGAATCTGGATTTAAAGCAATATTACAATCAGCTTCTCCACTACCTTTCTTATAAAGTTTCATCATATCTTCATGACTACCCCAGGGAGCAGGATTTTGGGATAAAAATGTCCAAACCTCTTCATTTGACCAATCTTTAATGGGTGAAAAAGTAAACGCATTTGGTATAGAATTATGTTTGTTAAACCCTCTAAAGTTTAATTCTCTTTTTTCAATTGATTTTTTTCTTGTATTTGATTCATCTTTTCTAACACCTAGTAACATTATAATTGATTTATATTTATAACTTAGAGATGTTAAATACTTAGTTGCTGGTTTTATTTTAAGTCTTTCTGTACACCACCTAAAAGAGGTATTTGGAGATGGATATCCTTTTCCAATAAGTAATGTCCAAAATGTATCTTCAATTTCTGGTTTTAAAACTTTTATTTCAATATCTAATTTTTCTCTTTCTATAAATTTTTTGATTTGATTTATTTTATTATAAAAATAATCAGTAATAACAGGCATTTCTACTAAAGTATCACTTGCAACAATAAATACTTTTTTTCTTTTTTCTTTTGGTAATTCTAAGAGCATTTCTATTGTTAAATGAAGTACAGTGGTAGAGTCTTTACCACCTGAAAATGTTACTACCCAAGGTCTATTATCTTTTAAAAATTCTTGTTTCATTATTTTTTTTGTATTATTTACTAAATTTTTTAAAAAAAGCATATTGTCCTTTCTCGTAAATTCCTATAGGAACTTGAATATAAGTATAACATAATTTAAACTTTTAAAAAAGATGAAAGGTAATCTTTGGAAGAAGTATATAAAAAAATAGGAGAGAATGTAAGAAAAATAAGAGAGAATAAAAAAATTTCTCAATTGGAACTTGCTGAAATGATAGGACATAAATCTACAACAATTATATCTCAGGGAGAATTAGGAAAAAAACACTTTAATATAGAGCATTTATATAAAATTTCAAAAGTTTTAGATATTTCAATATGTGAATTTTTTAAAGGAGTTGAATAAAGGAATTAAATTGAGTGTAGTGGTAGATTTTGCTATGTTTCCTACTGATAAGGGGAAGAGTATAAGTGAGTATTTAAAGAGAATTATAAAATGTTTAAAGAAAGTAATATAAATTATAAACTAACACCAATGAGTACAGTTTTTGGGATTGATATAATAGAAACATAAACAATTAGAGAATAGCAATTTATACTATAATGAAGAAGGATATTAGAAAAAAAAGAATAAAAAAATTAAATTAATTAAAAAAAAATAGGAAGAGTTAATGGATAGATTATATGCACCTTGGAGAAGAAGTTATCATTTAAAAAAACCTGATGTTTGTGTTTTTTGTGAAATTTCAAAATCTCCTGAATTTGATGATGAAAATGAAGTTTTTTATCGAGATGATATTTGTTTTTTTGTGATGAATAGATATCCTTATAATCCAGGCCATTTTATGATTATTCCAAATAGACATATTGCTAATTATGAAGATTTAACAGATAAAGAAGCCTCACATATAGCAATACTTGCAAAAAAAGGAACTAAAATACTTAAAGATTTTGGGGCAGATGGAATTAATATGGGATGGAATATTGGTTTTGATGCTGGCGCTG
>Ga0256833_1003170_pt1 | contig 11353 bp, 14 predicted proteins | sample 356284metaG_FD_190535 | JGI IMG/M metagenome (GOLD analysis project Ga0256833, IMG submission 190535) | Hydrothermal vent microbial communities from Mid Atlantic Ridge, Atlantic Ocean - 356-284 | ecosystem: Environmental > Aquatic > Marine > Hydrothermal vents | place: Atlantic Ocean: Mid...
ATGGCGTGTGAGAAGCCTGTTAAGGTTCGTGACCCTACTACTGGTAAGGAGGTTGAGATTGTCCCTATCAAGGTGTGGCAGCTAGCGCCAAGGGGTAGGAAGGGGGTAAAGATAGGCCTATTCAAGAGCCCAGAGACAGGGAAGTACTTCAGAGCCAAGGTGCCAGACGACTACCCCATATGCAGCTAAAAACAAGAAAAAAGAGAAAAGAGAAAAACACAACCCCCAAACAAAAAATTTTTACAAACATATCCTTAGCTTATCTTAAGGCCTTTATTTCTTCGCTATGTTTTATCCTGCTCCTGGGCGTCTAGTTGCTAACGTGTGTGGCTAAGGCACCGGCTAAAGTAATCTTGATAGGAGAGCACTGGGTTGTGCATGGGTCAAGGGCTATTGCAGCTGCTGTTAGCGTTTACGCGCGTGCTGTGGGGAGGCCAGTAGAGAGCGGTATTATAGTGTCGAGTAGAGAGCTTGGATTAACTGAGGATATTACAAAGTGTAGGCATTTGTGCAACCTGTGGCGCTCGGCCCAGTATATTGCGTCTATAGTTTCTCGAAGCCCATGGCCGGCAAGTATACGTATAGAATCCGATATCCCGGTCGGAGCGGGCATGGGTAGTAGTGCTGCAGTAGCTGTAGTGTTCTCAGCATGCTATGCGCTGCTTGGTGGAGTAAAGCCCTCGGTGGAACTAGTTTTACGCGCTGCCTACGAGGCTGAGAAGGTTGTTCACGGCAACCCTAGTGGTATTGACAACACCGTCTCTGCTCTTGGCGGGTTCATAGTTTATAGGAGGGGCGAGAAGCCGAGAAGGCTAGAAAACATAGAACTGCGTGATACAAGGCTCCTCATAATAGATACCGGGGTACCGAGGTCCACGAAGACTGCTGTGGAAAGGTTCTCTAAAAGACTAGTAGAATTGAGGGATCTAGGAAGAGAACTACTATCGTTGATGGATAGAATCGTTGACCGCGCCATAGAGGCGCTACAAGAGGGAAGCGCGACTAGGTTTGGGCTGTTACTTGACCTTTCTCATGGCCTTCTTAACTCTATGGGGGTTTCGCACGAGTCTCTTGAAGAAGCAATACATATTTCTAGACGGGAGGGTGCTTATGGCGCCAAGCTCACCGGTGCAGGGATGGGTGGAGTAGCAATAGCGCTTGTTCCACGTGATAGGGTAGCTCGTGTGCGAGAGGCTCTTACATCAAGAGGATACAGGGTATTAGAGACTGACCTCGGTGTCAAGGGTTATTCAGTGACTAGTATCCAAGACCATCCCTAAAAGCTATGTCTGTACTAGTAGTATTAATAGGGTGTTATTGCCTCGTCTCTCACCTATCCCGGTATTCGCTCAAATGATGTACTAGGGGGCGCCTTGGTAGCAACGCTGGAGTTTAGTAGGCAGTTACATACAGGGATTGTGTTAACTGCAACAGGTGTATCTAGGTGCGTGGAGATAGAGGGCTATGCAGTATTAACGCCTCTGCCAGTGATTAGCCAAATAGGCGTAGGGATAGCATTTGATGTGCCCGTTGTGGCTGAGGCGTGTGGGCTTGGTAGTCCAGGGCTTAGCGAGGAAGTGGAGATAAGAGTCTATGGAAGAGGGCTCTCTTTCTCAAACCCCGCCCTGCCCAGATTACTTGAGGATGTTGCCACCAAGGCGTATGCGAACAACGGGGAAGTTGATTTCCAAACAGTTATTGAGGTTTCAAAACCCTTGGCAGGCATAGAGACCGTAGTGGCTAGTCTTGAGGGAAGTAACATAGTTGTGCACAATATGCCGATACCCTTGTATGACCTGGGCGGAGTATGGGGGGTAATAGTTAAGCTTAACAAGCCCCTAAACAGCCATAAAATTATTGAAAATATTTTTACAAGGGTAGGGGTCTATGAGAAGATATTGCTCGATCACATAGACAACATAATTGATGGACTATACCTTATCTATCAGAGACTAGGACAAGAGACAATGATGACGAGGCTGAACAAGGTGATAGGATACAATGAAAAACTGGAAGCTTTGGGACTAGTTATTGATATTTCAGGCAAACAGGTAGCTTATCTATTTAGTGATTACGATGATGCTCTGGAGGCATCTCTACGACTGGAATCAGAGGGAGCAGTGCTTGAAGCACCCCTGACAGTCCTAGGCATGTAGCACGTATAATTACTTCTTATGAAACACCCCCGGGTTCTAGAAATTTCAAGGACTAGTAGTAGTCATATCCTATACGGGGTCTCACTGTGCTATTCCGGGTGAGCGCTAGATGCGTAATAATAAGAGACGGAAAGATCTTGCTGCAATTGAGTAAGAAGGGCGACTTCTACAGACTACCGGGTGGCCGTGTTAAACCGGAGGAGACCATAGTGCAAGCACTTAATCGTGAACTAAGGGAGGAGCTAGGTATAGAAAAGATAGATGAACCGGAGCTAGTATTTATTGTTGAGTCGTTTTATCGTAGACATAGCGGTGTTGTTCATGAGCTGGGGTTCTACTTTCTATGCAATGGAGTAGACGCTGAGAAGATAACGCCTAAGGAGAACCACTTGCACGTGGAGTGGGTTCCGTTGGAGAAGATAAGCCATGATAATCTTAGGCCAGCGGCGTTAGCGCCTTATATTGCGAGGCTGAGGCTGGATAAGCCTAACAAGCCGTTATATATAATAAATGTAGACGTTGATAGCATATAATAGATATTTTATCGTATCCCAGCACCACTTAATAAAACATCACTACTGTTTCTGAAATACCAGCTCAACGCCCTTAGGATAGATGTACACATTACCGCCTCGCGCCTGGCCTGGAAGATTTGGTTTAAACACGGCTATAACAACCCCTTTATCACCATGCACACGGACTATTTTGCCCCTGTATTCATTACCTTTATTATCGCGGTATAGGACACGCCAACCAATTAGCCTAGATGCTTCATTTCTTGTTGAAACCCCGTCTACTCTTATCAGCACCTGGTTCTCATACTGCGTATTAGAGCCTAGCCTATAGCCTATCACTATACCCGTAAACACTTTCGTCTCCTCGCTCATAAGCGCTCCGACCCCCAGCAGCATTAACCGTGACTGGGTGTTTAAAAGTAGTGATACCTTAGTCTCTAGCACGGCTAGTTTCTAGGAGGCGAGCAGCATGGGTGAGAAGCTTACAAAACCTCGTATTGTGGTAGAGCCACCAGGTCCTAGAGCGAGAGAGATTATTGAAAGGGATGAGAAATATCTGATGCAGAGCTTTGTACGATGGTACCCGCTTGTCGTAGAGCGTGCAGAAGATTACATAGTATACGATGTTGACGGGAACGCGTACATCGATCTAAACGCGGGTATAGCTGTGCTCAACGTCGGCTCATCAAACCCCGAGGTGATTAGAGCCGCTGCAGAGCAGCTCAAGAAATTCACACACTATAGTCTCACAGACTTCTACTACAAGGTTGCAGTCGACCTAGCTGAGCGCCTTGTAGGCATCGCCCCCGTGGAGAAGCCAGCAAAAGTGTTCTTCACCAATAGCGGTGCAGAGAGCGTTGAGGCGGCTATCAAGGCTGCGAGATACTCCACGGGGCGCCAGTACCTAGTAGCTTTTCTCGGCGCTTTTCACGGAAGAACAATGGGAGCTGTATCGCTAACCGCTAGCAAGCCTGTTCAAAGAAAAGGGTTCGCTCCACTAGTTCCCAGCGTTATACATGTTCCATACCCGTATCCTTATCGTTGCCCCTTCGGCAGCGATGAGCCCGAAGAGTGCGGCGAGAGGGCAATAGCCTATATCGAGGACTGGATATTCGGTAAACTCGTCGACCCCGCTGAAGTAGCTGCCGTTATCGCTGAACCAATACAGGGCGAAGGAGGATACATAGTTCCCCCTGATAACTTCTTCCCCAAACTAGTAAACTTGCTAAGGAAGCACGGCATATTGTTTATCAGCGACGAGGTCCAGGCAGGCTTCTGTAGAACCGGGAAGTGGTTCGCTATACAGCACTGGGGCGTGAAACCAGACATAATAACGGTAGCTAAAGCAATAGCGGGCGGGCTTCCGCTGGGCGCTGCTATAGGAACCGATAAAGCCATGAGTATAGGGCCGGGAGGCCATGCGTCAACCTTTGGAGGAAACCCTGTCTCAGCGGCAGCAGCTCTAGCAGTGATAGACTTCATAGAGAAGAACAGGCTATGCGAGAGAGCTGAGAGGCTTGGTGAGAAGGTAGTAAAGAGGTTCAGAGAGGCTATGGACGAGGTAGAAATGATAGGAGATGTTCGTGGAAAAGGATTAATGATTGGCGTAGAGCTCGTAAAGGATCGTAGAACCAAGGAGCCAGCGAAGAAAGAGCTAGCAGAGATCCTAACGAGGCTCTTTAAGAAAGGGTACCTAGTGATAGGAGCTGGCGTATCAAGCATAAGGATATCGCCACCGCTCACAATAGATGAGGAGGCGCTAATGAACGCAGTAGAAGCTATAATTAATGAGATAAAGAATATAAGCAGGGAGAAGCACTGACCAAGCCCCTGGTCAGTATTTTATATACTACCCGTTACTTAGTATGCCTTGATAAATACTTAGAATAGGTGTCGTGATGAGGCTTACAAGGGGCCTAGCCGTCTAAGGCAATGGGCTATGAACCCGCGGCTGAGCTTTTCTCCTTCTCCCTAACCCCAAGGATACGGGATAACTGCTTCCTCGGAACCTCAAAAACATTCATAGCGATGAATGCTATATACTCGTCGTCCGGCATTATCTTGGGTAGCCCGATGCGAGCTGCAAGCCCTTGCTTAAATGCCTCCTTGGCTATGCGTGTCCTAATCTCTCTCATCGCTATTGATTGGGCCACTCGTAACGCTATATAGAAGCGGGCATACTTCCTCACAGTCCTCTCTTGCTCCGGGAAAACCTTTGGCAGCGTCTTTAAGAGCTTGATAAGCCTATCCTCGTCCTCGAACCCTGTTACCACCTTGGTTGTTATAACTCTTAGCAAACGGGCTGTAGTATTATCATCTATCTGTCCACCAAGTAGGAATAGAACCATCTTCCTAGCCTCCTCGGGTTTTTTGTCAAGAATAGCGTTAGCAGCCTCCTCAAGTGTTTCCTCATAATTGAATATCTTGTGAAAGAGCGACGGGTTTTCCTCATTGAGCATTAACGCGTACCTCCCTATCACATATAGTGTGGCCATCTCCTTATCCCATATATCGTTTGGCCATGCCTTTCCCCGAATGGGTTGAATAGCTCTTTTACGATAAGTCTCTTCAAGTATCTTTGCTGCCTTTTCCCTATCAACTGCCCTATCCTGGAGAATGCGTGACAGCGCCTCCATAGCCGCGTTTATCCGGTTCCTCATAGATTCTCTTGCTTTTCGGGGATTAAGGCTCTCCAATCCCTAGCACCCTTGATGCAATGTTTTTGACTGCGAGAGCAACACCTCTAGGTGAGCCATAGGCACGTACTCCTCCATTATAATGAACTATTACTTTTACATAACCATTTTCTAACCTAATATATAGTACTTGTTTAGTCTTATGCTGCTCGACACGGGTTATCTCGGCGTTTGGCCACCTCTCACGCAGCCTTCTAACAAACCTTATGAGGGATTCCTCGTTGAACCACTTCTGCCTCATCGCGTACCACAGCCCCTTTAGCCTCATCTATGCCCGAGCCTCATCACTCATCAGATCTGCGTGAGCAAGTCATTGGCCTAAGCTTCTCCCACTGTGCCCAGTTACCCGAATTTATAGATAACAGCTTTAGCTTTTTAATAAGTCAATGGGAGGTGGTAATCCATGAAGCCAGTAGCTGTGTTGAGTTATGAGGAGGAATGGATGCCCAACAAGGTTGCTGTGTTTCGCGCCCTCTGCGGACCAGATCACTGCGTTCTACTCTTTTACGTGTATAGAGGAGACCCATACGCTATCATAGTGCCGGCGAGGCCCTCGCCGCTTTGCAGCCTAGTAGACATAGATAATGCTAAAATAGTCTCCAGAATAGTCTCTGATCTCGGGATAAAAAGCGCCTATTTACCAGCTTGCCGAGTATCCAGGAGATTGATGAGAAAGAGCATAGAGGAGACAATTAATACCATGATAGGACTAGGCCTTATTGATGAAATCCTCTAGACCGTGTATGGCCTCTGTCTCGTTCTTAGATACACATAGCCCGGGTGCACTACACGCCCTCATGCGCGCAACGTCCACGAGTACACGGTATGCAAGCCCATTATTATCAAATACCTCTAGAACACCATTACTGTATATTATTCGAACAGCTCCGACCCTCTCGTATCTCCTCGCACTATACATGGGTGCCTCTATTTCCTCCCTAAGGGCCCCCTCTACATGGTTTATGCGTATGCTCGTCGATGCAGGGTCTATTATTACTCGTTTTTCTAGATATATTTTCCTCAATGTATATATTAATACACTTGGCTCCAGTAATGTATAGTTATCAAGAGTTGTTACTGCTTCTAGACACTTCTTTGCCAAATAGACCCCGCTGCGAAGATCCCGCGAGTAGGGCTGTATAGTGGGAGCCTTGTTCATAGACGCTCTTATCCAGTACTCATAGATAACTCCTATCGCCTCATATGTTAGCGAGTTTAGGCCTAGGGATCTCACTCTTAAGGCGCTCGATAATCTCGAGGAGAAAGTCCCACTATAGTCTATTATGAGCGAGGAGGGCGGCTTAAGGAGTTTAGCAGGTTTTCCTCTAGGATCAACTATGTACACGGGGTTCTCTGGCTCCCTAAGCTCTGTTAAGACATTGTTCTTTATAACCTCAAGCGGGGTTCTTGATTCTGTTATAAGTCTTAAAGGAGGCTTTCTACCTAGCCCTATAATGGCTAGGCGCCATCCTTTATAGCCGAGGCCTACGTAGAGGGTGCGCAGAATGACAGCAGCGTCGAATACCGAGGGAGGGGTGATTACCACTATATGAGGATTAGCGTGTTGTTCTACCATCCCAAGAACCACCTTAACCTTCACGACGCGGCGTATATCGCGTATAGTACTGGCTCTATACTCTATGTTGTTCCACGGCCTAGGGTGGAATATAAGCTTGAAATGCTACCAGGGAAGATAAGGAATAGAATAAGGATAATAAATGATATAAACGAAGTAACTAGGCATGAACCCGACTCCTTCTACATAGTGCTTGAAACGTATGGCATTAAATACCTAGGCGAAGTAGAGGTACCTGAGGATAAAAGAATAGTACTAGTTATTGGCGCGGAAGACTACGGCGTCCCCAGGGACGCGCTAAGCGCACTACCCCGGTATGTTGTAGCTAAGCTACCAGTAAGCGTAGAGGGGATGAGCTACAACGTGGTAGCCTCGCTCGTCATGGCCCTCTACGAGCTAAGAAGAAAAGGGATAGAGTAGAAACATTCTTAGCGGGCTATAATGTTATGAATAGAGCTTGTGTGGTGGCCTAGTCAAAGAGATCAGTCCTTTTTGAGGTGGTGCAGCTTAGGAGACAGGCTAAGAATCGCACTCATGTCGAGATACCCGCCAGCGCATTGTGGTGTAGGCGAGTATACACGCATGCTTGCCACGAGTTTATCGTCTATTCAACGAGATGCAAGACTCTTCGTCATATCCACCGAGTTGTCTGGACCAGAGCCCTATACTGATGAGAACATAAGCGTTTACCCAGTGCTCAGCGAGCAGCGCAGAGATTATAGCGCTTCTCTGGATATCCTAGCTAGAGAGAACGGTGCTAATATTCTTCATATAGAGCACGAGTATGGGATCTTTAGAGATAGCCAGGGTCTCTTAAATATAGTAAACGAGGCTAAGAAGGAGAGGCTTGTAGACAAGGTTGTCATCACGCTTCATACAGTCTATCACCCCCTATCTAGGCGCAACGACGCCCTAGAATTCCAAGCCAGCCTCCGCACCCCTGCTATAGACATGGTGGTTGTGCATAGTAGGCTCCAGGAATTCGAGCTGGAGGCCCAAAGTGTCCCCATGGAGAAGATCATCAGGATACCGCATGGCACACTGATTAACCCGTATATAAGTGCGCCGCGCAATCGTCTACGCCAATCCTTAGGCATAGAAGAGGGCCTTAACGGGCTCGTCCTCGTAGTACCGGGCTTCATTAGGCCAGATAAGGGGCTTGATGTGTTGCTACAAGCGTTAAACAAGGTCTCGTTTCCCTACACGCTCATAGTCGCTGGCGAGTTCAAGGATACTAGGATAAAAGAGCTTATTGCTAGCAACCCATCTGTAATTGTTATAGAAAAGTACCTATCACACGATGAGATCTTGAAACTAATAGCTTTATCAGATGTGCTTGTCTTACCTTATAGGGATAAGCCAGGCACGTACTCAGTAAGCGGTATACTCCATTTATCAATGGGCAGTCTTCGCCCAATAATAGGGACTAGGGTGCCACGCCTCATAGAGCTATACACTAGGGCGCCCAGAATGTGTGTCGCACCCGGTAGCGTGGAAGATTTACGAAGAAAGCTGGAGTGGGCTTACAATAACTACGATCTAGCCGTTGCCTATATGAGCGAGCTCTACGCCTATGCTGCAAGAACTCAGTGGATTCGCATGGCTCAGCGCCATTTAAGCCTTTATAGGAGATTGCTGGCTAGAGAGGCAGCCTCGTGAACCTAAACGGTTTAATTATGTTATAGACTTCCTCTTTTAGGGAATCCTTCGCTATGAACGCTCCCCGGATAGCAGCTACTACTGTCGGGGACGGGGACCTTACGCCACGCATGGCCATGCAGAGATGAATCGCCTCAGTAACCACCATAACGTCAGGGGAGCCCGTCGCTTTTATAACCTCGTCAGCTATTTGTTTAGTCATCCTCTCCTGTATTTGTAGCCGGCGCGAGTATTTTTGCACTATTTTCACGATTTTACTAAGCCCTATGACCTTGCCCCGGGGCAAGTAGGCTACGTGAGCCACCCCGAAGAATGGGAGCAAGTGGTGCTCGCATAGGCTGAAGAAGCGTATCCCACCGACAACAACTAGGTCACTGCTCTCTGTGAACCATGTATACTCTTCCTCAGCATCATAGCCTCCTAGTATCTCCTCGAGCATGTCCGCTACGCGTTGAGGCGTCTCCCTAAGCCCCTCCCTATTTGGATCCTCTCCTATGGCCTCAAGTATCATTCTAACGGCTTCTTTGACTCTCTCCTTGTCAATACTCATTGCTATCTCCCAGCCAAGTAACTAGGGGAAGACTATATTTAGCTAACCCTTGTTAAAGAGGGCGAAGACTAGGTACTTGTATAAATCCTTATATCTTAGAGAGCCTTGTAGTATGAGTGGCGAGAACATGACGAGCATACATGAGCGCATAGGCCCAGGAAAGAAAGCCCCTGACTTAGTCAACGTACTAGTAGAAATACCTATGGGGAGCAGTATCAAATACGAGTTTGACGAGGAGACAGAGATTATTAAGGTAGATCGATTCCTATACACATCGATGGTTTATCCATTTAACTATGGCTTCATACCTGGAACGCGCGAGGAGGACGGAGATCCGGTAGATGTGCTAGTTGTCTCTCTTTCCCCAGTGCTGCCAGGCACTGTGATAGAGGCTAAGCCTATAGGCCTTTTGGAGATGGAGGACGAGGAAGGACCTGATAGCAAAGTTATAGCGGTGCCAAAGGAGAAAATTGACCCAGTTTACGGCAGAATAAACTCCGTAGACGAGCTACCCGATATAATAAAAGAGAAGATTAAGCATTTCTTTGAGCATTATAAGGAGCTTGAGCCGGGTAAGTGGACCAAAGTAACGGGGTTCAAAGGACCCGAGGAGGCTAAGAAGAAGATCAAGGCTGCGATAGATAGGTTTAAGAAATAAGCCTTTCATTATATTTTTAGTATAGTCGTGCCGGGTATTAGCTATTTTTACCTGCGCCAAGCTATTTAGGGAAACCGAGAAGAGGCGCACCCTGGTAAACTATGTTTGTTTAATAAAGTTAATAAAATAATATACATAATATTTTCACAATAGGGTAACGAGCACTATTAAGGTGCTTTGCTTTGAGATTAACACCTACGTGTATAGCGTGCACACTTGCACGTAGAGCAGCAGAGCTTGAGCAACTAGACATGGATAATAGCAAGAAGCTTGGCATATATAGGGATTTACTTGATGCGGTTAATCTCTATATTGGTCCTGATATAGAGGTGGCTGTTCTCGAGTCCGTCGTATTTCGCAGGTTCAAAGCACTACTCGGCGGTAAAAACGTGTATGAGGACATAGTGCAGGAGAAGATTAGCACAGCAATAGCGAGATCAAACGAGATATTTGAGATGATAAAGGCTAAGAGCCTTGAGGATAAGCTTCGCTTAGCATTGTACGCAGCAACGCTTGCCACGGGCTATGATGTGCTTGAAGTACCTGAGAGAATCCTTATGGAGCCACCGAGCCTAGCTGATCTAGCTCTTATAGGCTCATCCATAAAAATCGGGCGAGACGACTCGCCTAAGCTCATTGAATACCTAAATAAGCTGAAAGAAGCAGGGGGGTCAGTATACTACTTATTCGCGTCGGTAGTTGAGCTACCTTATGATAAGATACTCGTCCGGATACTATCTGAGGATCTGGGTCTAAGCGTCATAGCTGTTGTGAGGGGGTCTCGTTACCGTGACTATGTCGTGGCAGAGGATCTCGAACAACACGGTGTCGTAGAACACGTCTCCGAGGTCATAGATACGGGGATCGACTCGCTTACCGTGACTAGGGATGAGCATCCCCATATATATGATCAGCTTAATGAAGCCTCTATAGTGTTTATAAAGGGGGCTGAACAAGCAATATATTTTCACAATAACCCGTTGTCGTCCCCTCATGTAGCGCTCTTCATGTCGCCCTGTAGCATAGTATCTAGAGCCTTCAATGTACCTATTAGGAGCCTAAACATCATAGCCAGAAATATTGGAGAAAGTCAGTCAGGATAGGACCTCGTCACACCAGCGAAGACCAGGGCTGGTCAGCCGGGGTTCTATCACTCATCCATCTCCTCTTTTCCTTCTCCCACTGCCCGTATAATAGTTAGTGGCACGTGATTGACTTACTCTTGTCCTGGAAGTAGTCTGCTAAGAGGAGGAAGATTTTGAAATTATCACTCAAGGGGTTTGACCCGATTAAGCTTAGTGCTAGGCTTGAAGAACTCGTGCAGAGGGGTGTAGAGAGGAAATATTATCGTTTTAGAGGTACAAGGTTCTATGGTGGGAGTGTTACAGGCGATGTCGTTGGGTGTAATCTGAGGTGCATTTTCTGTTGGAGCGGGAGGGCTAGAGATGACCCCCGAGTAGGGTTCTTCGTGTCCCCGGAGACGGCGTTTAGGCGCTTAAGAAGTATTGCGAAAAAACGTGGGTACAGATATGCAAGGCTCTCT
>Ga0256833_1003171_pt1 | contig 11353 bp, 6 predicted proteins | sample 356284metaG_FD_190535 | JGI IMG/M metagenome (GOLD analysis project Ga0256833, IMG submission 190535) | Hydrothermal vent microbial communities from Mid Atlantic Ridge, Atlantic Ocean - 356-284 | ecosystem: Environmental > Aquatic > Marine > Hydrothermal vents | place: Atlantic Ocean: Mid...
TTGCAGTTCCACTCTCAAACGTAATTGAAACTGTAAGAATTGTGGAAGAAGATATTTATATGATTGAAGGTAAAAGCGTATTAAAACTTCGTGAAGAAGTATTACCTCTTGTAAATATGGCAGATATTTTTGAAATTGAAAAAGTACTTGAACCTGAAAAATATTTATATGTTGTAATTTTAGGTCTTGGTGCTACAAAAGTAGGTCTTATAGTGGACAGATTCATAGGGCAGGAAGAAATAGTTATTAAATCACTCGGTGAATTTTTAAAAGGGATTCCTGGAATTGCCGGTGCTACAATAAGAGGTGATGGTAGAGTGACATTAATTGTTGATGTTGGAAGTTTAATGAAACTTGCAAAAGAAACTCATAATAAGAAAATAGTAACTGACTCATTACATGAAACTAAAAAGAAAAAAGAAAAACCAAGCGATTATGTTGTAATGATTGTAGATGATAGTGCTATGGATAGAAAAATTATGAGAAATGCTTTAGAAAAATTAGGAGTTACTTTGCTTGAAGCAAAAGACGGTGTAGAAGCTCTTAATTTATTAAAATCTAAAGAAGTAGATGCAATGCTTGTAGATATTGAAATGCCAAGAATGGATGGATATACGTTAGCACAAGAAATTAGAAAATACAATAAATACAGAAAACTGCCTCTAATTGCTGTTACAAGTAGAACTACTAAAGCTGATAGAGTAAGAGGTGTTGAGGTTGGTATGAATGAATATATTACTAAGCCTTATACGGAAGAGTATTTACAAAATGTTGTTAGAAGAAATTTAGGATTATAAAGGTAGGCTATGGGAAGTTTAAGTGAAATTGTAAAACAACAACAATCATTAACAGAAGAAAAGGTGGATACAACAGAAGAAATAGTTCAGTTAGTAGGATTTGTTGTAGGTGATGAAGAGTTTGCAGTTCCTATTCTTTCAATTCAGGAAATTATAAAACCGATTGAGTGGACAAGTGTTCCATTTACGCCTGATTATATTTTAGGTGTATTTAATTTAAGAGGTAATGTATTGCCTTTAGTTGATTTAAGAATTAAATTCGGCTCACAAGCAGGTGACATTGATGAAAATACACGTTTTATTGTTATGAAAATAAAAAATGAAGATGTTGCATTTATTATTGATAGATTAACTTCAGCTCTAAGAGTTAAGAAAAAAAATATTTTACCACCTCCTGATACTTATAGTAATGAAGATGATATAATTGATGGCGTTGGTAGAATGGACGATGGAAGAATTATTACTATTTTAAAAGTTGATAATTTAATAAAAAGAGAAGATATAGTTTCGGAAAACAATTAAATACATTTTACCTACTTTTTTTATTTTCTTCTAAATGATAACAAATATTTTCTAATCACAGTATTTTTATTACAATTATTAGAGTATAATTTCAAAAAATATCAAAGGTAATTAATGAAAAATATAAGAAATATTGCAGTTATTGCTCACGTTGACCACGGAAAAACCACATTAGTTGATGAACTTCTCAAACAATCCGGAACTCTTGATAAAAGAAAAGAAATTGGTGAAAGAGTTATGGATAGTAATGATTTGGAAAAAGAAAGAGGAATTACAATTTTAAGTAAAAATACAGCTATTAAATGGGGAGAATATAGAATTAATATTATAGATACTCCGGGACACAGTGATTTTGGTGGTGAAGTTGAGAGGGTTTTAAAAATGGTAGATGGTGTTTTATTACTTGTGGATGCACAAGAAGGGGTAATGCCTCAGACTAAATTTGTTGTAAAAAAAGCACTCTCACTTGGACTTAAACCGATTTTGGTTGTAAATAAAATAGACAAACCTGCTGCAGAACCTGATAGAGTTGTTGATGAGGTATTTGATTTATTTGTTAGTATGGGTGCAAATGAGGACCAGCTTGAATTTCCTATTATTTACGCTGCAGCAAAAAACGGTATTGCAAAATGGGAACTTGAAGATGATAATGAAGATATGACACCTATTTTTGAAGCTATTGTTGAACATATTCCAGCACCTGCTGGTGAAGTTGATAAACCTCTTCAAATGCAGGTATTTACACTTGATTATGATAATTTTGTAGGAAGAATAGGAATTGCAAGGATATTTAACGGTAAAGTTTCTAAAGGGGAGCAGGTTACACTTGTAAAATCGAATGGTGAAAAAATAAACGGAAGAATTACAAAACTTTTAGGTTTTATTGGGCTTGATAGAATCGAAATAGATGAAGCAAAAGCTGGTGATATTGTTGCAATTGCTGGATTTAGCGCACTGGATGTAGGAGATACTATTGCAGATAAAGATAATCCTATTGGACTTGACCCACTTCATATTGAAGAGCCAACAATTAGTGTAATTATGAGTGTAAATGATTCACCTCTTGCAGGAACTGAGGGTAAAAATGTAACAGCACCAAAACTTAGAGACAGACTCTTTAAAGAAATGGAAACAAATATTGCAATGAAAATAGAAGAGCTTGGTGAAGGTAAATTTAAAGTAAGCGGAAGAGGGGAGCTTCAAATAGCTATTTTGGCTGAAAATTTAAGAAGAGAAGATTTTGAATTTTCACTTTCACGTCCAGAAGTTATTATTAAAATAGAAAATGACGTAAAACTTGAACCGTATGAGTATGTAGTAGTTGACGTGCCTGATGAATTCAGCGGAGCTGTTATTGAAAAACTTGGAACACGTGGGGGAATTATGAAAAATATGATGCCTTTATCTGATGGTTCAACAAGAATAGAATTTGAAATGCCAGCACGCGGACTTATCGGTTACAGAGGTGAATTTATGACTGATACAAAAGGTGAAGGTGTGTTAAACAGTAGCTTTTTAGAATTTCGTCCTGCTACTACAAAACCATACAAAAGAAAAAACGGAGCTTTAATTTCTATGGAAAACGGAGTGGCGGTCGGATATGCTATTTTTAATTTGCAAGAAAGAGGTAGAATGTTTATAAAACCTGGAGATAAAGTTTATAACGGTATGATTGTAGGAGAGCATTCTAGAAGCAACGACCTTGAAGTAAACCCAATTAAAGGTAAAAACTTAACAAATGTTAGAGCTTCAGGAAGTGATGAAGCTATAAAATTGGTTCCGCCTGTTGAAATGACACTTGAAAAGGCACTTGAATGGATTGAAGATGACGAACTTGTAGAAGTTACACCAATTTCTATAAGAGTTAGAAAAAAATATCTTGACCCTACAATGAGAAAGAGAATGAGTAAAAACAAAAAATAAAAAAAGATAATTTTCCTCTTTTTCTTTATAATTTTTTCTTATAATTTAATGTTTTCTAATAGTTTTTGATAGAATTCAACAAAATTTTAAAGGAGCGGTATGAAAAGAATACTTTTAATTTCAGCCGCTTTATCGAGTATGCTTTTTGCTAAAACGGTCAATTTTGATACGGTTTTAAAGGAAAGTTTAAATAACAACCTTGAATTAAAGGCAAAAAAGCTAAATATCGATAAAGCTAAGGCTGATTTAAAAAAAGCTCAAAGTTATGACTGGGGTAAACTTATTTTTAGTGAGCAGATAAGTAGAACTAATAATCCTTTATATGTATTTGGTATGAAACTTGGAAGTAGGGAAGCAACATTTGGAGATTTTGGATTTAGTTCTTTTTTAGGAGGTGTGGGTCAAGTTTTAAATTATTCATCCAATTTTACACAATTTAAAAATCAGATGACTAATCCAGCAATGGCAAGTCAATTGTTAAATACAGCACCAAAAGATTTGAATTATCCGGATGCAAGAACAAATTTTGAAACAAAATTTGTATATGAAGTTCCTATTTTTACAGGCTTTAAACTAAAATATGCAAAAGAGATGGCAAAACTTCAGGTTTTAGCAAATAAATATAAATATGAAAATGATAAAAATAAACTTGCTATTGAAGTTTTAAAAGCATATAATGGTGCAGTTGCGGCAAAATATTTTATAAAAGCACTTAAAAAAGCGAAAGAAACAACTTCATCTTTTGTAAAAATGATAAATGACTTTTTAAATGTAGGAATGGCAACTGAGACTGATTTACTTCAGGCTAAAAAAAGAGACAGTGAAGTAGATTCTATGCTTATTGAAGCAAAAAACAAATATGCTCTTGCACTTTCATATCTTAGATTTTTAAGTGGAGATGATGAAATAAGCAATGTTGGAGATTTTAAGGTAATTGTTTCTCCAAATCAAAGTTTAGAAGAATTAAAAAAAATAGCTCTTAAAAATAGAAATGATTTAAAATGGATGCAAAAAAATGTTGAAACTATGCAAAGAAAAGTTAAAATGGATTCATCAAGTAAATACCCTGTAATTGGGGCTCATTTAGAATACGGATGGAATGATAACAGATTAAATAATATCAGTGCAGATAAAGATTATTATTTAGGAGCAGTTGGACTTAAATATACTATTTTTGATAACAGTGAAAAAGCTAAAATTGAAAAGAGTAAAATTGAAGCCCTACAAACAGCATATTATTATAAATATATGAAAAAAGGTATAGCTCTACAGGTTGAGCAAAAATATCTTAATTTAAAAGCAAAAGCTGCTGAGCTTAAAAATAAAGTAATAAATAAAGATTTAGCAGAAGAAATATTAAAAAAATATACTTATATGTATAAACAAGGTATGATCAATATGACAATTCTGCTTATGAAAGAAGCAGAAGCAAGAAAAGCAAGGGCTGAACTTATTAAAGCAAAATATGATGAAAGCTTAGCAGCAGCTGAACTTAAAGCAGCATTAGGAGATTTAGTAAAGGAGAGTAAATGATTAAGAAATTATCTATATTAAGTGTGGCAATTGCAAGTTTATTTGCGTTTGAAACAGCAACGGCAGTAAAAAAAGAAATTAATATCAAAAAAGAGTATGTAGCAAATATTTATTCACCGTCTCAAGTAATGGTAGCAACAAGAGTTATGGGATATATTAAAAAAATGAATGTAGAAGAGGGTGATATTGTTAAAAAAGGTGAAGAACTTTTTGTAGTTGATCCAAGTGACATATATTCAATGCTAAATCAGGCAAGAGGTGCGGTAATTCAGGCTCAAAGTGGAGTATTAATGGCAGAAATGAGCTATGCTGATGCTAAAAAAGATTACGAAAGATTTAAAAATCTTTATTCTCACGGGGCTGTTAGTAAAAGAGATTTTGAAAAAATGAAACTTATGATGGATATCAGAAAAAAACAGGTTGATATGGCAAAAGGTATGTTAAAAAGAGCAAAAGCAGGTCTTGATATGGCTAAAAATCAGCTAAAATATGCAAAAGTAACTTCACCAATTGATGGTGTTGTAACAATGAAAATGAAAAAAGTTGCTGAAATGGCACTTCCTGGATATCCTGTTTTAGTATTAAGCGATATTCATAATTTAAAAGCAAAATCATTCGTAAAAGAAGAAGATATTGAAAAATTTAAAGTTGGAATGCCGGTAATTATTAAAGTTCCAGCAATTAATAAAAAATTTAATGCAAAAGTTAGTGCAATTATTCCAAGTGCTGATCCTTTAACACATTCATATATTGTTAAATTTACATTTAATAATGCAAAAGGAATTCTTCCTGGAATGTATGCAAAAGCAGTTGTAAATATTTCAAAAACTGAAGCAGTATTGGTTCCATTTTCAGCACTTACTAGCAGAAGTGGAATCGTGGGAGTGTTTGTAGATAATAATGGAGTGGCAAAATTTGTGCCGGTTAAACAAATTTCTCAAGATAAAGATTTTATTGCAGTAAAAGGACTTAAAGCTGGAGCTAAAGTTATTCTTTATCCAACAGCTGATTTAGTTGATGGACAAAGATTATAGGAGTAGATATGGAGCAATTAAAAAAACTCAAATCTCAAATTGAAGAGAAGAAAAAAGAATTAGAACAAAAAGCCCAAAACGGCTGTCCTATTAATGAATTAAGAGAAGCTGAAAAAGAACTTCAATTATTAGAAGATGAGGTAAAACAAAAAGAAAAAGAACTTGAAGCAATTGAAGAAGAATTAAGTTTAAATATAGCAGGAAGGTTAGCAAGAACATTCTTAAAAAATCCTTTAACTCCTGTAATTGCACTTGCTTTATTTTTAGTAGGATTAATTGCTGTTTTAATGACACCAAGAGAAGAAAATCCTCAAATTGATGTTCCGGCAGCAAATGTTATTGTCGTGTATCCGGGTGCAAGCAGCAAAGAAGTCCAAAATGTAATCGTTGAACCACTTGAGAGAACACTTCAGGCAATGACTGGTGTTAAACACGTATATGGTATGGCTATGAATAGTGTTGGGGTTGTTACTGTTAGATTTAAAATAGGTCAGGATAAAGTAAGAAGTATTTCAAAACTTTATGATAGAGTTATGCAAAATATGGATAAACTTCCAAAAGGTGCATGGCAGCCGCTTGTAAAGCCTATTGATATTGATGAAGTTCCAATTGTAACACTTGCACTTTCAAGTAAAAAATATAATGACGCAGAGCTTTATAGAATTGCACAAAGACTTCTTTCACCTTTAGCTGAAGTTAAAAATGTAAGTATTATCGGTATTAAAGGTGGGCATAAAAGACAATTTAATATTATTATCAATCCTGAAAAATTAGCAGCCTATCATCTATCACTTGGTCAAGTTGCAATGGCTTTAAATAAAGGAAATGTTGATTATCCTTTAGGCGGGGTTGAAAATAAAAAATATTCAATACCTGTTGAATTTGACGGATTTATAAGAAATACTAAAGATGTCGAAAATTTAGTTGTTGCAAATTATATGGGAAGACCTATTTATATTAAAGATATAGCAACAGTAGAAGATGGTGTTGATTATCAAAACAAACACGAAACATATTTTGAAGGCGGAAAAGCCTTTTATGAAGATAAAAAAGTTTCAAATGAAGAAGTAAATAAATTTCCGGTTGGAGAGAAATTAAATCAAGTAACTATCTTTATAGGTAAAAAAAGAGGCACAAACGCAGTATTTGTAGCTAATGATTTATTAAAAAAAGTTGAAGAACTTAAAAAAATACTTCCAAAAGGTGTTGATATTTATGTAACAAGAAACGCAGGTAATAAAGCGAACCATGCGGTAAATGAACTTATTTATCATTTACTTATTTCGCTTGTGATTATTGTTATTTTATTAATTATAATGCTTGGATGGAGAGAAGCGTTTATTGTTGCCTTTACAGTGCCTTTAATTTTGGCTATTACACTATTTATTGGTATGCTTGCAGGTCAGACAATTAACAGAATTACACTATTTGCATTAATCCTTTCACTCGGTCTTTTGGTTGACAGTGCCATTATTGTTATTGAAAATATTCATAGACACTTTGAAATTGGAGATAAACCAAGAGAATATGCAGCTATATATGCTACAAATGAGATAGGAAATCCAACAAACATTGCAACACTTGCTATTATTTTAGCGTTTATTCCAATGTTTTTCGTAACAGGTATGATGGGTCCATATATGAGACCGATTCCATTTAATGTACCAATTGCTATGATAGCTTCACTTGTAATTGCATATATATTTACTCCTTGGGCGGCTGTTAAATTTTTACCTGAACATAAAAATGAAGTTCATCATGAACCTTTCGATATCAGAAAAACAAAAACATATAAAATTTTTTACAACATAATCAATCCTATATTAACATCAACTCCTAAAAGAGTTATTTTCTTTACAGGTCTTATTGTATTGCTTTTAGGCTCTATGGCACTTCCGGCATTTAAGATAGTTTTATTTAAAATGTTACCAGGTGCTAACAAAAATACATTTAATATCACAATTGATTTACCAAAAGGAAGCTCAATTGAATCAACAAAAGAAGTAAGTAATTGCGTTGCGAATATATTATCGAAAGAGCCTGAAATTAAAGACTTTGAGCAGTTTATCGGAATTACAGGAGTAGTTGACTTTAACGGTCTGCTTAGAGGTAGTTCTATGAAAAAAGGTGAAAATGTAGGAGAAATTAGAGTAAATCTTTTCCCAAAAGAAGAAGACAGAGTTGAAAGTTCAATTGATATGGTAAGCAGATTAAGACCAATTATTCAAAAACAGTGTAGTTTCCATAATGCAAACATTAAACTTGTAGAAGACCCTCCAGGACCACCTGTAATTGCTACACTATTAATGCAGGTATTTGGTGGAGATGAAGCAGGAAGACTTAAACTTGCAAATTACATAGAAAAAATTTATAAGCATACAAAAAGAGTTGTTGATATTGATATTATGAGAGACAGACAAATTATAAAATACAAAATTATTCCAGATAGAGAAAAAGCAGCAATACTTGGAATCAGTACTGATCAAATTGCAAAAATTTTGGGTGCTGGACTTAAAGGTGCGGTTATCAGTGTGGCTCATATTCCATCTGAAAAAGAGCAAGTCGGAATTTTTGTAAGATTTGCAAAAAATTCAAGAAATTCAATCGATGCACTTGATAAAATCAAATTAATGTCAATGACAACACATAGATTAGTGCCTCTTAAAGAAGTTGTAAAAGTTGTGCCGGTATCATATGATGGTGTAATAACAAGTAAAGATTTACGCCCAATGGTTATGGTTACGGGTGAAATGGATAAAAGAGGAAGTATTTATGCACTTTTAGATATTTTCTTTGAACTTAAAGATAAAGGAATTCCGGGATATAAAATTACATATGACGGAAATCCGAGATTAAATCTAAAAGCAACTGACCTTAAAACAGGAAAAACATATGATTTAGTATGGGGTGGAGAATGGGAGCTTACATTTGATGTATTTAGAGATCTTGGAAGTGCATTTGGTGTAGCTGTTGTGCTTATTTATCTATTAATGGTTGCATATTATAAAAACTTTAGAGTTCCAAGAATAGTTTTAGCAGCAGTTCCGCTTACATTTATTGGTGTTCTTCCGGGACATGCATTAATGAATTGGATAACACTGTTGTTTTTCCATTCAAAAACATATTTTACAGCAACAAGTATGATTGGATTTATTGCACTTGCGGGGATTGTAGTTAGAAACTCACTTTTATTAATTGATTTTACAAATGAACTTATAAGACAAGGCAGAAGTATAAATGAAGCTGTAATTGAAGCAGCGGCAACAAGATTTAGACCGATTATTTTAACTGCACTTGCAATTATATTAGCTTCATTTGTTATTGTATTAGACCCTGTATGGCAAGGACTTGCAGTTGCACTAATTTTTGGTGTGTTTGCATCTACACTTTTATCAGTTGTAGTAGTGCCGGTATTATATTGGAGATATTTGGTGTCACAACACAAAAAAGAAGAACATATTAAATACGGATTAAATGAAATTTAATCTTCTTTTTTGTTATAATTGTATAAAAAAGGCAATTAGTGAGCTTAAAAAAAGAAGTTACTTTTTATATTGTAACGTTTGTTTTAGCTATTTTAATAGTTTTGTCGTTTATTTATAGAGTAATAAATGATATTGTAATAAAACAGGAAATTACAAAAGCAAATGATATTTCAAAAACAATATATTTATATAGATAGTATTTAGCAAAAGTTGCACCGGATGTTAGATTTATAAATAATAAACGTCCTATATTTGCGTGTACTCCTGCTTATTCTACAAATCAAGTGTTAAAACAGTTAGATAAAAGCGAAAACATTCAAATAAGACAGGTATCTGATAGATTCAGAAATAAAAATGATAAACCAAATAAAGATGAAATAGAAGCAATTAATTTTTTTAAATACAATAAAAACTCAAAAGATTATTATAAAATAAACGGTAATAAATATATTTTTTATGCTTATCCTTTATGGACTACTAAATCGTGTCTTAAATGTCATGGAGTGCCTTATAAAGATGTTCCGCCTAGACTTTATAAAATATTAATTAAAAATTATGGTTATACTGCATTTAATTATAAAGTTGGAGATTTAAGAGGAATTGTTTCTGTAAAAATTCCATATAATGTTGTTATAAATAAAGTTCATAATTTAAGTTACATTGTTTTAGTAGTTTTATTGGCAATCTTCATAATTGGTGGATTTATTTTCTTTTATGTGTATAAAAAAATTCAAAATGACATTGATAAATTTTTGAAATATTTTAAAGATATTTCAGAAAGTAAAAAATACAGATTCTTAAAAGAAAAAATGGCATATAAAGAGTTTGATGTTCTAAAAAATTCAGTAAATGATACAATTAAGATATTAAAAATATATCAAACTAAACTTCTTCAAAGATTGAATCTCCATCCTTTAACTCATTTACTTAGTAGAAATAAATTTATAGATGATACTAAAAAATTTAAAAAACCGATTGCTATTTTTAACATCGATAGTTTTAGGGAAATAAATGATTTTTACGGCACGAAAAACGGAGATAATATCATTAAATTAGTTGCTAAAAGATTTATGAAACTTTCAAGAAAATATAATTTTAGATTATATCATTTGTCTATTGATGAATTTGGAATTATATTTAATAGTGAATATCCAAAGTATGATTTTATTGAAATTTTAAAAGATATTTTGGAAAAACTTGAAAAAGAATATAATTTTGAAAGTATCAAAATTAATTTGAAATTTAGAGTAGGTGTGAGCTATTATACTAAAGATTATGTAAGAGCATCAATTTCTGTGAATTTAGCAAAAGAACTTAAAAAAGATATAGTTTTTGGCAGTGAAATTAATACATTAAAAGATAATTATAAACAAAAAATAAATATGTTTAATAAATTAAAATGGGCACTTGAAAATGATAAAATAATTCCTTTTTATCAGGCGTTAGTTGATAGGAATAAAAATATTGTAAAATATGAAGCTTTAGTTAGAATGGAAGATGAAGAAGGTAATATTGTTCCTCCGTTTTACTTTTTAGATATAGCTAAAAAAACAAGACTTTATAAAGAAATAACAAAAAGAGTAATTAAAAAAATTTTTGAGAGATTTAATAATTTAGAAGTAGGAGTTTCAATTAATCTTACTTTAGAAGATATAGAATCAGAAGATATGAGACAATTTATTATAGAAAATTTAAAGACATATAATGTCAAATGTACAGTTGAAATTGTAGAAAGTGAAAATGTTATTGCAACAGATGATATTAAAATATTTTTAAAGAACATCAAAGAAAAAGCAAAACTTTATATCGATGATTTTGGAAGCGGATATGCAAATTTTGATTATTTATTAAAACTTGGTGCTGACGGTGTAAAAATTGATGGCAGTTTAGTAAAAAACATACTTACAGATAAAAACAGTGAAATATTAGTAAAACTTGTTATTGATTTTGCAAAGCATACAGGAATTGAAGTTGTTGCTGAATATGTAGAAAATGAAGAAATTTTTGAAAAATTAAAATCTCTTGGTGTTGATTATTTCCAAGGTTATTATTTTTCAAA
>Ga0256833_1003172_pt1 | contig 11352 bp, 5 predicted proteins | sample 356284metaG_FD_190535 | JGI IMG/M metagenome (GOLD analysis project Ga0256833, IMG submission 190535) | Hydrothermal vent microbial communities from Mid Atlantic Ridge, Atlantic Ocean - 356-284 | ecosystem: Environmental > Aquatic > Marine > Hydrothermal vents | place: Atlantic Ocean: Mid...
CAATACCTATATCCATATAGGATTGGGTCAAAAAGCCAGTGATGGAGCGTGGCATGCCTTCACAAGAGACTTGGAAGCAGACCTTAAAAAATATGAGCCAAACAATAGACTCATTGCAGTCAATGCTTTTCTTGTAAGAGGCAATGGCTTTGTGGATGATGTGGAGCTGGTGGGTAAAACTATGAATCCTAACAAAATAGATACAATCTCGGCACAAAACACAGAAGCTACACTCACACTCTCGATGAATGGAGCGTTTGAAAAAGGTAGCCATGGATCGTTTTTTATAGATGCAGATAACGACAGTAACACAGGTTATAGTGCAGATACAGTAAAAGGTGCAGACTATCTAGTGCAGGGTACAGCACTCTATAGACATGTTGATGGTACACATGGGTGGAAATGGGATAAGATAAGTTCATCTATGCACTCTACACAAACGCTTAATACTATTACATCAGTAATACCATTAAATATGATGGATATAGTAGGAGATAGCATAAAATATATAGCCTCTATCTCTTTGCCTAACTGGAAATATCGTAAGAATTATACAGAGATGGTAGAGCATCAAATGTCAGGAGATAACAACCCTTCAGTGATTATTGGTGCCAGACCTGTAGCTTCGACACCTTTGGCAAAAGGAACACTTTTTGCTTCGCCTCATGGTGATGGTGATAATTGTAGTAAAAATAATCCGTGTAATATCTATACAGCTTTTAAGAAAATTAAATCTGGAGATATCTTATTTTTAAGAGGTGGTACTTATAGTATAAACAAGCAACTTTTAATTGAAAAAAAAGGTACTAAAGATGCGCCTGTAATTATTGAAAGTTACCCTGGAGAATGGGCTATTATTAAAGGTAAATTTATTTCAGGAGAATATGGGCAAACACATAAAAATGAGGCACATGTTGGTATAAAAGTGATAGGAGAGTATGCCCATATTCGAAAATTAGAAGTAATGAATATGGGACATGAAGGGATTATGCTTCTCTATGCAAGTCACAATGTTGTAGAAGGATGTAAACTTCATGATAACCTTCTTCCAGGCGTTGTCGCCTATGGTGGGGAATGGCATGAAAATAAACCCGAATACACTATACCCTATCAGTATGGATACAATGTCATACGAGATAATATAGTTTATCATAATTCTGATGTAGGAATGGGTGCTGTAACGGCTGATGGTAAACCAGCAGATGGTGGAAATGCTGATGGGATTGCTATAAGCTCTGGAAAATTTAACAGAGTCATACATAATACCGTCTATGGAAATAGTGACGATGGTATTGATACTTGGCGTTCAAACGATAGTTATGTTGCATATAATCTTGTATATGATAATGGTCGTGCTCAAGGTGATGGTAATGGTATAAAAGCAGGCGGAAACAGAAATCAAAAAGCTGGTAATGGGCTTCGTTGTAAAGTAGAGCATAATATTGCATATGGCAACAGAGCAAGAGGTTTTGATTATAATACTGGTATTGATGTGTTATTTAGATTTAATACATCTTATAAAAATGGACTTTATGGGTTTAGTGGTGTTGCAAATACAACGATTGAATATAATATTGCATCTAAAAATGCTAAAACACATAAAGGACAGGAGGGTAATAATAACTCATGGAATAGAGCTGGTGAAGTAACCTTTATGAGTACAAATCCCCACTCACCAAATTTTCTAAAGCCTGTAAAAGGTTCAGGTTTTGAGGATATAGGTGCGTATGCAAATATAGCTGATAATCAAAATAAACAAGCAAAAATATTTGTCATAGGTGATTCTACAACCTTTAATCATGATACAAGAGATGCTCAAGGGAATCTGCTAGAGATGGGATGGGCTGAAAATGAATCTTTAGGTAGATATATGAAAAATGCCAATAACCTTTATGATGAAGGGCGTTCAGGTGCAAGTAGCAAATCATATAAGACAGTATTAAACAATCAACATGATTGGGAAGAGACAAAAGAGCTTATACAAAATACTGATATCAGTCAAGGAGCATATCTATTAATACAGTTTGGACATAATGATGAAAAGAGAAATCAACCATACGGAACAACTCTTGATGAATTTCATCAAGAGTTGACAGAGTATGTAGTGTGGGCAAAAAATAATAAGATTATTCCTATATTACTAACTCCTCTTGAGCGTCGAGCCAAATCAAAAGGAAACCTAAATCATAAAACGCATGAAGAGGCAGGAGGTTATGCTCAAGAGGTAAGAGCTCTAGCCCAAGAAAAAGATGTAATTTTGTTAGATTTACAAAAAAAATCATGGAATGAATATAATAAATATGAAGATAGTGCTGCAATTAATGCTGTGTTAGCATACGATGATAACACACACCTTAGCCCTAAAGGAGCCAAAATAGTCGCAGGTTGGGTCAAAGAACTTATCTGTCAAAGCAATGCACAAAGATTATGTGCTGAGTTTAAATAAAAAAGGAAAAGGAAGTGAAGATAGTCACGATACTTTTTTTCTCGTCATTATATTTGCTAGCAGGGAATATAACCAATAAGACTTGGGTACCTATAGTAATGGATGATGTGACTATCGTAGTACCTGAAAATATAAAACCTACACACTTACTAAAAAATGACACCATAAAATACTACAAAACATGGAAAAATAAATATCTATTAGAAGTAGATAGAAGTATGAGCCGTATTGTGGATAAGGATAGTAGAACCGTATCTGAAGGTCAGGGATATGGGATGCTTATAGAGGCTCTTTTACCTAACGGGGTAGATACTGATGAGCAACAAATCTTTAATGCCTTATGGAGGTTTTCTCGCTCTCGTCCTAGTAGTATTTGTCATCATCTTATGGATTGGGAGTACTATCCTGGTATTGGCAAGCATGATGACAGTGCATTTGATGGTGATGCCGATATCGCCTATGCTCTGATAAAAGCAGATGAAAAATGGGGAAGTAGTGGAGAGATAAACTATAAAAATGAAGCCATCAAAGTTTTGGATGATATTTGGGATTGTACGATAGGAAAAGACTCCAAGTTGCCACTACTTGGTGATTGGGTAGAACAAGATGGAGCTAAATATAATCAATACACAGCTAGAACTTCTGATTTTATGTTGGGGCATTTTAAAACATTTGCTCAATTTACAGGTGATGATAAGTGGCTAGAGGTAGTGAGAGCCACACAAGATGCTCTCAATCAGGTACAAAATGAAACCACAGGCTTAGTACCAGATTTTATCAAAAAAGATAATGGGGGTCATTATGTGGCAGTAGAAGATGGCTTTTTAGAAGAGCATGATGCTGACTATTACTATAACGCCTGTAGAGTACCATGGCGTTTGGGTGTGGACGTGATGCAATTTCATGATAGTGTGAGTAAAAGTATCTTGGGAAAAATAAAAAACTGGATGAAAAGTAAGAGCAGTAATCAAGCTGAAAATATAAAAGCTGGGTATAGACTCAATGGAGATGTTATCGGGGATTATGACACCAATGCATTTATCGCACCATTTGGTGTGGCGGCAACTGCATTGGGTGATAGTACTTATGCTAAGAAGATAAGAGAATACATGAAAAGAGATGCCGAAGGATATTATGAAGATACCATTGCACTACTTAGTGCTTTGGCAATGGAGGGTATTTTTTAACATATTAAGATAGTTGAATGACAAAGGGGTCGTTTTTTTGTATACTTAGGATAAGTCTATATGCAAAAGGAGATATTATGCAAAGAACAATCAGACTCTTTTTCGTACTCATGATGAGTACGTTACTCAACGCTTCAACCAATTGGGCACCTGTAGTAATGGGTGACATTACTATGTTTATGCCGTATACTACAAAACCAATTATAAATACTGTAATATCACAATACTCACCCAATGCAACAGTCTCTATTACCATCAGTGGAGAACTTTCGGGTGATAGAGACTGGGCAGGGGTGTATCGTGTGGGAGATAATAATGACTGGGCTAATGTCATTGCCTGGAACTGGGTAAGTAACGGTACGACAGAACTGAACTTAAACCAAAAACCTATGCCTGCGGGAGAGTATGAAATAAGATTGTTTTTTCATAACAGCTATCATATGGAAGCTGTGTATAGATTTAGAGTAGTGGAAAATCATACATTTGGTCATGCAGGCACACATGCTGTTTCTACCCATACAGAAGTTGCTGATGGAAATTCTATTGTCTATTATCCTTCAGATATTGCTCAGATGCCTAAAACGCCACTTATTTTCTTCTGTCCAGGGTTTGGGAATCAAAATCATGTTAGCTATAAATCACTCTTAACTTTCATCGCTAGTCATGGATACTCTGTGATTTATGCAAAAGATTATTATGGTGACCCCAATACCTTTATAAAACGTTTTGAGAAGATGCTAGACAATAATAACGATGTACTTCCCCATGTAGATACCACGCGTATAGGTGTCATAGGACACTCTTCTGGTGGGGGAGACACATTCAAAATACTTGATCACTTTTCTAAAAAGGGTTATGGAGCCAATGGACGGTTCCTTATGTCTCTAGATGGCTGGTTTGCTTTTGGGATGAACAGTGATCAGATGCGAAACCTTCCTAGTAATACAAATGTTGTCATACAACGCTATGAGCATCCAACTCACCCTAATACCCAAGACCCACGTATCACTTTGAGTGAATATGCATTGTTAGATTCTATTGCTAATAATAAAAAAGATTATCAAGTATATAATCCTGCAACTCATGGTTACCCAGGTGGAAGCAGGGCGTATACAGATATGCAGGGGCTACTCAAGCCCCTAGATGCACTGATGGCAGTTACGTTTAAAGGTGAAGAAAATGCCCATGATACAGCTTTGGAAAATGGTAGTGATACACCTTATGAGGATGGATTGGAAGATGTACGGGAGATATGGAGGTATGCTTATCGTTGTAACAGCCATAAAAACAGAGCTGAAGTGATGGAAATAGACTATTGTCATGAGTATAACCAACCAAAAGTGTATCCCGCTGATACTATATTTGATGATAAAACCCAAGCCAATGTCGCTAAGCCAAATTATTTGGATAGTTATGTTGACCCAGTTTTTGGAAACAAAGTCACACGTATTACAGACAGAGCCAATCAGACAGGCAATAGTAAACCTTATCCAAAGACACAAGTATGGAATGCAGATCAAACTTTGATACGCTTAGGGTATCGTATCTATTATTCGGATAATTTTTCAGAAACACCTATAACTACCAACACACTTATTCGAGGCAGTCTGACAGAGATGAAGTGGTCTAGTTATGAACCAGATGTTTTTTATGGCATAGATATACGTTGGGACAGATTTGTATTTGTGAAAGCCAAAATCAATTCTGACCATACTATCACCTATACGGATATGCCAAATGCAACCTTTATGAAGAGTGAGTATGACGAACTGCTTCTTGGAAAATATGAAGGGAATCTTGACTTTCAGGACAATTATGTGGTCTTTGCAGGACGTAAGAAAGATACCAACCGTGTGACACTTATTGTATATCATTTGAAAAATAATTATGGAACGACATATAATAGTATCGTGTCTAACGTTACCACAGATATGAAATGGTATGTCGAAGATGCCAATGGTAACTTTACTACCAGTGGTGCAAACTCTAATCAAATGTTTGATTGGGCAAGTATCTCGGCACTTGGAAATTATGTGATTGTAAACTATAGAAGTAAAAAAGGTGATCCTGCCCAAGAGTATAGTATAGAACAGTATGATAGGCATATAAACCATATACGACGTCTTGCAGAACATGGTAATCATGGTGATTTGGGTGTGGATGCCAACGGTAAAGAGGTGTATGTGCAGTTTGGTTTTGGTACAGAAGAGGGTATATGGATGTATCCACTAGATGGTAGCCCTAGAACACAACTTCTCCCAGATAAATATAACGGAGGACATGTCTCCTGTAGAAACTATAAACGTCCAGGATGGTGTTATCTTAATACACGCTATCTTTGGAATGGTGCAGGTGTGCGAGAAGTATTTGCACTTAAATTGGATGATAGTCATACAGTAGAACGATTTGCTCAAACACATACCAGTATACAAAATTCTGAATGTGTCCAAGTAAATGTTTCACCAGATGGCACACAGATACTTTTTAACAGTGATTGGAATAGTGGATCTCAAGCAGATTATCAATGGGATGCAGATCACTATATGAGTTGTTCTAATTCGGAAAGAAAAATAAAAATAGATACTTATCATGTAAAAGTGGGTGAGTAGTTATTAGAGATGCCCTAAATGATTAAGGAGGACAAAAAATGATAAAAAATAGTTTATTTCTTTTGATATGGATGATGATTATGTTACCTATGCTTCATGCGGGTAATATTATAAAACAGATATGGGTACCTATCGTCGTAAGTGATATTACAACGTTTGTACCCTATACATTTAGTTTGCCTGACAAAGACAATGATGGTATAGATGATGCTACAGATAGACCTGTAGCCTATACACAATCACTTGATATAACCGCTGACAGTAATGGATATCGTATCACCTTGAGAGGTAGAGATAATGATAGTCCTATCACCTACATCATAGTCACGCAACCACAACACGGCACACTTGCAGGGACTGCACCAAACCTTATATATACACCAAAAAATGGCTACATCGGAGAAGATAGATTTACCTTTAGAGTAAGTGATGGAGTACACTTGTCTTCAATTGTATCTATCAATATCATGATAAATGCCTCACAATTTCCTGTCCATTCAAAAGCAGAAGCCTCTGCCTTTCTCTCTAGGGCTACTTTTGGTGCAAAGCAAGAAGAGATAGATACTCTGAGTTCATTAAATAATTATGAGCAGTGGATTGATCAGCAACTCAATACAGCACCTACCTACCATATGGCATGGATAGAGAGTCATCTAAAAGGCGTTGATAATACGCCTGATTTAAGCAGTTCACTAGAAAACTGGCAAGCACATAGTGATACACTTGGTTATGTGCAACGTGATGCCTGGTGGCATATCGCTACCTATGCACCTGATCAGTTGCGTCAAAGGGTGGCACTTGCCTTAAGTGAGATATTGGTTATCTCAAGAAACGGTCCTCTGCAGACTTTTCCTGATGCAAGGGTTTCTTATTATGATACTTTACTTAAAAACGCGTTTGGTAACTTTGAAGATCTTCTCAGGGATGTGACCTATCACCCAGCGATGGGAAAATATCTCAGTTATCTTGGTAATCCAAAAGCAAACCCTGCTAAAGGGAGTCACCCCGATGAGAACTATGCCAGAGAGGTGATGCAACTCTTTACCATAGGGCTTTATCAGCTCAATCAAGATGGTACTCAAAAATTATACAATGGCAAGCCAATACCTACCTATACGCAAACAGATATTAGAGAGATGGCAAGGGTCTTTACGGGACTTAGTGATGACAATGGAGAGTTTGAAGCTGAAGCAGCGTTTTCTAGCCATAAGAGCAGAACCAAACCTATGCAGGCATTTGAAGATGAGCATGATAGTGGTAGTAAAAGAGTACTAGGGCATACCATTCATGTAGGCAATACCAAAGGGGATATCAATGCAGCATTACATATGCTCTTTATGCATGAGAATACTGCACCATTTATCTCAAAACAGTTGATACAGAGACTGGTTACGAGTAACCCGACACCAGCATATGTTGCGAGAGTAGCAGCAGTATTTAACAATAATGGTAAAGGCATCCGTGGAGATTTAGCTGCGGTAGTGAAGGCAATTTTATTGGATAAAGAGGCTCTAAGAGACAAGAACCATCCTGCTAACTTTGGAAAACTACGTGAACCGATGCTCTATTTTACCCATCTTTTCCGTGCTTTTCATGCTAAGGGTAATACCACGCAAACGATACAGGTGGATAATGGACCGATATATCAATATGAATCTTTCAACTTTCACGGTACGGACATGACACAACAAGAGGGGGCACTTGAAGCACTAACGGTCTTTAACTACTTTAGCCCAACAGATGGTTCTGCCTCTTTGAGTAAACAGGGGCTTGTTGCACCTGAACTGACGCTCTATGGAAAACAGGGGATTGATGATGTTTTGATGGGAATCATTAACAAAAATGGGTTTATTTATGATACTTATAATCTTACTATCAATCTTGATTTACACAAAGAAATAGCCTTTGTACAAGCCAATAACATTGAAGGATTGCTTGACCATCTAAGCTTATTATTGACTGCTAATGCCATGAGTGCACAGAGTAAGGATAAAATAGTGAGCTATTTGAAAAATGCAAAAGATGATGATGGCAATAGTCTTGATGCTGAAACCATAGCAAGATATGCCCTAGCACTGGTAATGACTTCGCCAGCATATGCACTGCAAAGATAAGGAGGAAGAGATGAAAAATAAAATGAATAGAAGAAGTTTTATGAAAAAAACAGCATTGGGTGCCTCTTTGTTGCCCTTTGTGGGGCTTGCTGAGATGCTCGAAGCTGTAGAAATGGGTGGGGAGTATAAAGCTATTGTTGTAGTACTACTTGAAGGTGGTGCAGATGTCTTTAATATGATCGCTCCCAATGATGATGCTTACGCTGCTTATGCAGTGGCTAGAGGAAGTATAGCCCTACCTAAAACATCACTATTAAACATAGGGAATGGTTGGGGAATGCGAGAAAATATGGAAGCTATGCAACAGCTTTATGCTCATCAAAAACTGGCTATCGTCGCCAATGTAGGTACGCTAAAAGAACCAGTGACGGTAGCGGAGGCAGAGGCAGGCAGTGAAAAATTACCTTTTGAACTCTTTGCCCACAATACCCAAAGAGACCAGTGGATGTTTGGGGATGCTACGGGCAATTCCCGTAGTGGATGGGCTGCCCGTGCGGCTGATACTTTGTATACAGAGGGTAATCCTTATTTCAATATCAATGTAGCAGATGTCAATAATCATCTTCAGTATGGCGGTAAAGAGGAGGCTTTGCATTTTGATGATGCCTATGTCTCTCCTGATACGATGAAGTATTATGGTTTTGGCCCCAAATCTGGCGATGGAGAGCTAGGCAAGGTCTATTATGATTTGTATGCACAGCAGCAAAACAGTAGTAATAGAGTGATGCAGGCACTGGCAAAAAAAAGGATTTCCAAGATGAATTTGCCAGATGATTTGGTAGGGGTATTTGATAATGTGGATACCGCTATACAAGCGTTTGATACAGGTGTACATGAGGTCGGTAAACCATTAGGCGCACAGCTGGAAGTGGTAGCCAAGATTCTTTCTGTTTCCAAAAATAATGGTTTTAAAGGCAAAAAACGACAGATATTCTTTGTCAATCAACATGGATGGGACACACATGATAGTGACAATGAACACCAAGTAGGCTACCTTAGCCAGTCTCTCGGTGCATTCCAGTATGAGCTCGATAGAATGGGGATGAGCGACCAAGTCACCACCATGACTATCTCTGATTTTGGTCGTTCACTTACTTCTAACAATGCAGGCACAGATCATGGCTGGGGGAGTCATGCCTTTGTCATGGGTGGTGCTGTCAGAGGAGGTCATATCTATGGAACAATGCCAACACTTAGTAAGGACTCTACGGATTTTTGGTCAGATAGGATGGTACCTACTACAGCCATGGAGAGTTATTTGGCGACGGTTGTGAAGTGGTTTGGGGCAAGCGATAGTGAGTTGAATACTATTTTTCCAAATCTTCATCGCTTTACTAGAAACATGGATTTTATGGCTTAGGGGTATAAGAGTAGAGCAGAATTAAGATAGTTGAATGACAAAGGGGTTATTTTTCTGTATAATTGGGTTTATTTTATAATAAAGGGATAGATTATGCAAAGAACAATCACACTTTTTTTAATACTCATCATGAGTACGTTACTCAACGCTGCAACCAATTGGGCAGTTGTAGTAATGGGTGACATTACGACGTTTGTGCCGTATAAAACATCGACACAGCCTCCTGTACCAGAATCTGATAACAGTATCCTACTCTCTTTGGGTAAGGCACAATCTGGTGTAGCCGACAGAGGTACATATAGCTATTATAAGATGTATGCACATGCTGGAGAGAGGATACATATTGACCTTTATAATCAAGATGCCAATGGAAACCTCTATGTAAAAGTAGGGTCTAAAGCCTCCAAAGAGAGCTATGATTGTAAATCAGAAAATGGTGGCAAGACACATAGTGCAGAAAATGACAGCTGTTCACTCTTGGTAGATAAAGATAGTTTTGTTTATATTGCTGTGCATGCTCCTAGTTATGGTTGTTTTAATAATGTGCAGCATACTGTGATGGTATATAAGGGAGATTATGGTGTGAAAGGACCGTACGAAGTCTCAAAATATGATTCTGGTAATACACGTAGTTATTATCCTAAAAATTTAGATAAGAGCCCTATTGTGATATTCTTACCTGGTTGGTTTGACAATACATTTGATACATTAGTAAGACATGATAAATTATTACGGCATATAGCATCACAAGGGTATACTGTGATTACAAAACTTGCAGGTACAACAATGGATGAACACTTTAATGTTGATTTTAGTGATGTATTAAATCTTATTAGTGATCATAGTAGTGATTTGGATACTAAGAGAGTTGGTGTTATTGGCTGGTCTCATGGTGGAGGTTTATCGTTCTCTATGATGAGAGAGTTGGTAAATGCTGGTTATGGTACAAAGGGACGCTTTATAATGCCAATAGAACCTATGTTTGCAATTGGAATGAATCAACAATATATGCATCAGCTAAACAATATAAACTTTGTTATGATGCGATTTGAATCATTAGAGGAAGATCCTCGAACAAATTTTGTAGAATATAAACTACTAGATGGTGAAAATATAGATAAAAACTATATAAATTTAGAGAAACATGAACATGATTATTTGAAGAATGTACCTAAACCGTTTTCTAAACCAATGGATGCACTTATGGCATATACACTTAAAGATGACCAAGATGCACATGACATTGCGCTAGAAGGTGCAGGTAAAGAGAATCCTAAAAATGTGGAGACTCCTCTTGATACTGGAAGTTATGGTACTTCGTGTGCAACGTCAAATTATTGGGCTAATCATAATGTAGAATCGGTTGTGAATGATATAGACTATTGTGCAGAAGTTTATTAATGTATCATCATCCTTAGAAGGGTGTTGATTTGTGTAACAATGGCTGTGATTGATACTATTTGTTATTGCTCTTATTGTAGAATAAAAAACATTTAATTTTTAAGGATAAACATGAAACAACAAATAAAAAATATATTAGCTCTGATTGGACTCATACTCTTATTAACTAGTGCCTCTATAGCCAAAAAACAGTTTGTACCTATAGTAAATGATGATATCTTATCTATGGCATCAT
>Ga0256833_1003173_pt1 | contig 11345 bp, 12 predicted proteins | sample 356284metaG_FD_190535 | JGI IMG/M metagenome (GOLD analysis project Ga0256833, IMG submission 190535) | Hydrothermal vent microbial communities from Mid Atlantic Ridge, Atlantic Ocean - 356-284 | ecosystem: Environmental > Aquatic > Marine > Hydrothermal vents | place: Atlantic Ocean: Mid...
TGACCCTGAAAGGGGAGGTTCGCCATATATTAGATGCCAAACTGGAGAGAAAATTTGATTAGAATGGTTACGGGGCTGCTGTTTATGTCGGCAGTAATGGTCGCCGATACGCTGAAGTCGTTTCCGGTGGACTACTATAAGATAAAAGATAAAAAAGAGCAAAAAGAGCGTTTCGTGAAGATACTATACCCCCTTATTTTGAAAGAGGAGGAGAAGATAAGGCGTGAGCGCGCTTTTGTTGAAGCCTTTTTCTCCCACTTTACCGAAGATGGTATAGCGAATCCGGAAGCGGTTGCAAGGCTTGCCAAGATCGCGAAGAAGTATCGTATAAAGTCCCTTTACGACAAGAGAGAGTACCTTAAAAGGGTAGACACCATCCCAGTCTCACTGGTGTTGGCACAAGCTGCCATAGAGAGCAACTGGGGTAAAAGCCGCTTCGCAAAAGAGGCCAACAACCTTTTTGGCGAATGGACATGGGGTAAAAAGGGGTTGATCCCAAAAAACAGGCCCGAAGGGGAGAGGTACAAGATAAGGATATTCTCTTCTTTGGAGGATTCGATAGCCTCCTATATGAGAAACCTAAACCGCCACTGGGCATATGCGGAGTTCAGAGAGGCGCGCTACGAAGCGAGAGAGAAGGGTATGCAGTTTAGCGGTTTCATCGCTGCGACATATCTGGAGCGCTACTCGCAAATGAGAGAGAAGTATACAAAGATGGTCAAAAACACCATAGTCAAGCATGGGTGGAATCTGCTTGACGACAGATCCGGCTCAGAGCAGCGGAGGCTCTCCGTCGGAAGAGAGCTCGCTATGCTCTCCTCCAATATAACAAGAGGTATAGAAGGCTTTTAGGGCCGACTTATTATTGGAGGCCGGCCTCTTTGATCGCTTCGGCTTGGAAATGGGCGATGAGCGGTTCTATGATCTCATCTAGCAGTCCACCCTCCATTATCTCGTTGAGTCTGTAGAGGGTAAGGCCGATTCTATGGTCCGTTATGCGGTTTTGGGGGTAGTTGTAGGTTCTTATGCGTTCGCTTCTGTCCCCTGAGCCGACCTGGGCTTTTCTGTCGGCACTCGAAGCGGCAAGCTGCTCTTGCAGATGCTTTTCGTAGACTCTCGCTTTCAGAATTTTCAGCGCCTTCTCCCTGTTTTTATGCTGCGATTTCTCATCCTGCATAGAAACCACGATGCCTGTAGGAATATGGGTTATGCGCACTGCGGAGTCGGTAGTGTTGACCGACTGGCCCCCACATCCGCTGGAGCGGTAGACATCTATCTTCAAATCGTTGGGATTTATCTGCACATCCACATCTTCAACTTCCGGCAGGATGGCTACCGTAACGGCTGAAGTGTGTATTCGCCCCTGAGACTCCGTAGCAGGAACCCTCTGCACACGGTGGGTACCGGCTTCGTACTTGAGCCTGCTGTAGACTTTTTCGCCCTTTATGAGGGCGACTATCTCTTTGTATCCCCCCGCTTCGCTTTCGCTTGAGCTCTCTATGACAATCTTCCACCCTTTGTTCTCTGCATACCTTACATACGCTTTGAAGAGGTCTCCGACAAAGAGAGCCGCCTCGTCTCCGCCGGTACCTGCCCGAATTTCGAGGTATATGTTCTTGTCGTCGTTAGGGTCTTTCGGAAGCAGAAGAAGTTTGATCTCTTCGTTCATCTCTTCGAGCTTTGGCTCGAGCTCTTTGAGCTCCTCGGCCGCAAGCTCTCCAAGCTCGGGGTCCGAGAGCAAAGAGCGGTTCTCCTCGATAGCTTCTACGGTCTCTATGTAGGCTTTAGCCTTCTCCACGAGCGGTTCGAGATCGGACTGCTCTTTTGAGAGGGCGGTCATCTTCTTTATGTCGCCTGTTATATCGGGAGAGCTTAGAAGTGTGTTGATTTCGTTGTATCGGTCTATAAAGGGTTGGAGTTTCTCTTTAAGCATTTAGCGGCGTCGGAATTTTTGGTTTTGTCCGGGAGGCACGGGCGGTTGTTACGCCGCGCCGAGAGCGTTGACTTTCGTCTGTAGGCGGCTTACTTTACGGGCAGCCGTATTCTTTTTCAATATTCCTTTGCTTACATATTTGTGAAGTTCGCGGTTAGCTATCTTCATCGCATTTTCCGCAGCCTCTTTATCGCCGCTCTCTACGGCTGTAACGACCGCCTTTACAATGTTTTTGATACGTGTTTTATAGTAGCGGTTGCGTGTCGTGCGCTTCGCTGTCTGACGAATACGTTTTATCGCTGATTTATGATGTGCCATATGGTATAATCCTTGTCGTTAGAAAATTCTGGGGAATCATAGCTTAAAGTTTATTAAATTTAAATTAAATGTAAGAATTCTACAAAGGGGAGAGATGAGACTTTTCGGTACGGATGGGGTAAGAGGGCTTGCAGGTAAAGATCTTGACGCTTTTGTGGCGATGAAGCTGGCGATGGCGGCAGGAATATATTTTAGAAAACATGCCAAAACCAACAAGATACTGGTAGGTAAAGATACAAGGCGAAGCGGTTACATGATAGAGAACGCTCTTGTCAGCGGGTTGACGGCCGTCGGCTACAATGTAATTCAGATTGGCCCCATGCCTACTCCTGCCATAGCATTTCTCACCGAAAATATGAGGTGTGACGCCGGCATAATGATAAGTGCGAGCCACAACCCATATGAAGATAACGGAATAAAATTTTTCGATGCTCACGGAAACAAGTTGAACGAAAAGGATGAAGCTGCTATAGAGGATATTTTTTTCAATGAAGAGCTTATTATGTCAGGGCGTAAAACCGGCAGAGAGATAGGCTCATCCAAGCGTATCGACGATGTCATAGGGCGCTATATAGTACAGCTTAAAAACTCATTTCCTACCGATTTGACCCTAAACAACGTAAGGGTAGTGCTGGATACTGCAAACGGTGCGGCATACAAAGTGGCCCCTACCGTCTTCGAAGAGCTTGGCGCAGATGTCATAGTCATAAACAACCAACCCAACGGCTACAACATAAACGACAATTGCGGTGCAATGCACCCTGAAGCGTTGAGCGAAAAGGTAAGGGAGTATAGAGCCGATATCGGCTTCGCTTTCGATGGAGATGCAGATAGGCTCGTGGTCGTGGATGAAAATGGAGAGCAGGTCGATGGGGACAAACTTATAGGAGCATTGGCTATCTATCTAAAGAGGAACGGCAAGTTGACGAACGATTGCGTGGTTGCCACTGTCATGAGCAACCAAGGGTTCGAAGACTTTTTGAAATCCTGCGGGATAAAACTTATCAGATCCAACGTGGGCGACAAGTATGTCCTTGAGGAGATGCAAAAGAGCGGGTGCGTTCTAGGCGGAGAACAGAGCGGCCACGTTATATTCAGCGAGTATGCCAAGACGGGGGACGGCCTTGTTACGGCACTTCAGACTATCGCACTGATTTTAAGTGAGGGTAAAAGAGCCAGCGAAGTTCTAAACCCTTTCGAACTTTACCCTCAGCAGCTTAAAAACCTCTATGTATCGGAAAAGAAGCCGCTCGATACCATAGAAGGGTTGAAAGAGAGAGAGGAGAAGATCAAAGCCGACGGCCTCCGCTCACTCATCCGCTACAGCGGAACGGAAAACAAACTTCGTATACTCCTTGAAGGCAAAAATGCCGGCAAGATCGAGAAGTGGATGGAGGAGCTGGAGAAGTTTTTCAAAAAAGCCCTAAATGGATAGAGCAGATTTGAAAAGCTGGTTATCTTTTGTGCTGGCTCTCTTCGGTATATATATTGTAGACCAGAGTATCAAAGAGATATTTCTTGCCGGTTGGCGGTGGGAGAGCGAGTGTATTACGCTCTCTCTTGTCTACAACAAGGGAGTGGCGTTTTCGATGTTCGCCTTTTTGGGCCCATATCTGAAGTGGATTCAGATCGCACTTCTTGCGGCCGTTTTGGGCTATATCATGCACGGAAAGCATATGAGAGAGTACGCACTGCCTCTTGGTATTCTTTTCGGTGCGGCCATAAGCAATATAGCCGATCGTTTTATGCACGGAGGGGTAGTGGACTACGTTCACTGGCACTGCGGTTTTGACTTCGCCGTATTCAATTTCGCAGATGTCATGATAGACTTCGCCGTAGTCTGGATGGTTGCAGATCACCTCTTTTTCCGAAAAGATTTAAGGAAAAATCAATGAATATTCTGTATAATTCCCGCACAAAAACCCCGCTTGGACTCCATTTTATGGAAAATAAGCATTTTTTCTGCTAATATAACCGCAACGGATGGTCGCGTAGCTCAGTTGGTAGAGCACTACCTTGACATGGTAGTGGTCACAGGTTCAAGTCCTGTCGTGGCCACCACTTCTTTATTTAAAAGTTGAAAATTAAAAACTGAAAGTTTGGAAAAAACCAAAATTGTATTGTTTTGCCCAAAAAATTTAGTACAATAACTTTTAGTTTTTAATTTTTAACTTTTAGTTTAAACAAGGAATTGCTTGGAAGAGAAAGAGATCATCGCCTATAAATCGAAAGATGGGCAGATAGTAGACACTCAAACCGCCGCCGAAACAGGCTGCGAAGATTGTGAACCGATATATTACGACAACTCCCCTGAAGCTCTCGAAGTCATACGCCACTCAACCGCTCACCTAATGGCTCAAGCCATCAAACAGCTCTATCCCGATGCCAAGTTTTTCGTCGGTCCCGTAGTCGACGAAGGCTTTTACTACGACTTCAGGGTCGACGAGAAGATAGGCGACTCAGACCTGAAGAGGATAGAAAAGACGATGCAGAAGCTTGCCGGTAAAAAGCAGGATATCGAGCGCTACTGTATTTCAAAATCGGAAGCTGAAGAGAAGTTCGCCGGTGACGACTTGAAGCGGGAGGTCATGAAAAAGATAGAGGATGACCGCCTTTGTATATATAGGCAGGGAGATTTCGAAGATCTCTGTCGTGGGCCCCATGTGCCGAATACGAAGTATTTGAGAAACTTCAAGCTGACAAGAGTTGCCGGAGCCTACTTGGGCGGTGACGAAAAGAATGAGATGCTGACTCGCATATACGGTATAGCCTTTGCCGATAAAGAGAGCCTCAAAGAGTATCTTAAAATGATAGAGGAGGCCAAAAAGCGAGACCACCGCAAGCTAGGTGCGGAGCTGGGCCTTTTTATGTTCGACGAAGAGGCGGGAGCGGGTCTGCCCTTTTGGATGCCAAAAGGTGCGAGGCTAAGAAGCAAGATTGAGCAGATTCTTTGGCGTGCGCATAGGCGCAGAGGTTACGAACCTGTCAGGGGACCGGAGATTTTGAAGGCGCAGATGTGGCATACGAGCGGCCACTACGCCTGTTACGGCGAAAATATGTATCTGACCGAGATAGACGGTCAGGAGTATGGTCTTAAGCCTATGAACTGTATCGGCCATATTCTTATATACAAGAAAGAGATTCACAGCTACAAAGAGCTTCCTCTCAAATATTTCGAGTATGGAGTGGTGCATCGCCACGAGCAGAGCGGAGTGCTACACGGGCTTTTGAGAGTTCGTGAGTTCACGCAGGACGATGCCCATATTTTCTGTACTCCAGAGCAGATTAAACCGGTGGTTATAGATGTTTTGGAGTTTGTCGACAGGGTTATGAAGATATTCGGATTCGAGTATGAGATGGAGATATCGACCAAACCCGAAAAAGCGATAGGTGACGACGCGATCTGGGAGAGCGCTACGAAGGCCCTGAAAGAGGCGCTTGACGAGAATGGATTCGAGTATGGGATAGACGAGGGGGGTGGCGCCTTCTACGGTCCTAAGATCGATATAAAGATAACGGACGCTTTGAAAAGAAAATGGCAGTGTGGAACGATACAGGTTGACTTCAACCTCCCGGAGCGTTTCGAGATGGAGTATGTAGACGAAGATAACGAGAGAAAGCGCCCAGTTATGATACATAGGGCGATCCTCGGAAGTTTCGAGCGCTTTATAGCTATATTGACCGAGCACTTTGCCGGAGAGTTTCCTATGTTCATAGCTCCGACCCAGGTGATTTTCGTCCCAATCGCCGATGACCACAAAGCTTACGCAAAAGAACTTGCCGCCGAGCTTGCGGAGTTTGATATAGATACGGAGATTTACGATAGAAACGAATCTTTGGCGAAAAGGGTTCGAACGGCAGAAAAGCAGAAGGTACCTATGATAGCGATCATAGGAGACGAGGAGGTCTCAAGCCGTAAAGTTGCGGTAAGAGACAGAAGAAAACGCGAACAGTACACGCTGGATGCGGAAGAATTTATAAAACTCATAAAGGAGCAGACAAGTGAGGTCAGAATTTGAGTAAGAAAAACGATGTGATCATGAACGAAGATATCAGGGCCCGTGAGGTTCGCCTTGTTGGCGATGACGGTACGCAATATGGCGTTGTAAGCCGTGACGAGGCGCTTGACAAAGCGGCCGACATGGGGCTAGATCTCGTTCTGATTGCCCCTCAGGCCAATCCGCCGGTCGCAAAGATAATGGACTACGGCAAGTTCAAGTATCAGCAGGAGAAGAAGAAGAAAGAGGCGAAAAAGAAGCAGAAGCAGATCGAGGTGAAAGAGATAAAGCTCTCCGTGAAGATCGCCCAAAACGACATAAACTACAAAGTGAAGCATGCAAGAGAGTTTCTCGAGCAGGGCAAGCATGTGAAGTTTAGAGTCTTCCTGCGCGGCCGCGAGATGGCGAACCCCGAGGCGGGTGTCGAAGTGCTCAAATCTGTCTGGCCGATGGTTGAAGATGTGGGCGAACTTGAAAAGGGCCCTTTTCACGAGGGACGCTATGTCAATATGTACGTAGTGCCAAAAAAAGAGAAGCCCGGTAAAAAATAGCCTTTTTCAACCACTTCTTCGTCTCCTTGCGGAGACGAAATCAGCCTTCTTTTGGCGCCGGCTAAAGATTAGTCACACATTTTAAAAGCGGTAGCAGAGAGATCGCCAAACGAGTGTGATTTGCCTACGGACGGCTGCAAAATCTCTAAAAACCGCTAACAGCTTCGCTACTTTGGCCGGTGCCTTTTTCGCTCATTTTACATTCAGTAATATTTAGGTATAATTACGCCCCGTTTTATAGACGAAATCGTCTATTATCTTATAAAGGAGGAAGTTCATGCCAAAAATGAAGACGGTACGCGGCGCAGCAAAGCGCTTCAAGGTCAAAAAGAGCGGCAAGATAAAGCGCGGATCAGCCTTTAGAAGCCACATTTTGACCAAAATGAGCCAAAAGCGCAAAAGAAAACTACGATCTGCACAGTATGTAGCAGAAGTAGATGCGCCTCGCGTAAAAGCTATGCTTGGAATGAAGTAACGGAAATTAGTTTGTAGTTCCCCTTAAAAAGGGCAAGTCCGGCCAGATTTTAAAAAAGAGGTCCGGCACCTTACATCAAAAGATGCACAGGTAAAGAAAGGAAAGAGATGCCAAGAGTAAAAACTGGAGTCGTAAGACGCCGAAGACACAAGAAGATATTGAAGCTCGCAAAGGGCTTTTACAGCGGAAGAAGAAAACATTTCAGAAAAGCGAAAGAGCAGGTTGAAAGAAGCCTGGTATACGCTTACCGCGACAGAAAACAGAAGAAAAGGGAGTTTAGAAAACTCTGGATCATTCGTATCAACGCTGCGTGCCGTCTGAACGATATGAACTACTCCACTTTCATGCACGGCCTTAAAAAAGCCGGCATCGAGCTTGACAGGAAGATTCTCGCCGATATGGCTATGAACAATCCTGCAGGCTTTGCCAAAATCGTCGAGCAGTCGAAAGCTGCTTTGGCGTAACCTCCGGCCCTTCGGGGCCTTTTCTTTCAACCATAACTAAATGATACTTTAAAAAAGAGTGGCAGAGATAGAGAGTCAAACTTGTGATTTGAGACGTAAAAATCTCGGCCAAAAACCGCGCTTGCCCGTCAGGGTAGCGAAGCTGTTAGCGGTTTTTAGAGATTTTGCAGGCGTCCGTAGGCAAATCGCACTCGTTTGGCGATCTCTCTACTGCCACTTAAATTAAAATAATGGACAAATCATCTTTTAGTCAGTACCCTCTTGTTAATTAGATATAATAAAAAAATAATTTTTCAATTTTTCCGTTTTGTGGCGTAAAAGGTGTAACTATCGTGAAAATATTGGTAACGGGCTCTGCAGGTTTTATAGGCTTCCACCTCTCAAAGAGGCTTCTTGAAAAAGGGTATGAAGTAGTTGGGATCGACAATCTTAACGACTATTACGATGTGTCGCTGAAGCTCGGAAGGCTTGAAGAGCTGGGAATAAAGAGCGAATCGATGGAGTATGGCAAAAAGGCAGAGAGCAAAACGTTTGGCTCTTGCGCCTTTTACAAAATAGATTTGGCCGACTCTTGTGCAATCGATGAGCTTTTTTCCAAAGAGAGGTTCGATGCCGTATGTAACCTTGGAGCACAAGCCGGAGTGCGCTACTCTTTACAGAACCCATCCGCTTATATAAGCAGCAATCTGGTAGGCTTTGCGAACATTTTGGAGGGGTGCAGAAACCATAATGTTGAAAACCTGAGCTACGCCAGTAGTTCTAGCGTCTATGGCCTAAACAAATCGATGCCGTTTAAAGTGAGCGACAGCGTGGACCATCCTGTGAGCCTCTACGCAGCCACGAAGAAGAGCAACGAGCTGATGGCCCACACATATAGCCACCTTTACGGCATAAGAACTACAGGCCTTCGCTTTTTCACCGTTTACGGTCCCTGGGGCCGGCCGGATATGGCTCCTATGCTCTTTGCCGATGCTATTTTGAACGACAGACCTATAAATGTTTTCAACTATGGAAAGATGCAAAGAGATTTCACATATATAGACGACATTGTCGAAGGGGTTGTCAGAGTCATAGAAAATCCTGCAAAAGAGAACAGTGATTTTGACTTCATAAACCCCGATCCTGCCACATCTTCAGCCCCTTACAGAGTCTACAATATAGGAAACGGAAAACCTGTCAAGCTTATGGACTTTATATTGACACTTGAAAAACATCTCGGCAGAAAAGCCAAAATGAATATGATGCCCATCCAGCCCGGTGACGTTGAGGCAACATGGGCCGATACAAGCGCCTTGGAGAGGGATGTCGGGTACAAACCGTCAACGGATCTTGAGAGAGGCATCGGTGAGTTCGTCAAGTGGTATAGAGAGTTTTATGGTATAAAATGATTATTGGAAAGATAAAATCTAAAACAATTCGAGATTTGATAAATGTTTTGCTTGGAAATGCAGTTTCCCAAGGAATTGGCTTTACAACTTTAGTCATAATTTCAAGGGAGCTTGGTGCGCATGAGTATGGAATATTTTCTCTACTTTTGGCAATATTTACATTTTTTATCCAGCTTTCCGATTTTGGAATTTCAACCTCTTATGTAAAATATACCAGCACCCGTCTGTCCATACAGAAAGAAATATTAACAACAATTATTTTTAGCAAGATAGTTTTATCACTCTTTTTAATGACAATACTATTTTTTACCGCAAAAGAGATATCTATCTTTTTTTTTGATACGGAAAATTTTAAAGATTCTATACTGGTAATAGCTTTTGCGATAGTTTTGCATTCTATTTTTGCAGTTATTCTGGGGCACTACCAAGCAATACAAAATTTCAAAATATATTCTACACTTAAAATTTTTCATAATTTTATTAAGCTTTGCAGTGTCGTTTTTATTACTATGTTATTTACAGAAGATGAATATTTGATGGGTTATATTATTGTATATTCATTTGCCGTATCAGTGCTTACATTGCCTTTTCTGTTTAAAAATAGAAAAAATTTTAAAAGAATCGATTTTAGGCATTTTATAGAGATATATAGATTGGGATTTTGGATATTTCTTTCATCTTTGGCGGTTATGGTAATTATGAGACTGGATATAATGATGCTTCAAAAAATGAGTACATCCGAGCAAGTTGGATATTATAGCGTTGCTATGAATGTGGCAATGATTCTTCCCCTAATAACTACCAGCTTGGTTAATACTCTTTTGCCAAAAGTAGATAAGTATATAATAGAGAACAATATACGAGAATTTATAAATAAAATATTGGAAAAAGTGAAATACGTTGTTCTTTTGCTTTTTGTTTTGGAAGCACTTTCTTTGTTTATAATAGACTTTCTATTTGGCACACAATATCGTGAAAGTATATCGGTGCTGCAAATACTACTTTTAGCATTTACGTTTGGTATAGTTGTCAATCCTATGTCTTTGGCCATGCTTACGATCGAGAAAGCTTATTTACTAACTATTTTAAACTGGATACAATTACCATTGAATTATATTGGAAATTTATTTTTAATCCCTCTGTTTCAGGCTGAAGGTGCGGCTATAAGTACAGTAGTGTTGCGTATAGTGGGAGGCAGTTTTATAATTTATTATCTTCTTAGGATATACAATGATGATTATAAGCAAGGTTAAAAGATTTTTGCTGAAAAGAAAGCTCGGTATTTTGGGAAAAAATATTGACATAACACCAAATTCGATTTTCGGGAATCATGAAAACATTATTTGGCATGATAACATTTATATAGGCCCCTATGCTTATATTTGGGCTATTGGGGGCTTGGAAATTTGTGAAAATGTCATTATAGGTCCAAGAATAACTATACATACATCGAATCATAGGTATGAAGGTGCTACAATGCTCCCATATGATGGGTATACTTATCTAAAAAAAGTGACCATTGAAAAAAATGTATGGATTGGTGATAATGTTTCATTAGTGCCAGGTGTAACTATTGGGGAAGGAAGTGTTGTAGCCATGGGAAGTGTTGTGACCAAAGATGTTCCTAAATGTTCGATAGTAGGCGGAAATCCGGCTCGTGTGCTAAAACAAAGGGATTTAAAGTTATACAATGAATTGGAAAACAACAAAATGTATTATATGAGGCTTAAGCAACTAAGGGGAATTAAGCAGGTTTTTTTAAATGGCTAAAATCAAAAATATTGTGATTTCAGGATGGTATGGCCATGGAAATATTGGAGATGAAGCTATTTTGCAGGCTTTAATTGAGATTTTTGAAAAGAAGTATCCCGGATGCACAATAACAGCACTCTCTTTTTCTCCTGAGTATACAAAAAAAACTCAAAATATAAATGCAGTAAAGCAGTTTCCAATTGGTAAAAAAAAATGGCTTCATTCTGTATTGACATTTGATATAGTTAGAACTTTGATAGCGATATACAAATGTGATCTATTTGTGATGGGTGGAGGAGGCTTTCTGTCCGACTGGCAGCCATATGTGCCACATGGATGGCTAAAGCAGATGAAAATTGCTAAATACTTTGGAAAAAAGACGTGGCTTTACAGAATAGGAGCAGGCCCTTTTTTAACCGATGTTGGAAAAAAAACTACAAAGTTTTATATAGACAACTTTGTGGAT
>Ga0256833_1003174_pt1 | contig 11345 bp, 10 predicted proteins | sample 356284metaG_FD_190535 | JGI IMG/M metagenome (GOLD analysis project Ga0256833, IMG submission 190535) | Hydrothermal vent microbial communities from Mid Atlantic Ridge, Atlantic Ocean - 356-284 | ecosystem: Environmental > Aquatic > Marine > Hydrothermal vents | place: Atlantic Ocean: Mid...
GGTCCTCACGAACCCGGGGCTGACCAGCTTCAGGTCAATCTTCTCGCGCCGCAGCTCGGCCCAGAGCGCCTCGGCGTAGTAGCCGAGCGCCGCCTTGCTGGTGCCGTAGCCGCTGGTGCGCGGCAGGCCGACGTAGCCGGCCAGCGAGCCCACCAGCGCGATCGTGCCCCCGCCCGCCTCCCGCATGCGCGGCCTGAGGGCGTCGAGGGCGTGGGCCACGCCCATCAGGTTGACGTCGAGGTGCTTCTTCAGGTTTTCCGCGGTGTCGTCACGCCCGGCGCGCTTGAAGGCCGCCCCTGCGTTCAGGATGGCCAGGTCGATGGGACCTTCCTTCTCCCAGACCTCACCCACCACCCGCGCCACCGCCTCCGAATCGGTAACGTCCAGCGGGTAGGCGGCGCCGCCCGTATCGCGCGCGACCTCGGCCAGCTTCTCGGCGTTGCGGCTGGAAACGACGACGTGCGCGCCCGCGTGGGCGTAATGGCGTGCGAGCGCATGCCCGATGCCGCTCGAGCCCCCGGTGATCCAGACCCTGCGGAAACGAACACTCATCGCGCGGGCTCAGACCTCCTCGGTGAGGCCGATGCCCACGATGTGGTAGCCGGCGTCCACGTAGAGCGTCTCGCCGGTGATGCCGCTGGCCAGCGGACTGAGCAGGAAGACGCTCGCCTGGGCGACCTCCTCGTGGGTCACCGGTCGCTTGAGCGGGGCGACCGCGTTGACGTGGTCCCACAGGAGGGTGAAGCCGGGGATGCCGCGGGCCGATAGGGTACGCAGCGCGCCGGCGGAGATGGCGTTGACCCGCAGGCCCTTGGGGCCCAGCTCGTAGGCGAGCATACGGACGCTGGCCTCGAGCGCGCTCTTGGCGATGCCCATGACGTTGTACTTGGGCACCACCTTCTCGGCCGCGTAGTAGCTGAAGGTGACCATGCTGCCACCTTCGTTCCAGTAGGGCTCGGCCTCACGAGCGACCGCGACTAGACTGTAGGCGGAGATCTCCATGGCCAGCAGCCAGTCTTCCTTGGTGGTCTCGATGTAGCGCCCTTCCATCGCCCGGCGCGGGGCGAAGGCGATGGAGTGGACGATGTAGTCGATGCCGCCCCAGTTCTCGCCCAGATCGGCCATGACCTCTTTCAGGCGCGCTTCGTCGGTCACGTCGAGTTCATAGAGCCGGACGTTGGGCATGTGCCGGGTGGCCTTTTCCACCAGCGGCTTGACCCGGTCGCCTTGATAAGTGATGGCCAGCTCGGCGCCGGCCTCATGTAGTTTTTGGGCGGTGGCGAAGGCGATGGAGCGCTCGTTGGCGACGCCCATGACCAGCGCCTTCTTGCCCGATAGGTCGATGGATACCATACTTCCTCAATCTTACCAGCTAGGCGGGCTCGAGCCGGACGGCGCTTTGCTTGTAGCTGGGGATCTTCGAGGTCGGGTCGTAGGCGTTCTTGGTCAGCCGGTTGGCCGGCTGCTCGGCGAAGTGGATGGGGGCGAAGACCACACCCTCGGGGGTGCGGTCGGTGACCCAGGCGGTCGCCTGGATGCGGCCGCGGCGGCTCACCAGCCAAACCTTCTGGCCGTCGCGCACGCCGTAGCGCGCGGCATCGGCCGGGCTCACCTCCACCTTCAGCTCGGGGTAAGCCTCACGCAGAGCGCTGCGGCGGCTGAGCACACCGCCGTGCCAGTGGTAGAGGACGCGGCCGGTGGAGAGGATCAGCGGAAACTCGCCGCTGGGCTCCTCGGCCGGCGGCCGCCAGCGCGCGGGCAGCAGCCTGGCCTTTTTGCTGGGGGTGTAGAAGCCACCTGTGAAGAGCACGCTCACCCCCGGCACGTCCTCGCTGGCGCAGGGCCAGCGCAGGCCTTCGCGCTCGAGCCGCGCGTGGCTGATGCCGCCGAAGAGGTTCGGGGCGCCCCGTCGCACCTCTTCCCAGACCTCGTCGGGGCCGGTGTATTCCCAACCTTCCGGGTCGCCACGACCCGTCAGGCGGCTGAGGCGCCGCCCGACCTCGGAGAGTATCCACCAGTCGGGCTCGGCCTCGCCCGGCGCCTTAAATACCGGCCGGATGAGCTGCACCCGGCGGTCGGTGTTGGTGAAGGTGCCGTGTTTCTCGGCGAACGAGGCCGCCGGCAGCACCACGTCGGCGTAGGGGTAGGTCTCGTTCTTGAGGATGTCCTGAACCACGAGGAAGTCGAGCTCCTCGAGCGCGGCGCGGACGTGGTCCTGGTAGGGCTCGGAGGTGATCGGGTCCTCGCCCATCAGGTAGACGGCGCGCACGCCCCCGGGGCGGCCGATGCTCTCGAAGGCCTCGGTCATGGTCACGCCCGGGTTTTCGGGCTGGGGTGCGCCCCAGAACTCCGCCCAGCGCCGGCGCACCGCCGCGTCGGCGGTCGGCTGGTAGCCGGGGTAGACGTTGGGCAGCGCCCCCATGTCGCCCGCACCTTGAACGTTGTTCTGGCCGCGCAGCGGGTTGAGGCCGGCCCCGGGCTTGCCCAGCTGACCGGCCAGAACGGCCAGGTTGACCAGCGCCTGGACGTTCTCGGTGCCGTGGTTGTGCTGGGTGATGCCCATCGCCCAGTAGATGGCGGCCGCGCTGGCCGCCGCGTATCGCTCGGCTGCTTCCTGAATCTTGCCGGCGGGCACGCCGGTGACCTGCCCGGCGTACTCGAGGGTGTAATCCTGGACGCTTTCCCACCACTCCTCAAAGCCCTCGGCGTAGCGGGCGACGAAACCGGTGTCGTAACGGCCGCTTGCGACCAGGTGCCGGGCCATCGCCCCGAAGAGGACCGGGTCGGTGCCAGGGCGCAGCCGCAACCAGAGGTGGGCGACCTCGGCCAGGCCGACACGGCGGGGGTCGGCCACGATCAAGAAGGTACCGTTGCGGGTCGCCTTCTTGATCATCGCCCCGATCACCGGGTGGGTCTCGACGGTGTTGGAGCCGGTGACCACGATGACGCTCGAGAGCGGGATCTCCTCGATGGTGTTGCTCATCGCCGCCGAGCCCAGCGCCCGCGAGAGGGCGGCGGTGGAGCTAGAGTGGCAGAGGCGGGCGCAGTGGTCGACGTTATGGGTGCCGGCGGCGGCCCGGGCCAGCTTTTGCATCAGGTAGTTCTCTTCATTGCTCGCCTTGGCACTGGAGACGAAGTAGAGGGCGTCGGGGCCGTGTTCGCTGGCAATCTGGGCCAGGCGCTCGGCCACGAAGTCCAGGGCTTCCTCCCAGCTGGCGGGCTCGAGCGCTCCACCCTTTTCGCGCCGGACGAGCGGCGTGGTGAGGCGGTCGGGGTGGCGCAAGAAGCCGAGCCCGAACCGGCCCTTGACGCAGAGCGCGCCGTGGTTGGGCGGGCCTTCCCGGGCCATTACCCGGTAGATTTTTTCGTCTTTAACGTAAAGGTCTACCCGGCAACCGACGCCGCAGTAGGGGCAGACGGTGGAGACGACGCGGTCAGGTTGGACGCGGGGGGTCATAACGTTCGCCTCCCGGCAGGTAGTGGGGCGTGGGATGTGGGGTGTGGGTTTTCCCACCTCTCACCTCCTACCTCCCACATCCTGATTGCGCGCGGTTTCACAACAGTCCTCCTGCGGCCAAGCTGATTTCTTCGAGCGGCACCAGCGCCCCCGTCGGGCAGACCTGCACGCAGTTGCCGCAGAAGACGCAGCCGGCCTCGGCCAGCGTCAGGTCGAAAACGGTCGTTACCCCGGCCTCGGCCCCGCGACCGGCGAAAGCCAGCGCCCAGACGCCTTGAATGCCCTCGCCGCAGGCGTCGAGGCAGCGGCGGCAGTTGTAACACTTATCGTACTCGCGCAGGTAGAAGGCGTTGTCCCGAATCGTCTGGCGCGCGCGCCGGCCCGCCAGCGGCTCGCCCCAGCGCGCCGGGTCGGCACCGTACTTTTCCAGCCAGCCGGCCAGCCCGTCGTCGTGTTCCACGTTGGTCTCGAGCGCCACCAGCTCGAGCACCGTCCGCCGCAGCGCCGCCAGTTCCTCACTCTCGGTATTGACCACCATGCCCGCCGCCACCTCCGTGGCACAGGCCGGTTCGGGCCGGCCACGGCCGGCCATCTCGACCACGCAGAGGCGGCAGAGCCCCTTGGTGCCGGTCCGTTCGTGGTGGCAGATGGTGGGAATCTCCACCCCCGCCCGCCGGGCGGCGTTCAAAATCGTCTCGCCCGGCTCGGCTTCTACCAGAACACCGTTGATGACCACCGGAACCCGGCTCACCGGGCCACCTCCTCGAAGCGCTCGAGCAGGCTGCGCACTGCCCAGGGAGCGGCCTGACCGAGGCCGCATAGGCTGCCCTGCTCCAGCGCCAAAAACAGCTTTTCCAGCAGTTCGCGCCTGCGTTCGCCCCTGCGCCAGCGCCAGACCAGCGCCTGCAGGTGGGGCGTGCCCAGACTGCAAGGAAAGCACTTGCCACACGACTCGTGGGCGAAGAAGGCGGCCACCCCTTCGGCCGCCGCCCAGAGGTCGCGCGTTTCGTCAAAAACCATCAGCGCCCCGGGGCCAATCGAGTCGCCCCCGGCGCGCGGCGCGTCGTAGTCGAGCGGCAGCCCGGCGCTTTCGGGTAGCTTAACGAATGTTCCTGCCGCCCCGCCCATCAGCACCGCTCGCGGCTTCTTTGCCCCGGCCAGCTCCAGCACCCTGTCCAGCGGCGTGCCCAGCGGCAGTTCGTAGACCCCGGGCAGCTCCACGTCGCCGGAAATCGAAAAGAGCTTGGGGGCGCGCTCGCGGTAGGCCGCCGCCCCGCGCGCGGCGATGAGGGCGATGTGGGCCAGCGTCTCGACGTTTTGCACCAGCGTCGGCCGCCCAAACAGACCCGCCTCGGCCGGATAAGGTGGCTTGAGGCGGGGCTCGGCCCGTTTGCCCTCGATGCTCTCGAGCAGGGCGCTTTCCTCGCCGCAGATGTAGAGGCCGCCGCCGCGGAAGGTCTGCGTTTTCAGCCCGTCGAAGTAACCCTCTTTTTCCAGCCCCGCCCGGGCCGCCTCCACCCGCGCAAGCGCTCCATCGTATTCACCACGAACGTAAAAAATCACCTCGCCCGCGCCCACCGCCCGCGCCGCCAGCGCCGCGCCAGCCCAGACCAGGCGCGGGTTGCGCTCCATCAACCAGCGGTCCTTGAAGTTGCCGGGCTCCGACTCGTCGCCGTTGACGACGACGTACTTGACCTCGCTCGCCTGGGCGCGCACCGCCTCCAGCTTGCGCCAGGTGGGGAATAGCGCCCCGCCCAGGCCGCGCAGACCGGCCTCACGGACGGCGCTTATCAATTCGTCCGCACCGGGAAAGGCAGGGAGTTTGCCCGCTTCTTCCAAGAGCCAGCCTCCGCCCCGGGCTAGCTCGCGCGGCAGCAGTTCGGCCTCTGGCCCCGGCTCGCCGCCCGCCGCCAGCCGCTCGATGCCGGCCGCGTCTACCGGGGCGTAGACGCGGCGGCTGGGTCCATCTTCGACCACCAGCGCCGGACCGACCGCCTCAAGACCGTAGCCGAAGACCGTTCCCGGCTCCACCCCGGCCCTTCCGGCGGCGCGCTCGAGCGCGTCCAGCAGTTTTTCGAAGTTGCGGCCGCGCACCACCGGTTCGTCCACCAAGAGCCAGCGGACGCCCCGGGCCTGGTAGCGCGGATAGAAACGCACCGCCTCCCAGGCCACGGCCGGCGGCAGGCCCGCTGCGCGGGCCGTGCCCTCGACGTCGGCGGGCTCGAGCCCACCCCGGCGCTCGAGCACCTCATCCAGTAGGGGTAACAGCAGGGAACGCCGGTTCATGCGCCCGTCCTTTCACCACGACTTGCCCCCATTCTACCCGTGGCACCGGGGGCAGGCGCCCCAAGGCGAACGGTATGGCCCGGCTGGAACGAGGCTAGGCGCTCTGCACCTCACCGAAGGGGATCACGTCCACCACCTCGCCTGCCTCGACGTGGGCGTGGGGCGGAACGATTACCAGCGCGTTGCCAAAGGCCATGCTGCGCAGCACGCCCGACGACTGGTTGTCCACGCTCGCCGCGCGGTGGCCGCCGGGGGCGCCGGGGTCGTAGCGCAGCACCGCACGGCGGAAGGCCACCTTCTTGCCCGCGCCCTTGAAGAAGTCGTCGGCCACCGCCCGCACCTTACGGTAGGGCGGGTCGGTACGCCCAAGCATCTTGAAGAGCATCGGCCGCCCGTAGAGGAAGAAGACCACCATCGCGCTCACCGGGTTGCCGGGCAGGCCGAAGAGCGGCGTGCCCGCGAACTCGGCGAAGAGGGGCGGGCCACCCGGGCGCTGAAGGATCTTCCAGAAGTGGATGGTGCCCTCCTGCTCGAGCAGGTGACGGACGATGTCGTAGTCGCCCATGCTCACCCCACCCGAGGTGAGGATCAGATCGAGCCGCCCCGCGCCCTCGAGCCGCGCCTTCAGCTCGGGGATCGTATCGTCGACTTTACCCAGCAGCACCGGCTCACCGCCGGCCTCGCGCACCAGCGCCGCCACCGAGTAGGCGTTGGAGTTGTAGACCCCGCCCGGCGGCAACGGCGTGCCGGGCTCGACCACCTCGTCGCCGGTGGAGAGGATGCCCACGCGCGGCCGCCGCACCACCGGCAGGGTGGCGTGGCCCATCCCCGCGGCCAGCCCCACCCGCCCCGGCGTGAGCACGTCGCCGCGCTTCAGGTAGACCCGGCCCTTCTGCAGGTCCTGCGCCTTCGGGCGGATGTCCTTGTGCGTGGCCGGTTTGTAGAGCACGACGAACTCGCCGTCGCGCTCGGTGTCTTCCACCGCCACCACCGCGTCTGCGCCCTCGGGCAAGGGCGCGCCGGTATAGACGCTCACCGCCTCGCCCGGGCCTAGGCGGCCGGGGAAGGGGCGTCCGGCGGGCGACTCGCCGATCCAGCGCAGCCGCACCGGGTTTTCGGGGCTGGCGCCGGCGGTGTCCTCGGCGCGGGCGGCGTAGCCGTCCACGGCGGTGTTGTCGACGTCGGGATGGTCGGCCAGGGCCTCGAGATCGCGCGCGAGCACGCGCCCCAGGGCCTCGGTGAGGGACACCTCCTCCACCTCGGTGAGGGGGCGGGTGTGCTCAAGAACGGTCTGAAGGGCTTCTTCGACGGTCAGCGAGGTCCGCATGCTTTCAGTCTAGCGGCTCAGATGTGCTCGCTGCTGTGGGTGATCTTACTGCCCGGCGGCACGCTCTCGGTGAGCCAGACGTTGCCGCCGATGACCGAGCCGCGGCCGATGGTCACCCGCCCCAGGATCGTCGCCCCGGCGTAGACGATGACGTCGTCCTCCAGGATGGGGTGGCGAGGCACGCCCTTGACGGGGTTCCCATGCTCGTCGAGCTCGAACTTCTTGGCGCCCAGGGTCACACCCTGGTACAGACTCACACCCCGGCCCAGCACGGCCGTCTCCCCCACCACGATGCCGGTGCCGTGGTCGATGAAGAAACGTTCGCCAATCTGGGCGCCGGGGTGGATGTCGATCCCGGTGAGGCTGTGGGCGCGCTCACTGATGGCGCGGGGCACCAGCGGCACCCCCAGGCGGTAGAGCTCGTGGGCGAGGCGGTGGTAGACGATCGCCAGGAAACCCGGGTAGCAGCAGACCACCTCCTCGGGGCTCGTCGCCGCGGGGTCGCCCTCGTAGGCGGCCCGGGCGTCGAGCGTGAGCATGCGCTGGATCTCGGGCAGGCGTTCGAGCCAGGCGTCCACCACCGCGCCGGCGTCGGCCTCCTTGCCGGTAAACGCCAGCGCCCGCTGCACCTGGGGCACCATCTCGGCTCGCACCTCGCGCAGCACCGCCAGCGGCTCGCCCCCCGCGCCCTCGGGCCCGGTGGGAAACATCAGCCGCACCAGCCGCGCCGCCGCCTCGTGCACCACCGCGGGCCGGGGCAGGCGCTCGAGCGCCAGCGCGCCCGAACCCCCGCGCAACCGCTCCGCCAGTTCTTCGAGGGAAACGTTCATACTCCCAGCTTAGACCCGCGCGCAAAAGAGCAGGTAACGCAGCCCACCTTGCGGCTCAGTCCACCACCTCGAACCCCAGCTCGGCGGCGCGGTCGACGAAGAACTGGATGTTCTCGCTCTTGGTCTGCCCGCCCAGGCTCTTGCGGTCCCAGGCCTCCTCGGCCGCCAGGATCATCGTCTCGGCCAGGCAGGCCGGCACCAGGTCGGGCCCACCGAAGCGCAGGTCGAGGTTCACCTTGGCCTCGCCGGGCAGCCGCACCACCCCGCCGGGGATGACGCGCACGCCCGGGACCTCCTTCACCGCCGGGTCCACGTCGGGGGGCACGCCCTCGTCGTAGATCCAGGCGCCGGGCTTGACGAAGTCGGGAAAGATGACCGCCCCCGGGTCGGAGGTGGCGGTGAAGACCAGGTCGGCCTCCTTGATGGCGGGGATCTCGGTGGTCGTCACAATCTCGGTATCGGCCCCCTTGCGGGCCACCATCCGGCGCAGCGTATCGGCGCTCTTCTCGAGGCGCTCGAGGTTGCGCCCCACCAGGATCAGCCGCCCCACCAGCGGCGCGATCTGGCGGGCGATGCCGAAGGCCACCACCCCGTTGGCCCCCACCACCGCGGCGGTCACCTCGGAAAGCGGTTTGCCCTCGCGCCCCGCGCGCTCGAGGATCTGCGGGATCGCCGCCTTGACGGTGCCAGCGGTGTAGGCCCCGCCGTTGGTCACCTGGATCTCGGGCACGGCCTCCTGCACCTTCAGCCCCTTCTCGCCGACCACGCTCCAGAAGGCCCCGAGGCCGAAGACCGTCGCCCCCAGCTCGGCGGCCAGCCGCGCGCCCTGGATAGCGCGGTGGGTGGCCAGCTCGGGCTTGCCGGTGATCTGATGGGGCAGGAGCGGGGCCGAGATGAGGTAGCAGCGGATCTCGCGCCCATCCCTGGTGCGCACCCCGCGGATCTCGCCCACCTTCATGGGGCGGAAGCGCTCGGCCAGGCGCTCGACCCAGGCCTGCTTGACCAGCCCGGCGCGCACCAGCGGGCGCAGCCAGGCGAAGCGGGGGCTCTGCCAGAAGTCCTCGAGGGTGAGCGGGTGGATCATGAAGGCGCAGACCACCTGGTCCTCGCCGGGCAGCGGCGCGGGCTCGCCCAGCTTGGGCTCGGTGCCCTCGAGGATGCGACCCAGGTTCTCCTTGTAGCGCCAGATCACCACGGCCGCCAGCACCCAGGCGAGCCCCTGCGCCAGCGTGCTCACCGGCAGGAACATGAGCACCAGGGCGATGGAAAGCGCCATCGTGACCACGGCCAGCGAGGCGTAGCCGGTGAGGGCGTAGACGATGAGGGCGAAGACGAGCGGCAAAAAGGCCTGCAGGTAGGGGTAGCCGGTCACCGAGAGCCCGGCCAGCAAACCGATGAGCAGCGCCCCGCCGCGCGGGCGGAAGGGCCGCTCGGGCGCCAGGAAGGGCGGGGGGTAGATGTGGCCCAGGTAGGCGGCCACGGCCAGAAGCATCGCCGTCTCCAGCCCCTGACCACGAGCCAGGTAGACGGCGAGGAAGCCCTTGAACACGTCGACGGCGAAGGCCAGGAGCACGGGTCCGGCTCCCACCACGCGCACCGTGCTCTCGAGCCCCAGGTTGTAGACCGAGGCCAAGCGCGGGCTCTTGCCGGAGAGCCGCTGCACCGTCCAGTAGCCGAGCGGCACGGCGCCGATCAGGTAGGCGAGCAAAGCGAGGGGTAGGACGGTCCAGTTCACGCGATCCAACCTCCAGCGTCCCTAGGTAGTTTACCCCGGCTAGCGGGCCATCCACTCGAGGCCCTTGAGCACACCGGTGGCGGCCAGGGTCACGAGCACGCCCGCGATCACCACGCCCAGCGAGATGGCTGGCCAGGCGTAACGCTTCTTTAGGCCCAGCACCACCGCGATCAGCGAGCCGGTCCAGGCCCCGCTTCCGGGCAGGGGAATGGCCACGAAGAGCAAAAGCCCCAGCGCACCGTAGCGCTGCACGGCGTCTTCGCCCTTGAGCCGCAGGCGCGCCTCCAGCCGGTCCCAGGACTTTTTGAACCAGGGATAGTGCTCGAGCCAGGCCACCAGCGCCGGCACGAGCCAGAGCAAGAGCGGCACGATGAGCAGGTTGCCCACGAGCGCCGCCGAAAAGGCCGCGAGCGGGGAGAGCCCGAGCCCAAGGCCCAAAGGAATGGCCCCGCGCAGCTCCACCACCGGAAGCATACTTACGAAGGCCACCCAGAACCAGGCGTAGACCTCGGCGCTCGTCACGGAAGCCATTCTAAACGGCGCGGCCCCGCGGGGCCGCGCCGGCGTGGGCACATAGCGGCGCTAGGCGCCCTTGGCCTGCTCCACCAGCGCGGCGAACCCTTCGGGGTCGCGCACGGCGATGTCGGCCAGCATCTTGCGGTCGATCTCGATGCCGGCAGCCTTGAGGCCGTGCATGAACTTGGAGTAGCTCATGCCGTGCTGGCGCGCGGCGGCGTTGATGCGGGCGATCCAAAGGCGGCGGAAGACCCGCTTCTTCTTGCGGCGGTCGGCATAGCTGTGCTCGGCCGCGTTGAGCAGGGTCTCGGTGGCGCGCCGGATCGTCTTCGAGCGGCTGCCCCAGTACCCCTTGGCCTGCTTGAGGATCTTCTTGTGCTTGCGGCGGCGGACGACGCCCGTCTTTGCGCGAGGCATGGTCTACCCCCTATTCGTAGGGCAGAAGCTCGCGCACGCGGCGCGCTTCGCCCTCGGAAAGCACGAACTTCTTGCCTTTGGCCCGGATCTTCTTGCCCGACTTGTGCCAGTTCAGGTGGCGCTTGCCGGGACGCGAGGCCAAAACCTTACCGCGGGCCGTCACCTTGACGCGCCCTTTGGTGCCCTTGTGGGTCTTCATCTTCGGCATCTCTCGTCCTCCGCTGGCCGGGCGCCCCGTGGGGCCTTGTCGAGCCCGGACGCAGCAAACGCCAGTCTAGCACACGGGCCCCGCCAACGTCACGCCACGATGTTGCAGATTGACACGCAGCGTGTTGAATAATGACACGCATCATGCGAATCCACAGCACCAGCGCTTCGAGGAACGGACAGGAACCACCGCAAGCGCATCGGCCCGCGCAGACGGGGTCGACCTACCTGCATTGTCGCCTCACCTCCTCACCGGCTCGAAGGCGTGGATCGCGTCGGGACCGGGGACGTAGACGTAGCGGCCGTCGTTGAAGATGGAAACCACCGTACCGTAGCCGAACACCCTCTCCGACGAAAGGCTCACGGGCTTCCCGCTGTAGGGATCGACCGCCCACAGTGCGCCGTTGAAAAAGTAGAGCACGCCGTCCAGGTAGGTGGGCAGACCCTCCTGGGGGGTGGCCGCAAAGGGGTAGTCCTGGGTGTCCAGCGTCCAGGGGTCGGGCCCTTCGCGGCTGGCGGCCACGGAGTAGAAGCAGCTCTGCGAACCGCGCCCGAAGTAGATCCGTCCGG
>Ga0256833_1003175_pt1 | contig 11344 bp, 13 predicted proteins | sample 356284metaG_FD_190535 | JGI IMG/M metagenome (GOLD analysis project Ga0256833, IMG submission 190535) | Hydrothermal vent microbial communities from Mid Atlantic Ridge, Atlantic Ocean - 356-284 | ecosystem: Environmental > Aquatic > Marine > Hydrothermal vents | place: Atlantic Ocean: Mid...
GCCCATTGGTGCTTTTAGCTCTACTCCCGAAATTATGGATAGTTTAATAAATCCTCCGATGGGACATATTACCACTTTCGGCGGACATCCTGTCATTGCCTCGGCGGCTCTTGCTACGCTTGATTACATCCAAAAAAATAATTTAGCAGATGAAGCCCTACGAAAAGAAAAAATTATTCGTCAACACTTAAAACATCCGAAAATCAAAGAAATACGTGGACGTGGTTTGATGCTTTCGCTCATTATGGAAAGTCCCGAACTTGCCAACTCTTTGGTCTTGGAGGCTTTAAAAGAAGGACTAATCCTGTTTTGGCTACTTTATGAAAAAAGAGCGGTCAGAATTACTCCGCCGCTCACAATTTCAGATGAGGACTTGTTTAAGGGTATTGATATAATTCTTAAAATTCTAAATCGATAGATAAATAAGGCAATAGTATCAGTAGCAAAAAGAATAAAATGATAACAGCTGTTTCCAACCAAGTCTTTTTGCTTTCATTTACCGGTAATGTTTTAACTCCGATATAAATCAAGAGAAAAGGCCAAAGACGAAACAAATCATCTACACGAAAATGAAACCATCCGAAATTTCTCAACAAGAACAAAAGTCCTAAAATAATTAAAAATATCCCTAAAATAATATTGCTTCTGGTTTTTAAATCTTGTGCTTCCATTTTTATTTATTTTTTTTAAAATTTATTGCTTCATATATTATTAAAATACCTGTAATAATTAGTAACAACGGCCAAATATGTTTCCATTGCACCTTAATAAAAAACTCATTGATTAAGAACAAAAATCCTGCCGTGATAAACATCACTGATGCCCAGAGTTGTCCAAAAATACTTTTATTTTCCATCTTTTGATTTTTTTAAGATTATTCCATTTTCATCTATTTTCATTTCAACATTTACACTATCATCCTCTTGTGTTTTGATACGAATACCTTTATTATCTATTTGTATTTCAGCATCTTTTCCATCCTTTGATTTTATATAAATTCCCCTATCCCCGATATTTATTTTGGCATTTCCACTACGAACACTCATCATACCGGCTTGCGATGAAATCTTTTGGTTATTGATTTTTAAGGTACCGTTTTCATTCTTAATTATATCATTCATTGACAAAATATCATTCCCATACTTATCCGAAAAATCTCCTTCCAACTTGATTAGTTTATTTTTCGGGACATAAATTATCAAGTCCACCGAATATTTTTTGATCTTCTTGTTTTTTATATATGCAAGTTGCTCCGGTATTAATAATGAATGGTCAATCGTATCCAAGCTTACCGGAAAATAAATTTTTTCGGCTTGACTTTTCACTATGGATGGACCGGCACCTCTTGTTTTTTTGATAATATCCACGTGAAACAAACTATCCGAAGAGGTTTTAAACTCCAAGCGGATGTCATCATTGGTATAATATTCATCGGAAATGCCGACAAATGGTATGGTTTTCAATTTTAAAGTGTCATTGGAAACATAAAAATCCTTTTGTTCATAAACCTTTGCATATTGAAAGTCTTCGGATGCAGCCGAAAGCAACTCCACCGATACAAATATTAACGACAAAACCCAAATAGTGCCTGTAATCCAATAAAAATTAGAAGATATTTTTCTGGTATTGGGCAATAATAGTTTTATTCCTAGAACAAATAAAATCAAAAACGGAATACCGGCAATTAACAAGATGAGAAAAGTTAACAAACCCAAAGGAAAATGTATGGACTGCAAAAATACATCATCCCATAATTCCATAAAAAAACCCGAAAAAGGTCTTATAGTCAAGCCGGAAATTATCAATCCTATCAAAACGATACCGGAAATTAAAGCCAATAACAATCCGAAAATTTTGAGCAGAACATTTCCCGCACTTGATTCCATTTCATTTATTCGTCCTTTATATTTTTTTTTTGAATCATCGTCGGATGAAATTTGTTCCATGATATTATTTACCGTTGGATTTTCCCCTTTCATCCTTAAAAAATCAGAAGCAGTCTTTGCTTTGGGGATCAATATCCACAATAAAACATAAATCAATAAAAATCCGCCATGCGTAGCAAATAATAAAATGATAAACAAGATACGCATCAAGGTTATATCAATACCCAGATAATGTGCAAAACTGGCAGCCACTCCTCCAATCATAGAATTTTCAGGGTCTCTAAAAAGTTTTTTCTTGACAGTAGCCTTCGAAAAACTTTGTTCATCATTTGATGAAAAATCTTCGGGTTTTCCTATGATTTCAATTATTTCATCTATTTGCGAAAGGTTTATCACTTGTTGCGGATGAGAAATTTTTTCGGAAAACAATTCAGCAATACGAGCTTCTATTTCATTCATAATTTCATCCTTGTCATCATTGGGAGACAAAGACTTTGAAATATGTTCCAAATAATTTTTCAGTTTCCGGTAAGCCGGTTCATCCAGATGAAAAAGCATTCCGGCTAAACTGATATCAACGGTTTTATTCATAATTTTGAGTTTTTGATATGATTAACAGCATTGACCAATTCACTCCAAGATTGGTCCATAAGTTTTAAAAATTCTTTTCCTTTGGCAGTCAGAATATAATATTTCCTGGGCGGTCCCGAAGTAGACTCTTCCCAGCGATAATCCAAATACCCACCATTTTTCAGACGGGTAAGTAACGGATAAACCGTCCCTTCCACCACTATCATCCGGGCTTGTTTCAGTTCTTTAAGAATTTCGGAAGTATATGCATCTCCATTATCCAATATATTAAGGATGCAATATTCCAAAACTCCTTTTCGCATTTGCGATTGAATATTTTCTATCTTCATAAAAAACTATTTTATAAATCTAATAATCATCGGATAGCGATACCATTCACCATGACCTGCTTTTATAGCGGCAACAATTATCAAAATCAACCAAATAATTTCTAAAATTCCCAATCCACCGATAAAGATCAAAAGTCCGGGAATTGATAATATAACAGCCAATGGGTTTTCATCAGGGTTTTGATGAATTAAAGTTAAAAAAGGCGATAAAAACATTATTAAACCTAAGATGACCACGGCTATTTTATAAACAATGAAACTTAAATTGAAATTCAATGCTTCTTTGCCGTGAAAATCATCAAATTTACTTTGATCTCGCCAGATTAACCAGGTAATTAACGGTCCTAAAATACTCCCGAAAGGAATAACAAATTTACTCAATGCACTCAAATGAATTAAAGGTGCATTATTAGCTTGCACTACTTGTTTCTCTTGTGTTTCATTTAATGGTGTTAAAGTTTCCATAATTGTCTTTTTAGTTTTTTTATTCAATAACGAATAACCTAAAACTTTGTTACACCTGCAAATATACAAAAAATAGTATTATGTATTACAAAGTAATAAAAAAATTTAAAACTATTAATAAAAAGTCATGTATTTCTGGATGGGAACAAGGAACTGAATTGATTAACAATATCAAATGTTTCTTTGAATAAAGTTAAAAATATACCGATTAGATTTAATATCACATTTCTGTTCGAGTGAAAATACGACGACAGGAGTTAAAACTGAATGTCAGTTCGAGTGAAAATGCGACGATAGGAGTTAAGACTGAATGTCAGTTCGAGTGAAAATGCGACAATAGGAGCATTTTTGTATCGAGAACTTGTATCGAAAACCTTGTCAGTTCGAGTGTTTTTGCTGACGATAGGAAGTAAAAATGTATCGAGAACTCATCGTATAATTAAAAGCATCTCGATATATTCCATTTCCTTCGTCAATGGAACATTCGATGTGACTATGGATTGTAAAATAACGGTCTGTTCAAGTGTATGACTTCATTAGTCCCTTCAAACGACGCCGCGCTTTAAATAATGAAAAAATAGTGTTTAAAAAAAGAAAATATTTTGAACGATTAAAAATATCCTTTATATTAGCTTAAAAAAGAATACTATGCAAAAAAAATTATTATTCATTCTTTTAATCGCCTATTCCGTGTTTTCTTGGGGACAACTCGATAAAACTCATTTTCAACTGATACAAAAAGAACGGAATGCGGCACAACTCAAAATGAGACAAGTGCAAGGCGCGCTTAATAATTACGATATCGTTTTTCAACGCTTGAATTTAAGCCCCGATATGCAAACGGATCATATTCAAGGAACTGTTACTACTTATTATATTGCCGAACCGACAACAGCTTCACCAATGACTTTACAATTTGATATGGCAGACCAACTACAAGTGCAATCGGTTACTTATCACGGAAATTCTTTAAACTTTAATCATAATAATGAAATTTTGGAAGTTTATTTACCACTTACGGCTCAAAGCGGCGTTTTGGATTCTTTAAAAATAAATTATGCAGGGGTTCCGCCCAATTCGGGATTTGATTCGTATGTTACCACTACGCACAATAATGTTCCTGTAGTATGGACTCTCTCCGAACCCTACGGAGCAAAAGATTGGTGGCCTTGTAAGCAGGATTTGAATGATAAAATAGATTCTTTGGAAGTAATATTGAATTATCCCCGATACATCAACGGGCAAGAAATGAAAGGCGTATCCAACGGAGTCAAAACAAGCGATTTAATCGTAAACGATTCATCAACCGGTATGGAATATAAACAAACCACTTGGAAGTCCAACTATCCGATTGCTACTTATTTAGTGGCTTTTGCCATTACCAATTATACAGAATATTCACAAACGGCGGGAATTCAACAAAGTTTCCCGATTGAAAATTTTTTCTATCCGGAAGACGCAAGTTTTAATCAACTGCAAACTCAACAAATAGTTCCGGTTATGAACGTTTTTGAGCAAAAATTTGGCGCATACCCATTTAGAGATGAAAAATACGGACAAGCGCAATTCGGCTGGGGCGGCGGTATGGAACATCAAACCATAACTTTTTTGGTCAATTATAATCGTCAATTGATGGCACACGAACTCGGTCATCAATGGTTTGGCGATTATGTTACTTGCGGTTCATGGCACGATATCTGGCTCAACGAAGGTTTTGCTACTTATACTGAAGGTATTACTATTGAAAATTTAGACGGTCTGCAAGATTTTATCAATTGGAAACAAAATGAAATCAATTATATAACTTCTCAACCCAATGGTTCCGTATATGTTCAAGATACCACCAGTGTAAGCCGGATTTTTAACGGCAGATTATCTTATGCCAAAGGCGGAATGGTGTTGAATATGCTCAGAAAAAAATTAGGAGATACGGATTTTTTTCAAGGCTTGGAATATTATCTTTCGCAAAAAGCTTTTGATTATTCCAAAACACAAGATTTCCAAATAGCTATGGAAACAATTTCCGGGCAACAATTAACCGAATTTTTTAACGATTGGATTTATGGCGAAGGATATCCCGTATATAACATACAAGTGGTGCGATCGGGTATTCATAAATATCAAATAACAATCAATCAAAGCCAAAGCCATCCATCGGTTTCGTTTTTTGAAATGAGTTTACCTTTTAGATTTTTGGGTAGTAGCGGACAAGTTTTTGATGTTTTATTGGATAATACTTCCAACGGACAAGTTTTTGAAGTGGATACCGGTTTTGACGCTACACAAGTGTTATTCGACCCCGAAAGCGACATCATTACAAAAAATTCAACTGTTAATGCCAATTTATCCGTAAACAATTTGCTATCGGAAGGCTTTGAAATATATCCGGTTCCGGCAAAAAATTACATCTTTTTAAGAAATACAAAAAATACACCGATAACAGCTATAAAATTATATGATATTTCGGGCAAGCTGATTAAAACCTTTAATAAAAATTTTGAAAAATTGGATCTTAGTGAAATTAATAGCGGAATATATTTCCTTCAAGTAATAGCCAATAATAAAATTTTAACTTCAAAGATCTCAATAAAAAATTAGATTTGAAAAGAAAAGTTTATACGCTGGAAGAAGCCCAAAAAAAACTGGAGTATTTTTGCGCTTATCAAGATCGTTCGCATTGGGAAGTTCAAAAAAAATTGAAAGAGATGCGTATGATTCCCGAAGCAATTGATCAAATAATTATACATCTGATACAAGAAAATTATTTGAATGAAGAACGTTTTACGCGTTCATTTGTCAGAGGAAAATTTTATCAAAAAAAATGGGGTAAAAACAAGATAAAACAAGGACTTTATAAACACAAAATTCATCCAAATTTGATTGAAAAAGCTTTTTCGGAAATCAATGATAAAGATTACAAACAAAGTATCCGCGATTTAATTGCAAAGAAGAAAAATGATTATAAAACCAATCATTCTTATCAACTCAAACAAAAAATTTCCAACTATTTATTACAAAAAGGTTACGCTTATGATGAATTTGCAGAAATTTTGGAAAATATGCTTAAAACATAAAAAAGTTTACCTTTGTAAAAGAATTTAACATAATTAAAATGTCCGACGGTTTAGTAATTATCCCCACATACAATGAAAAAGAAAATATAGAAGATATTGTCCGATATGTATTTAATTTGGATAAAAAATTTGATATTTTGGTAGTGGACGATAATTCTCCCGACGGAACAGCCGAAATCGTAAAAAAATTACAAAAAGAATTTAAAGAAAGATTGTTTTTACTCAACCGAAACAAGAAAGAAGGTTTGGGAAAAGCATATTTGGCAGGTTTTCACTGGGCTTTGGAAAACAATTATCATTATATTTTTGAAATGGACGCTGATTTTTCTCATCCGCCGGCAGATTTGGAAAAAATGTTGGAAATTTTGGATAATAATCAAGCGGATATGGTAGTAGGTTCCAGATATTTACAAGGACGAATCGGTGTAGCAAACTGGGATTTGAAAAGAATTTTATTGTCGTATTTTGCCTCATTATATGTTCGTATCATAACACAAATTCCGGTGAAAGATACTACAGCTGGATTTGTAGGTTATAAGCGAAAAATATTGGAAACTATTGATTTGGATAAAATAGAATTTGTCGGTTACGCCTTTCAAATAGAAATGAAATACAAAGCTTGGAAAAAAGGATTTATAATTAAAGAAGTTCCAATCGTTTTTACCGACAGAGAAAAAGGAAAATCCAAAATGCACAGTTCCATTATTTCAGAAGCCGCTTGGGGAGTTTTGAAATTAAAAATTAAAAGTCTAACCGGAAAATTATGAAAAATATTTGGCTAATATTCATCCTAACCGGCATATTTGCTTGTCAAAACAATCCGAACACCAAAGATATTTTGGACAAAGACACTTATAAAAATATTATGAAAGATTTGATTCTTGCCCAAAAAACCAAGGAAGTAATCAAAACCAAAGACACCGCATTCCCCGACCCGATAGCATTGGTATATAAAACTTATGGTATAGATAGTCTCAAATTGAAAAAAAGCACAGATTATTACAGCAAAGATCCACAATTTTTTGAAGAAATTTATACCGAAATATTGGAAGAGCTTCAACACAAAAAGGATAGTTTGTCCAAAATTATAGACAGCTTGCACAATACGGTAAAAATCAGAAGCAAACGTATTCCTAAAAAACCGAAAGATAGTTTTTTAATCAAAAAAAAATTTAAAATACCTCATCAATAAAAAAATTATATTAAAATTACGAATCTTCAAATTAAAAATATATCCGAACAAACGGAATTAAAGGGTCTTTATAGATACTTTTATCGGAAAATAAAAAATTTAATTTAAAACCTACCACAAAATGCTTGGCATAATATCCTACTCCACCAAACAAAGCAGGCGACCAATAATTGGAATGCACTGAATTATATATTTCATTGATATGTAAAAGTTCATATTCACCCGAAATTTCCAATTCATCGATAGGATAAAAAAGTGCCATTGCATTGCCACCATACATATTTCTGGAATAGTTTACCCCATAATAATTACTATTGGATTTGGCATAGGCATATTGCAAAGCAGTTCCCAGTTTGAATTTCGGACTAAAATTATACAATACGCCCGGCTGTAAACTCACCGAAAAAAATTCGGTGTTTATGGATAAACCGAAACCACCGAAAAACTGAAATTTCTTATCCTTTTTTTGAGCTTGTCCTGCAAAACTTATCAAAAAAAATAGAATGATTAACAAAAATTTTTTATAAAAAAACATAATTATTTTTTGGCTAATTTAATCAATTTACTTTATACAAATCAAATAAAGTTATCAAAAAGATTATACTATATATCTATTGAGTTTACAAAACATTAATAAAGCGAACGCCTAAACTCATTCTATCTAAATGTTCAGGCGGATGATTTTTAGAGTGAGTGATAAAAATTGTATCGATATGTCGCATCGAGTGGCGAACGAATATGCGAGTTCGCGGTATCGAGATGCTTTGTTAACAAAAGTTCTCGATACATTTTTACTTCCTATCGTCAGCAAAAACACTAGAACTGACAAGGGTCTCGATACAAGTTCTCGATACAAAAATGCTCCTATCGTCGCATTTTCACTCGAACTGACATAGTGTAATTTACAACATACTGTCACTTCGAGTATTCCATTGACGCAGGAAATGGAATGTATCGAGAAGTCACATCGAGTGATTTTTCGAGTGAGCGAGAAAAATTGTATCGAGATGCACATACTATAAAGTAAATGAAGTATTTAACAATATAAACAATAGATATTTCTTTTAAAAAATTGGATAATTTTGTCCATTACGTTAGAAAGAAATTATTTAACTAGAATTATTATCTTTATGCTTTCAAAATATTATGTCGGGACTGGTAAAAAAATTTGCAAAAGATACGGCAATCTATGGATTGGCGGCGGTTTTACCTAAAATCATCAATGTATTGTTGGTAAAATTGCATACCGCCGTTATTGATGATCCGGCGGCTTATTCAAATGTTTCGCAGTTTTACATTTATGCCGTTTATTTCAATGTTTTGCTCACTTTTGGAATGGAAACTGCTTTTTTCAGATTCTTTACCAAGCTCAATCATAATCCGAAAGTCTTACAAACCGCTTTTACTTTTGTTTTTGCTTCGGGAATGGTGTTTTTGGGGATGTTTTTGCTTTTTGCCAAGCAAATTTCTGGCTTTTTGGATATTGACAGTTTATATTATAAAATATTGATAATTATTCTGATACTGGACACTTGGGTGGTTATTCCTTATGCTTATCTGCGCGTGCAAGGAAAATCATTGAAATTTGCAAGTTTTAGAATTATCAATGTTTTGATATATGTATTCTTTAATTTGATTTTTCTTTTGGCACTTCCATATCTACTAAAACAAGGGATTTCAACTCCTAAAATTTTGATAGATTTTAATGATAATCATCAAAAAGTTGTTTATATCTTTATCTCCAATCTTATTGCAAGTGCCATAACCTTTTTGTTATTCTTGCCGATATTAAAACAATTCAAATTGGGAATAGACAAAAAATTACTCAAAAAAATGTTGGCTTACGGTATCCCGATTATGATAGCAGGTTTGGCTTATGCCACCAATGAAAATGCCGATAAACTATTTATAGGAAAACTAATCAGTCGTGATGTAATGGGAAAATACGCCGCTGTTTACAAAATAGGAGCTTTGATGGCATTGTATGTAACGGCTTTTAAATTGGGAGCCGAACCTTTCTTTTTTAGTCAAAGTAAAGATAAAAATCATAAAAATCAATATGCTAAAATTCTTTTATGGTTTACGATTTTCGGGGCTTTGTTTATTGTAGGGATTATAGTTTTTTTGCCCTTAATTGTTAAATTATTAATTGGAAATACAGTTTATCTGGATACTTTGAACATTGTTCCGGTTATTTTAATTGCCTATTTGTTTTTCGGGATTTATAACAATCTTTCAGTATGGTATAAATTGACTGAAAAAACCCGTTTTGCTATGTATTTGTCTTTAATGGGGGCAATAATTACCATTGTTTTTAATTTAGTAATGATTCCCAAAATCGGATATATGGCGTCAGCGTGGGCAACACTGGCGGCTTATTCTTTAATGGCAATTGTATCATTTCTGTTCGGTCAAAAACACTATAAGATTGATTATCCGCATTGGCGAATTTTATTTTATATTATAAGTAGTGGATTGCTGGCTTGGGGGTTGTTCAAATATTTTTATGGAAATTTTGTAATAAATTTTACAGGATTATTGTTATATATTTTGCTTATTATTGTTCTGGAAAAAGAAGATTTAAAAAAATTATTAAACAAACCTATTGATAAATGAAAAAAAAAGTAGCGGTAATAATGGGCGGTTTTTCGTCCGAATATGATATTTCTATCAAAAGCGGATTGACCGTGATAAAAAACTTATCCAAAGAAAAATATGATGCTTATGCGGTTCATATTCGTAAAGATGAATGGGTTGTTGTTAAGGAAAATAAGAAATATCCCATTAATAAAAACGATTTTTCCACAACTATAAACGGCAAAAAAATAAATTTTGATGTGGTTTTTAACGCCATTCACGGTACCCCGGGTGAAGATGGAGCTATCCTACCCTATTTTGAAATTTTAGGCATTCCGCACACCTCGGCGATGTTTGATAAAATGGCTTTGACTTTTAACAAAAAAAACACCATAGCCGTATTGAAAAGTTACGGTATTCCGGTAGCGGACTCTGTTTTTTTGCATTTGAATGATGAAATTAATTTAGATGAAATTATCAAGCAAATCGGTTTACCTTTATTTGTCAAACCCAACAGAGCCGGTTCGAGTTACGGCATATCCAAAGTTTATACCAAAGAAGAATTACAACCGGCTATCGAAAAAGCTTTTAAAGAAGATAAGGAAATAATCATAGAAGCATTTTTAGACGGACGCGAATTTTCAGTAGGCGTAATTCAATATCAAGGAAAAACAAAGGTTTTGCCCATAACCGAAATAATTTCGGAAAATGATTTTTTTGATTTTGAAGCCAAATATCTGGGAAAATCACAAGAGATTACACCTGCCGATATTTCTGACGATACAAGAATAAAAATAGAAAACAATGCCAAAAAGGTTTATGAAATTTTGGATTTAAAAGGGGTTTCTCGTGCAGAATATATTTTGGTTGATGATATACCTTATTTTCTTGAAATAAATATGGTTCCCGGCTTAACCGAAGCATCAATTTTTCCCCAACAAGCCGTAGCCGCCGGTTTGAGTTTACAAGAATTGTTTGAAAATGCTATTGAAATGGCTTTAAAATAAAAAGAGTCGTAAATAAAATTACGACTCTCTTCTAATAATTTTTCAGTTTTTTTATTACCAAAGGTCATGCCATGTGGTACCATCATATACTCTTAATCTATGTGTTGAACTATCCATGTAGATATCTCCTTCTTGTGGGTTGGAGGGCTCCGAAGTTGGGGTCAAATGCATTACACCATTAATATCTAATTTTCTTACTGGACTATTTGTTCCGACACCAACA